>MTLD01002017.1_pt2 | contig 27456 bp, 24 predicted proteins | sample 1982471 | NCBI WGS metagenome assembly MTLD01 (sample SAMN05712604, study PRJNA340218) | biofilm metagenome | isolation source: sample SPM anode biofilm adapted to -50 mV | place: USA | collected 2012-02-03 | reverse complement strand
GGCATGGCCGGCAACCGGGACGGTGGGCGACGGGACGGCGGTCTGGACCGAGGTGGGGGAGAGCGCGCTCACCGGAACGCTCCAGGCCATCGACAACTACTACAAGCGGGATGGCAGCGATTGGCTCATGCTCATCACCGCCCGGCGGGCCTACTATTACGACGCGACCAACAAGACGTTCGTCGACATTACGGGGAACAGCGATCTGACGGGAGATGACAAGCACACGGTATCTTCGGAAAACGCCGCCGACTGCTTCATCTTCACCAATGGCATCGACCCGATAAAGTATTGGACGGGCGTGGGGAATATCGCCGACCTGCCCGGCCTGACCGACTGCGAACCCGGACCCGAAGGCGATGAAGTAATTTCGGTGCGAGCGAAGTGCATGGTCTATTGGAACAACTTCCTCATCCTCGGGGACACGACGGAGAACGGCTACCACAAGCCGCAGCGCATCCGCTGGTCGAAGCTGGGGGAAATCTTCGTGTGGAAGAACGATGCGGACGGGAACGGCGAGGCGGGGGCGGCAGACCTGTCGGAAGGCGTGGACTGGGTGCAGGCCCTGCGCCCCCTCGGGAGCAGCCTGATAGCCTACAAGGAGCGGTCAATCCAGGTAATGTCGTATGTCGGCGGCGACCAGATATGGGACCTGCGGCCGGCGATAACCGGCACGGGCTTGCTGGCCCCGCGCGCGCTGTGCGACCTGGGCGACGAGCATATCTTCATCGGCCCCGACAACTTCTATTCGTTCGACGGCATCGAGCCGAAGATAGCCGGCGATGCGGTGGCGAAAGAGTTTTTCCGCATACTGGAACCTAGTAGGTCGGGGATGACGGCGAACTTCTTCATCGAAGAGATTCCGGAGGCGTGGTTTCCATTCGTCTCCATCGACAGCCCGGACGGCTACCCGGACAGGGCGGTAGTGTATAACTCCGATACGAAGGCGTGGTCGTGGCGGGACATGCCGATGCTGGCGTTCGGCTACTACCAGCGCAGCAGCGACATCACCATCGACGACATGGAGTTCGTCATCGACTCGTGGAACGAACAGATAGACAGCAGTGTCAACCTGGAGAACTCGCCCATCAATCTGTGTGGCGACGGGAACGGGGTAATCTATGCCCTCGAAGGCAACTCCCAGAACGGGGCGGACATCGAGAGCACGCTCACGTCGAAGCTGCTCGACCTGGACGACCCCGGCAGCGTCAAGCGCCTGCTCCGCGTGCAGCTTATGATTTCGCGCGAGGGCGAGGGCCGGATGCTGCCTGTCGAGGTCGGTACATGCGGGAACGTCGAGGACCCCATATTATGGTACGGCCCGTACAACATGAACCTCGACGTAACTTATCCGCCCTGGATTGACCTGGACCTATCGGGCCGGTATTTCGCCATCAGGCTGGGGACGAAGAAGAAGGACGAGCCGTTCAAGCTGACGGGCTACATTCTCAACTACGACGTAAGGGGTGAGTTCTGATGAGGATAAAGCCTCTTCCGAGGACGCCGCGCATCCCGAACGAGGTCGACGACGCCGGGGCGTTCATCAAGGCGCTGCACAACATATTCGTGGACATCAGCGCCACGGTAAACGCGATGCTCGACGACCTCCAGGAGGACGACTGGGTGGCGCTCACGCCGCTCAACTCATGGAACGGCTACGGCGCGGGATATGCACCGGCGGGATGCATCATGGACGCGGGCGGTTTCGTGCATCTCCGGGGCGCGGTGAAGGGCGGCAGCGGGGCGATATGCACGCTGCCCACCAATTACCGCCCCGCCTTTACGGTGGCGGCGATAGGGATGAGCGACGCGCCGTGTAAAGTCAGCATAGCAACGGACGGGAGTGTAACGACGACCGGCAACAATACGTTCGTCTCCCTCGACGGAATAATCTTTAAGGCGGCGACATGATGGAAGTAAGCCCTGAGAGAATCCACAAGATGATACTGGATTTCGTCAAACGGTCCAAGGTCCGGTATACGTCGGAGCAGGTGGCCGAGACGATGGCGAGCGGCAAAACGCTTATCCTGGAGGACGGGTTTATGACCCTCGACATATACCAGGACGAGCTTCATGTGCTGCTCATGTATATCCGTCCGGGCGCGGACCTATTGCCGGTATTCGAGTACGCGGCGGAGGACATCGCCCGGCACTGCGGCTGCCGGGTGATTCGTTTCCTGAGCCGCCGGAAACCGGGGGCGATTGTGCGCACGCGACCAGGCTACAAGCCAGTGGCTATCATGTATGAGAGGGAGTTGAGATAAATGGGTAGCAGTGCAAAATCAACTGCGACAACCGAACCGTTTATCGGGAATAACGCGTCGTTCGTTTATGGACAAGTGCAGCCGGAAATCGCCAAGCGACTACAACGGTTCCAGGGCTACACCGGGCAAATCAACTACGGCACGACCGCCAATCAGACGAGCGCCTTCAACAATCTGGCCAACACCGCCAACAATACGCAATTCATCAACGACGCCATCAGCGGCAAAAACCTGGACTTGGCCAACAACCTGTATTATCAGACCAACCTCAAAAAACTTGGCGATGAGTCGCTGAAGAATGCCAACAAAGCGTTCACCATGGTCAATTCTTCGATGAACCGGGGCGGGATGTACGACTCGTCGGCGCGCCGCAACGCCTTAACGAAACAAGCCGATCTGGCAAACGAGAATTTCGCCAATGCATCTGCGGACCTGGCGGCCAACGTAACCCAGAACGAGCGCCAAAACCAGCAGGCGGCCTACAACGCTCAGCAATCCGTCCTCGGCAACGTTCTGAGCGCCGCCAACTACCAGCAGCAACAGGGACAGGCGGACGTCGACCGTTTGCGGCAAAATTATTGGGACACTATCACCCAGGGCGACAAGAATCTCCAGTTCGTGCTTGATTACGTTGATAGGATCAAGAATCCGTACCAGTCTCAATCAAGCAATACCAGTGACCCGCTCCGGGTTCTTGGAAAGTAGGGGGGCATTGAATGGGCGACATCGCGAAAGAAATCGGGAAGGTAAGAAACGGAATTGGTCAGTTCCAGGAGTCTTTAGGGCTCAATACACCATTGGTACGCAGTTATCGGTATTCAGAGTCTCTTAAGCAGGCAAAAGCTTATGAAGAGGCAAAGAAAAAAGCACTTCAGGCAATAGCTGAGCAATATAATCCGAAAACTGGCCAAACTTCGACAGGCCAAATGCACTATAGTGGATATCCTTCTGTGTATCGTAATACCCTTCAGTACCCTATCGATCCTACCGGGGGCGGAAAATATCCTACCAGTTTCGACTTTAGCTTTACCCCGGGGAACGAAACATGGAACGCCCAAGCTTCGCAAAAGGCGATGACACAGACGGGAAATTTCAGTTATAACCCGTTGAGACACGATGAAAACATACTTGCCTTCATCAAGAAACGCTGACTAGAATACCCACTGGTCTTTTTCGAAGAAATGATCGTCAGCGATGAGAAGGGAGGGCAAATTGAAGGAGGTTATAAGATGTGTGAGGGCGATATTCAGGTGATTTTGGCCGAACTGAAGAATATCAAGGACGACGTGATGGAGATCAAGGCGGATATAAAGGATCGCTGCAAGAACTGCCTCAACACGGCGGTGGCGGAGGAACGGTTCAAGAACCAATGGCGGCATATCGCGTCGTTGTGGGCGGTGATCGTGTTCCTGTGCGGGACGGTGGGGGGCACGGTGTTGAACAGGCTGCTGGGGAGGTGAAGGTATGACAGGGGATGGGAAAAGGTTTTTAGTCGGGCTACTGTACGAGAACAACGAGCCGAGCCTGACGCGGGTTTTATTTACGGCGTCGTTCCTGCTGGTGGCGGCGGCGATGGTATACGACTGGGTGTATGGCTGGCCGCCGTTCCTGGACTTTGCCGGGCAGGTGCTGACTCTCATCCTGGGGGCGAAGACGGCGGATAAGATGGTGACGTATATCACCAATTCGGTAAAGAACAGCTCGCCGGGGGAACCGCCCAACGTGCCGAAGAATCCTGGGGCGTAAAGGCAGGAGGGAATACATAATGTCGCTTCCGCGAATCCCCGATAAGGCGTATTTCTGGCGAGCGGTGACGCTCGCTTTTTTTATTGGTGCGCTTCTGGGCGGGGCAGGGACAGCATGGTTGTGGCCGCCGTTGCAGCCGACGACGGAGAAGGAAACGGCCGCCGGACCCATTCAGGTGCAGGCGGCGCTCGTGGACAAGACGGAGATCGTCTATGTGCCGAAGGAGGCGGGGGAGAGGACGGACGTGCAGGTCGATACCGCCAAGCCGACGGTGACGGTGAAGGTGAACGGCAAGGAGACGGAGTTCGCGATGCTGACCGAGGAGAAGCAGAAATTTGCGAAGGGGAAGCTGGTGATCACCGAGGATACACAGCTGAAGCTGGAAATAAAGACCCCGCCGCAGCCCCGTTATACAATCGGGGTGGGGTGGGGTACGAACGGCCCGGCGTTGACGGCAGGCGGACGCCTGGGAAGCGGACCGGCGGGATGGTGGCTTTACGGCGACCGGAAGACGGCGGCGGTGGGGCTGACGGTGCCTCTGGGGCGGTGATCAGCTGGTAATAGGGCAGTAGGGGCCGGCCTCTACTATCTCTATTACCCGGTTACTCTCGTCGACCTCAAAGGCTAACTTCAAACCGGGTGAGGAAGACCGCTTTCGGTGATTTCCTGCAATAGTTTGGCCCGACACTTATGTGCCGGGCCGCTATTTTTTTGTATCGGCCAGCACATTACGCTCTGGCAGCCGGCAGGCGATGTCGGGTACAGTCAAGCCTTGCGGCGATAAATGGCTTCTACGACTTGGATGTTGTTCAGGATATTGAATGGGGTGCCATTGATTATCTGCAGGCATTCGGATTGGGGGAGGGGTGGCTTTTCTTCGTAGGCCTGCAAGCATGCCTGGGCCCATGCCGACGGCGGCCGGGAAAGGGGGAGCCACTTCAGCAGGCCGGGTACGGCCTCGACTTCGGTTGGCACGGTATCGGCGATGACGACCGGCAGGCCGGCCGCCTGGGCTTCGATGACGACAAGGCCAAGCCCTTCGAAGGCGGAGGGGAATAGGAATACGTCGGCGGCGGCAAGGATTGCGGCGACATCGGCCCGGAGCCCGAGAAAGTGGACCCGGTCGGCTATAGCCATCGATGCGGCGAGGGCCTCGGTTTCACTACGCAATTCACCGTCCCCGACGAGGAGGAGGCGGCTCTGGGGCTTGATTTTGGCCAGTTCGCCGAATACCTGGAGCAAAAAGCGATGATTTTTCGCGACGATGAAACGCCCTACATGGGCGATTACCAGTGCATCGTCCGGAAGACCAAGTTTCCGCCGTTGCATAGTTTTGTCGGGCAGGAGGGCGAACGGGGCCAGGTCGATGCCGCAGGGGACAATCCGCCAGTTAAGCCGGGAGGAAGCCCCATTCCTGAACGCAGAAGCTGCATTGGCGCTGACGGCCAATCCCGCCGTCGCACAAGAGTCGATTAGCTTTATCATTAGCCACAGATACAGTCGGCGCTTCAGCGGGGCGTCCAGATCGAGTGCGGCGGTGTCCGTGTGGCTGTGGACGATGCGCACCGGGACCCCCGCCAGCCGGGCAACGAGCAACACCAGGCCGCTGAAAGGATACAGATGGCTATGAACTACGTCGTAGGCGGTTTTGTGCAATATTCGCGATAGTCTCACGGCATAGGCGATAGGGTTGCCGTCGTGGGGACAGATATAAATCTTTGCTCCCCGTGCGGTTATCTCTTCATCGTATTCGCCCGGTTCCCGCAGATGGACGAGGAAATCGTTTTGTACTTCTTCGCGGTCCGTTGCGCGGAGCATATGCATTAACCAGGTCTCAATCCCGCCGCGGCCCATTTTTTCAACAACATGAAGAACCCTGAGTGGATGAGAGCGGCCATTCACTTACTGGTGACCCCCTTCTGCAGACATTAGGTCAAACAGAGCGTTTTGCTTTGCTGCGCAAACGGCGCGCCATTTTTACAAGAGCGACGAGTATACCGTTTTCTTTCAACCGCGGCCTGATATCGACAAGCCACAGGCGAATAAGGCGCGATTTCCAGCCGCTATGGAATACCCGGATATTGAAAGACTTGTATTGTGCGTCCGCCCAGCGAAATTTATACGGCTCATCACCGAGCAAGAAGTCGACCGTCCCGATTCCGGATTGTTCGCAGTACATCATCAGTTCCTTAAGCATCAGAAAGCCGGGAGAGTACCACGCATATTGGGGCGAATAACAGATCTTGTAAAGGTAATACGCCCGGCTGTCCGCGAAGCCGAAATGATAAGCGACGGGGATATCCTCGAGGTTCAGGCGGGAAAAATAAATATGCGGCGCGAGTTTTTCATCGCGCATCAGCGTTGTGAAGAAATTCAACTCCTGGGCGAACGACTCTTCGGACTTCAGATTATCTTTGGCAATATATGAGGCTTTGAGCATCGCCGCAAAGGAGTCGAAATACTGCAAGGCTTCGCGGCTTTGGTAGCGGTTGAATGTAACTTTTCCGTGCTGGGCGAGGTGGCGTCCTTTGTTGGCGACCATCTGGCGCAGGTGGCGCGATCTCTGCCGCCAGTATTCATCGAAGGAAGGACCGACTTCGGCATACGGCAGCACATTAGATGCGGCGACATCGTGCGGGACGGCGGCAGCCTGCAAGACGTGCCGGATAGAATCCAGATTAGGTGAAGTTTCGCACAGGTGCTCAAACGCGGCGACATCCCACAGGTGGGCGTGGTCGAGAATGAACGCCAGCAGAGCCTGCAGGCATGCCTCTTTATCGTCTGCCAGCAAGAAATCGCCATAGTCGGCGTTCGGCTGGCCGGCGAACCGCAGCATCCTTACGCGTAAGGGTCCGAGGGAGGAGGCGGCGATTACCAAGGGGACGATGCCGACGATTTGTCCGTTATCTTCCAGGCGGATGAAGAACGGCTCCGTGTCGGCGCCGACTGTTTGCAGCCATGCCTGCAACCAGGTGCGATATTGAAAGGGTGTGTTGGTGTTGCCGCAAGTCAGCAGGCCATCCCAGGCGGATTGTGGTATTGAACTGTCATCAATTGCGGTGATGATTTCGGCCTTCATGTTACGGCCTCACTTTCTCGTATGGAGGATATCCGCCGTAGAGGTCGCATTATGCCTTGGCTATGAGGTCAAGCTGAGCGGTGTTTTGCCTTGCTACGGATACGGCGCGCCATTTTGACGAGAGCGACGAGCATGCCGTTTTCTTTGAGGCGCGGCCTGATACCGGCAAGCCAAAGGTAGAGGAGGCGCGATTTCCAGCCGTTATGGAACACGCGGATGTTGAATGACTTGCGCTCTGCGTCAGCCCAGTGGTACTTGTAGGATTCGTTGCCTAATAGGAAGTCGATCGTCCCGATTCCGGACCGTTCGCATTCCAGCATGAGTTCTTTGATCATGAGCATGCCGGGTGAACACCGCGCGTATTGGGGTGAGTAGCAGGTTTTGTAGCCGTAATAGGCCCGGTTGTCAACAAAGCCGAAATGATAAGCAACGGGAGTACCGTCGAGGTTAAGACTGGCGAAGTGGATATGCGACGCAAACTTCTCGTCTTCCATCAGTGCGGCCACGAAGCGCTGTTCCTGTTCGAACGTTTCGTCAGAATCAAGACGGTCTTTAGAACTGTAACCGGCTTTTAGCATCGCGGAAAATGAAGCGAGATACTGCGGGGCCTCGCAACTTTGATAGCGTTTGAATGTCACATTCCCGAGCTGTTCGAGACGGCGACCTTTGCTGGCAATCTCCTGGCGCATTTTTCGCGATCGTCCGCGCCAGTAGTCATCGAAGGAAGAGCCGATCTCGACATATGGCAATACGCCGTGAGCTGCGACATCGTGCGGGACGGCGGCAGCCTGCAATACTTCCCGAAAAGCGACCAGGTTCGGCGAAGTTTCGCACAGGTGCTCGAAAGCGGCGACGTCCCACAGGTGGGCGTGGTCGAGAATAAAGGCCAGCAGCGCCTGGAGGCAAGCCGTTTTATTTTCCCCCAGTAAGAAGTCGCCATAGTCGGCGTGCGGCTGGCCGGCGAACTGCAACATCCGGAATTTCAGAGGTCCGACCGAGGAAGCGGCGATGACCAGCGGGACTATGCCGACGATCAGCTCGCCGTCCGTCAGTTTGATAAAAAAAGGTTTTTCATTCGCCCCGACCGTTCGCAACCATGACTGCAGCCAGTACCGGTTCTGAAAGGGAGTATCGGTGTTGCCGCAGGCCACCAGGCTATCCCAGGCGGACTGGGGAATTGAATTGCCATCGATTACATTGGTGATTTCGGCTTTAATCGTCGTATTCTCACTTCCCGTAGCGGACATATTGGAATTACGTCTTCGCGATTGCACTATCGCTCCGACCGGAAACTTTCCGGCAGTAGTCGGCAAAAGCTAACCAAAAGCGGCTTCTGACCGGGGCGAGCTCAGTCTGCTCGTATTGGGCGGTTTTACGGAAGTTGACTTCGGCTTGACTTGCCTGCCAGTGGATATCGGTCATCGCTCGTTCCAGGAGCGCGGCCAATGACCGGCTGTCGCCAGGCCGGTGGAGACATTCGACGCCGAGAAGTTCCGGTATGCCGCCGACGTTGGAACCGAGCGCCGGGCAGGCTCTGCTCATGGCTTCGATCAACGCTCGAGGCAAACCTTCGTTATAACTTGGCTGGATGTAAACATCGATGCTGTCCAGCCAAGCGTTTACCGCCGACCCGCTGGGCAAAACGCCGCAAAATTCGGTCCGGTCCGCTACGCCATGTTCGGTCGCCAGCTTTTGCCAGCGCGTAGGGTCGCCGCCGCCCAGTACTAGAAATTGAAAGGAGGGGAGACGAGCTTTTATTTGCCCGAGTGCATTTAAGGCAGTGTCGACACCCTTCTGGCCCTGTGCCAGCGAGCCGATCAGGCCGACGCGGCAGGGACCCCTTGCTTGATTAAGGCGTGCCAGTCTCTTTGCGAGTACGTCCTCATTGCGATCGACTAGCTGAACGTCGGAACATCCCACCGTTACACCACGACAGGGGTAGCGGCGCTGCAGGAACTCTTGGGTAACGTAAAAGGCAAATGGCGCCTCGCTGACCAATTTCCGCGTGTAATATGCGGCAACGGGAGCATAAGCTTTGCCTTGCCAATTGCCGTAGTTCCATAGGCAATCGAAGGTACAAGAGGTAACTTCCACCGCCCAGGGCTTTTGCATTTCCTGGGCTAATTGATAGGCGACGCGGCTTATCTCGCTTACCACTCTAACGATGAGGGCATCGCACCCCTGCAAAGCGTCGGCAATTTTTCTTTTCGCCTCAGCGCGGTTGGTCAATGCCGCCGGCAGTCCGCTTAAATTGGGGATTTCGACGAAGCTGACCCGCGGCCCGTTCGATAAGTCGAGGTCTTCTAACCGCTCGTCGGGCCGCAACGGTCTTACCCGCCCAGCAACCACGATCTCGTCAAAAGACTCCAGGTAGCGCTGCCAGATCCTATAGGGAAACTGCCCGTCCGAATAATAGCGGCCGTCTTTTCCGCGGCAAAATTTGTTGTCGAAAGCGAACAAAACTTTCATGGCGGCTCCTAATGAAATTGATCGTAATGTATCGCCACACCGACCATAAGCAAGAAAGCCATATGGATGCCGCTACCGAGAGTACCGTTGACGTTTTCCGCCAGGCCGAGAACCATATAGTTCATCACCACCAGGAAAGGCCCGAGGGCAAAGCCGTCCTCCTTGAGGTGCCGCTTTGCCAGCCTATATGTGATAAGCACGGCCGAAACATCAAAAAGGAACCGAAAAATCAGGCCGACAATACCGCGGGCGTCGAGAACTTCGAGATGGGTATTATGGGCGGGGTTGCCGAGACGGTTTAACAGGCCGGAACTGCCGTGGCCGAACAGGGACGCGTTGTCAAGGACGTTTTTCCAGATTAATTCGCGGCCGGAGAAGAGACCAAGACCCAATTCAAATTTTTTCAGATGTTCGCTTAATAAATCACCCTGGTAAACTCCTGCCACCATCAGCATCACCAACAGAAGCAGACTGAATCCGGCGACGATTGCTATGATCCAGAAACGTTTCCGGGTCATATCGAGCAGGGTGAGGGCGGTAATCGAGGCCAGTACGGCAAAGCTGATCAGGCTCGTGCGGGAGTTCGATGCCACCAGGACTATTACCGCTATCAGGAACGATAAGGTCAGCAGCGTCAACAGGACTATTTTGAGAAAGCTTTTTCTGCGGTCGGCAAGATATTTTCTTATCAGGATAAGAAGGCCGGCAATCCAAGTTATCGACATCAATCCCATGGCGTTGGGATTGTTGTACACTCCCGAGAAGCCGCGTTCAAGGGGGTGTAGGAGCAGGGAGATTATGATAAACGGCGCAATTCCGAGGATGGTCGCCATGGCGACGATGAACGAGCCGTTCTTTTTGGCGTAATTGGGAACGAGCAAAAAAATTGCCAGGGGAACACCAACTAATTGCCAGAGTTCGCCGCCGAGGTTATCGTTGTTGATGAGCGCGGCCACTACGCCCGTTGCCGCATATCCGAACCAGAAGAACAGTACGGTCAAAGCCTTCAAGGAAATTTGGCCGATCCGAAAGCCGCTCATGACCATGATCATGCCCACGACCGCCCCGGCAGCCGGCAGTCGCCACGGAGGAGGCGGCACGGAAAAATCGACGACAATGGAAAGCACGATCATCAGGATAGTCAGAAGAATAATCAGGATTACTTTGCCAAAGGTCAGCTGGGGTTCGATACGCCGGGACAGAACCGTTTCGTTTGTGGGATAAGCATTCCGCATATGGCTCAGCCTCGCCGCCCTATCGATTTCGGCTCTCCCAAAGATATTTCCATCGTTTCGCCGCTGCCAGCACCCGTGGTCCGAATAGGCCGGTCAGCCAAATCACCCCAATATATAGGCTCAAGGGAGAGCTGCGCAGGTATTTGGCAGCCAGACGGCTCCCGTCGATCCGCCGGCCGGCGAGGAATGTATAAAGAATCCGCGATCTGCTGACTACTCCAAATTGCCGCGGTCCATACCGGCTTAGCGCCGGCCCATGGCTGGCAATGATGTGTTCGATCGCCGCCAGTTGATCAGGGGCGTTTTTGAGGAGTTTTTCTGTATACGTTTGCCCCCACATCGACGATAGGCGGTTGGGGCTGTCGGTATGCGCGATGGCGGCCAGGGCGGGGACGATATGAATTTTATAGAGAAGACAAAAATCCAACAGGTAGGAATCCTCGAGGGCCCTGCTGTCGGGGTATTTCACCTGATCAAACGTCTGCCGGCGGATACAATGGACAAAATCGGAAAATATCAACTGGTCGCCCCACTTGATGAGCCCGATATAATCGAGGACCATATCCGAAGGAACAGGGGCGGGTAGGATTTTGCCGTCGTCCCACTTGCAGAGGAACCCCAGTTGCCCGATATCCTCCGGACAAACGTGGGTCTTTTCCCAGATTTCCGTGAGCGCTCCCGGCAGCAGTTCGTCGTCGCTGTCGAGCAATATCACCCATTCGCCGCGGCTATGCTCGACGCCGGTATTGCGGGCCGGGCAGACCCCGCGGTTCCGGTGGTGACGGATGAGCACGACCCGCTTGTCGGCGATGCTCTCGACCACGGCTACAGTCCCGTCCTCCGATCCGTCGTCGACAACTACGATCTCGAAATTTTCGAAGGGTTGCGTAAGGCAGCTGTCCACTGCCCGCCTGATCTCTTTTTCGCGGTTATAGGCTGGAATAACGATACTGAAAAACGGTCTGTCAGCAATAGCGCGTTCCATTGCCTCACCTTTCCATCTTCAACGGATTCTATTGTTTCTTCTGAAAATCGGCCGCTCTTTCGATGCTTACTATTGCCCAAGCATACATGGCGGCTGATACGATGTGCGCTGCGAGGTAAGCTGTCGCCAGTCCGAGCGCCCCGTAATCTTTTGCCGACGGATATGTGATACCGATCAATACGATACTCCAGCATATTATCGTCCGCAGTTGCCACCAGAGCTTGCCGTAAGCGTACAACTGCTGGTACAAGGCGTTGGCGATCACCTCGACAACCGACATAATCGCCACTACGGTTACCACCGTACCGCCGCTGACGAAATCCTTCCCGAACATAACGAGGAATAACGGGGCGGCAACCGCCAAAACCCCGGCTACGGCGAGTCCGGCGATAGCGGAGGCCGCGGTATTGAACCAGAACAAGCGGGAATAATTGCTATTATCGCCTTCACCCAGCAGGCTGCAGAGGATAGGTGACGCGACCCGGTTCACCAAGCTCGGTATGAACATGATGAGCGAGCGAACATTGAAGGCGGCGGCAAATATGGCCATCTGGGCAAGACCATCGGCCTGGCGAACGATGATGGCATTGCCGAACCAAACGGAGATCGCTCCGATTACTACAGACAGCGCTGCTGGAAAAGTAAACCCGGTCAGAATGTCTTTTTCGCGCCATAGGTGGGCGTAACTTATCTTGATATTGGCACGAATAAGCTCCGCTCTTACCGCCAGGTGATGAAAAAAGCAACTGATCAGTGCGGTGGTTACCAGGGACATCGATGCGCCGGTCAGTCCCCAGGCCCAGGTAAACAGAGCAGTTACCGTCAGCGAAGCTGACACCTGGATCAAATTGATTTTCGCCAGTTGGGCGAAGGCTTCGAATCCAACCAATATCCCAATTTGGAAACCGTTTATCGTTACGAAGAAGATGTAAAAGGCGGCTAGCCGCAACTGGTCGGCGATTTGGGGAACGCCGAGGCTGTATGCGGCAATCTGGTGAGCAAATAAAAGAAGGGCTCCGGCAAAACATAGACTGGTGCCCACGGCAATCACCGAACATAATCCCATAATATTGTTGAGGCGCTCAGAATCGGATTTTCTCAACTCAGCGATATGTTTGGTGGCCGTAAGACCTAAACCCATACCAGCGACACTGGCCATCATGTAGACCGTACTCCTGATAATGGAAAAGGCGCCGAAATCCTCTAGGCCGAGCAGTCTAGCCGTGATCACGGCGGCCAGAAAATTGCCGGACGCCACCGCGACAGATTCGACAAGCGTCCACTTAACGCCCTGCCCAAGCCGGCCCCACATGCCCCCGTCGCGGTTGGCCAGCTGGTACAAGCGCTTAAAAAATAATATCTTGCTCATCGTTAACGTTGTGCAAAACGGAACCGATAATGTTTGCCCGGGCATTCTTGAGCAAGGCGATGACTTTTGAAACGGTGTGTACCCGCAACGTTTTCGCCTCGACGAGGAGGATCACGCCGTCCATCCTGGAGGCGAGAACACAGGCGTCGGTGACGATCTCGTTCGAGGCCACGACAAGCGGCGAGCACGTATAGATAACCATGTCCGCCAATGATTTCAATTGCTCGTCTATTTCGCGCAGCTCCGGGTGAAAGAGTACATCAGAGGGGCTGTTCGTCAGGGGGCCGCTTGTGAGAACAAGCAGATTGGCTATGCCGGGCGATTGAAGCATCTTTTCCAGTTTGGCATTTTCGTAAATGATATTAGTAATCCCGGTATTCATCAAACCGAAAAAGTTGTGCAAATTGGGGGTGCGGAAGTTGCATTCGACGAGGATAACCTTTTTGCCGGCATAGGCGAAACTCGCCGCGGTGTTGGCGGCCGTGACGCCGCTTCCTTCGCCATGGCTGGCACTGGTGAACAGCAGCGTCTTGAGCCCTTCCACGGTCACAGCCTCCTGGATCTTGCCGCGAAGGGCGCGAAACGCTTCGGCTACCGGAGTCTGTTCCCTATCCGCAATAAGGTAGTCTCTATGCTGCGGCATGCTTTGCCCTCCGGTGCTTAGACTTCCTGGTACCCGGAATCAAGCTTTCCCAAAGGCTCAGCCAAATGGACTTATTCCGTTTTGCCACTCTGTTATAGCAGGGGATGCTGCCGATGACAGGAATGCCAAGCCGCTTCAGATCAGCGACTTTATCGATCGTCTTGTAGAAGTAATCAGCGACAAAGGCGACGCTGACCCCGGCAAAAAGGCCCATCACGATGGCAACCGCCAAATTCAGCATCCTGCGGGGCGATACCGGTCTGTCCGGCAAGGCGGCGTTATCGACCAATTGGATATTAGTCGGCTGCGTCATCTCGGTAATGCGCGCTTCTTCGAAGCGGCGCGCCACCATGGAGTACGAGCTTTCCGCCAAGGTATAGTCGAGCTGAAGACGGGCCATGCCCTGCTCGGTAACCGGGAGCTGGGACAGTTCTTTTTTTCCTTCGGCACTGTACTGGTCGAGCACCGCTTTTTGCGCCCTGGCCTGGGCTAAATCCGCCTCGGCTACCGCTTTATTCTGCGCCAGCACCTGGAAAACCGCATTGGTGGAGCTCGACTCTTGCCTTACGATCCTGGCGATTTCCGCATTCAATCTTTCTCTGGTAGAAGCGATGGCTCCTTCCAGGGCTATGATCCGGGGATGGGAGTCGGTCATCGTTCTCCGCAATCCAGCCATTTCCGTCTCCTGGTCGGCCAGACGATTCTTGAGCTGCTGGATAAGTAGATTGTCGGCGTAGTACGCGGGGTGCTCCCTGGCAATCTGATGATTGATGCTGTTTACCCTCGCCTGGCTTGCCGCCAGCGCCAGCCGGTTGTCGGCCACCTGCTTCGCCAGCAGCGATTGTTTTTCGAGGAAGAGGGTGGTCTGGCTGGTCGGTGTCACGGTACCTTTAGTTCTCTTGTAATCTACCAGCGCTTTTTCGGCTTTGTCGAGGTTTTTCTTCGCTTCGGCCAGGTTTTCGGCGAGGAAGATTCGGGCCTGCTTGTTTTCGAAGCGGACGATTTCCGTCAAACGCTCGCTGAACTCTTTGACAAGGGAATTCGCCACTCGCTGAGCCTCCTGCGGCGAACGCGATTGGAAGCTGATCTTGAGTAGCTCGGTATTCTTCAGCGGCTGCGCGTCGACCGATTTGACGAATTCTTCGTAGGTGGGCTTGGCGGCCGCCCCGGCGTATTCCTTGTCGATGATCGTTTCGACGACCACGCGGCTTTTTACGATTTCGGCATAGGTGAATATCTGCTGCTTGATCTGTTCGTCAGTTAAAGCGGGGGCACCAGGTTCGCTTTGCCGGGCAATTTTAACCCGCATCGTAGCCGCCGCTTCGTATACCGGCGGGACAAAAACGTTAATCATGAGGGCGATGCCGACCGATATGCAAAACAAATAAGCGATCAGCTTACGTTGCCGGTCGAGGATAGCGACGAGGTCCCTCAATTCGAAGTTCTCTTCCATCGAAGTGCCTCCAGGAGTAGGATGCAACTCTCTTGTCCTCATGACGAAGCCTGTCCTATGGTGTAGGTTCGGTGACCCAGTGACGGATCAGCCATATCGGATTGATCAGCGGTAGAACATCCGTAGTTATATCAATCTTGCCGTTGCTCGTCAGGTATACGATATCGCCGGTATTCAAAACGTAATTCTGGCTGGTGTCGCCTCTTTTCAGCAAATCCATGAGATTAACTTTTAAGGGGGCATCTTTCGAACCGTTGCGAACAACGTAAACTTTCGTTTTGAGGGCATCCTTCGTCCAGCCCTCCGCTTTGCCAATCGCATCCATTACGGTATGGCTTTTGTCTAAATCGTACGCGCCCGGCTTGGTAACATGACCGACGACATAAATACGCGTCGTGCCGAAAGTCTTTACGCCAACGTTGACGATCGGATTCACGTAAAATTTGCTCAACTTCTCGGTCAGCCGGCTATTAAGTTCGGCTACGGTCAAGCCTGCAGCGAGGACTTCGCCTACCGGCGGGAAGGTTACTTTGCCGTCCGGCCGGATGGTCGTTTCGGGGACAGTCAAGTCGGTAATGCCGAAAACATTGATCGACAAAACATCCCCGGGGGTGAGCAGATAATCGCTGGCGTGAGCACTCACTGGCAGCAATGACAACAGGACAAATACAAAAATCAGTTTCCATTGCTTCATGCGCGCTACTCCCCATCTGAAAAGCAATAATTATTATCGAAACTAGTTATTTCCTATTTTGCCAAATTCGCTATTTTGATAAAAAACCCTCTATTTTTCCACAATTTCTACCATATATTGATTTACTTTGACGACGAGGCTGTTATTACCTCGTCATAGACGGCAACCGTATTGTTAATCATTCCCTGCAGGGAAAACAATTCTTCAAAGCGTCGCCTGGCGTTGACGCCCATATTTTGCCGTAAAGCAGCATCTTCGTGAAGTTCGCAAAGGCGGCGGACCAGACAATCGAGGTCGCCGGCCGGGATTAAATAACCGGTTTCGCCTTCGACCACCAACTCGTTGACACCGCCGACATCCGAGGCGATTGTTGGCAGCCCCTGGCGCATCGCTTCCAAAATACTAAGCGGCAATCCTTCCCAGTTGCTTGTCAGAACATAGACGTCGCATTCTGCCAGAAGCTGCTCAACGTCCAGGCGTAATCCCAGAAAAACCACATCGTCGTTCAACTGCAGATCGGCCGCCAGTTTTTCATTATAGGCCATATCGGGGCCTTCGCCGATCAAAATCAGCGAAACCCGTATCCCTTGTTCCTTCAACACGGCAAGCGCCTTCAGCAATAACGGGTGATCTTTCTGCTCGCAGAACCTTGCCACCATCGCCAGCCGCATCGGGCCTTGCTTGCCGGCGGCGACCGGCGGGCGGGCGAGATCGACGACCCCGTTGTAAACCGTGATAAGCTTGTGGGCGCTTTCCGGCATTGCGTCTAAAGCGAGCAAGCGGTCAAATTCGGAAACGCAGATTATCTTATTCGTCCACTTTGCCGCCAAACGCTCGAGAAGCTGGTAGACAAACCGTTTGCGGCTGGAAACCCCTACCGTGAACGACCAACCGTGGACGGTGAATACAACCGGCACACGGCAAATCTTGCCGGCGATCCGTCCGAGAAAACTTGCCTTGCTGGAATGGCAATGAATTAAATCCGGGCCGACCTCCCGGATTATCTTCACAAGACCGAAAAGTGCTTTCAGATCGGTGATAGGGGAGATAGGCCGTATCAGCGAGGGCAGGTCGATGAGATGCACGGCCAATTTTTGCAGCTCATCCCACAGCCAGAGATGTTCCCCCATGGCCACATGGGCCTCAATATTTAACGGCAAGCCTGCTATCAGCGCGTTAACGTGAACCTGCGCGCCGCCAAGATTGCCGTTCGTGATGACGTATAACACTTTCAAAGGCTTATCCCGGGTGACAACATTCATGGCAACATCAAACCATCCTTCTGCCGGAGCCTTCAGGCTCCTGTTCTGCTTTGTCATACAGCGGGCGCGAGGTTTTCTTGCCGACGTTCTTCTGGCGGTATTTGCTCAAATCGGCTTTCACGGCCCCGCGTCTGACACCCTGAGTGCTGCTCTTGGTGACCAGCACTTTCAACGTCTGGAGGATGATCATCAGATCGGTGACCACATTGTACTGCTGGATATAGATAAGGTCATAAGCCAGCTTATCGCGGGGGATGGTGTTGTATTTGCCGTAGACCTGTGCCATGCCGGTAATGCCGGGCTTAACGTTGTGGCGATATACGTATTCGGGCATTTCTTGCTTGAACTTAGCCACGAAGAACGGCCGTTCGGGCCTGGGGCCGACGATACTCATATCGCCGAGAAGAACATTGAGGAGCTGCGGCAGTTCGTCGATGCGGGTGGCCCGGAGAAAGCGGCCGACGGCAGTGATCCGCTGGTCGTTCTCTTCCGCCAGGACGGGGCCGGTGAATGACTCTGCGTCCTGTCGCATCGAACGGAATTTATATATCCGGAAAGGTTTCTCGTCCAGGCCGCTGCGAATTTGGGTGTAAAAGACAGGTCCGGGGCTATCGAGCTTGATCGCCAGGGCGACGATAAGAAAAAACGGCCAAAGAACAAACAACACCATAATAGAGACGACAATATCGAAGATGCGTTTAAGGGTGCTCTGCTCGACCGAAGGCTTCAGATACCGCGGCCGAAACACGGGGATGTCGTCGATTTTGTCCAGGGTTACGCTGCTGCAAAAGAGCTCGTAGAATCCGGGGACGATCAGCACCTGTTTGTTATGGACGTGGCAGTAATGAATGATGTCCGCTTTATCGATCGTGGGCTCGGAGGAGCAGACGATGAACAGGTCGATTTCGTCGGCGATCGGCTCCCACCGCCCGTCAAGGCAGACGTACTTTACCATATATTTGAGGTGCGGCTGGTCCTCAAGGTGGGCGACCACACGCTCGCATTCGATCCGGTTGCCGACCAGCAGGGCGCGGCGGGGGCGGACGAGGGCATTCTCCAGCCGCCAGAAAAAGTATTTCCAGATCGCCAATAGTACGAATTGCATTATCATGGCCACGAGCAAAATACTGCGCGAATAGCTGAACTCCCGGATAAAGAAGCTTATCGCCATGATGATGATCATCATGTTCATCATGGCAACTGCCAGGCTGACGATTACTTCGTGATACTTCTTGAAGGCCAGGGAAAAAAGGCCATAAATGTTGAACAGCAGCCCGCACACGATAACCATGAACGGTAGCATGCCTTTATATACGGCCATTTCAACCGAAACACCGCTGTATCCGGTTACGATCCTGACAGCGGCATCGGCAACGGCCACAATTATTAGCATATCTCCCGCCAGCAGCAATACCCTGAGGGCCCTGGGTACCTTCAGCATAAAATGGTTCCTTCCTCCCGTCGCCTAAAGCCGTTACGGCAGGTAGAGCAATTGCCTACCTGCCGGTTTGACGTAGCGTTATGCGACTACTACGATCATTACGCTGAACCGGAGTGTTATTTCTTTCTGCCGCCGACGCGGCCGAAGAGCAGATTGACGACGAGCAGCAACAACACTACGCCCAGCCCCCACAGCAGCGGCGTCTGCCAACGTTTCACCAAGGCAATGGTCTTATACCAGATCGTCTTGAACCAGGAGGTGTAGGTGGAAGAGAAGTCTTCGCCCACTATCTTGACCGAGCGGCTGTCGATGGACAACATCTGAGGCCCGCTGTTAAACACCAGGATATCCCCGGCAAGAGTGTCGTAGTTCTTCGTCTCCTGCAGATAACGCAGCGCCTCGGCCAGTATGCCGACCTGCAGGTTCGCCGATATGCTGACCATCGGGATGTCCTTGTAGTGGCCGACCTGGCCGACCACGGTATTGACGGCCGGTTGATACTTATAGATCACCGACTGATCATCTTTTTTGTAGATCGTATAATTCTTGGTGCGCTGCAGGGGGATGCCGCCCTGATATTCTTCGGGAATTTCGTCGACCAGACCCAGCAAGATCACATAGGCCGGTTTGGCGGCCGGGTTGAAATCCTTAGCATATACGGACGGCAGGGCAAAGGCGCCTGTCGGCAGCTGACTGTTCATCCAGGCTACCGTCTCGGCCACCGCACGGATTACATCGTCGTTCGTATTGTCGCTGATGACGATGGCACCCTTCTTGTTGAACAGGATGCCGATATTCTGCCAGTTGAACTGGTCGAAGGAAAGATGGTCCCTGCCTTGGAAGTAGCTGGACTTGAGAATCTGGACCGTCTGGGAAATGCCGTCGACCTTGCAGTTGGCGGTCTCAAAAGGATAAACGAATTCAAGTCCCAGCGCGTTGCGCGCTCTTATCGGCACGGAAGGGGGGAAGTTGATCTCTTTGTCGAGGATGCCGCTGTCGTCCAGCAGTTCGCTATGAATAAGCGTGCGATTGGCGAAAACGTCCAGCCGTGCCTGTTTGCCGGCGATGTTGCTCGGGCTGTAGCGCCCTTGGAGGCGGATTTTCAGACTCCCAGGCACCTCTTCGAGCAAAGCCGGGTAGAGCTTGAAATCGACTCCCACGGTCAAGATATCGGATTGGGAAGTGTTGTTGCCGAAATAGACCTTATTATTTTCCTTATCTTTGTTTTCAACCTGATTTTGTACGCTGATATTGATGCTGGCGCTGGGAATGGCGGCCAGTATCTCGGGTGAAATCAGCTGGCGGACCATTTGTCCGAGAATATCGCCGTCGTTCGCCGTAATAAGCAGAGTATCGGGGAAGGGGAGGTGGAGGCCATCGCCATAGGACGACATCGCCGCAGGCAAATGCCCTTTGCTCGCTACCCAGACCCGGGGTATACCCTCATACTGGCCCCGCTCTTTCTCAAAAGCGAATTTTACCGGCAGGTGGGAATAGTAGCGCTGCAGAATGCCGTAAGCCCAAGCCCCGGCGGTGATCTCGGCAGGGGAGGGCTTGTCGGGGATGATGACGACAACGCCGCGGGCAATGGTGGCCAGAAATTCCGCCACCGTCCGCGGGGCAGGCGAATTGAAATTATAAGTTATCGAGGATGAATTGCGGAGGACATAGGAAAGATAGCCACGCTGATAATCGACGCAGATGTGGTCGGTCGCGTAAACACGGGACGAAATCGTCAGCTTGGCCGGCCCCAGCATGCCGATATTGGACGGCAGGGTAAGCTGAACGTTGGGCTTGGCTTTCAGTTGGCCGGCGGAATAAATGGCGAGCGATTTGTCGTTCAGATAAAAGGTGAAGGTACTGTTGTCATTCAGAAACTTTCCCGGCTCGACTATCAGGTTGAGGGTGCTGCCGGGAAGCAACGGCACGCGCGGCATCGGTAAAGTTACCGGAAAATCGCTGTGTGCCCCTATTACAGTTATATCGTCAGCGTAACCAAGCTGCTTAAGGGTGAATGTATTGGCAACAGCCTCGGCCGGAAGGGGGGCGTACAGCATTAGCAGCAACAGAATGCTGGCGACAATCTCCTTGATCGGCAGGCTAACCTTTTTAATCTGGATACTGTCTTTATCATCTAGCGCGCACACGGCCATTTTGACCTCCCTTGCTTCCTCTACAACCGCTACCGGGACCTTATAGAACGCGGCGACCTCGGCATCGCTCATCACCGGCCGCGGTTTACGGCGGTTGAGGCGGCCGTACCGCCAGTAGTTCCAACTGGCCCACGAAAACAGGATGATAAAGGACACCATGCCCAAATAGAAGATAAACTTGAACATAAAGGCGGTTGCCTCGATCGCCGACAGGGAGAATACCTGGGTCTGGAAAAGACGGACCCCCGCCAGCCACATGATAACGGTGAAGATCGGCTGCAACAGATTGAGGAATATCGCCCACACCGCCACCGATAGCACGGTTTCAACGCCGCGGTTGACCGGCTTGTTTAGGCGATAGTCGTCGATAATTAATTCGCTTTCTTTGCGGACCTGCTCGGAATATACCTCATCCGCAGGCTCGGAAGATCTGTCGCGCGTCATCATCTTGCCGACAAACCTGATGCAGGAAATAAGCAGGAATAGTGCGAGAAGGCCGTAAGAGGCGATAATCACAATCGGCAAAGACAAAATGAAGTTTTCCGGGTTCCAGTCAAAAGCCTGCCCCAGCAGCACCAACGGACCGAGTATCAGCCCGGCCTTCAGCAGGCGAGATAACTTGTTGGACCCGCCCTTAGGCGGCTGCGCGCCAGCGGTTTGCGGCGCACTTGCGGTCCACCCGCCCATAGACCGCTGTCTTCTTTCTCTTCGCGGCGGGAATGGAATAGGTTCCATCTATGTTTTCTCCTTTCACATCGATGTTCGGTTTTTATATTCTCAATACTGATTAAAGCTTGGGAGATAGGCCGCGGTCGGGGCTCTTCCATACCGCGCGCTGGCCCATACGGCGGAAGAGGCCGCGGGGCGCCGCTTTCACAACCGCCAGGGCGGCTATGATCCAGTAGATGAACGGATACCATATGACCCAGAAATGATACCATAAGATCGTCTTTTCGTAGCGGCGGTCAATGAACATCGCCACGCCGGACTGGATCAGGCATAGGGCGACCAGGACCGTGCCTTTCCATTCGGGAAAAATCTTCACCACCGGGAAAGGGTGGGGGATGATCAGGCTTATAAGCCACATAATGCCGAAAATTACGTATGTATACGACCAGAGTACGGAAATCACGTATTCGATATAAATTGGCCAAAGGCGGCGCTGTCGCCAGTCGGTCCAAATATCGGTATGGCGGCGGATGACCTCGATTCCGCCTTGCGCCCAGCGCACCCGCTGCTTCCAGAGGCCGCCCAGCGTCTCCGGCACGAGAATCCAGCAGAGGGCATTCGGCTCATAGCGGATGTCCCAAAATTTTTTTTCCATCTTCCAGGTGATATTGATGTCGTCGGTAATCATGTCGAAATCCCAGAGGCCGATTTCGAACAGAGCCCGACGGCGGAACGCCACCACAACGCCCGAAACGGTAAGCACCTTGCCGAGGATACGCTGGGTGCGCTTGATCATACCGATAACGGACGAATACTCGCCGACCTGGATCTTGGCCAGCAAGCTGGTACGGTTGCGCACCCGGGGGTTGCCGGTCACCGCGCCGACCCGGGGTCCGCTGACAAAGTGACTCACCATCCAGCGGATAGCGTGTTCATCAAGGTACGCGTCGGCATCGATCGACACGATTATTTCGCCGTTGCAGGCCATGGCGCCGCACCGCAGGGCCGAAGGCTTGCCAACGTTGGTCTCCATCACGATCGTCCGCAGACGGGGATGCTCCGTGGCAAGCTGGCGGAGAATCTGGGGAGTTTCGTCCTTGCTGCCGTCGTCGACGACGATAACCTCGAAGTTGGGATAATCGGAGGCCAGAACGCTCAAAACTGTGTTGCGGATGGCACCCTGTTCGTTATGCGCCGGGATGAGCACTGACACGAAAGGATATTCCGCAAGGACGGGCGGTTGCTGTATCGCACGAGCTTCGCGGCGCAGGAAGAAAAATATCGCGCCGACAGTCCACGCTATGCTCATGGTCAGCGGATAGTAAAAAATAAATTCTTCAAGAAACTCCAGCAGCTCCAAGAATCATCCCTCCTTTCGCGGGGCCGGACAGGCTGGCGCCCCCATCGGCAAGACACCGCTCACTCTTTCGGCACCGTTAATAGGGCAAAAGCGGGTCTTTGTTGGAGAAAATATTAAGAGGGTAGTAGCTGAAAAGAGTGGCGCCGCTTGCCTTCAGAGCCCGGACGTGGTTTTCCAGCTCGCGCGCGGAGAGCCATTTCTTTTTCGACCAGTCATAAGTTTGCAGCTTGAATACCACCTTGTTTTTTGCGCCAGGCTGGGATAGGGCGGTCCGCGCCAGGCCTTGCAGCCACTCGGCGGGGTCCTCCGCCTTTTCCATATAAGGATAAGCCATAATAATCGTATAATCGTATAAATTCAGGTAATCGTTAAAGTCCTGGCATAACCATTCGGGACCTTTGGGATCGAGTATGGCGGCCGCGTAAATGTTGCGGGCCACCATCGTCTGCGGACGATAAACCCTGACTTCGTTAGCCAGTTCCATCGTCAGATCGTTGAGGGTCTGGATTTTAATCCGGGTCCATTCCTTGCGGACCGCAGGGTCTTTAAGGGCCTCAGGCGTCATATCGCGGTTGAAATGGGTCCGGAAAACCGCCTTGGCCGCAGGCGAAGCATCTTCAAAGTCGTTGAGATACACATCGTCTTGGAAGAGGATGCCGTCGAAGGGCGGGTTGAAGGCGGCAAAATCGCGGAATAACTGCTTCAGGTTTTCCCGCACACGCGGGCTGAAGGGGGAGGCTCGCCGGTACCAACCATCCTTGCCGGGCTCGATGGGCTGCACGGCGTCTTCCGGGTGGTCCTTAATCAGCCACTGGCAGGCCAGCGAAGGCATCCAGGCGTATACGAAAAGATCGGACGCCTGCAGTCGCTGGACAACATGGCTGAACACGTTGGCCTTTACCGGACCGGCTTTGGTATAGAAGTATACCTGGCGGACGTTGCCGTCGCCCTTGTCGTCGGCAAAAGCCTGCAGCACGACGATGTTGGTCCCGGAGCGCTTCAGCAGATAGGCTACGGATTCGATATTTTGCTCCAGCCTTACCGGCGACTCGTCATAGATATAATCCAGGTCGAGTTGGGCAAATTTCGGCAGCGGCCTGACATTGGCGGTGGAGATAAGCTTCTTGAACTCGTTTTCGCCGGGATTGCCGTAGACGATCGTCCGCTTGATGCCCATCTTCTGGTGCAGATTTGCGGTCACATCGTCGCCCAGCATCAGGAACGTCTCAAATCCGGCCTGTTTGGCGGCCTCGACCGCAATAAGCGAATACTCGCCGAACGGCCAGGTCAGCACTTTGACCGGGTGACCGAGATTACTCGTCAGAACCTCCTGGGACTTCTGCAGATCGGCAGCGACGCGGCTTTTGTACTCCTCCGGCGTTTCATACTTGCCGTTGCGATATTCCAGCGCCACGGCCGCTGGCGTGTCGGTGCCGGGAAAGGTGTCTGTCTCCATGAATCTGTGGAGGGCGTGGGAATGCGAAGCGACCGTAACCAGCCCGGAAGCCTCCATCTCCCGCATCTGGTCCCAGGTGGTCAGCGGCCCCACGCCGGTAGGAGAGCCGCTTAACTGCCAGGAAGTGACGACCGAAAGGACGGCCGGGTATCCGAACTCCTTGAGCAGCGGGTACACGTCCCGGTAAAAGGACTGATAGCCGTCGTCGAAAGTAATCATCACCGGTTTGGCCGGCAGGACGGTCAAGCCCTGCTGCGCCTGAAGATACTGCTGCAGGGAGATGGGGTGGTAGCCGTTGTCCCTGAGGATTCTGAAATGGTCGGCCAATTGCTCCTTCCGGATAGTGTAAGGGTTCTTTTTATCCGGACCCACATCGTGGTAGCAAAGGGTGATAACATCCTGAATACCGGCAGCGTAGCCGGTCGGCGTCGTCAGTAGCAGCAGTGGCGCCAACAGCAACGCCCATAGCAGCCGTCGGCAGCTAGCATTCATTTTCATGTTCACCTACCATGTCACGCGATACAATATTTCGTATTGGCGGTAGCTGTAGCGGAGATTGTTCCCGGAAAAGTTGTCGGAATGTAGACCGTATTCGGCGGCGAGCATCAGCGTATGGTCGGCGGAAAAATTGATGCCGTGCTCCAGCCGGAAGAAGGGCTGGAAGCTTAGGGATTCCGGAGAATCCTTGCCCCAGGCGACATTCGCCGTATACTGCCAATAGGACCGCGGCTGCGAGTTTCGCCAGGCCCAGCCTACGCCGACCAGTTCCCTCATGGACGGGCTTTCGTACAACTCATCGCGCTGATATTTCCAATAATTGCGGCTCCAGTAGAGATAGCGCGTCAGGGACTTGTAATCACGATCATAAAGGACATAAGTGTGATCCAGGTTGAATCCGAACATACTGTTGTTGGGGGCGGCGGCTCTTTCCCCGTCCTTTATATAGCCGCTCGTCAAATTGATCGAGTAATTCTCCTTCCGCGATACCCGGTAAGAATAGGTGACGCCGGAATAAACGGCACCAATCGCCTTGACGCCTTCCACACGCTTGAGGGCCTGTACGTCGAGGATAGGTTCGCCACGTAAGAAAAGGCTCAAAGTGGCCTGGTCGGAAAGATGGAAGTCGGTCTGCAAATCCAACCGGTTGAATCCGCCGGCATCCGGGGAAATTCGGTCCTGCGTGTACATTACCCGCCAGTCGACATTCGGGTTGCTTTGGCGGAGACCGATGCTCATGCTGTTCATCGTTATGCGCTCTTTGGTGGCGGTGTCGTCCATGCGCAGGCGGCCGATCCCGACCAGGATGCGATAATTGTCGCTGATATTCTGTTCGGCCGAAGCTTGCATATCCCAGGACTGATGCTGCTTATAGCTGTTGTTGTACACCATGCCCAGGGAAACCTCGCCCCGGCGCCTTTCCTGGTTGTAGCCTTGCAGCGCGGCCACGGCCGAGCTGCGGCCGTATCTCGTCTCGATTTGACCGGTAATCCGGCGCAGGTCGTCATACTCGCCCATTTCGTAGGCCAAGCTGCCCATGCCCACCAAAGACACCTTTTCGTATTCCGGCCACGCGCCCAGAGCGGCAAACTGTCTATAAGCCGCCCGATACAGTTCGTTGCTGGCCAGGGCTTCCGCGTATCTTTGGCGATACACCGGCTGATCGGGGAAACGGCGAATAACCAGCTCGAACAAGCTCTTGCCCTGAGTGTAGTACTGTCCGGTCATCAGGGTCTCTGCGTCGCGCAGCACGAGAGGGGCGTTAGACGGGCTTAGGGCGAGCAGTTTGTCGTAAATGGCGAGGCTCTGCACCATTTTACCGTCGAACATCATCGCGAACGCCATCCCGAATTGGGCATTGTTATTGTTGGGTTCGCGGGAGAGCACAAGTTCGTACAATTTTACCGCCTGATCGTATTCCTTCAGTTGGATATGGCAATCGATCAGGGCCCTGAGGCCGAAGACCGGCGCTTTGCCGTAATCCGGCCAGATATGTTTGGCCTCCATCACGGCCAGCCGGTATTTCCCGCTGTAGCGCAGCGCCAGCAAATAGTCGCCCTGCATGTTCAGCGAGGCCGTACCCTTGACGATGAAAGGCTTCAGCACATCCGCAGCCTTGTCGGGCTGGCCGGCGTTGATCAGCGCCGCGGCGAACTGACCTTGGACATCCACTTCCCGCTGCGCGTACTGTGGCTTGGTCTTCGTGATCTTTTGGGCCTTCTCGTAGTCGATGATCGCGTTGGCATACTCGCCGGCAAGATAATACATGTTGGCCCGGCTGAGATAAACGTCAAGATAGTAGGGATCCTGGCGGAGCAACCCTTCGTAGATAGCCTGGGCGGCCTGAGTGTCGCTGAGGCGCATCAGCGATTCGGCCTGCCAGATGCTTGCCTGCTTGTCGCCCGTTGCGGCCAGCTTGGCAAAAATATCGTGCGCCTTGCGGTAATTGCCTGTCTGATAATACGCGCTGCCCACGTTGCGCGTTACATATTCGGGGATTTCGGTACCTTTGGGGAGTTTCTCGTACAGCTCGATGGCCGACTCGGTACTCCCCGCCCAGGAAAGAACGGTGATATAGTCGTAAGTAACCTTGAGGTCAGCCGGATTGGCCTGGTACAGCAGACGGAAAATGGCCAGCGACTCCCGGTAATTGGCGTTGCGGCCCAAGGTTACAGCCTGTTCGTGAAGTTTGGCGCGCTCGGCCGTGTCGGTATATTGCTGGCCGACCTGGCTGGCCACGGTAGCGGTGTTCGCGTCCTTGCCCGCAGTTCCGGTCGTCGCCTGATCGGCAGCGACGATGGCATTCATCGTCTTATTGGAAGCCGTATTGGTCGTATTAGCTGACAGTGTGGCCGTTGTCGTCGATTTTCCGGCTACGGCCGCAGCTTTCGGGACCCTGGCCTTTGCGACCGCGTGCCCAGGAGCATACATGGCCAGCGCTCGGGTATACGCCTGGCGATACTCCTGGTTCTGGGGGAACATCGCCACCGTCTTTTCGAACAAAGCCTTGCCGCTGAGCAGATTGCCCTGCGCCAAGAGGGCGGTGGCATCCTCCACGGCGGTGGGTGCCAGATAAGGGGCGGCTTTGAGCGTATCGGCGTAAAGCTTGATACCATCAAGGTAGCGGCCGCTATACAGGAAAGCGTACGCCTGCCCGGCCCGGCCCGGCATATTGCCGGGT
>MTLD01000652.1_pt1 | contig 27491 bp, 24 predicted proteins | sample 1982471 | NCBI WGS metagenome assembly MTLD01 (sample SAMN05712604, study PRJNA340218) | biofilm metagenome | isolation source: sample SPM anode biofilm adapted to -50 mV | place: USA | collected 2012-02-03 | reverse complement strand
CCCCGTCACCCACGGAAAACCCTGAAGAGCCTAAAAAGGAGATGTGTTCATGAAAAAATGTCTTTTGGTTGTGCTTGCTCTCTTCCTGCTAGTTGGCAGTGTCACTTTCGCCGAAGACAAGGCGACCGACACAGAACTCTCCAGCGTCCGAACCAAGCTGAAAAAGGCGTTCCCTGGGATGGTGGTGAACAACATCGTGAAGGCCGACCTCCCTGGCCTGTACGAGGCCGAGGCGGGCGACAGCATCTTCTACTACTACCCGGAAAAAGATCTTCTCTTCTTGGGCGAAATCTACACCACAGACGGCAAGTCTTTGACCGCCGAGAAACGGCTCAAGAAGTTGCCGTTGGACAAAGCCATCAAGACAGGTTCAGGAAAGAACACCATCATCGAGTTCACCGACGTGGACTGCGAGTTCTGCCGCAAGGCATACACTTGGTTAAAGGACAAAAACGACATCACCAAGTACACCTTCCTGACCCCCATCGACAAACTTCACCCGAAGGCAACTGAGAAGTCGCAGTACATTCTAAGCCAAAAAAACCCTGAAACCCGTGCCGAGGCCTACCGCGAGGCCATGGAGGGCAAATTGGACAACACCCCCCTGGACGGTATCACCGAGGAAGCTAGGAAGATGGTCAACCTTCACCTGGACCTCGGCAAAAAAACGGGTCAGACCGGTACCCCGCTCTTCTTAGTGAACGGCAAGATGATCTCCGGCGCGGACTTCCCAGCTATCGAAAAGAACTTGCAGAAGTAGCCCGGGATTACGCCAGTGTTGATCAATGGGGACGTATAAGGGTTTAGAATAACTAGGGTCGGGCTTACAGGGGATTCAGGGGGAAGTCGGTGAATTCAGTGACTTGAAAAGCGGATGCATCTATGGCTGTCGCAAGATCTATAAAGACCTTATTACCAATCAGGAAGATCCCATAAATGTGACCGACGAGCAGTTGGTTACCGTTTAGCGCAGCAGGGAAGAACCGAATAGCTCACAACGGGTTGTGATGTCAGCCTTTTTGCATCCAGTCACCCATCAGGATCAAGGCTAATAGAAGATGAGCGTCAAAGAGGGGAAGGTGGTCTGATCGGCACCTTCCAGATCTTTTCACAATACTCACGTATGGAACGGTCCGACGAGAATTTCCACATGCGAGCACGTTGAGAACGGACTTGGCAGTCCAGATTTCCCTCTGCCGGAAAGCGGTGCTGACGCGCTCCTGGCACACGAGGTAGGACCAATAGTCGGCCAGGGCCAAGTACTCGTCGTCGTAGAGCAGGTGATCGACGAGCGGCTGGAACAGCCCTGCGTCCCCCTGAGAAAAGAGCCCAGACCGGACAGCATCGATGACTTCCCGCAGTTCCCAGTCTTCCTCGTAAAAGCGCCCGGGGTGGTACCCGGTTTTCTTGAGGGTCTGGACTTCGGCAGCGCTGAGGCCGAAGAGGAAGAAGTTTTCCTCGCCTACCTCCACCCGAATCTCGACGTTCGTTCCGTCCAGGGTGCCGATGGTGAGGGCGCCGTTCAGCGAAAACTTCATGTTGCCGGTGCCGGAGGCCTCCTTGCCGGAGGTGGCTATAGACCCGTCCCTTCTGGACTGGACCATGCCGATTGAAGTAGCAGTAGGAACCGATTGGGGGGTGGAAATTGAGACGTCGACGTTGACTGTCACTGGCGCTCTCGTTCCTGAACCGTCCACACTGCTGCTAGGGCTCGGGCTGACCGGTGCCACCCTCTGGAAAAGAAGTCAACGCAAATAAGTCCGGGCCTAACATCTCCAGAGAAGGCTCTTGGTATGCACCAAGAGCCTTTTTTTGTGCGCCGGGTAAAAAACTATGGTGGATGGCAAGGATCACGTCGAGGACCAAAGCTCAGGGCTTCTCCTTGGTTCGAAAAAAAAATCATTTCCCCCCTCACTTTTGTCGACACACATCCATCCGGATTTGGAACCTGATGGCAAGCATAAAGCCCGGAGGGGATCCGGGCTTATTTCATCTTACAGCGACATGAGGGTGAAGGGGGGAGACCAGGCGCCGGGGCCGGCGCTGCCTATGCAGCGGGCTTTCACGGAGTAGGTCTGCCCTGGAGTGCGGTCGGGGATGGTGATGTGGGTGCCGTGGGCGAAGGTGCCGAAAGGCTTGTAGTTGTCGGAAACGGTCGGGTCGGAATCGGTGATGTGGAATTCATAACTGGCGGCACCGGGCACCGGCTTCGCACTGGCTATGAGCGTCCCCGACAAGGGGCCATGCTTCAAGATAACGGCGGGCGCGGGAAGCGGTTGCGAGGAGTGAAGCCGCTTGCTCCTGTCCTGGGTGAGCTCGAAACCGGAGCTCTGCAGAACAGCAATGTCTCCGTTGGCGACCAATTCCACATGTTTGGCGACCCTCCCCAATATGACGCAGATCTCGTCGCGGGTCTTGTCACGGAAGGCGATCTTCAGCGTGTCCCTGGTTTGCGACTCGTCCTGGGCTTTTTGCAATTTGTCGACCCCTTCGGACAGCCGTTGCATGTCCATCTCGAATTCTGTCGACCTCTGCTGGAAATGTGGACTGTTGTATATCCCCTCCTTTACCTTGCGCGACAACATGAGGAGTTCGAGTACATTTCGGGGAAAGGCGGTCTTGAGCTTGGGCATAGTGACTTTACCTCCGTAAGGTTTAGTTTGTCCCGGGCAATGTCGACCAGTCTAGTCCCCACTCTTCTCTTTTCAAGTTCCTAATCATGCGAAACAGATTAATCTCTTTCCTGCTCTGGTCACATGAATAGCAAAGCGGCGAAGTACCCTTCCTTTAGCAAAGACCCGTTCGCCAAACCAAAAAAACAGTTTGTTTTTTTGCCTGAAGCGCCTGTTTTCCACGGCTGCAACTCACCGGTATCAAACCGGATTCCGGACGGTCGGAAAAAACATGTCTAACAAAACGAAAAACATGTCTAGCAAAAGGCGGGAAATGCCGGATGGCGCTTCGCCCCGGTTACCGGAAAGGGAAGCGGTTTGACGCTGACAAGGGGAGGCTTGCGGGTGAAGGGGCAGGCTAAACATCAGGAGAGATACCTTTGCGCCAGCGCCAAACGGATATCTCAAAAGGGGCGATAACAGACTCATTGGTCGTGCTTACCTTACCGAACGATCCGGCCGTCGTTGACGTGGAAAATTCGGTCGAACCCTTCCACCATCCGATGATCGTGGGTAACGACCATGATTGCTGAATGGTTTTCCACGGCAAGTTTTTTGAGCAGGGACATGACGTTTTTCCCGTTCTCGGTATCCAGCGCCGCAGTCGGTTCATCGGCCAGGATTACTTTAGGCTTGTTCGCCAGCGCGCGGGCAATGGCGACGCGTTGCGCTTCGCCGCCGGAGAGCCCCGAAGGGTAGTTGTTGAACCGGTGCCCAAGGTTCAGCGAAACGAGGAGCTCCTCGGCGCGCCTTTTCGCTTCCTTCTTGGGCTGGTGGTTCAGTTCGAGCGCCACCATCACATTTTCCAGGGCGGTGAGAAAAGGTATGAGGTTGTGCGCCTGGAAGATGAACCCGAGTTTCTCCCGGCGCAGGCGCTTGAGGTCGAGCCCCGGCTGCCAACCTTCATCGGCGACGGTGACCCCGTCGATGACGACTTTTCCGTGCGTCGGCTCGGTGATCAGGCCGATTGAGGTGAGAAGCGTGGTCTTCCCCGATCCTGAGGGGCCCAGGATAGCTACCAGTTCGCCGGGCTCGACTTGAAAGCTCGCGTCGGCAATGGCAGTGACGGCAGTGTTTCCCTTGCCGTAGATCTTGGTCAGTTTTTCCACTTCGACGGCATACATGGTTTATCCCCCCAGAGCCACGGCAGGCTCGACCTTGAGCGCCTTCCTGATCCCTACAAGACTCGATACGGCACAGATCACCACGACGATCAAGAAGAGCAGCTGCAGGTCGAAGGTCTGCAGCACCACGCGCCTGGGGAACTTTTCGTAGGTGAGCAGCATCAGCAGGTAGCCGATCCCATAGGCGAAGAGCCCCATCAGGAGCGACTGCTGAAGGATCATCCCCACGATGACCCGGTTCTGCGCGCCGATGAGCTTCAGGGTGGCTATGGACTTGATCTTGTCGATGGTCGAGGTGTAGATGATGAGCGAAATGATGACCGAGGAGATGACGAGGAGGATGGCCCGGAACAGCCCTATCTGCATGCGGGCTTTTTCTATCATCCCCTTGGTCAGGATCCTGGTCTGTTCTTCTGCGGAGATGGCGCGGTAGTGGTTCCAGCGGCCGATCCGCTCCTGTACTTCCTTAAGATCGGCGCCCGGCGCCAGGCGCGCCACGATGGCGTTTACCGTATGCGTCGATTCCGTGATGTCGGCGATGTTCTGCTGCAGGCTGGTTGCCTGGGCCGGGGGGAGGATCCCTGCGAGGTTGGCGCTGATCCGGGCGCGGTCGTTGCGGATGGCGTCGTCGTCTTTCTTGAACTGGATCTCCTGGGCATCGGCAAGGCTCACGTACGCCGCCGGGTCGCCTCCGGAAGAGACGACCTTCCCGGTTATCCCCACCACGGTATAATCGTGGCGCCCCAGTCGGATCTTCTCGCCGATCTCCATCTTCAGCGCCTTCGCGGCAACCATTTCATAATGCTTCTGGCGGATGTTCCGGCCCTCGATGATGCCGGGCGGGCCCCCAAGGCCGTTCAGCTCGTGGCCGATCAGGAAGAACCGGAAGGGCTTTCCCTGGCGCTCGACCTGGATGGTCTGGAAGGATAGGGGCGACGCCTCGGCAACGCCGGGCACCCCCTTGATCCGGTACTTAATATCCTCCGGAATGCGCGAGCTCTCGGCGAAGGGGCCGTTGGTCCCCTGCTGCACCACCCAGAGGTCGGCCCTGGTTGACTCCTGGATCGCCAGGGCGTCGGCGGAAAGCCCCCGATAGATCCCCCCCATGCTGATCACGACGCCGATGAGCAGCCCGAGCCCGACGGTGGTCAGGATGAACCGCCCCTGGTGGTAGCGTATGTCGCGAAGCGCCAGGTTCATCGCGTGCTCCTTACCTTCATCCCCTCGCGGAATTTGCCCATCTCCTGTGGCGTCGCCACGACGACCTGGTCCGCCGGGTCGAGGCCGGCCACGATTTCAGTGAAGTTGCCGCGGTCCTCTATCCCCGTGGTCACGGCCTTGAAGGCGAGCTTCCCGCCGGCAACGGTCCAGACCCCGCGCTTTTGGTCCCGGGTGACGATGGCGGCGGAGGGAAGGGCGGGTGCGTCTTTTTTCATGCCTGTTGTGATGTAGACTTCCGACTGCTCGCCAAGGCGGAAATTCTGCAGCGGGGGGGTGAACGCCACGTCCACTTCCAGTTCCTCGGTTACCCGGTCGCTTTGCTGTCCCAGTCGGGCCACCTGGCCGGGGAACTCTTCGCCCGGATAGGAGCGAAGGGAAATCGCAGCCTTCTTGCCGACGCCGACACCTTTGAGCTGCGACTCGTCGACGTTGGCCTTGACCCAGACCGCTGCCGGGTCGGCCATGGTGAAGATGGACATCCCGGCGGTGACCGTGGCCCCTTTTTCCAGATCCCTGGTGATGATGATGCCGTCCTGCGGGGCGTAAATAAGCGCATCGCCTGCCTTGCTCCGTGCGTAACCAAGAGCGGCATCGGTGGCACGTCGTTCCATCTTCATCGCTTCTATGGCGGCCTGGCTGTGGGCGACCTCCGCCCGCGCCAGTTGGAACGCGGTGTCGTACTGCTCGGATTCGAGCCTGGAGACCATCTCCTTCGCGGCCAGGGACCTGAAGCGCTGGGCGTTTTTTTCCGCCAGGGCCAGGTTCGCTTTGGCCTTCTGGAGGTTCGCTTCCTCTGCGGTAAGGCTTGCCGCAGATTTCTTCAGCCCCGCTTCAGACTGCTGCTGTTGGTGGAGCAGGTCTTCGTTTTCTAGCCGCGCCAAAAGCTGCCCTTTTTTCACCCGGTCACCCTGGTCGGCGTACAGCTCAGCGATCCTGCCGGTGATCTTGCTGGAAATGCCGACCATCACCTTCGCCTCGACCGTGCCGTTGCCGTACACCTGGGCGACCAGATCGCGCTTTTGAACGGCTGCGACCTTGACCCGCGGCGGCGCCAGGAGCGTCTTGTTGAGCGCGATGACTGCCGCTGCGAAAACGATGATCCAGACCAGATATTTTTTCTTTGGCGCCAAGGCCTGCGGCAGTTTCATGTGGCATTCTCCTTAAACTGTTCTTCTCATTCTTTGCCGGTGGCCCGGTCTAGTGCGGCCCGCGCAGTGTAGTAGTCGTATCTCGCCTGGATCTGGGCGGTCTCGGCGTCGAGGGCCTGGGATTGGGCGTCGGTAACTTCGATGATGCTGCCCACCCCTTCCTGGTAGCGCCCTTCCGCGAGCCGGCGGTTTTCCCCTGCCGCCTCGACTTCTTTCGCCGTGGAAGCCATGCGCGCCGACGCCTCCTGGCATCCGAGCCAGGCGGATTCGACCTCTTTGGCGACCTGCAGTCTGAGGTTTTTGTTCCTAGCCTCTACGGCGTGCATGTTTGCCGTTGCTTCCCGCACCTGTTCGACCGAGGAGAACCCGGAAAAAAGCGGCACGGTGAGGTTGACTCCCGCTCCCCACACGTTGGCGCCCGGGGGCAAATCCCGGTCTGCATAACCGATGCTCGCAGTGCCGGATAAGACCGGAAGATAACCGCTGTTGGCGGTTTTCAGAGCGGAGTGGGCTGCTGATTTCAAGGCTGAAAGCTGCTGCAGTTCGGGGCGGTTGTGCATCGCCTCAAGCTGCACCTGCTGACGTTGCGGCAACGGGAAGCCGTCTGCGGGCGGTTCGGCCAATGGGCGGCGTTCCAGGGATTCGGTCCCCATCGCGGCCGACAGTTCGATCCGTGCCAGCTCCCTGTTGTTCTCGGCACGGATCATCGCCGTCCTTGCCGCAAGGAGATTCGCCTCGGCCCTCGTCGCGTCGACCTTCGGCCTGATCCCCTGCCTGAAGAACTCGAGTGCCTGCCGGTATACCGCCTCCCTTGCCTTCACCGTCTCCGTGGCCGCGTTCAATTGCTTCTCTGCAGCCAGCAGCAGGTGAAAGGCGCTCTTTACTCTCAGGGCCAGGTCATGCCGGGTGACGACGAGGTTCTTGTCCGCCGCCTCGCGGTTGTACCGCGCCGCTTCGACTGCCCCGGCAGTCCTCCCGAAATCGTAGATGGTCTGCTTCAGATACAGCGCGCCGGTAGTGACTTCCGTGCTCCTGACGCGCTCCAGGGCAGTGAGGTACGACCGCCCCTTGTTCCAGTCAGCCGCGATGCTGATCTGGGGGTAGTAGCTCGCCAATGCCTGGCCGGTCCTCGCTTCGGCGCTGTTGACGTTTTCCCTGGCTTCGGCCACCTGTGGGTGGTTTTTCAGTGCCGTCGCCAGTGCTTCGTCAAGCGTCAGCCTGTCGGCTGCGTACAGCAGCTGCGCTGGTACAAGAAGTGTGCAGATAACCAGGATGAGCTGTTTCATGTCCGCCTCGCATTATTCCAAAAGTAAAATGTTATGCGAATATTTGCTCACATTGAAGCCAAAAAAAATCAGCGGAGCAGCAGCGCGAAATTCTGCCAGAGGTTCTTCCCTTCATCGGCGATGCCCCCCGGCAACCCGCCTACCGTGGAGCGCAGTGCCGTGAACTGGATCATGCCCAGAAGGGTGAGGGCGGTCTCCCGCGGGGAGATCCCCTGCCTCATTTCTCCTTCCTGTATGCCTGCAGCGATAATTCCGGAGATGGTTTCTACATAGCCGTTGATGCGGGCGGCGAGGGTTTGTGCAACGTCGGGGTGGGCAAGGAGCACATCTTCGGAAAAGACGAAGCGCGGGATTCCCGGGTGCTCGGCAATCAGCGTGAGGTGAGAGAAGAAAATGGTTTCCAGCTTTTCAAGCGGCTTTCTGCTCCCGGCGGCAATCGTCGCCGCCTTGCCCATGACCGAACTCCCGATGAAGTCGGCGATGGCGGAAATGATCTCGTCCTTGCCTTTGAAGTGCCGGTAGATGTTGGCCTCACTCATGCCGGCTGTTGCGGCTATTGCGGAAATGGTCAGGGAACGGAGCCCCTTCCTGCCCACGACGTCCAAGGCGGCCTGTATGATCTCTTCTTTTCTGATACGCGTGCTTTTCTTTTCCAGCATTGCCGCCACTCCATGTGAATTGGTACTCACATCATATTCGCTTGCCCGCAGTCAAGTCAAGCTAGAAATAAATTCATAGTGGCCCAAGGAGCATCGCACGCGGATTACGCGGATCTAAAACCGATAACTTCAGATAAACCCTTTAAGATGTTATCCGCGTAATGTCCCACCTTCAGATCACTTGAACCACCCTTTTCGATGCTCTTCATCGAGACGTGCTTTTAAGAACTCCCACATCGCCGGGCATCCGGCTTCGATCGGGGGACCGATCTTTGCGACCACGCGCTCGTAGCTGATGCCGTTTTCCCGCCAGCTCTGGCCGTTGTTGGCGAGGTTCAACAGCGGCGGCATGGCGCGGTCGGCGGCGTGGGCGAAGCGTGCTTCCGGGGTCGCCGCCTCTTCTAACTCCAGCCACAACTCCAGGAACTGGGAGCGCTGCGGTTCCTGCACCAGGCCGAAGATCCGCTTCACCGCTTCCAACTCTGCCGCCTTGCGCTCCTCCCACCCTTCGGTGGCATAGACGATGGTGTCGCCGGTATCTATCTCCCCGATATCGTGTACGAGAAGCATGGCGACGACGCGATGGATGTCTATGGGAGTCGCGGCATACGGCTCAAGAGAATAGGCGAGCATGGCGATCTGCCAGCTGTGCTCGGCAGAGTTCTCGTTGCGGTCGCTCCCCTTTGACCGGCTTTGGCGGGTTACGCTTTTCAGTTTGTCCAGTTCCAGTATGAAGTCGACGATCTGTTGCATCTTATATATCCTCTCGCCTTGTTACTGCTGATTCGCTGCGTTGACAGGGAGGCTGCTACCTCTGCTGCGATATTTCGATAAGTTTCAAGTCGTCGAAGAGCTGCCGGTTTACCGGCGTCGGTATGCCGTAACGCTCCCCCAACTCGATGACGGTGCCGGCCAGCATCTCGACTTCAGTCTTCCTTCCCGCTTCCACGTCCTGCAGCATCGAGGTCTTCCCTTCGGCGCTCAGCGTCGAGAGCACGTGGTACCACTGGCCGATATCCTCTTCCGAGAGGTTCACCTTCTTCGCTACGGCGACGGCTATGACTTCCCTCATGGCCGCATCCATCAGCTCCCTTGCCTCTGCTGACTCTCTCAGCGTGCCGTAGGTTGCTCCGAGGACGGCGGAGACCTGATTGACCCCGACGTTGATCATGTACTTGAACCAGAGGCTGCGGACCATGTCGGGCGGGATTTCGTGGGCAATGCCGGCCCGTTGGAAAAGGGTGCTGATGCGGCGCACCCGTTCGGTCGACGCTTTGTTCTCCCGCTCTCCGAACAGGATGCGCCCGAGGTTCTTGTAGCTCACGGCGCCACCTTCCCTCACCGCGTCTATTCCCAAGGACAAGCCATAGAGCACCTTCTCCATTCCGAAGGCAGCCCCGATGCGCTCCTCGCTGTCGATGCCGTTCATCACCGAGAGGATGACCGTTTCAGGCCCCACCGCCTTTCTCATATCGGCGATCGCTTCGTCGAGCTGGTGGTGCTTCACAGCCACTATGACGAGGCCTGCAGGCGTTGCTTCTTCCGGGGTTACCACTTCTATCGCGTAACGCTTGCCGTTTACCGTGACCCCGTCCTTTTTCAGCCTGTCATAACGCTCACCGCCCGCTACAAAGCAGACGCAGTCCGGGTTCATCTCGAAGAGGAGGCTCCCGTAAACCGCGCCTAGCGCCCCCGCCCCGATTATTGTCGTCTTCTGGTTCGATTCGTTCATCGCCGCCTCTGGATCTGTAAGGTTTCCTGCGGCGCCAATGTGGCACAGGTGTAGTGCCCTCGTCAACGTTGGACAATTTCCAAAATTCAGAGATTAAACAAAGACCGCCCCGGGGGGGGCGCTTCCCGGGGGCGGTCCTTGTTGACATCTCCACGGCCAGGTCGCCGCCCGCAACGTGAAATGTCAGCCAAGAGGCCTGTTGACGAAGTGTTAGATTGTTTTAACTATATCTTTCTTGCATATAAGTAAAATTTCATAGTAAATTTTTATACTAAATTTCTCCCCTGTATCCCGAAGACAAGAGGTGTACTGTAAGCATCGTCTAAACAGTGCTGCAGTGTTTGCCAGGAGCTGTCATGGATCGGTTTCTTTCGCTTAATCTGCGCACCCAGATGATGATCATGATCCTGCTGATGGCCATAGGATCCATGAGCATCATCCTATATTCCGCCCAGAGACAGCGTGAGGCCGACTTCCACGAAGCTGCACACCTCTCCTTGAACCTCGCCACCGCGGTGCATAACGACCAGAAAGTGCTGTTGTCGGGCGCAGAGCAGCTCCTTGCCACCCTTTCCTACGTCGAGGCGGTAAGGACAAGGGATGTCCCCGAGGTGAACCGGATCCTCGCAGGATTACTGAAAAAATCTCCCCAGATCAGCAATCTCCTCATCATCGCTCCCGACGGCAACGTCTGGGCCTCGGCCCTGCCGATTCACAAACCGATAAACGCCGCTGAGAGGAGGTTCTTCCAAGCCGCCCTGCGCAGCGGCCGTTTCTCTTCGGGGGAGTACACCATGGGGAAGGTCCTCTCCAAACCGACCCTGAGCTTCGGCTACCCCATACTGGACCAGCAGGGAAAGGTCCAGGACATAGCGGTGGCTGCGTTCACTCTCACCAACTACGATATGCTGCTCAGTTCCCGCAATCTCCCCCCCAGCACCTCTCTTTTGCTGCTGGACCACCAGGGAACCATCCTCTTCAGCAGCAGCGCGCGGGAACTGGTCGGAAAAAAGGACAGGTCCGACCTCTTCGCTTCCATGAAAGAGGGCGAACAGGGGACCTTTATCGCCAGGAACAACAGCGGCATCAAGAAGGTCACCGCCTACCGCAAGGTTTACCTCAAGGGGGAGAGTGGACCTTACATGTACGTCCGCACCGGCATCGACGAGGAGTGGGTGGTCAAGAAGACATCGCTGCCGCTGATGGTGAACAGCGCCGCCATGGGGGCGATAGTGCTGCTCACGGCGCTGATGGCGCTGTACATAAGCAAACGGGCTATCCCGGACAAGGTGAGGGCGCTGAGAGTGGCGGCCCAGAAGATCTCAGCGGGCGACCTCACCGTCCGCGTGAACGACTGCGTCGCCGGCGGGGAGTTGGGGGAGCTTGGCACCGCGTTCGACGGCATGGCGCAGCAGTTGTCGGTGGACATCGAGAGGAGAAAGCGCGCCGAGGCTGAAGCCCTGGCCAAGGGGGAAGAGCTGGACCGCTATTTCAACAACAGCCTGGACCTGCTCTGCATAGCCGACACGCGGGGGCGCTTCCGGCGGTTGAACCCCGCCTGGGAGACAGCTCTGGGCTTTCCCCTGGAGCGGCTGGTGGGGCAGAATTTCCTGGAACTGATCCATCCCGACGACGTGGCTGCCACAGCCGATGCGGTCGCGACCCTGGAAAGGAGCGGGGAGATCACCAGTTTCACCAACCGCTTCCTGCACGCCGACGGCTCCTACCGCTCCATCGAGTGGCACTCGGTGCGCCCTGACGGGAACATCATCTATGGCACCGCACGGGACGTGACCGAAAAGATCAAGGCCGAAGAGGAAAAGCTCCAGCTCGAACGCCAGCTCCTGCACGCGCAGAAGCTGGAGAGCCTCGGTGTCCTCGCAGGAGGGATAGCGCACGATTTCAACAACATCCTTATGGCCGTCATGGGCAACGCCGAACTCGCCCTGATGCGCATCAACAAGGAGTCCCCCGCCGTCGACAACCTGCAGAAAATCGAGCAGGCCTCCACCCGCGCGGCCGACCTGGCCCGGCAGATGCTCGCCTACTCCGGGAAGGGGAAGTTCGTGGTGGAAAATATCGACCTGAACCGCCTGCTGCAGGAGATGCTCCACATGCTCGAGGTGTCCATCTCCAAAAAGGCTTTGTTGAAAATGGACCTCCATCCTTCTCTCCCGCAGATGGAAGCCGATGCCACCCAGATCCGGCAGGTGGTGATGAACCTGGTCATCAACGCTTCCGAAGCGATCGGAGACGACAACGGTTTCATCTCGCTCAAGACCTCCAGCCTTCGGTGCGACCGCAGCTATCTGAAAGATGCCTGGCTCGAGGTGGACGTACCAGAGGGGGAGTACATCTGCCTCGAGGTGAGCGACAACGGGTGCGGCATGGACAGCGCGACCAGGAACCGGATCTTCGACCCCTTCTTCACCACGAAATTCACCGGGCGCGGATTGGGCATGGCCGCAGCCCTGGGGATCGTGAGGGGGCATCGCGGGGCCATCATCGTCGACAGCGAGCCAAGGCGCGGGAGCTCCTTCAGGGTACTTTTCCCCACGGCCGACAGCACAGCCGATATCGGCGAGGCCGTCATCCGCCAGGAGAGCTGGAAGGGGAGCGGAACCCTGCTCCTTGTGGACGACGAGGACGCGGTGCGCGGAATCGCCTCGGAGATGCTGCAGCAATTGGGGTTCGACCTGTTGACCGCCTCCGACGGCAGGACCGCCATCGAGCTCTTTGCGGCCAATCCCCAGGTCGGCATCGTCCTTCTCGACCTCACCATGCCCCACATGGACGGCGAGCGTTGCCTGGTGGAGCTGCAAAAAATAAGGCCGGACGTGAAAGTCGTGATGTCGAGCGGGTACACCGAGTACGAGGTGACGCGAAAACTGAGCGGAAAACAGCTGGCCGGCTTCATCCAGAAGCCGTACCGGCTCAACGCGCTGGTGGAGGCGCTGCGGCCGATCGCCTGACCCCGTTTGCCCCAGGCGAACCGAAACCCCGGAGAGGACACCCTCCGGGGTTTTTCTTTGCCCGCGGTTGCCGTTTGCTGCGCGACGAAACGGCCATAGGCCGGGAAGGGGTGATTTGCCTTAGTTAATCTTCTGCCTGATCTGTCGACACTTTTGTGTTGACAGCGGCAGAAAAGGGAGTATTTTGTGGGCCTGTCCGTTGTATACGTTTAGAGGTGTCGACAATTAATGAAAAACATGCCTATCGAGTCCGACCCCGCAACACTCAGCTTGTCCGACCGCATTTTCGAGCAGCTGCAAACCGCCATCGTGAAGGGCGAGATGCCGTCGGGAAGCAAGATCTCGGAGCCGGAACTGGCTAAGAGCTACGGCATCAGCCGGGGAACCCTGCGGGAGGCGCTGAGCCGCCTGGAGGAGCGCTACCTCGTGGTGCGCTCTCCCAACCTCGGGGCGCGGGTGGTGACGCTCACCTATGAAGAGCTGGTCGACATCTACCAGATCCGCGAGGCGCTGGGGGGGATGGCCTGCGGACTTGCCGCGGAGCATATGACCGCGGAGGAGATCGACGACCTCAAGCGGCTTTTGGACGAGCACGAAAAAAACATCAACGAGAACCAGGGACTCTCCTACTACCAGCAGGAGGGGGAGTTCGATTTCCACTACCGCATCCTCCAGGGGAGCCGCAACTCCAAGGTGACCGGCATACTGAAGGGGGGGCTGTACCAGTTGATGCGGATGTACCGCTACCAGTTCTCCACCTCGGGGCCGCGCCCATACCAGGCGCTCAAGGAGCACCGCCGCATCGTGGAGGCGCTCGAGGAGCGGGATGCGGAGCTCGCCGATCTCTTGATGCGCCGCCACATCAGGGCCGCACGGAAGAACATCGACGAGCGGCGCAAAAATTCCAGGGTTTAAGGGTTGAGCAGTACCTTTTTTTTGCGCCTCGGGCGTATACGTCAAAATCAAACAGGAGGAACGTGATGTCGAACTATGGAACCCTGCAGGACCGCGTGCGCTGCAAGTCGATGTTGAACAAGGTGATGTCCCCCGAACAGACCGTCGGATTCTTCAAGGACGGGATGAACCTCGGCTGGTCCGGCTTCACCCCGGCCGGCTATCCCAAGGCGGTCCCCATCGCCCTGGCCGACCATGTCGAGAAGAACGGGCTGCAAGGAAAACTGAGGTTCAACCTCTTCATCGGCGCCTCCGTCGGCGCCGAGACCGAAGACCGCTGGGCCACACTCGACATGATCGACCGCCGCTGGCCCTACCAGACAGGCAAGAACATCGCCGCCGGGATCAACGCCGGCCGCATCCGCATGGGCGACAAGCACCTCTCCCTGTTCGCCCAGGACCTGGGCTACGGCTTCTACACCAAGGACACCCCGAGCGGCAAGCTCGACCTCGCCATCATCGAGGTCTCTGCCGTCACCGAGGACGGCGGGCTGGTGCTCACCTCTTCCTGCGGCGTCGTCCCCGAGATCCTGATGATCTGCGACAAGATCATCCTGGAGGTGAACACCGGCCAGCCCTCCTTCGAGGGGATGCACGACATCGTGGTCTGCAACCACCCCCCCAAGCGCCAGATCCTCGGGATCACCAGCGCCGGCGAGCGCATCGGCAGCACCTATGTCCCCTGCGACCCCAGCAAGGTTATCGCCGTCGTCGAGTCCAAGCACCGCGACAAGGGGCGCGCCTTCTCCGAGCAGGACGACACCTCCGAGGCGATCGCCAACAACATCATCGACTTCTTCACCCACGAAGTGAAGGCGGGGCGCCTGCCCAAGAACCTCCTGCCGCTGCAGTCGGGGGTCGGTTCCATCGCCAACGCGGTCATCGGCGGCCTGGCCAAGGGCCCGTTCCAGAACCTCACCGTCTACACCGAGGTGCTGCAGGACACCATGCTCGACCTCTTCGATTCCGGCAAGCTGGACATGGCATCCTCCTGCTCGCTGTCGCTCTCCGAGACCCCGGGCTTCCCGCGCTTCTTCGACAACATGGAGAAGTACTTCGACAAGATCGTGCTGCGCCCGCTCTCCATCTCCAACGCCCCCGAGCCGATCCGTCGCCTGGGGTGCATCGCGATGAACACCCCGGTCGAGATCGACATCTACGCGCACGCGAACTCGACGCTGGTCGGCGGCACCCGCATGATCAACGGCCTGGGCGGATCCGGCGACTTCCTGAGGAACGGGTTCCTGAAGATCATGCACACCCCGTCCTCCCGCCCCTCGAAGATAGATCCCAACGGCATCTCCTGCGTGGTCCCGCACTGCTCGCACATCGACCACACCGAGCACGACCTCGACTGCGTGGTCACCGAGCAGGGTCTTGCCGACCTGCGCGGCATGGCGCCGAAAGAGCGTGCCCGCCGCATCATCGAGAAGTGCGCGCACCCCGACTACAAGCCGATCCTCACCGAGTACCTCGACATCTCCGAGAAGCAGTGCCTCGCCAAGGGCGTCGGTCACGAGCCGCAGCTTTGGGACCGCGCCTTCAAGATGCACCTGAACCTCGCCGCGAACGGCACCATGAAGATCAAGAACTGGGACATGAAGGTCGACCTCTGCGACGAGGCGGCCGAGCGCCCGGTGCGCCAGCCGAGCATCGGCGACTCCGCCGCAGTCTAGCCACCGGCTGAAAATCAGCACCAGGGACCCCGGCAGCCGAAAGGCCGCCGGGGTCTTCTTTTTTCTGAAGGGTCCGTGAATTGGCGGCTATGGCGGGCCATGGCGCAAGGCTTGCCCGGGAAGCGCCGCGCCTCGCTAAGCTGCGGCGCTGTTCAGCTTTGTGGCGCGCAGGTGTCATAAAGTTGAGCAGGCGCGACGGTTTTGCGCGCCGGCGCCCGCTCGTTTCACCGCGGCGGCGCAGGCTGCGCGCGGCTGGGCGGCGCCTGCGCCGGGTTGGTACGTATCCTGCTATTTCACCAGCATCACTTTAACGGCCCGGATTTACGGGGCCAGGATTCGAGGGCTGAGATGGATACCTACACAATCGATGTCGAATTGGAACACTACTATGGCGACCGCATGGCGACCAGCAGCAGGGAAGCCATCCGGCGCTTTTACCTGCGTGCCGTCTCCCGCTGCAACGGCGCCGAACTGGAGAGGTACCTGCGCATAGTGCGGGCGCACGCCTCGGTCTACTCCTCCGTGCACCACATGTTCAGCTCGCCCTTCAAGCACATGGAGCTCCCACTGTTCCTTTCCAGCCTGGTGCTGTTTGCTTCCAGCATCGTCATGGTTTTTTACGGGGAAACGACCGGGATAGTCGCAGCCGGAACCTCCGCGGGTCTCGTGGGCATGCTGCAGTGCGCCCGGACTCTGATCAGGTACTGGCAGCGCCATGCCGTGCGGGAGGCGGTGTTCCTGGAGTTCGCAGAGATCCTGCAGAGAGAAGGCGGAGAGTTCACCAGGTAAAGGGCGACAGTCAAAAAACCGTCTCGACCAAAGCTGCCATGGCACGAAGCCTGGCAGCTTTTTATCTTCCAGGTCAGCGACGATCTTCCCGCCAGTCACCCTCACCCTGACCCTCTCCCAGAGGGAGAGGGGATTATTGACGTCTGTGGCGGAACATGGCCAGATTTAGTCTTTGCCGCGGTTATTTATCTCATAGCTGTTCCGGCCGCTCGAATCAAAAAGAGTCTTCCGCCGAATGGCCGCCGACGTGCCGCTCTTTGACGAGCGGCAATTACGCTTTATGCTTATAACTGCTGCCGCAAAGGGGCGGCTGCCAGAATAAATTAACGGAGGTAGCAAACATGAAGCGCCTGATCCTGATCTGTCTGTCCCTTGTTCTTTTGTCGCCGCTTTCGGTTTTGGCCGGCGGGCTCGACAACTTCCTCGCCAGCCTCAACGTCCAGGCGCGCGCCGACCTTCCAGGCTTCTCGGCCAGAATAGGCGCGCAGTTCGGCGTGCCGGTCCCCCAGGTACAGGCGGTGATCAGTTCGGTTCCGGAGCCTGCCGATGCGTTCATGATCTACGAGCTCGGGCGGATGTCGGGGAGGCAGCCCGACCAGGTCATGGCGGTGTACCAGCCGAACCGTAACAAGGGGTGGGGAGCCATCGCGAAGGAACTGGGGATAAAGCCGGGATCGCGGGAATTCCATGACCTGAAAGCCGGAAACCTCTCTTTCAGCGGCCATCCCGAAGGGGGGCAGGGCGGGGGTGACGGCAAGGGAAAAGGGAAGGGGAATAAAGGGCACGGCAGGGGGCATAACAAGTAAGCTGCGCGACTCCACGCAAAAAGGGGCCGGGCCCAAAGCCCGGCCCCTTTTTATTGCCGTTGACGCCTGTTAGAGCCGGAACTGCCTGACCAGCCCCTCGAGGACCTTGGCGTTGGAGGCCAGCTGCGCTGCGGCCGCCGCGGTTTCGCCGGCGCCGCTGGCGGTCTGCTGAACCACCTCCGTCACCTGCTGCACGTTCATAGTGATCTCGCTCGTGGTCGCGGTCTGCTCCTCGGCGGCGGTGGCGATCTGGTTGATCTGCATGGTCACCTCGCCTATCTGCTTCAGGATGGTCTGCAGCGCCTCTCCCGAGCGCTGGGAGAATTCGGTCCCCCTTTCCACCTCGGCCACCCCCTCCTCCATGGCGCCCACCGCTGCCTTGGTCTCGTCCTGGATCGCCTTGATCATGTCGCCGATCTCCCTGGTGGCCTTGGTAGTCCGCTCGGCCAGCGCCCGGACCTCGTCGGCGACCACGGCGAAGCCGCGTCCCTGCTCGCCGGCGCGCGCCGCCTCGATCGCCGCGTTCAGCGCCAGGAGGTTCGTCTGGTCGGCGATATCCTGTATGGTCTCGATGATGTTGCCGATCTGCTCCGACCTCTCCCCCAGGCTTTCCACGGTGCGGGCGCTGTCCTTCACCCGTTCCGCGATCCTCGCCATTCCGGCAATGGTCTCCTGGACCACCGCGCCGCCTTCGTTGGCCGAAGCGCTGCTTTGGCGCGAGGTGTCCGCCGCCAGCATGCAGTTTTGGGCGATGTCGCCGCTGGTCGCGGCCATCTCTTCGCTGGCGGTCGCAACGGAGCTTGTCTGGGAGGCCACCTCCTCGGCGCCGGTGGCGATCTGCACCGCGGTCGACTGCAGCTGGCTCGAGGCCGCGGCGATCTGGGCGGAACTGTCCGAGACCTGTCCCAGTATCTCCCGCAGGCTCTCCACCACCCTGCGCGAAGAGTCCGCCAGGTGCCCAAGCTCGTCGTTGCCGCTGAGCGTGATGCAGACGGTGAGGTCCTTGTCCGCCAGACGGTCGTTCGCGGCGATGAGCTCCCGCACCGGAACCGTGATGCTCCTGACGATCACGACCGCCAGGAGCACTGAGAGGAAGATGGCAGCGGCGAGGAGCCCGATGACGACGAGGCGCGACTGCTGGATCATGGCATCGGACTCCTTGCCCACGTCTTCCAGCCCTTTTTGCTGGTGCTCGAGCATCTTGTCGATGGCGGCGAAATACGCGGTCTGCGTCTTGCGCACCGAGGTCATAAGCTCGCTGGTCGCCTGCGCCTTGTTCCCCGACTCGATGAGACCTATCACCAGCTTTTGCGACTCGATGTACTGGGCGCGCTCATCGACCACCGCGGCGAGGAGCTTCTTCCCGCTTTCGCTTTGCACGATTTTCTTCAGCTCGTCGAACTGTTTGCCGATGGCCGCGCGGGCGTCCTCTATCCGTTTCTTCTCCTTCTGGACCTCCTGCGGGTCGTCAACGAGGATCATGTTCCTCATCGCCCGGGCGATGACGTTGGCCTGGCTCTTGGCTTCGTTCAACATCACGGTCTTGGGCCACTTGTCGTTGATCATCAGCTCGATCTTCTTGTCGAAGGCATGCATCCTGTTGATGGCATATCCCCCCACAACTGTCATGAGCACGACTATGACAGTGAACGCGATGCCAAGTCTTACGCTGAGTTTCATGCCTGAAAAGTTCATACTCCTCTCCTTCTGGGCTTGCCGGGGGCAGGTTCATTTACTGCTACACTTATCGCCGCCGTGTGAGGGGACTTGAAAGAAAAAAACGCAGCAGTGCCGATGGAGGATGAGTGAGGGAGGAGGGGGGAGTGGGAGGGGGGGATCGCCTACGCCGAGACTGTATTTCTGCCCAAAAGTTTTGCGCGGTAAAGCGCGGCGTCGGCCGCGGCGATGACGTCTTCCGCGCCTTGGCCCGGGACGATGCCGGTGACGCCTATGGAAACGGTGAGCGGCGGCAGTGGGGCCGCGTGGTGCGGAATCTCTGTGGCCGCCACCTTCTGCCGCAGTCTGTCGGCTATCTCCAGCGCGGTCTCAACCGCGACGTCCGGTATGGCGACCGCAGTCGATGATCCCCTGTAGCGATTCGGGAGCGACATGTCTGAACAGTGCGATCTTTTCCAGCGGGATATCCAGCAGATCCTTCGTCCTGTCAAACATCGCTTCCGTCTCTCTTGAAGTTGTCATCCTGCCTATTCCTCCGACATGGGGGGGAGGTCCAGCTTGGACAGATCCTGCTTGATCGACTTCATCTCTTTTTCGAAGCAGTCTGGACAGGCGCTGTGGCTGAACATCACGTCCGAGTGCTGGCTCACGTAATCTTCCAGTTGGCGCCAGCTCTCCTTGTCGTCCTTGATCTTCTTGCAGAACATGCAGATGGGGATGATCCCCTCCAACTGCCTCACCCGCGCCAGCGCTGCCTCCAGCTCCTCTTTCTGCCGCGCCAGCAGGTCGCGCTGCTCCCGCACCAGGTCCGTGCGCTGTTTCAGCGAGACCAGGTTGCGGACCCGCAGCTTCAGAAGCTCCAGGTCCACCGGCTTGGTGAGGTAATCTATGGCGCCGGCGTCGAACCCCTGGCGCGCAGCCTGCGGGGTGTCCATGGCGGTGAGGAAGATGACCGGGATGTCGATGAATCTGGAGTTGGCCTGAATGATCTTGCAGACGTCGAAACCGCTGATGTCGGGCATCATCACGTCCAGCAGGATCAGGTCGATCTCCAGCTCCTTCAGCCTGGTGATCGCCTCGTGCCCGTTGAGCGCAGTCACGACCTCGTAGTCGCTGCCGAGCGTCACCGAGATCAGCCGCAGGTTGACCGGCTCGTCATCCACAATCAGTACCCTCGAAGGCCTAGGCATGGCTCGTCTCCTGGGCGCCCAGCACCCGTTGCAACTCCTGGATCAGCTCTCCCGTCTCCAGAGGCTTCGACAGGTACCCGTCGAAACCAGCCTCCCGGAAACGCCTCCTGTCGTCGTTCAGCGAGTACGCCGTGAGGGCTATCACCGGCTGGCGGGACGAGGTCGCTCGCTCCTTCTCCCGGATCTCCCGCAGCGCTTCCTCCCCGCTCATCACCGGCATCTGTATGTCCATCAGCACCACGTCGAAATTCCCCCGCTCCAGGTGGGCCAGGCATTCCCTGCCGTTTTCGGCCACCGTGGTCTCCAGGCCGAGCTTTTTGAAAAGCGACGAGGCGAAGACGATGTTGGTCTGGTCGTCCTCGACGAGCAGCAGCCGCAGGGGGCGCCCCGCCCATAGCGGAGGGGGCTGGCGCGCCGCATCTGCCGCCTTTACCGGCGTCTTCGCCGGGGTGAGGGGAAGGGCCACGGTGAAGCAGCTCCCCGTGCCGGGCGTGCTCTCTACGGAGATGCTCCCCCCCATCATCTCCGCCAGGCGCCGGCTGATGCTGAGCCCGAGCCCGGTTCCACCGTACTTGCGCGTGGTCGAGCCGTCTTCCTGGACGAAGGGCTTGAACACCTCCTCCAGGGCCCCGGAGGCTATCCCCACCCCCGTATCCCGCACCGCAATCAGGAATGAAGCGGGGAGTGAGGGGTGCTCCTGCAGAGAGACTGTGATGGTGACCCCTCCCTTCTCGGTGAACTTCACCGCGTTGCCCAGAAGGTTCAGGAGGATCTGCTTGAAACGGAGCTGGTCGCCAAGGACCGCGTCTGGCACCCCTGGCGCCACGTCGACCTGGAGCCTGAGCCCCTTTTCCCTGGCGACAGGGTTCTGGGTCATGACCACGTCCCTGATGCTTTGCAGCAGGCTGAACTGCTCGGACTCCAGGGTCATCATCCCGGCCTCGATCTTCGAGATGTCCAGTATGTCGTTGATCAACGTCAGTAGGGTCTTGCCGCAGCTCTTCAGGGAGTGCACGTATTCGCGCTGCTCCTGGCTCAGCTCGGTCAGTTCCAGCAGCTGCGTCATGCCGAAGACCCCGTTCATGGGGGTGCGGATCTCATGGCTCATGTTGGAGAGAAACTCGCTCTTGGCCCTGTTGGCCCTCTCGGCTGCGTCCATCGCCTGGTGCAGGGCCTCCTCCGCCTCCTTGCGCTCGGTCACGTCGATGATCATCGCAAGCTTCGAGCCTTTGCCGTGGACGTTCTCCACGGTGGTGTTGAACACCTGGTACCACCGGTCGTCTTCGGGGAGGTTCAACTCCCACCGCACGCTCCTGTCCTGGAAGCTGTCTGTCCCCCGGCACCAGGGGCAGGGGGCGCTGAGGCCGTAGATGACCTCGTAACAGATGCCGCCGGTTGCGTCGCGGCCGGTTTTTTCGATCAGGCGCTCGTTCATGAACTCGAGGCGGTAGTCCGGGGAGCAGATGTACATAAAACCGTCGAATGCCTCGACCATGCCGCGGTAGCGCGCCTCGCTGGCGCGCGCCTCGTTGCGGCTGATCACCAGCTTGGCAAGGGCCAATAGCAGCAACAGGAACAGGCTCGCGGAAAGGAGCACCATCATGGTGAAACCGTAGCGCGACAGGAAGGTCTCCGGCTTGTTGATGATGATGCTTTCCGAGGGCAGCTTCGAGACCGGTATGCCGAAGCGCTTGAGCTCCGCGTAGTCGAACATGTACTGGTTCGGGCTTGGCTGCAGGCGCGACGGGAGGCGCTCCCCCTTGAGCAGGGCTACGGCCATCTCCGCGGCGGCCACTCCATGCTGGCGCAGGTTGACCAGCCGGCCGCCGACGATCCCGTACCCCAGGTTGAATTCCCACCCCCCGTACACCGGAGCGCGGCTCGCGTCCGAGATGCGGCGCAGCGCCTCGACGCTGGAGATGCGCACGCCCTTCTCGTCGGGGACGAAGGAGGCGAAGTAGACTATCACGCTCCCTTGGGGAATCTGCTGCACCTCGCGGATCAGCTCTTCGAGCCTTTTCCCTGCCAGGTAACTGAACGCGGCGCGCGACTGGAAGCGGCTCGCCGCGGCTTTGAAACTCGCGCTGTTGAGGGTTCCGGTGATGGAGTCGTCGTGGATGACCACGATGCGCCTGCTGTCGGGGTGGAGCCTGAAGATCAGCTCCAGCGTGTCCGCAAAGCTCGGGGTCTCGTCTATCCCCGAAAAGTCAGGGCGGTCCTTGATGCGACCTGCGTCGAAATCGTTGGTGCCGCAAAAGACCACGGGGGTGTTGCCGAAGAGCCGGTCACGGTGCTTCTCCACGACGTTGAAGGCATAGTCGTCGGTGGCGACGATTAAATCGAACTGTTTTTTCTGGAACTTGAAGTTGAGTGTATCCAGCACCCGGCGGTCGTACTCCGGACCGCTGTAGTTCTTGGAGTCGAGGTACTCGATGGTGATTTCTGCGGCGGGGTAGGTTTTGCGGAAGGTCTCGCTGAAGCCGGCGACGATGCCGTCCGACCCCTTGTACCCGGCGTGATAGGAGTTGATCAGCAGGATCTTCTTGTGCTGCAGCGCCTCCGGCCCTGCGCCGGTTTTCGAGGACGCCGGTACCGCAAGCACCGGAAACAGCAGACAGGAGAGCAGCAGGCAGGAGAGCAGAAGGAAGGGGAGGCGTTGGAACATTTTCATACTCTCTGTTGTCTCCGTTCAAAAGGGTATGCCTGTCAAAAAGGGACGCGGTTTCGGCACTATACACGATCTGGCGCTTTTGTAAAAGATTTTCAGGAGGTGGAGCACGTCGAGTTAAAACCGCAGCTCGGATCCGCCCTTCGGAGCTTCCAATCCGAACCGCTCAATGAACACGAGGATATCTGCGCTGCGGCACTTTCTCAGGCCACGCAGATGGCGTCGATTCCTTCCACGAACCCGGATTTCGAGGAGGATGCCCGCACCTGTGCCCGGGCCCCCCGTGCGCCGACCGTCATCAGCATCTTGACCCCGGTTGCCGTCACCTCGCCGCTGGCAAGCACCGGCGCGCCGTGCAGCTTGCGCCCGATCTTGCGGGGATCGACGTCCAGCCAGGTAGCAACGGCAATTCCCTGCTCGCGCAGCAGGCGGTACCAGGCCCGCCCCTCCAGCCCCGCTCCGGCTAAGATGACTTCCGTTTCCCCCTTGAGAAAGCCGTTCATCAGGTGGTGCAGCTTGCAGCGCCGGAAGGCGTCGGGGGTGTAGGCCGGATTGGTGCGCGTGGTCCGCTCGGGGCGCTCCCTCCAGAAGAACAGGGGCTCGGCAAGCCTCGCGAACTTCACTTGCGCGGCGGCAAGCCGCAGCCACAGGTCGTAGTCTTCGGGCCATCCCCTGTCGCGGTACCCCTCCAGTCGCTCGACGCAGCATCTGCGGTACATCACGCTCGGGTGCACGAAGGGGGATTCCACGAAAAGGTCGGCGGCTATCTCTTCATGAGTGATGAGCCGGTTCTGCCATTGCTCGTACCCGGCCATCCCGATGCCTACACCTTGCCGCGGGAAATGCCTGAAAGAGCAGGCAACAAGCCCGATCTCGGGGTGGGCTGCCAGAAACGCCACCTGCGCTGCGAGCCTTCGGGGATGCGAGACGTCGTCGCCGTCCATGCGCGCAACGAGCGAAGCCCGGCACTCGTTGAGTCCCAGGTTCAGGGCTGGCACCAGCCCTTCGCCGCAGTGAAGCACCCGGATGCGCGGGTCGCTTGCAGCCGCTTCGGCGAGGATGCGGGGTGTGCCGTCGGTCGAGCCGTCGTCCACCGCCACCAGTTCCCAATCGGTAAAGGTCTGCGCCTCGAGCGAGCGGAGCGCCGCCGGCAGGAACCGCTCCTCGTTTCTCACCGGCATCAGGATGGAGACCGCCGGAATCTGCTTAAGGTTCGTCATGCTATGCCCTCATATGCCTTTGATAACCGTGGCACAATATCAGCAGCAAGAGGTACAGTCCAATCCTAAAAGGCGCCGGCAGTATGACTTGATCGCTGCTGTCCGGGTGCGTCTGTAATAATTGTTATCATGGGTGTGGCATAAATGGGTAACTGTACCCGTGCTAAATTGTGTAGACTGTGTCTGGCGACATCAGGCGGATATAGTAGAGTCGGGATGTCTTAAGGCAAACTGTGTGGGCTGCACGGGGGGAGAGATGGCTCTGGAATCGGCAACGGACTGCAGGCCTCTGTATGAGAAAGTGGGCGGCGAGATCGTTGCACTCATCGAAGGGGGTACCTTCCGGGTCGGGGAGCGGCTTCCCTCGATCAGGCAGCTCAGCTCGAAGCTGAGCGTCAGCATCAACACGGTGATGCAGGCGTATGCGGTCCTTGAGGACCGCCGGGTGATCCAGGCACGCCCCCAGTCGGGTTACTACGTCTGCCCCCGCGCGCCGGAAATCACCGCTACGCCGGTTTCCTGCGGGCAAGGTTTCCGCGCCACCGCGGTCACCTTCAGCGACCTCTGCCAGCTGGTGATCCGCAACATGATGGAATCGGGAATGGTCCCCCTGGGAAGTGCCGTCCCCAATCCGCAGCACCTGCCGTTCGAGAAGCTTAACCGGATCATGTCTGCCGAGTTGAGGCGCTTCGGCGCTCAGAGCGTTTCCTACATGATGCCGCCGGGTAGCGAACGGCTTAGGACCCAGATCGCCAAGCGCTCGCTTCTTTCCGGAATCAGCGTCACCCCGGACGAGGTCCTCGTGACTGCGGGTTGTGTCGAGGCCGTTCAACTCGCCCTGCGCGCCACCTGCCGCGCCGGCGACACCATCGCCGTGGAATCCCCTTTCTACTTCAACTTCCTGCAACTCATAGCTGAAATGGGGCTGAAAGCGCTGGAGATACCTTCAACGCCCAGGGAAGGGATCTCGATCGAGGCGCTTCGCTACGCGATCGAGAACAACAAGATCAGCGCCTGCCTGGTGATACCCAACTTCAGCAATCCATTGGGGAGCCTGATGCCGGACGAGAGAAAGCGCGAGCTGGTTCAGCTTCTGGAGCGGCATGGCATCCCTCTCATCGGGGACGACATCTACGGCGATCTCACCTTCGGGCAGCAGCGCCCGGTGGCCGCAAAATCTTTTGACAGGAAAGGGGGGGTGATTTACTGCTCCTCCTTCTCCAAGACCCTGGCTCCAGGCTACCGGGTCGGGTGGGCGATAGGCGGGCGTTACCAGGACGAGATGGAGAGGCTCAAGATGATGACGAACCTTGCCGTCGCCTCGCCGACCCAGCTTGCCCTGGCGGAGTTTCTCGCCAACGGCGGGTACGATCACCACCTGCGCGCCATCAGGCGCATCTACGCGAAGAACATGTCCCAGATGTCGGAGGCGGTGGCGCGGTACTTCCCGGAGGGGACGCGAATGACACGGCCGGCCGGCAGTTTCATGCTGTGGGTGGAGATGCCGCAGGGGGTAGACTCGGTGAAGTTGTTCCACCGGGCGCTGGAGCATCAGATCGGCATCACGCCGGGGGCCATCTTCTCTCTCTCCGACAAGTACCGCAATTACGTCCGCCTTTCATCTGCTTTTTGGGATGAAAAGTCGGAACGGGGGGTAGAGACCCTGGGCACGCTGGCGAAGGAGATAGTTCGCTGTTCAGGATGAGCTGGTTGAGTGGGCCATGTGGATGAGTGAGCAGTTACGGCATTTGCCGTACCGGGCGGGGAGATAAAGCAGGTTGATGGTGAGGCACTTCTTGCATTCCCAGAAGGTGTAACCTGCGACTTCCTGTCCGGTGTCTTCACTGAACAGCCATTTGTAATAACCATCCCAGTCATATTCTGGCTTTTGGTTTGCTTTTTCTATCAAATCCTCCAGCAGCATCGGCACGCTCCTTCAGTGATTTCAGGCACTGGCGGAAAAGGTACTACCATTTCCTCAAAATATCAACCGCGCCGGGAACTGAATAGGTGTAGTGCGAATTAGATCACGACTCAGTACGTCATTGTTGTTCGCTCAATGTTGCCTTTCGATCGACGATGGATGACAAAGCGAAGCTGCAGACTCGATCGCGCACACCTTTGGGCACTTTCCGCCTAGACTTCTTTTTTGGATCGGCGTTAAAATGGCTTATCTGAACAGACTGTCTCAAAGGAGGCGCGTATGAAAAGGTTAATGACAGACGTCATGATGCTGGTCGGTGGCGGGGTAGTTGGCGCTGGCTTGGGACTGATGTTTGCCCCTCATTCGGGTGCCAAAAGCCGCAAAAAAATGGTGCGCATGGGCAAGATGATGAGCAATAAGAGCGACAGGATGATGCGGGACCTGTCCGACAGGGTGTCCGATCTGGCCGACACCATGCAAGGCATGAGCGGGAAGGCGACCAGGCTGATGCGCATCAGGTAATGCGGTCAGGGGTGCTCCTTTAGTCGGGCAACTGATAAAGAAGTGAAGTGGCCCGAAGCGATATCTGCTTCGGGCCATTTTTTTGCTTCATCCGAACCTGATCAAAACCGCCCCCGCGACGATGATCGTAGCCGACAAGAGCCTGGTCCTGCCAAACGACTCCCTCAGAAACAGGATGCCGATGAGAACGCCGACCATGATGCTTACCTGCCGCACCGGCACCGCATAACCCACACGCGCAAGGTTCAACCCGTAACGGAAGGTGAGAAACGAGGCCATGACCACGGGGCCGCTGCAAAGGATCGGGCGCCAGTTGACCCGCCATTCCTCGGAGATGGCACTGCGGTACTTGGTGCGGCTCAGGTTCAAGGTCATGAGAAACAGCATGGTAAGCGTGAGGAAATAGGTGAAGTACAGGGGAGGGTAGTGCTTGACGCCTGTTTTTTCCGCGATCGAACCTATGGAATAGATGAAGCCTGCCGATAGTGCCGCTCGCACCGATGTGCTCTTCAAGTCGCGGAATGGGCGGGCGAGTTCCATCAGGCTCAGTCGCTGCATCTGCACCGGAAATGTGCCCAGGATGACGAGGAGTATCCCGATGGCGCCGCGCAGGGAAAGACGCTCCCCAAGGATCGCCATACCCCAGATGGGAACCCATATCATCGAGGTCTGGGAGAGGGGGTAGACGACGGAAAGATCGCCGGTGTGGTAGGCGCGGCCGTTCAACAGGTGATAGAGGACAAAACTGACTGAGCCGATGGCGATCATCGCCACGGTATGGCTTCCGGGGAGGTGGAACTCCTCAGGGAAAAGCGGCAAGGACGCGGTGAACAATATGCTGGCGATCACGAACATCCACCAGATGAAGACCGTCTTGTGGCGGCTGCGCTTCACCAAAGTATTCCATATGGCGTGCATGACGGCTGAGAAGATGATAAGGGTGAAGGCGAGATTGGACATGGCGCGGAGTATACCCGAGGTTGGGATGTAAGGGGAAGAGATGATTCGATTGCGTTTAGGTTAGAGGATTTTACTCATAAAAAAGTTGACGCTCGGGAATCGCTTTGCTATAAAGCTGGACTCCGCAGCAAACAGTTCTTTGCAACCGAATAAAGAGCCGGCAGAAAGAGAGGCCATCATAGTACCTAGCGGTGCTCTGGGAGCCTTTCGGTCACGATCCATAGGGTCGGGCCGCTGCAGAAACCAACGAAGATTTTTCAAAAGAATTTCTTGACAGGTTGGTCCGGTTCA
>MTLD01001423.1_pt1 | contig 27494 bp, 33 predicted proteins | sample 1982471 | NCBI WGS metagenome assembly MTLD01 (sample SAMN05712604, study PRJNA340218) | biofilm metagenome | isolation source: sample SPM anode biofilm adapted to -50 mV | place: USA | collected 2012-02-03 | reverse complement strand
TGATTGAGGCGGTGGAGAGGATAAAGAAGAATCTCAAATAGATTAGATCCACGAAGGGCGGCCGTTTGGCTGCCCTTAGTGCTTTTTAACAGGTACAAACGTATACTCCCGTTAGTCAAGATTAAGGAGCAGCGGTATGGTCAGTAATAGAGACGATATCATTACGTTTTTGCAGTCACACAAGGATGAAATGTCGCAGCGTTTCGGTGTGGTGAGCGTTGGTCTTTTCGGCAGTTATGCCAGGGGAGAGGCTCGCGAGGACTCCGATATTGACATTGCCATAGAACTGAGACCGGAAAAGAAATCACTGAGTAACTTCATCGGCATCAGGCGCTATCTAGAACAGCAGTTCGGCAAAACGGTGGATCTCGGCATTGAGAGCACATTGAAACCTCTGGCGCGAGAGATGGTAGCCAGGGAGATCATTCATGTCTGAACGACCAGGACAGGAGTTCCCGGGGAGTTCCGGGGGGAGTTCCGGGGACAGTTTACCTAACTGCAAAGACGTCAAATCGGCTGCCTTTGCAGTTTCTTGATAACATAATTCATGTCGCCCGATTCAGCATTCCTTTGATCCGCTCGAACTCATCCGACATCCCTTAATGGCGTAACCATCGCCCAACCTCTACCAGACAACCTCGGCATCCGTCGCCACCATGATCGCCTGATCAAGACACTGCCGGTCTTTCCAGTGATAATAGTTGGCCAGCCGGTCTTTTACGCAATCTGTTGAGGTATGCTTTTTCCATGCTTGTATTTTACCTGCCAGCTGAGCGACAATGCGCCCATGAAGATCTTTTCCTACCATAAAAACACGACCGTCCGCTACGCCGCCCGGAAAGCACCGGAAACGGCGGCCACTGCATGACGGTGCTCCCGTGGCAACCCGGAACCACACCGCTGATGCTGGCGCCCATGCAGGGGCTGACCAATCGGGCCTTGCGCTCCTATTTTATCGAGCATGTCAGGCCCGATGTCATCTTTACCGAATTCATGCGTGTCAACACAGCGCCGGCGGGAGCGGGTCTCACCGCTGCTGACCTGCGGGATGTTGCCTCTGAGCAGGATGGCGTGCCGCTGGTAGTGCAGCTGGTGGGGCATGAGCGGGAGGCGCTGGTCCTGGCGGCCCGGGTCGCGCAGGAGGCTGGCGCTGCGCATATCAACCTCAACATGGGGTGCCCCTATGGACGGATGGGGAGCAGGCAAACCGGCGGTGGAATGCTCCGCACTCCGGACAATCTTGCGGTGGTCATCCCCGCCCTGCGGGAGGTCATCGACGGTTCCTTCTCGATCAAGATCCGGGCCGGGTACGACGATCCGGACCAGATTCTGTCGCTGCTTCCGCTCTTCGAGTCGAACGGAGTGGATTTTCTGGTGCTGCATCCCCGTACTGTGACCCAAAAGTACGAGGGAGTTGCCGACCATGGTGTGACCGCCCGGGTGGCGCGGGAGACCCGGCTGCCGGTGATTGCCAACGGGGATATCCGCAGCGCCGCTGATGGCGGACGGGTGCTGAAAGAAACCGGAGCAACCGGGCTGATGCTGGGACGAGCGGCGATTGCCGATCCGCTGCTGTTTCGGCGCCTGCGTGGGGAGGTCAACCCCGAACCCGGTCGGGAAGAGCGGAGAGCGGAGCTTGGACACTACCTGCGGGAGATTTTGATCCGCTATGGCCAACTGTTCTGCGGCGATATGCAGGTGCTAAACAAAATCAAGGAGATCATCGCGTATCTGGATGATCCGGAACTGGCAAAGCCGCTCAAGGAACTGCGGCGGGCCAAAACAGTGCGGATTTTTGAAGCAATTCTGCACGGGCTGTGCTGAGCTGCGGGAGAAGAAGCGGTTCTTTAAATTGGAAGAATCATTCCGAACTTATTGAATCATCGCAGAAATCCATGATGAAAATCCAGAAACTATCAGCCGAGCACTGCACAAAAGTCTACTCCCTGCTGCAACGAGCCTTTCCCGACAGCACCTACGAAGCCCTGCTGGTGCAGAAACTCCACTAAAATGGCAGAACAGCGCACGAATGGGCCTGCATCTGGCGAACACGGTCTCGGCATTGATGTTTAGCGGCTGCGAGAAAATGCCCTTCAACCAATCGAATGCCCGTGCAGCAGAGACAAAATTCCTATTTTAAATGACGGCCTTTCAGAACACAGAATCCACGATTTAATGGTATCATGGGATTCTCCGGTGTACATGCCGCATGCCGGTTCAGAGTTCTGGGAATAACGAGGTAAGCGCTAACATGTTTGATGGAATTTTCTGGGACAACGACGGGGTGCTGATGGAAACCGAGCATCTCTATTATCAGGCCAACGCCGAGGCGCTGGCACAGGTGGGAATAGAGCTTACACTGGAAGACTTCTGCCGGATATCACTGCGCCAGGGGGAGAGCGTACTCAGCCTCGCCGACAGCAACCTGGATGAGGCGGAACTGCGCCGGGTGCGTGATGGGATCTATTTCCGGTTGCTGGGGGAGGAGTCGCGCGTGTACCCGGGCGTCCAGGAAACCCTGCTTCAGCTCCACGGCCGATTGCCAATGGCGATTGTCACCAGTTGTCGGCGGGACAACTTCCTGCAGATGCACCGCTCGAGCGGACTGCTTGGCTATTTTGATTTTATTCTGACCCGAGAGGACTACGTCGCATCCAAACCAGATCCGGAGCCGTACCTGACCGCCTGTGCCCGCGCCGGCCTCCACCCCGGCCGCTGCCTGGCAATTGAGGATTCGGAACGGGGGGTCATCTCTGCGGCCCGGGCCGGACTGGCCGTTGCGGCGATCCCCGGAGACATGAACCGGGGAGGCAATTTCGGCACCGCCCGCTGGCTGCTGGACGGCATCCACGAGCTGCCAAAACTACTGAAACTCGACTGATCGTTGCGGCTCAATGCAATCCATGCCCATGCATAAGGCGTCAACTGAGTCGGAATTCAAGTAATATCAGGCGGGAAGCACTCAGTACCAAAAAACTTGAATAATATGACGATGTCATATATGATCCTTTCAATCAAGATTAACGGCCAAGCAATGAAGCCCGGCATACCTTTAAGGTGTGTCGGGCTTTTTTTGTTGCGGACCGAAACTAAGGAGGAAAAAGACCATGTCACTAATTAAAGGATTGACAAAAAACGGTCGTGAGTGGACACCGGAATTCATCAAAACACTTGATAAGGATCTGTGTATCGGCTGCGGCCGTTGCTACAAATCATGCACAAAAGAAGTGCTGGCCTACGAAGAGGTGGATACTGAGGAAACCGTAAAGGCTTTTATGAAGATTGCCAATGACGGCAACTGTATCGGCTGCAAGGCATGTGGCCAGAATTGCCCGAAAGGTTGTTTCACTTTTGAAGCGGTAGAGGCACATGCATTCGGTTATTCCTCGTAGCATGAAAAAGTCCTGAGCATTGGCAGAATGTTTAAGTAGCTTCTCAATAGATAGGTAGCAATTCACACGGGAGGTATGAATTATGGCATGGACACAAATAAAGCCGCTTGCAGCCGGAAAATATTGGTATGACCCTAATGGGCATCATCAGTCAGGCCGCCAAAAGCACGAGTTAAGAATAGTTGCCATTCGCAGTGATGATAACGGCAATCTTGTTGCGCTACTGCACGGAATCGCTGAGAGCGCACCAATCGAAACATTGAACGGCGACTGGTTTGGTCCGATAGAACCACCGGTCTGATTTGTTTCATTTTGCTTTTGAGTATTGACTGTGCCTGGTGCGATATCAGCTTGTTCTGTCCAGATTTCACCATTATATCGGCAGCAGCCACCGTTGCAATGATGCCCGGCACGCCTTAAACGGCGGCCGGGCTTTTTTTATCGCCTTGAACCACAAAAAGGGAGGAACAATGGCAAATATTATATTCTGGGAAAAACCCGGATGTCAGGGAAATGCCAGACAGAAAGAGATTCTGCTCGCATCGGGGCACAAACTGGAGGTACGCAACCTGCTGACCGAGCCATGGAGTGCGGAGAGCCTGGCGCTTTTTTTCGGCCAGCGTCCGGTAGCGCAGTGGTTTAATCCGGCACACCCGCGTGTAAAGTCGGGCGAAGTGGACCCGGCCGTTTTCGACAGGGAGGAGGCGTTGGAGCTAATGGTGACCGAACCGCTTTTCATCGTGCGTCCGCTGATGCAGGCCGACGATGAACGTTTGGCTGGCTTTGAAGTTGCGGCGGTGCATAACTGGATCGGGCTAGTGCTCGACAGCGTCGGGCCGCGGGACCCGAAGAACTGCCCCTGCGTTACCGGCTCCGGACAGCCGGTTCGTCAGCCATAATCCCCGATTTACGATCTGCCACTCTAGTGAGACTCAATCAGTCTGGTCGGAGCGACATCCCCGATCGACAGTTCAAGCAACATTCTCCTGGTCAAAAAATCTTCAACCTCTTTCAGCGTGGCGGAGCTAAACGGCACATTGTCCAGTTTGCCTCCTGCCATCATGCCGTGCCCGCCAGCCGTCCCTTTTCCCGCCACCAGCCTCTTAATTATCTCACCAGCATTAAGGAGTGCATCGGTGGTGCGGATGGAGAGTATCATTTCATTGTTGTAATGCCCCATGCTCAGCACGATCTCGATACTCTCCAGCCTGATCAGATAGTCGGCAATTTCCGAAACAACTTCGGGAAAGCAGATCGCCTGCAGGTTCACAACCAGAAGCTTCCCGTAAATAGTCGTGTTTTCAACACCGCTGTGAATTGTCCGGAAGTGCTCCACCGGTAGTTTGGGGTGGCTGATTTCATTCAATAGCCGCTTGTTAGCAACGGGAAAGAGACGAAGATATGCATTCCGGTCGGGCTGGTTAGCCTCGCGCCCCAAATCCTGGGTTTCGGATTTGATGGCGTAGAAAAGTGCAGTTGCCAGTTTGGTTCCGATCTGAATATTTTGCGCCACGAGATATTCATACAGGATGGTGGCAGTGACACCGTAATCATCACGCACATCCACCCAGCGACAGCTTTTGGTCGCTTCGCGCAGCGGATGATGATCTATGACAATATCCACACGGCAATCGTCCGGAAGCGAGTTATTGCCTGTCCCCGGTTGCGTATCAAGCATGCATACCACACTGAACTCGTCCAGATCGACCAATTCGAGAGGGGTGAGCGTAATTTCCAGCTCTTTTGCCATGGCAATATTCTCGCTGCGACCGATCATGCCGGAAAAGGCAATGACAGCGTCCCTGCTCAGCTTCATGGCCAGCAGGTGGCGTAGCGCCATGGCCGATGCCAGACAATCCGGATCCGGATTATCATGGATGATGATAATTGCTTTCCCCTTACCTCGTAACCATTCCAGCATCTCATCAGAATGTACTTTCGAGTGCCGGAGGTTCTCCTGAACGAGATTATCTGAAGTCATGAGGTTACCCTTTAAACGTATTGGCACAGATGATGACGTATCTATCATACCAAACCTGTGGCAATTTTCTGGTTTAATGTTAAAAGGCGGCCATTTCGGCCGCCTTTGTTACCACTCCCGCTGCCTACTCAACGGGTTTCATATATGCGGGGTTCATCTGCCAAAGCGCCAATGTGCCCCCGGTTGGATCGGTGATGACACTGAACCAGCCAACGCCAGGGATTTCGGTGACCTCTTTGCAGATTTTCGCCCCGAGGGTTCTGGCCTTCTCTGTGGCGATGACCGCATCGTCAACGGCAACATAAGCCAACCAGGATGAGGGTGAATCGGGCTGAACGGTTTTCATCATGCCGCCTCCGGTTCCTTCCCCCACATTAATCATCGTATAGTCCATCCCCGGTATGTCCTCCAGCTTCCAATCAAACAGCCCGGTATAAAACGCCTTGGCTTTGGCCAGATTTGTGGTCATCAATTCTACATGCACGAACGGATTTGCCATGACACGCTCTCCTTTATGACTGTATTGGTGCAACATGGGTACATTATACACCGTAATTTGATATTTGACCTTCTGGTATTTTTGGAAAGATCATTGGAGATGCGATATATTTCAACCGTTTGGTGGTGGATATCCTACGCTTGTTAGTGTATAAAATGGGGCGTGATTCCGGACAACATTCGCCCCCAACACACACTAACCATACTGGAGTACAACAAAATGAAAGTCGATTTGAACCTTCTTAAAAACGTGATGAGCAAGAGGACCGCAGAAATAGAAAGAAGCGTTGCGGGAACCGGTTATCTGGTAAAAACGGTCATGGGAGTCGGCACTTTTTTGCTGGATAACGAAGGAGAAGTCGATCTGCTCTCTGCCAAACAAAAGGTTACTTTCGAAAAGTTTCTTCTGCCGCTGCTGAATACCCCCCGCCGCTAACCGAGCAGTTTCAAATATGAGACCAGCCAAACTCTTGCTTAGTGCCACTTTGCAGGATAAAGGCCGTGCTCATTCCCGGCATTCAGCAATCTCCTTCAATGTGATCTCCTTCTCGATTTCCCCGGCCGGAAGAATCTGATTAAGCAACACGGCCAGAACCCCGCAGAGACTTATTCCCTGAAGAGTAAAGCTTCCGATTGTCACCCCCAGCCCACCGATGCCGGTTACCAGTGTGACGGAAACCAGGCACAGGTTGCGCGGCTTCATCAAGTCAACCTTGCCGTCAATAATCGTTTTCAGCCCGATTCCTGCGATGGAACCAAACAACAGGATCATAATACCGCCCATAACCGGCATCGGGATTGTCTGCAGAAGTGCGCCAAATTTTCCCACAAATGCCATCAGAATAGCAAAACAGGCTGCCCAGGTCATTACGACCGGGTTGTAATTGCGGGTCAGCATGACAGCACCTGTTACTTCGCCGTAGGTAGTTACCGGCGGACCGCCGAACAGGCCGACAATATTGACCGCCAGTCCATCGCCAAGCAGGGTGCGGTGCAGGCCGGGACTCTCGGTGTAGTCGCGTCCGACCACAGACCCGATGGCAAGAATGCCCCCGACATGTTCGACAATCGGGGCGATGGCCACCGGAATCATGAAAAGGATTGCTGCCAGATTGAATTCAGGATGACCGAATTCCGGTATAGCCAACCAGGGAGCATTGATGACCTTGCTGAAGTCAACCAATCCCAGAAAAAGCGAGGTGCTGTAACCGACCGCGACGCCCACCAGAATCGGCACAAGCTTGAGCAGGCCGCGGGCATGAATTGCGGTCAGCATGGTCGCGCTCAAGGATAGCGCAGCAACAATCAGTGCGGTTCCGTAAGGAATAACCTGAGTATCTCCGGCCTTGCCGGTCGCCATACTGATAGCCACCTGGGCCAATCCCAAACCGATCACCATAACAACCGGCCCGATTACTACCGGCGGCAGGATGCGATGAATGAATCCGACTCCGCGCCACCTGACCATTCCGGCGGCAACATAATAGAAAAAACTGGCAGCAGCCAGTGCGCCAAGTGTTGCCGGCATACCCCAGGTTTTGACTGAGTAGACCACTGGTGCGATAAAGGCGAATGATGATCCAAGATAAATCGGCACCTGACGTTTGGTACATATTTGGAAAACAAGAGTTCCGATACCGGCTCCCAGAAGAGCGAGACTGGGGTTGAGCCCGGTCAATAATGGAACAAGTACCGTGGCTCCGAAAGCGACAAATAGAATCTGTGCACCGGATAAGGCGGTTCTCCAGACCGGCTCAGTGGCTATTGACATATTGTGATACTCCTATTTTGTGCCGAATATTTTATCCCCGGCGTCGCCGAGGCCCGGTAGGATATAGCCATGTTCATTGAGTTTCTGATCTATTGATGCAACATAGATTTCCACATCGGGATGGGCCTTGCTGATCCGTTCAAGCCCCTCCGGAACTGCAACCAGAAAGAGACCCTTGATCCGTCGGCAACCGGCCGCTTTCAGCATCTCGATAGTGGCCAGCAATGAACCTCCGGTGGCAAGCATCGGATCAATGATCAATGCGGTGCGCTCCTCCAGTCCGCTGGTAAGCTTCTCATAATAGGCGACCGGTTCCAGCGTCTCTTCGTTGCGATAAAGACCGACTACGCTGACCTTGGCACTGGGAATCATGTCGAGAACCCCGTCCATCATCCCCAAACCGGCACGCAGAATCGGTACTACAGTGATCTTTTTGCCTTTTATCTGCTGAACGGAGACCGGACCGGCCCAACCGGTGACAGTAATGGTTTCGGTTTCCAGATCCTTGGTCGCCTCGTAGGTCAGCAGACGAGCCACTTCGGAAGCCAACTCTCGAAACTGCTTGGTACTCTGATCAGCCTTGCGCATCAGACCCAGTTTGTGCTGGATCAAGGGATGCTTGACTTCGTAAACCGCCACGACGGACTCCTTTTATAACAAAAAGTTTGATAAAACCGAACAACAATACAGATCAATCACATGCCGGTCAAGCCCCTGAATTGCATTGAAGGTTACTGATTAAACAAGCCCGGAAAGCCAGCTGATAACAGGCACATCTTTATTGCTGGCATCTGCCTTACAGGCTAATGCTTAAATACAATTTTGATAATGATGTTATATTATTAGCCGTTAAAATATTTCTCTTGGAATGATGTAAATATGTGTGGTAGAAAGGAAAGGATATTCAAACAACAGGAGGTCGCAGGTGAAAAAAACAGCATTAGTTCTTCTCGTTATTGCCGCTCTCGCCATTACCGGATGTAAAGACAAGCCGAAAACTGAAGCTCCGGTCGCTGCTCCACAGCAGGGCCAGATGCCAGCCAACCACCCAGGTGGCCAGATGCCAGCAGGTCAGGCAGGCGGTGATCCACACGCAGGCATGAAAGCTCAGGAAATCCCTGCCGGTGCAGGCAAAAAAGCGAAGGTTGTCCAGACCATGAATTCCGGTGGTTATACTTATGTTGAAGCTGCTGACGACAAAGGCCAGAAGCTTTGGCTGGCACTGCCTGAAATCAAGGTAGCTGTTGGCGACAACATTGAGTACCCCGAAACTCCGGCTTTGGCAAACTTCCAAAGCAAGACTCTCAACAAAACTTTCGAAAAGATTTCCTTCATTCCTGGCATCAGGATTGTGAAGTAATCCTCCGAAAAAGAGCAGCATCAGACGGGGCCATGCAGTTATGGCCCCGTTTTTTTATGTCTAAGCTGCTGCAGAGTTTGTGCATGCTTAGGAACCAACTTAATTACAGCCCTGAAACAGTCCAGTGCCCGATCAACATCCCCGGTTTCCTGACACAACTCACCGAGTAGAAACCACCCCCAGGGATTTTCGGGTTGCCGCACAGTAATTTCCATGAATTCTTTTTCAGCGACTTTGTATTTTCCTCTCTGACGATACCACTCTCCCGCCAGCACGTTGGTTGTGTAGCAATAGCCAAGTCGTGTTTTTTGCCGGGTGAAGCGCCCCGAATCTTCCAGATGACTACCGGATAGTTCTGACAGGAGTTTTTTGGCAGAACTGCCATTTTGCTTGCTTACATAAAGAGCATTCTTATCGGTTGCAGCAAAGATATCCTTGCTCGTGATGCCAGATAATACTGCATCTGAATGCAAACGGGTTCCAGGGTAGAATGCCAACGGAGAAACGTAGCCGTCATCAGGATGAATACGTCTTATCAACTCCACGGTTTGCTGCAGATCCTCTGCCGTTTCACCCGGCACATCGCTGATAAGATAAATGGAAAGATTAATTCCGATATCCCGGATTTGCAGGCAGGCCTGTTCAATCTGTGCGGGATCGATTGTTTTACCGAGCTGCTTTAGTATGCGCGGAGAACCTGATTCCACGCCCAGCTGAATGCATTCGCAGCCTGCCCGTTTCATCATCACAAGCAACTCTTCGTCTATTGCATTAACGCGTGACTGACAGTTCCAGAGTATGTTTGCATTTTGTTCAATCAGTAGTGTACAGAATTCGACGGCTCTGTTTCGATCGGCGGTAAATGTATCGTCACGAATAGAAAAATAGATCAGACCATAATGTCGGCGGACAAACTGAATTTCATCCACAATATTCTGAGGGGATCTAAAACGGACCTTTCTGCCCCAAAACGCAGGAGAACTGCAAAAGTGGCAGGCTGATGGGCACCCTCTGGCTGTAACAATAAACTCCGGTTGTAATTGAATATCTAATCCGATGGAACGATCAAAATATCTGGCAGGCTGCGGAAGATCATCCAGGCGGGATATGGGCATGCGGGGGGCATTAACTGTAACCGCATCGTCCTGACGGAATGCCAGACCGCCACAACTCCTCCAGTCCGTGCCATTGGCAAGATGTCCCACCAACTCGAGTAGTGATTGTTCGGCTTCGCCCCGAATAACCACGTCGACCGGTGAACCGTCCACCAGTATATCTTCATAACAGAAGGTAGCATGACCACCCCCCATGACAATAATACTTGATGGAAATAGCCGACGACATCTGGCGGCCAGCTCCAGAGAGATATGGCGATTGTGTGTCCACTGGGAGATACCGATCAGTTCCGGCTTTTGCCTTAACAACTCTCGCTCAATACGCGCTCGGGACCACCCCGAGAAATTGGCAAGCACACAATCATAACCGGCTTCAATTAAGCACGCATGCAGATAGCACAATCCTGTGGGCACAAGACTGATATAGGGATCGTTGCGGCTTTGTTCCCCGGACATATAGACCAGAAGGATTTTCATGGCGAAAAAAAATCCGGGTCAGTTGACCCGGATGAATTTACGGTTATTTGTAGCAACTGACTATTTTTCAATGTTAAAAGACACTCCAAGAGTTTCGTTGTCAATCATATCGGTTTCGTTATCCTCTTCAATTCCCTGGAGAAGGTCATTAAAATCGATCGAATCCGAGCTTGTGTTTGTCATGCGGCGTGCGCCCAGATAGCGGGACAGGTAATAGGGGGTGTCCATGGACGAGATAACAACACGGTGCTCTCTCGAAGATGCATGAATCATTTTTCGGTCACCCAGGTAAATTCCGACATGTGACGGAAAACGTGCGTATGTCTGAAAAAACACCAGGTCTCCCTTTTTCAGATCACCTCGCGCAACTTCATTGCCGACATAGAATTGCTCCCTGGCAGTGCGGGGCAATTTAACACTCTGCTCACGAAAAACCTGTTGCGTAAAGCTTGAACAGTCGAGGGAATTACGACTGGTTCCGCCAAAACGATAGCGGGCGCCCAGAAAACTGTAAGCAGATTTTTTAATATTGCTGATAGCCTGACTGGCTTCAAGGTTTTTTGCAAGATCAACCGGACGGTCCGAATCCAAATCTGTCAACTCCGCCAGAGTATCACTCATTTCCTGCTCACTGAGAAGGTCCCTGTTAACAAGCTGCAGCCTGTTAGTAGTGGCAACTGCTGCCTGTGCTTCCGGCTTGGGAGAAGTGGACACCAGCGCCAGGACCTGGCCAGGCTTGACTTTATTTCCATGCAGACCGTTAAGTGTGCGTAGTGTGGCTAACTTGATTCCGGTTTTTCTGGCAATTTTCGGGAGAGTATCGCCCTTGGCCACTTTATAGGATTCCTGGTGTGCGGAAGAACTTGACTTTTTCAGCTTCGCATCGGCATGCGAAGGAATTATGATACGAGTGCCTTTATCTATGTGCGTTGCTGTAAGATTATTGACGGATTTTAGCTCATCCACTGAAACATGATATTTGCGAGCTATTGAATGCAGGGATTCGCTTTTGCGGACCACATGAGATTTTGACGCAAGGACCAACTGAGGCAGGGCCAAGAGCATAAGGCTGGTCACAAGTGCGATACGAATATGTGCCATCTTCCCTCCAAGTTGTTTTAGGATCATAAAAATTTCTCGAGCTTTATATAACATAAACGGGCCAGCGTCAATCTTAAATATTATTGCAGCGCCCATTTACGAAGCATAATACGTGCCAATACAGCGTGTTAGCGACGTCTGGGGGATGGAACAAGCTTGATGGTGATCGGCAGATCCCTCAGCAATGTAACCCGCTTTGGAAGCTGTCGAATATTTTTTTTATATTCGCTTCCTTTTTTCAGAAGGGAGGCATCTATATCTTCCGTTAAGACAGACTCAAGATCAGAAATGTGGCTGTACGGCCCTTCAATATCGACTGTAGCAGGTTCACAAACCACCTGCATTGAAGAAACGGCAGGAGCAAGCTTGCCTTTTAGAGATGCCTTGACAAGCACTCTCTTGCGTAGTTTTTTTTCCGCGGTAATGCGCACGGTTGTCGGAGAGATCGTAGTAATGCTCAAACCTGCCGGCAAATTGAAGTCCGAATTATGGATCCTGATATTTGTCTGCCCGTCTTTGACATCCGATGCGTCCAATTCAGCCGTCAGATCAATTTTAGATGGCGGCGGACTCAGGCTGGAGAGTGATTTGAGCTGCACATTCACTTCTTCCGGTGCAGTTTTCAGCAATATCAGCCCATCCGGAACCCCGTGAAATATAACCGGTGCCGTGACAGTAGTTATCTGCCCCTGACGAGTTGTAACAAGTGCCCAGAAAATGCACACTCCGAGCAGAACTGCCGCTTTTGGAAGCAGGTTTGCAAAGAATCTCTCACGTAAGGATACGCTGGGAGCCGGAATGTCATTACGAAGCAGACCGTCAAGTGCCGAGATCAGCTCGGAGGTGGAGTTCATTACCTGTAACTGTTTGGATGATACAAGTGACACCTCGCCGCGTTCTTCCGATATGACAACGATCACAGCATCGCAACACTCTGACAGCCCCAGTGCTGCACGATGACGAGTACCCAGGTTCTGCGGAATTTCCGGATCGACCGAAAGTGGCAGATGGCATGAGGCCAGTGCGATCCTCCCTCCCCTGATCAGGGCTGCGCCATCATGAAGCGGAGAGCCGTTATAAAAAATAGATTCCAGTATTTGAGGGGATATTTCGCAATCCAGGGACACGCCGTTAGAGACAAGGTCGTCAAGGGGGTCGTTACGCTGAAAGACGAGCAGTGCGCCGGTATGTCTGGAAGCCATTGCAAATAAGGTCTCAGCAACCTCCTGAAAGCGGCTGTGCTGGCTGTCCCGTCGGCTGTCCAGAATGTGGCGCAACAGACTGAATCGATATAAGGCCTGTCGGATTTCGACCTGAAACACTACGACCATCAAGACAATAAGGACTGTCCCCAACTCCTGGAGCACCCAACTGGTCATGTACAAATCCAGAAAGCGGGTGGCGAAATATATAAGCGTGACCACGCCCAGCCCAAGCAGAACCTGGATGGCCCGCGTGCCACGGAACCAAGTGTATAACTGGTAAAGGAGAAAGGTCATGATCAGGATGTCGGCGATATCCTGTATGCGGATGGTGGGTGCCACGGCGGCGATGCTCCTGGCGCAAGTTTGATTTTTGCTGGTTTATGTGAGTTGTAATGTGCTACAAGTGACAGCGCATTTTATAGCACTTAAATAACTCAAAAGGTAGTAGAAACAATGTTCAGGCTTTCAGACAAAGGTGAGAAAATTCAGCAGATGTTCGGTGCGATTGCACCAAGGTACGACTTTCTTAATCGACTTTTAAGCTTCGGCATCGATCGGCGCTGGCGCAAAAAGGCAGTGCGCCTGCTCAAATACCGCGAGGGATCGCGCATTCTGGATGTAGCTACCGGAACTGGTGACGTAGCATTGGAAATAGCCAAATGCACCCCCGCATCGGTGAAGATAACCGGGGCCGACTTCTGCAAGGAGATGGTTGAGCTCGGCGAAGCAAAGGTTGCTGCATCTCCCTATGCCGGACGGATTGATTTGAAAGTTGCTCCCTGCGAAGATCTTCCCTTTGCCAGCAACACTTTCGATTCAATTACGATTGCCTTCGGGATAAGGAATGTGGTGGACAGAAAACTTGGACTGGCAGAAATGTGGCGGGTATTGCGACCTGGCGGCAGAATGATCATACTGGAGTTTTCCACCCCCAAATCCCAGCTTTTCCGCCAAATTTACTATTTTTATTTCCGGCGGCTACTGCCGGTTGTCGGTGGGCTTTTCTCACGCTACAACGCCTATAAATACCTGCCGGACTCCGTATTGGAGTTCCCATCTCACGAAGAGTTTTCTCGCCTGATATCCGAGGCTGGATTTAGAAATATCCACATCCATGAGTTAACATTCGGGATTGCAACCATTTACGCTGGCGAGAAAGATTAGTCAGATTTTTTCTCAGTTAATTTTCAACAACCTGACCTGAATAAAAGCCGGTCAAGCTTTGAAGCGATTCTCGGTCCCACTGATTAAACGCCGGATATTCTCGTAATGTCTCAGTATCACAATTACTGCAATTATCAGAGTAACAAGGATCAAGGTCCCGTTACCACCGAGCAGCGCGACTGCGAGCGGCATGACCGCTGCGGCGGTGATTGAGCCGAGAGAAACATAACGCCAGAGATACATCAGGAGCGCAAACAGAAAAATAGCAACGGCAACGGCCATTGGTGAAAGTGCCAGAAACACCCCCAGGGCCGTGGCAACCCCTTTCCCGCCCTTGAATTTCAGGAACAGAGAAAACACATGTCCGCAAAATGCGGCCAACCCGACCCAAGCGGCATGGTCAGGCGGAAGAGAACTAAACTTGACCGCAAGCACTGGAATCAGCCCCTTCAGGCAATCTCCAATCAGGGTGATGACCCCCACCTTACGACCAATAGTACGATACAGATTAGTGGCACCGATATTACCGCTGCCTTCTTTACGTACGTCAATACCGTAGACCTTACCCAAAAGAAGTCCGGTTGGAATAGATCCAACCAGATAGGCGGCCGCCACAAGCGCCATCAATATACTTGATTCATTTCCAGTCAAACCCTATAACCCCGCAATGAACTTCCATCCGTCAGATTCTTTTGAAAACTTGAGGTTTTCCACACCATCCAGAACCACCTCCCGCCCCTTTACAACGACTTTCATACGATATGTCCCGGACGCTCTGGCATAATTTCCATCAATGGTTATTGATTGTTCTCCAGACTGATATGAGACGTTTTCGAATGACATAAAATTAGTGATAATGCTCTCTTTAAGTTGAGAGAAATCTTTTCCTTTATCGCTATAACGGGGAGACACTACCGAAAGATAAAGAGTACTATTGCGGGAATTCAAGGCGTCTGAACGTATCTTCATAACCTGTGCAACCGCCTGCACGCCTCTGTCCTGATCGCTACAGCCGGAAGCAAGTGCCGCCACCAGCAGCAAACATGCCAGCAATCGAAACACTAAAAGAACGAATCCATTGCCTTATTGGCATCATTTATATAGCGGCTTTCAGGGAATTCTTTGGACAGTTTGCCAAATACTTCGCGCCCCTTCGATTTCTGCCCATCCTCCAGATACGATTTACCCAGATAATAAAGTATTTCGTCGCGGCGCGCTTGGTCCGGATACGCTTTGAGAGCATCTTCGAAACGCCCGATGGCGGATTTGTAGGCTCCGGATTTCATGTAATAGCGCCCGACGTACAATTCGTACTGCAGTTGTTTGTCACGGCAATCACGGATTTTTTCCTGTACATCCCCCAACTGTTCGCCGGCAGGATAAAGCTTGAGATACGATTCGAAAATTGTGACGGCATTCTTTACAGGCGTCTGGTCGGTATCGATACTGTGGATCTGTTTGTAATAGCTCAACCCTTGGCGATATAGAGCAAATCCGGCCTGAGCATGACTCGGATGCAGCTTGCGAAAATCTTCATAAGCAGCCGCAGACTCGATATACTCACCATTCAGAAAATATGCATTTGCGATATTCAGCTCCGCTTGAGTGATCAACTCCGGCGACTGGTAGCTCTCTTTGACTTTTTTCCATTGAGCTATGGCGTCGTCATACCTCTGATTCTGAAACAGGGTCTCCCCTTCCTTAAAGAGAACATCGGATGACTTGTTAACCACCTGAGGAGTTGAGCACCCCTGCAGCATAGCTGACGCAAGAACAACTGAAGCGATATAGGCGAATGCTTTTTTCATGTATTCCTCGTATCTAAAGTACAGTAGGTTTCAGATCGTTACGCTATTCCGGCACCGCGCGGGTCAGCCAGCAAGCGGCCGATTATATCGTGATTGAGCCAGAGGACCGGGGCAGGCGGGTTCCAGGAACCATGCAGCATAAGCCTTCCGGTGGCCAAAAATACAACCCTCGACAACTCTGCGCAAACCAGCTGTTTCTGGTCGCTGTGCATGCCCATCAACTCGGCCGAACTGGCCAGCATCAACTCGGCCTGCTCACGGGTATTGGGTTGCGGCCAAGTGGCATAATCTAGAATTTGCTCCAGAATCGGGGACGCCAGATAGGCATCTGCCCTTTCCAGCAGGTGCGCCATACTCTCGCCTTCCTTCAGCATGGCCTGACAGCGGGCTTCAATCGGCTTGGCGACATCTGCTCCAGCTTCCCGGTAAAGCGCTGTGATAAGTGGATAAAGCGATATTTCAACCCCCAGAAAAAGGGCGCTGGAGTTGGTCTGTATTTCAGGACAGTTAAAGACGGTTGCGGGAATTCCATTGGCAGAGAATTCTTCGGCAATTGTCTCAAGCCGCATCTTGGCAATTCCCTGAACGTAAGGAGTATAGGATTGCCAGCGGTACTCACCGCCAACCAGTACGCCGGTGCCATGGTAACCGTATGCGGAATAACATACTTTGGCCCCGGAATCTGCGGCGCGCTTGCGGAGATTTGCGGTTTCCTCGATCAAATAGCGGAAAGTATCGGCGGTAACTTCGTTGAAACTGGTGTCGCACAGACTGCCGAGATTACTGTTCCAGAAGGCTTCCGAAGAGAGGTATTTCTCGCCGGTTCCCTTGAATACCCGGTTCAGGAGCGGCATGAACACCCTGGCACGTGGTATGCCCCCCGCCATGGAATGGGACATAAGAATATTTGCACCGGCCGGTATGCGTCCTTCCAATTCCTTTGCAACCTGCGAGATCGCTGCGCGGAAACGGGCAGTTCCCGCGAAACACGCTTTTTCAATGAGTCCTTCCGGAAAACTGATGGAATCCCATTCGTCCGGCTTGGCTTTTTTCAGCAATTCGGCAACCGATGGCTGGCCATCGACAGACTCCATATCAAAACCCGCTTCCAGAGGCACATTGATTATCGAACCTCCAAGAAGAGCCTCTGCTTCTGCCAATTCGTCCGCATTAAGCCGACGCAAAGAGCCGTCGCTGTCACGCCGTCCCACGGTGGTGCCGATAACTGTCATTCCGATGCGCTTGGCTTCCTCAATCAATCCATTAGCATATCCACGCCCGAAAAGTTCCCCCACCAGCACCAGTACGTCGCCAGCCTTATATCCGGCTGCCTCGGGCAGCTCTACCATTGGTCTATATTCAGTCATCAAATCCTCCTGCGGGTTAAATACAAAGGTACTGTTTAACACGAACTGCCCTGCCATGTGAACAAAAAAGCTGCCGTGACATCAACTGAGATACATGCTATTCTGCCGCCAAATTCAAGCAGGAGCGTATACAATCCGTGAATAACGATCTCATTCTACTTGGCCACGGCAGTGGCGGCAGACTTTCTCACCAACTGCTGGAGGAGCTGATAATACCGATTGTCAGCGGAACCGCCGCATCGGGGCAAAATGATGCCGCCCTATTGGATTCGGTTCCGGGACGCCTGGCCTATACCACGGATTCATTTGTAGTGGATCCGATCTTTTTCCCCGGAGGCACGATCGGCAGCCTGGCAGTTCATGGTACAGTCAACGACCTGGCCATGATGGGGGCCAAACCGCTCTGGCTGAGTGTCGGCCTGATTATTGAGGAAGGTTTCAGCAAGGCGGACCTAAAGACGATTCTGTCAGATATGCGGCAGGCGGCGGATGCGGCCGGAGTCCGTATTGTTACTGGCGACACAAAGGTTGTTCCACGCGGCAAAGCGGATAAAATTTTCATAACCACCTCCGGTATCGGGTCGATTGAACACGAACTTCCAATCCACGGTGCCAACGCACATCCGGGAGACGCAGTCATCATCAGCGGTACAATCGGTGATCACGGCATAGCGGTCATGGCTAACCGTGAGGGACTTGAAGTAGGTCCGGACATTATCAGTGACTCCGCTGCCTTGAATGATCTGGCATCCGTAATCATCTCTGCCGTTGGCGGTTCGCTGCATGTATTGCGTGATCCGACCCGCGGCGGTGTCGCAACCACTATCAAGGAAATTGCTCAACAATCCGGGGTAGCGATAACATTGCTGGAAGAAGCGTTGCCGGTTAAACCGGCTGTGCGGGGAGTCTGCTCCATTCTGGGACTGGACCCCCTATTTGTGGCAAACGAAGGCAAACTGCTGGCCTTCGTGGCTCGCGAAGCCGCGGAGACCGCCTTGGCCGCCATCAAGAAGCATCCGCTCGGAATCAATGCCGCCATAATTGGGACGGTTGAAGCATCACCTGCGGGACGGGTCAGGATGGAGACAACTGTAGGCGGCCTGCGAGCGGTTGAGATGCTCTCGGGCGAGCAGTTGCCGCGGATCTGTTAGTTTCAGGATTTTGTATTAAGTTTCGAGGTTACTGGTGTCATGGCAAAAGAAAAAGTGCCTGTGACGGCCGCAGTCAGGATGCTGCGATCCGAAAAAGTTTATTTCACAGACCATCTTTACGTGTATCATGAAAAGGGTGGTACTTCAGCCTCTTCCAGTGAGCTGGGCGTAGACGAACACTCCGTTATCAAAACGCTGGTGATGGAGGATGAAAACAGGCAGCCTTTGATCATCCTGATGCATGGCGACCGACAGGTTTCAACCAGAGAACTGGCCCGCATCATAGGGGCAAAGCAGGTCGCTCCCTGCGCCCCCGACACCGCCCAGAAGCACACCGGTTACATGGTCGGGGGCACTTCCCCCTTCGGCACGCGCCGCAAGATGCCGGTTTATATGGAAGCAAGCATCGCTTATATTTCAAAAATTTACATCAACGGCGGCAAGCGCGGATATCTGATTGGAATGGACCCCCTGGATTTGATCAGGACTCTGAAACCAACCTCCGTAACGGTCGGGATAATTTAGGAAGGAAAAACAATGATCAGAAAAGCCAAAATCGGAGATGTTAAGGACATTCAGAAGCTGTTGCTGACTTTCGCCAGCCGTGGCGACATGCTGTCACGTTCCCTGTCAGAAATATATGAATCCCTGCGTGATTTTTATGTATTTGAGGAAGATGGTAAATTACTGGGAGCAGCCGCACTTCACATTGTCTGGGACGACCTGGCAGAAGTGCGTTCCGTGGCGGTGGCCGAGGAGGTCGGTCGCAAGGGGATCGGCAGCCTGCTTGTTCAGGCCTGCATCAGCGAAGCCCGTCAAATTGGCCTTAATCGGGTATTTTGTTTGACCTACAAGCCTGATTTTTTCAGCAAGCACGGTTTTCATCTGGTGGATAAGGCGGAACTGCCTCACAAGGTCTGGGGTGACTGTATCAAATGTGCGAAATTTCCGGATTGTGACGAGAATGCCATGATACTGGTGCTGTAACCAGACATGGGTGGCGGCAGCGGCCACCCGGTCTGGCCGTGGGACTGCCATCCGTTAGCCTATGGAAACGATATTTCTCCCACGTCGTTTGCTCTCATACATCAACCTGTCGGCACGCTCGACGAGCGAATCTGTTGAATCAACTACCTGCGCAATTGTGGCTCCAACAGAGATTGTGACGCTCAAAGGTTCGCCACCTTCCAGAGTAAGTGCCGATTTCTCCACCAGCCTCCGCAAACGGTCAGACAGACCGAACAAATCCTCCTGTTTAACATTGACCAGAAGAATAATGAACTCCTCACCTCCCCATCGGCCGATAATGTCAAAAGAGCGCAGACTGTGGGCAAGAGTGGCGCTGACCATCTTCAGCAAACGGTCCCCAACCATGTGCCCATGAGTGTCATTAACACTCTTAAAGTGGTCAATATCGGCAAAAACAACCGTGAAGGAAAAACCATAACGTTTAAGCTCTTCAAGTCGGGCTGCCAGATTGATCTCGACGAAACGACGGTTGGCAATTCCGGTCAGCGGATCGTGCATTGCCATTTCCTGCAGCTCTTCCAATCGCTGTCGCATGGCATAGCGGGGAGAATTATTGCTGTGTATTTCAACCGCAATAACAAAATGCTGATCAACTTCTCTGACAGGAGCGATTCTGATCGAGATCGGCAGCAGATGCCCCTCTTTATGACAGACATAAGCATCAATCTCCGTCAGTGTTGCTGAATGGAACACCTTGCGGATCGGACAGGTATCGATTTCACACAATTGTTTACCATGTTTGTCGAGTGGCTTGAATATATCGCAATAATTTCTGCCATGTACGTCGGCGGCTTTGTAACCGGTAAGAGACTCTGCACCCTTGTTCCAGTAAGTGATCAAACCTTCCGTATCAACAAAGAAAATTCCATCGTACAAATTGTCAAGAACTTCACGGTAAAAATCGATTGTTTCAAGCATGCTTTACCCCCTCGATAAACTAGAGCACTGTAATCCATCAAAGGTCCGAAAGCAAGACTTAAATACCTGATAAATATGGTTGTTTTTTATCGCATTAGAATCAGCCAACAGAGCCCGCGTTCATGGATCCACAACGGTAGCCATCCAGATCCAATGCAACCCGCTTAAAGCCTGCGGCATGGAAGAAATCACAGACTGACTTACGAAGATCAGAGTCAAGAAAACGGTCAATTTCGCTATCCTCAAGCTCAATTCGTGCAAGCTCTTCATGAACGCGCACCCTGAGCTGACCGAATCCCAGCTTACGCAAAAAGTCCTCACAACTTTCTACCATTGACAATTTATCTGTGGTGATTTTGGCACCGTGCGGGAATCGGGTCAGCAGACAGGCCAGAGCCGGCTTATCCCAGGTTTCCAGACCAAGCCGACGGCTCAACACCCTGACTTCTGACTTCGTCAGACCGGCTTCCAACAACGGGCTGCGCACACCCAGCTCTTTCAGCGCCTGCCGTCCTGGACGATGGTCGAGAAGATCGTCACTGTTACTGCCATCAACCAGGCATGAAAAACCGTTGTCACTTGCAATCGAAAGGCAAATATTGAAAATGGCCCGTTTGCACAAATAACAGCGGTTGGGCGGATTATTCTCAATTGCTTTCAAATCCAGCTCTCGGGCGTCATAAACAAACTGTTTGGCACCGATTGACTCAGCCATTTGGTACGCCCCGGTCAGCTCGCTGCGACTGTGAAACGGAGCCTGAATTGTAATCGCAGCCGCCTGCTCACGCAATTCATCAAAAGCGACCTTGAGCAGAAGCGTCGAGTCCACGCCACCGGAAAAGGCCACCATGACGGAGCCCATTTCACCCAGGATTCGTTTTAGTTCATTGTATTTTTGCTCTAGCATGTGGATTTCCTTTGCAGATCAAACTAAAAACGCCCCGGAAGGGGCGTCATTTGGATACATAAGACAACAGTCAGTTAGATATAATACATAACCCGGTGATCAAACTCTTTTTCTATCCCCATATCGTGGGCGCGCTGACAAAGAGTCTGGAGAGTAATGCCGGAAAACAGCTGGTTAAGGAGGGTATTGGCCTCTTCCCAGACGCTCTGGGTGACACAGTTGCCTTCAAATGGGCATTCCGATTTACGTTTTCTTTTTTTGGGACTGGCGCCTGCGCAATCCACCATAAGTATGTCCTGCTCGGTGGCGTTTAGAATTTCCAGGACGGTAATCTGGTCAGGCGTTTTCGCGAGACAGTAGCCACCCTTGGGTCCGCGCTTGCTTTTGAGGATGCCGGCCCGTTTCAGATTCTGGAAGATTTGCTCCAGATAGCGCGGAGAAATATGCTGCCGCCTGGATATATCCTGTATTTGGGCAGGCATACTGCTACAGTTGTATGCAATATCAAACATTGCGCGCAGACCATATCTACTTTTAGTTGAGAGGCGCATATGATTCCCCCGATTTGGAATGTGAGTCCGACGATGTTTACTGATTCACACTGCTACTGTCAAGAAAATTTGCATGAAACGCAGGTATTCTACGGGCAATGTGTGGAGAAAATATCTACTGCATTTCAGCGGACAGCATGAGCCACGGTGACAACCACAACCTTAGCTGCACCTGCTTTTTTAAGCTCTTTGGCACATTCATTGACTGTGCTGCCGGTAGTCATGACATCATCCAGAAGCAGAACCCGCCTGCCCAGGATTGAAGACGCATTTTCTACCGCAAAAGCGCCTTTGACATTATTTTTCCGCTCTTCTCCCGAAAGCTTAATTTGAGGTTCGGTCTGACGAATGCGAAGAAGCCCCTTTGCAAGCATCGGCAGCGACAAACGAGTTGATAATAACTGTCCCAATAAAACCGCCTGGTTGAAACCACGGCTTTGCAAACGTGAGCGATGCAACGGAACCGGAATGATAACATCCAGCTTCTGCCCAACGACAAAAGCGGCCACTCCCTCCAACAACAGGAGCGCCAAAGGGCGCCGAAGGTGCGTCTTGTACTGGTACTTGAACGCGTGAATCATGTCACGGGCAACACCCTCATGGAGCAAAGCTGCACGGGCATAATCGAAGTGCGGCGGGTGTAGCAGACAGGAACCGCAGACGTGATCACCACCCGCCCCGTCGAAGGGAATTCCGCAGACCGTGCAATGTGGCGACATAGCGAGCGGAAGCCGGTCACGACATATTTGACAGATATGAATCTCGTCGGCATCCCGAATAAAAGAACGACAGACATGGCAAAGCGGAGGAAAAAGGAAGTCAAGCAGAGTGGATTTTAACAGCTTCAAGTTTAACCTCCCCTGCAATTGAAAAACCTGCCAGACATAGACATGTCTGACAGGTTCGACTCGACTCTCAACAGCCGCAAAACGGCCTAACGCTCACCCCGTTAAAAACCTAGATCAGCGTTGACCACCAAAACATGGAGATCAGTAAAGCGCGGTTTCCGGTCAATAATTGTCGCAATCCGGCAGATTCGCTCGGGAGAATTGCAATTGCTGCAGAATCCAGTCCGGGCGCAGGGCGTATTAAAGTTCAGGCGTTTTGCATTGGGCGGCGTTGCATGGTTTTTGACACGGATAATTGCATCCTGAGAAGTGCCATCCACCAGCTTGTTGCGCCCGGCCACGATTATCACCTTGCGAGGGCCGAAAAACATGGCTCCCACGCGGTTCCCGGTGGCGTCAATATTGACCAGCTCACCGGATAGCGTCAGTGCATTGCAGCCCGAAAGAAATAGATCGCAGGTCAGCTGACTGCGCATGATTTCCAGCCTCTCATCAAGTGACAGCGCCGGATGGCCGTGGTTGAGAATCTGTTTACCCAGGTCGCGCAACCGTGCTTCGACCCCCATTCCGGCGATCGACATGGAACCTCCAAAGCCGACCGTCACTGCATCGCCAGCCTCGGACAAGATATAATCCGAGGCTTCCTGAGTAGTGGCGCAATAACGGGCCGTAAAGCCGTTTTTACCGAGCGACTCGACCGCTTTCTGACACTTCTGCTCATGGGTCCATTGGACAAGCTCTTCAGTAGTTGCCATAAGTCCCTACTTTACCAGTTTTACCGACTTGACCGATTTTATGAAGATCGGTGTTTCGGGCATGTTTTGGAAAACCATATTAACGTTATGGGTCTTGGCAGAAACGATCTTGTCAACCACATCCATACCATCAACAACCTTGCCGAAAACCGCGTAACCGGCGCCATCGGGACTGGGGCGATTGAGCATGTTATTGTCCACCACGTTAATGAAAAACTGGGCAGTGGCACTGTCAGGAGCCGATGTTCTGGCCATTGCGAGTGTTCCGCGATCATTTTTCAAACCATTTGCCGCCTCGTTTTTAATAGCGGCCCTGGTCGGTTTCTGTTTGCGATCGGCGGTAAATCCGCCCCCCTGGGCCATAAAGCCGGGGATAACTCGGTGGAAGATGGTGTCATTGTAAAATCCGCTGTTGGCGTATTCCAGGAAGTTTTTGACGCTGATCGGAGCTTCTTTCTCGAAAAGCTCGATTTTGACATTCCCGAGAGTGGTTTCCATTACAACAACAGGATTTTTCTTGCCTTCTGCGAAAGCTAATCCGGCCATCAGACAAACAATTGCGACAGCACTCAACATTTTTTTCAACATGACTACCTCCAGAGATGATTAATAACGGCACTATACGGGAATAAGCGTCCTAAATCAATGTCGCCATGGACAACGGATCACAGCCTGATCCCGGACCAACGGGAAGATCACATGCCGTTGCAGGGACCATTGCAGCCGCCGACCGGCCCATTGCCGCAGCGTCGCCCCTTGCCGTCCTTCTTGAAACACTCGCCGTCACGCATTCCATTGTCCGTAATGCCGCTCTGCGTGCGAATGTCGTGTATCCTGGCCTGGATGGCCTTGATGTCGGCCTTCAGAGCGGCGACCCTGGCGCTGTCGGGAGTCGCTTTAAGATTCTCACGCTGCACTTCAAAACGTTTCAGCATCATTTCCTGACGCAGGTCGATGGTATTCTGCTGGAAAGCGCGCTGTTGGTCCGTCATGGTTCCAGCCTGGGCGCAATCGCCGCACCCGCCATCCATGCCACCCCTGTGCATTCCCGCCCGGGCATTGCCATTTACTGCCAATGCCAACGTTATTGCCGCAATTGCTACCATAACTTTTTTCATATTGTTTCCTCCGCTGCAGTATTTGTATTTTCATAGCATAAAGCAAAATTGCGAAACTGTAATGATCAAATTGTCAAAAAGTGATCAACCTGCATCAATTGAGGCCGGTTGGCGGTTTTAGCGGAAAATTTGAGCCGGGCTGGCTGTCCGCCATTCCAATAGCCAGAGTAAATTGGAACGACTCTCCGGGAGCCAGTGAGCGGGGTCCCCAGCGGAGTCCGATGAATCGGTTATCGGGACTGCTGAGCGGTGTTTTATCACTGAAGACCGGAATACCGTCGGTGTTGCTGAAGTAGGCCCGTTCCGGCCTTCCCTTGGGATCCCATTCAATGAAATTTGCTTTTTGCGTGTAGTCGGCCTGATTTTCGCCAATATTCTGATTTCCGTGGTCATACATTCCGGCGAACGTGTTGGATGTGGTATCGATCCATAATTCGTTAAACACCAGACGATCTTTCAGCCAGCCGATATTGCCTTTTGATGAGCCAAAGTTGCCCAGCCACGGTTCGTCACCGTATGAATAGATGAATGCCTCCGGCGAAACACCGGCATTGGTGATGCTGGTTGTCAATCTGAAGAAAGTGTCGCCGGTGTGGTACTTGAGCGTTTTAACGATATCGAACGATTCTGTGTTAATGACAGCGTGGTGGCGGCTCTGCAGAGTAACGCCATCACGCCCGCTTTCCAGCACTTTGCTGCCCACAAATTCCCACGAAGATGGGTAGACAGGCCGCATGGACTGATTCGCTGCGTAAATGACTTCGTTGACATTGCACCAGATATGAAAATACCTGCTGCCGTCATAGTAAGCCATTCCGCTCTCATCCCGGTTGAAAATTTGACTGTCCGGGTCACTGCCCGGAAGATTTCCCCCCACGAAGAGCCCTCTGGCCGGCAGGAGGCTGTTGGAATTAACAAAACGCCCCAGACAGATCAGGAGTTTTTTCCCATCTGGGTAAACGGTTTTGATAAAGCCCCTCCCCTCTTTATCGTTCCATTCGAATGACAGACAAGGATTTTGTGGAGAGGGACATAGACCAAATGTGGACGCCTTTTTGAATGTGTTACCCGCCCTGCCCCAGATCAGCCGGTCGGTCTCCTCAGGAAACAGGTCATCGGTTATCTCCAGCCAATATCCGCCGTCACCTTTGAGCAGGAAAAGGCCTTCATAATCACTTTTGATGTTGATGCGGACCTTGAAAAAAAAGGCAACTGTCAAGACAGAGAGCAGGAGAAGTGCGGATAAAAGCAGGCGTTTACGTTTCACCGGGATTTCCTCTTGATGCCGATGTTGGAGGCGGGACATGAAGTAGCGGAGTGTGCAGTGTAAACAACACTACTCCGCCCTCTCATTAAAATCAAGAATGTTGTGTAAACGCTGTCTCAACGCAGTTTTTATGCAGTTAAGCGGCCCGCACCAACTCCGCCAGACAGTTGATAAATGCCGGAGAACTGTTAAGTGCTTCGGTGCGGCGAAAATCAGCTATCCCCAGAGCGGCAGCCTCTTCCTTGTACTGGATGTCGATTTCGTAAAGTGTCTCGATATGGTCGGAAACAAAGGAAAGCGGAACCATCAGGAGCTGCTTGCAACCTGCGGCGGCCAGATCCGCAATTTTGGCTTCCGTGGAGGGCTCCAGCCACTTGACCGGACCGGCCCGTGACTGAAAAGCCAGATGGTGCGAAACATCTCCGAATTTTTCCATTGCCAGCTTGACTGTGCACTGAATGTGATCCAGGTATGGATCGCCTGAATCGATGAACGACTGGGGCAGTCCGTGGGCAGAGAAGACCAGCTGCACCTGGCTGCGATCGCCGAATCCGGCCAGCCCTTTTTCGATCTTTTCCGTTAGAGCCGCAATATAGAGCGGGTGATCGTAAAAATGACGAATGTAGCTCAGCTCCGTTTTCATGCCGGATCGGGCTAATTCCCGTTCCAGCTCATTGATACTGGAACCGACCGTGGCGCGGGAGTAGTGCGGGTAAAGCGACAGGGCGATGACTTTGTTGATCCCCTCGCGCTTGATCGCTGCCAGCGCTTCACCGGTAAACGGCTTCCAGTAGCGCATCGCCACGAAGCAGCGGTAATTATCTCCCAATGCTTTTTCCAGCTCCACAGCCTGATGTTGGGTCAGTTCCCGGATTGGCGACCTGCCGCCAATTTTTTTGTAATATTCGGACACTTTTTTTGAGCGTCGCCGCGAGATTAAGCCGGCTATCATCGGCTGCAAAAAAGCCGGCCCGATCCGGATGATATCGCGATCGGAGAACAGATTGTACAGAAAAGGCCGGATGGCGTCGAGCGAGTCGGGGCCACCCATCTGGAGCAGCAGTACTGCGGTTTTTTCAGACATATTTACGCCCTTATCATAACCAGCAGCATTTTGAATTCCTTGACCGCCTTCAGCTCGTGGGGAATATTGGCAGGCATGATGATCATCTGGCCTGCGGCAACAACATGCGGCTCGCCATTAATGGTCACTTCCGCCTCGCCGTCCACAATCTGCACGAAAGCGTCGTAAGGTACAGTATGTTCACTCAGGCCCTGGCCAGCGCCGAATGAAAACATCGTCACCGTTCCGATCTTCTTGTCGATCAAAGTCTTGCTGACGACCGAGCCTTCGTTATAAGCCACCAGATCACTCAGGGTAAGTGCATTTCCGATCAGTTCCATTGTTTCCTCCCGATATGAATAAAATACATTTGCATACATCATAATGCCGGCTTGCCGGCGCGGCAACTTTTTTAACGCAAAAAGGCCGGAAACTTTCGCTTCCGGCCTTTTTCAATGTAGCGATGATGATTTTGATAACGCCAAGCTGTCGTGAAAGCGGCGTTATCTTATTACATCATTCCGCCCATGCCACCCATTCCGCCCATGCCGCCCATTCCACCAGGCATACCGCCGCCCATGCCGCCATCTTCTTTCGGCTTCTCGGCGATCATTGCCTCGGTGGTCAGCATCAGACCGGCGATGGAAG
>MTLD01001931.1_pt1 | contig 27583 bp, 25 predicted proteins | sample 1982471 | NCBI WGS metagenome assembly MTLD01 (sample SAMN05712604, study PRJNA340218) | biofilm metagenome | isolation source: sample SPM anode biofilm adapted to -50 mV | place: USA | collected 2012-02-03 | reverse complement strand
GGCCGGGGTTGCTTCTGCCCTGGCGCTCGAGGCCGAGGATGAGCAGTATCTGGCTGCAGTGGAAGCCCTGCGACCGCAGCAGGGCGATGCGGGCCATTTCGTCGGCCATGCTTATTTCCCTCCTCGGTGCGGGCGGGGTCAGCGGTAATTGGCCAGCTGCAGCCGGTACCCCGCGTCGCTGTAGTGGATGATGTTGAGGCAGCCGTAGTCCTGGCCGAGGCGGAACAGGTGGGCGAGCGGCAGGCCGAGGACGTGGCACAGGAGCAGGCGGTTGACGCCGGCGTGGCCGACGATGGCGATGTCGCCCGCCGACGCCGCCAGGAGGGCCCGGAAGGCGGCGATCACCCGCTGGCTGCAGTCGGCAAAGCTTTCGCCGCCGGGGGTGCGGTAGTAGGCGATGTCCGCGCCCCTGGCCCTGAATTCGTCGGGATAGCGGCGGGCGATGTCGGCGAAGGTGCAGCCTTCCCACCGGCCGTGGGATATTTCCCGCAGGCCGCTGAGGGGCGTGACGGCGATGCCCCGGCCGGCGGCGATCAGCTCCGCCGTCCGGCGCGAGCGGGCGAGGTCGCTGCTGTAGACCGCCGCGAGGGGGAGCGGGGCGAGCAGCTTCTGCAAGTCCCCGGCCTGGCGCACGCCTTCGTCGCTCAGCGGCAGGTCGAGCTGGCCGATGTACCGCCGCTGGTCATCCTCGCTGCGGATTTTGCCGTGCCTGAGCAGGTAGATTTTCTGCGTGGCCATCGGTGTCGCTCATCTCCCTGATCGCTCTTTTGGCCGGGCCTGCGGCGAGCCGGCCGCTACAGGGCTCGACGGCGACGGCGATTGCTAGCCGGCCGGCCCGGTTCGCCTGCTCGATGGCCACCACGCCGTTCAAGGCCTGGTGTATGTCCCGGCTGCTTTCGCCGCCGGAGTGGCCGACGGTCGTTATGTTCAGGGTGAGGCGTCTCGCGTCGCGGGTGCTGTCGACGGCGGCCGTGAAGCCGGCGACGCCGCCGACGGCGAAGAGGGCCTCGTCGAGGTCGGCAAGGGTGAAGGTGCCATATTCGCCGAGGGCGATCTGCCCGTCCCGGCGGCGGGCGATCGGCGCGAGGCGACGCAGCGCCGACCCGCAGGGGCATGGGCCGGGGACGATGCGCGATATGTCGCCGGTGCGGTAGCGGATGAGGGGCATGCCGCGCCGGGCGAGGGTGGTGACGACGACCTCGCCTTCGCAGCCGGCGGGCACGGGGCGGCCGCTGCGGGGGTCAATTATTTCGAAGTAAAAGTCGGCTTCGTGCAGGTGATAGCCGGCGTGGGCGCGGCAGTCGGTGCCGCCGCCCAGCCCCAGTTCGGTCATGCCGTAATGTTCGAACACCTCGCAGCCCCACAGCCGTTCGAGTTCCCGGACGATGGCGCGGGGAACGTGGTCGGTGCTGAGGAGGACGCTTTTGATGGCGGGCCGGCGGCCGGCAGCGGCCGCCCAGCGGGCCAGGGCCAGCACCTGGGCCGGGATGCCGACCAGGCAGGTGACTTGCTTGTGTTCGATGACGGTGAGTGCCGCTGCCAGGTCGCCGAGGGCGCCGTGGGGGACGGGGCAGGCGCCGAGACGGTGCAGGGCGGTGGCCAGCAGGTCGCCGACGCTGCCCGGGAGCTGGCCCGGCAGGAGGATGAGCACCCGCTCGCCGGCTGCGGCGATGCCGGCCATGCCGGCGCGGAAGAAGGCGATGGTGGCTTCCTGGTCGGCGGGCGTGAAGTATAGCCGTTTGGCCGCCCCGGTGGTGCCGGAGGTGCCGAGGGTGACGACGCGGCTGATGGCGCTCTGCGACAGGCTGAGGAAACGCGGCCCCTGCCGCCTGAGGTCGTCGGCGGTGGTGAACGGGAGGTCGCCCAGGTCGGCCAGGCTGCTGAGCCCGCTTGCGGCGCGGCCGGCCAGCAGGGCGCGGTAGAACGGGCTGTTGGCGGCTGCCCAGCCGACGGTTGTCCGCAGCCGGGTCAACTGGTAGTGCTCGATCTGTTCGCGGGACAGGCCATCAGCGGCTATGCCGATTCGTTTTGCAGCCCAGTTGTCGAGGGGGGAGCGCGGTGGCGGGCGGTGGAGCGAGGCGCCTTGCCGGTCGGTGAGGTAGTAGGCGCAGAAGGGGATGAGCCGCCCGTCGCGGTGGCGGACGTGGAGGGGGCAGTCCCGCACCCTGGCAAGGTCGATGGTGTCGGCGTCCTGGAAGGCCATGGCGGAGATGCAGAGCGAGCGGGTTTCGACAGCGTCGAGGAAGGCGTCGAGGCTGTCGGTGACGACGCCGGGGCAGGACGCGGCCGCGGCGGGCCGGCGGCTGCCGGCGGCCGACCACCGCCTGGCGACAAAGGTCCGGGCGGTGCCGGCGCCGTCGGCGGCGGGGGGTTTGCAGCAGCATTTTTCTTCCCGGCCGGCCCACGACCTGAGCGCTCCATCCGCCGCCACCAGGTAGTTGGCGTGGAAGGAGCAGTAGGGGTTACGGCCGGCGGACGGCCGAAAGTCGGTTATTTTCATCTGCCCGTCCGTCTGCCGCTCGAGCGCCGTCATCAGTTCGGGAAGGGTGAAGCGGTCGGCGTCGGCGGGCGGCCGGGGGAAGCGGCCGAAGTAGCTGACCGGCTGGAAGTGGACGCCGCGGACGGCGGGCAGCCGGGCGAGGGCGAAGCGGACGATGGCGCCGATGTGGCTGTTGTTGATGCCGGGCACGATTGTCGGCACGAGGACGACGCCGATGCGGTGTTCGGCGCAGCGGGCGATGGCGGCCGTTTTGATGTCGAGCAGCGCGCGGCCGCGAATTTTTTCGTACACGGCATCGTCGGTGCCGTCGAACTGCAGGAAGACGCAGTCGAGCCCGGCGGCGGCCAGCTCCCGCACGTAGGCGGCGTCGGCCGCCAGCCGCAGGCCGTTGGTGTTGAGCTGAAAGAAGGGGAGGCCCAGGGCGTGGCCGCGGCGGATTATGGCCGGCAGGTCGTCGCGCAGCGTGGGCTCGCCGCCGGAGAGCTGGATGTTGTAGGGTCCGCCGCCGGCCATGAGCTGCCTGAGCCAGCCCTCGACGGCGGCGAGGTCGGGGTCGTCGCCGGCGGTGCCGGCGGCGGCGAAGCAGACGGGGCAGGCCAGGTCGCAGCGGCCGGTGACTTCGAGCAGCAGGCAGCAGGTGTGCTGGCGATGGCCGGGGCAGAGGCCGCAGTCATGCGGGCAGTTCCCGTTGGCCGTTTCGCTGGCCGGCGAGGAGAGCTGGGTTGCCGGCGCCCAGGATTCGTAGGCGGGCGGCCCGCGCCAGATTATCGTCCGGAAGCGGCCGTGCTGTGGGCAGGTTTTGACCATATAGATGTCGTCGCCCTCGGGGACGAGGGTGGCGGGAATCGGCCGCAGGCATTGCGGGCAGAGGCTGTCGGTGGTTGTCTTCATGGCTTCACCTTTGGGCCGCCGCTAACGCGGACCATTTTCCCGCTCGGCCCGCACTTTTATGAGTTCGCCGACGATGCTGACGGCCAGTTCTTCGGGGGTTTCGGCGAGGATGTCGGTGCCGATCGGCGAGTATACGCGCCGCAAGTCGTTTTCGCCAAAGCCCTGGCCGGCCAGGGCTTCGTATATCTTGTCGCGCTTCCGCCGGCTGCCGATCATGCCGATGTAGCCGGCGGCGGTGCGCAGCGACCAGGCGAGGATGGTCTTGTCGTGCAGGTGGCCGCGGGTGACGATGACGAAGTAGCTATCGCCGTCGACGGCCAGGGCGGGCAGCCGCTTGAAGGAGTCGAGGAGGATTATTTCCGTGGGCTCGGGGAAGCGCTCGCGGCTGGCGTATTCGGGGCGATCGTCGAGCACGACGGTGCGGAAGCCGACGGTCTCGGCCAGAGGGGCGATGCTCTGCGAGACATGGCCGGCGCCGAAGATGTAGGCGGTGGCGGTGGGGCGGATGGGCTCGACGAGGAAGCGCTGCCCGTCGACGACTTCGGCATGGATGGCGATTTTGCCCGGTCCGGCGGTGAGCTTGGCGAGAAAGCCGGGGTCGCCGGCGAACGAGCCGACGACCGTGCCGTCCCGCAGGACGAGGCATTGCTGCCGCGCCGGCCAGCGGGGGCTGCGGCCGTCGCCGAGGACGGTGACGAGCCAGGCTTTGTCCCGGTGGGCCAGCACTTCGTCGAGGCGGCGATATATTTCGCGGTTTTGGTCGTCGGCGGCGTCGATGTAATCGAGGAGCAATTCGCCCCGGCCGCCGCAGATCATGTCCATGGTGGCGACGTCCTGGCCGCTGAGGTCGAACGGCGCGACGACGCTTTGCCGCGAGGCCATTATTTCCCGGGAAAGGCGGATGGCGTCCGCCTCCAGCCGCCCGCCGCCGATCGTACCCGCGATGGAGCCGTCGCGCCGTATTGCCATCTTGGCGCCGGCGGTCCGGGGAGCGGAGCCCGTCCTGTCGAAGATGGTCGCGACGACAAAGCTTTCCATGTCCGCCAGCAAGGCGGCCATCTGCCGAAAGATATTTTTCATGACATCCTCCCTGGGTAAATGTTCATCAGCCGTCCTCGTGCCCGCCGCAGCGCGGCGCGTCCGGGCCTTTGCCGAACAGGTCGCCCAGCTTGGCCAGCGCGGCCGCGGATAAAAAGCTTATGCCGACCGGGTTGCCTGTCGTCGATTCGCCCTTGAGCAGCACGCCGGTGGCGGTTTCGCGGTATTGCACCGGCAGGGTGCGGCGGAAGGTCCTGCCGGTGTGCTTGTCGACGACCTCGACGGTTATTTCGTCGGCTTCGATCAAGGCCGGGGGTTCTTCTTCCGTTTGGCGGTTCTTGCGGTGCAGCGGAACAAGCTTTCTTCCGTTCATGCGATCAGCTCCATCTCGGTTTCGGATGATAGGCATGCCCCTATTTGTCTTCGAGGGCGGCTTCGACCTGCTGCATCTTGCCGGTGGCCAGCGCCTCGGGGATGAAGACCAGCCCGCATTGGGGGCATTTATATAGCTCGACGGGGAAGTTGCTGCCCATATACGATAGGGTAACGTTGCCGAGGGTCAGCGGAACCCGGCATTTGACACAGACGAGGTTTTGCTGGCTGATCTGCTCGCTCATCCCGTTCCTCCGCTAATAAAGTATTTCTATCCGGTGGCTGTAGGCGTTGTGGATCAGGTAGCCGTCGCCGTGGGGCGAGTACTCCACCCAGTAGGTGACGCTGACCGGCCGGTGGCTGGCGAGGTAGTGGCCGCCGGCGGAATCCTGGAGCTTGTCGCCGGTGCTTTCGGCGTGGGCGACGACGGCGGCGACGTCGGCGACGAGGATGAGGCGGTCTTCCATGACCCGCCTGACGTCGTCCGAAATGATGACTTTGACTGCGGCCTGCGGTTCGGCCACGCTTTCACCCCACATGTCCCTGAGAAGTTCCCGTTTGAGCCGGCCGCGGTTTTCGCGGCGCTGCGAGTAGTCGATGGCTTCCAGGCCGGTCGGCTGGTCGGCGGCGGCGGCGAAGAGGAGGTCCAGCAGGTAGAAGGTGCGTTTGCCCTGGCTGACGAAGTTGTCGCGGCACATGGCGCAGTAGGTGAGGTAGTCGGCCGCGCTTTCGCCGACGCGCCGGGCTATCGTCTTGCGGGCGACTTCGCGGTCGGCGAAGAGCATCAGGCCGCCGTAGCCGCAGCAGACGGTGGTTTCGCGGTTATGCGGCAGTTCTTCGATTTCGTGGCCGAGTTTGCCGAGCAGGCTGCGCACGCTGGCGTGGAGGGCGGTTTCGTGCCTGGTGGTGCAGCTGTCGTGGACGGCCAGTTTGCGCGCTTTTCGCCCGGAAGCGGCGTCGGGCGGGCCGGTACGGTCGAGCAGCGTCCACAGCGTCTCGATGCGCGCCGCGGGCAGGTTGTGGTAGAACATGCTGTAGCAGGTGGGGCAGGCGGTGATTATCGTCGGCGCGCCGAGGGCGCGCCAGTTGTTCTCCGTTTCCTGGAGGGTTTCCCGGAAGAGGCGTTCCTGGCCGGCCCAGTTGGCTGGGGCTCCGCAGCAGCCGAGCATGAGGCCGACGCCGCCGTCGAGCTTGGCGCACAGGAATTCGTATGCCTTGCGGATGGCTTGCGGCGAGGAGGCCGCCTGCTGGCAGCCGGGGTAGAACAGCCATTTGCTGCTGTCGTGGTCGGGCTGGTGGCGGCTCAAGGCAAAGGCGTCGCTGGTGCTGAATTTCATGTCGCGCAGGGCGAAGTCGTGGACGGACGGCGGCATTTTGCCGCGTTCGACCATCAGCCGCCGGGCGTCGCGGAAGATTTCGCCCATGTCGAGGCCGTTGGGGCACAGCTGGGCGCACTGGCCGCACAGGCTGCAGGTGTCGATCATTTTGTTGGCGTGGTGGATGCCCATGACGATCGACAGGTTGTTGTAGACCTCGCGCACGTAGCGCCGCGGGTAGGAGCCGTAGTGGGCGAGGTATTCGCAGGCCTTTACGCATTCGCGGCATTCGCACTGCAGGCAGCGTCCGGCTTCCCGGGCCGCTTCGTCTTGGCTGTAGCCGCCGGCCGCGTCGGCGGCCGGCACGGCCGGCAGCGGGCCGATGCCGGCGAGGTTGGTGTAGAGCGCGGTGGCGTACGGCCCTTCTTTTTCCCGGCCGGCGGTGAGGGAGGCGCCCTGCAGCAGCCGGTCGATGCTGATGGCGGCCGCTTTGCCGTCGGCGACCGCGGCGATGGGCGAGCGGGCGTCGCGGCCGCGGCGCAGGCTGCCGCCGGCAAAGATTTTGGGGTGGCTGGTCGCCAGGGTTACGGGGTCGACAACGATGTCGCCGGCGGCGTCGCGGGCAAGGCCGGAAGAGGGGGCGGCCGCTTCCCGGGCACTGGTGGCGAGGTAGACGGCGGCGAATTCGTCGGCCAGGGCGGCCAGCTGGGTGCCGCCGACGGTTGTGTCGTATCGGAACTCGACGGGCAGCTGGCCGAATACGGCCAGGTCGTCGTCGATCACTTTTCGCGGTAGCTCGGTTTCGGGTATGGCTAGGATACTGCCGCCAGGGCGTTCGGTCGCCTCGAAGACAACGACGGGGTAGCCTTTTCGGGCGAGCTCGAGCGCGGCGGTCAGGCCGCTGAGGCCCGCGCCGACGACGGCGACCCGGGCGGTTTTGGGCGGCTGGGCGGCAACGCGGGGAGCGGGGCCGCTGCAGTTGTCGAGGCAGGCTTTTTCGAGGGCGTTGATCATGATGGGGTCGCCGACCTCGCCCCGCTTGCAGCTCGGCCGGCAGGGCTGGTCGCAGATGCGGCCGATTATCCCCGGGAAGGGGACCGTTTTGTGGAAGGCAGCCAGGCCCGCGGCCCAGTCGCCTTTGCGGACGGCGGCGGCCAGGCCCCGCACGTCGACGTGGACGGGGCAGCCGGCGGTGCAGCCGGGGGGATTTTCCTGGATGCATTTGGCTTCGTGTTCGCGCATTACTTTTTGGTCCATAACCACCCGCCCGTTTCGCGGAATTTCTTATACCCGTCCCCCCAAGGGGGAACCTAAAACGAACTGAGAGCCACCAGGCCGTTCAGTTCGTTTTAGGTTGTGGCGCTGCGCTTTGTTTATGCCGGGAAGGGGTACTATTTACCTGCGAGGCCGGCCTTGATTTTTTCCGGCAGCGCCGGCACGGCGTAGAGGCGCACGCCGCAGGCGTTGTAGATGGCGTTGAGGACGGCGGGGTGCGGCGCGGTGAGCGGGGCTTCGCCGACGCCGGCGGCGCCGTACGGGCCGAGCGGCCGCGGGGTGACGTTGTAGATTATCTCGATGTCGTCGGGGATGTCCTGGATGTACGGCAGGCCGCAGGCCGCCAGGCTGGTATGCTTCTTGAGGTCTTCGAAGTCTTCGGTGAGGGCGAGGCCGATGCCTTGCGCCAGGCCGCCGCAGATCTGGCCGTCGACGGTCGTTTTGTTGGTGATCGTGCCGATGTCGGCGACGGTGGTAAATTTGACGACCTTGGCTTTGCCGGTTTTCATGTCGACTTCGACTTCGGGCATGAAGATTTCGTACATGTAGATGGCAAACGGATCGCCTTTGCCGGTGACCGGGTCGCAGGGGGTACACATCGAGGCCGCCCATTTGCCCTCGTAGGTGAGCGGCAGCTTCTCGGCGACCATCTCGTCGTAGGTGCGAAATCCGCCGCCGGGTTTCTTCATGGCGTTGACGAGCATCTCACTGGCCACGCGGATGGCGTTGCCGGTCATGACGTTGCTGCGGCTGCCGCCGGCCGGGCCGCTGGCCGGGGTGATGGCCGTGTCGTTCATGACGAGCTTGATTTGCCCGGGTGTGAAGCCGGCCTGGCGGAGGGTTTCATGGGCCATGGTGAGCGAGGCGAGGTCGGCGCCCTGGCCGTGGTCTTCCCAGGAACTTGCCACGATCACGCCGTCTTTGGTGAGCTCGACGGAGGCGACCGAGCCGTCGGGACCGTCGAGACCGCAGCCGTAGATGCCGATCGACAGGCCGACGCCGCGTTTCTTGTCGGCGGTGGACAGTTCCTTGCAGCGCTTCTTCGCTTCCTGCCACAGCGGCCGCAGCTTGTTGATCATTTCTTCGAGGCAGAATACTTCCGGCACCTGCTGGGTGGGCGTGGTCGCGCCGGGGCGGTAGATGTTCTTGAAGCGCAGCTCGAGCGGGTCGATGCCGAGCTTTTCGGCTAGTTCGTCCATGGCGATCTCCGAGGCCAGGAAGGCCTGCGGCGAGCCGTAGGCGCGGAACGCGGAGCCCCAGGCGTGGTTGGTGCAGACGGTGCGGCCTTTGCCGCGGATGTTGGGGATGTCGTAACCGGCGCCGATGAACTGGGCTTGGCGGACGGTGAGCAGGTCGCCGAATTCGGAGTATGGGCCGTGGTCGATGGTCCAGTCGCTTTCCATGGCCAGCAGTTTGCCGCTCTTGTCGGCGGCGAGCTTGCATTTGACGAAGCCGGGGGAGCGTTTGCCGGTATAGGTGATGTGCTGGTACATGGAGTAGTTGAGCGATACCGGCCGGCCGGTGGCCAGGCAGGCTACGCCAAGCAGCGCCTCCATGGTGGGGCTGAATTTGTAGCCGAACGTGCCGCCGGCCGGGTTCTGGACGAGGCGGCATTTTTCCGGCTCGACGCCGATGCCGGCGACGATCATGGCGTGGTGGAGGTGGATGCCGATGCTTTTTGAGTGGATGGTGAGGCGGCCTTCTTCGTCGAAGTAGGCGCAGCCGACGTCGGGCTCGATGGTGAGGTGCGGCTGGCGGCTGCAGTAGGTGTCGACTTCGACGGTGACGACGCCGTCTTTGCTCATGATCGGCTTGGTGTCTTCGCCTTTGACGATGCCTTGTTCGTAGTAGATGTTGGGCGTGCCGGGGTGAATCTCGAGGGCGTCGGGCGCCATGGCTGCCGGGGCGCTCATGTAGGCGGGCAGCACTTCGAGGTCGACTTTGACCTTCTTGGCGGCCGCTTTGGCGTGCTCCTCGGTGTCGGCGCAGACGATGGCGATGGCGTCGCCGAACTGGTAGACCTTCTCGTCGCAGAGGATGGGGCGGTCCCAGCCGTCGCCCTTGTTGGTGGGGAAGGTAATCAGGCCGGTGATGCGGTTTTTGCCTTTGACGTCCTTGTGGGTGACGACTTTGAAGACGCCGGGCATCTTTTCGGCTTCGGCGGTGTCGATGCCCTTGATGTTGGCGTGCGAAATCTCGGCCTGCACGAGCGCCATGCGCAGGGTGTCGGCCGGCATCTGCAAGGCGACGTCGGCGCCGAAGTCCCAGGTGCCGGTGACTTTGCGGATGGCCGACGGCCGGTGGTAGGTGGTGCCGTAGATCTTGTTGCCGGTCGGCTTGAAGAGCAGGTCCTCTTTGCGCATTTCGCCGCGGATGACCTTGGCGGCGGCCATGACGGCGTCGACCAGCGGCTTGTAGCCCGTGCAGCGGCAGGCGTTGCGGTTCTTCTGGAACCAGTCGCGCACTTCTTCGCGCGTGGGGCGTGGGTTGGCGTCGAGGAGGCCCTTGGCCGACATGATAAAGCCGGGACTGCAGAAGCCGCATTGGGCGCAACCGTGCGCCATCCAGGCGACCTGGAGGGGATGGAGGTTTTCGGGGGTACCGATGCCTTCGATGGTCACGATCTTGGCGTCGTCCGGGACCTTGTTCATCTTGACGATGCAGGAGCGGACGACCTTGCCGTCGAGGATGATCGAGCAGCTGCCGCACTGCCCCTGGCCGCAGCCGACTTTGCAGCCGGTGAGCAGGAGCTGCTCCCGGAGGACGCTGGCCAGGCTGGCTTCCGGATCGACGATGAGCGTCCGGGCCAATCCGTTGATGCTGAGGACCTTTTTAAGCATGCGTATCCTCTCCTTTGAATTAATGGCATTGCTCCGTAACGAGATTGCGCCGTTTCTTTCCCCCTTTCCCGCAATATCAGACACCCGGTCCCCTTGAGGGCTGGCGCCCGAAACATGGCCGTACGCGGCCGAAAAAAAGCAAGCAAGCGCGAAAAAGAAAACAGCGCCTTGCTTGCCACCGTCCCGTCAGCACTGTATTTCCTTTTCGGCCATGGGGACAGAGGCCCCACGCAGACAGCTTTTCCAACCATTAGGAAATATCGCAAATTTTATGCCAATAAAAAAGGCCGGCCAGCAGGCCGGCAGGATGGACATTTTGGGCTACGAAACCGTCGTAGTGTGTATATGTACTGTCGCTTTTGTGTTTCATTGGGTAACACTATTTTTACAGCACGGTAACACTTTTAGTTCTCGATTGCGTAAACGCGCATTTTGTTGTAGAGGGTTTTGCGGGAAACGCCCATCTCGCGGGCCACCCGGCTGACGTTTCCGCCGTGGGCGTTGAGCAGGCCCTGGATTTTGTGCTTCTCGGCGTCACGGGCCAGTTTTTGCCTTTTCTCCCGGCTGTCGGGCAGCTGGACGGCCGGCAGCGCGGCGGAGAGAGGTTTGGCCACGGGGGATGCCGACAGCTCGGCCGGCAGGTGCCGCAGGACGATGCTGCCGTCTTCGGACAGGCTGGCGGCCCGCTCGACGACGTTTTGCAGTTCGCGGACATTTCCCGGCCAGTTGTAGCGGGTGAGGAAATCGACGACCGCGGGGGCGACGATGTATTTGCAGTCCCGGTCGCGGCCGAGCTTGTCGAGGAAATGGGAGAACAGCAGCGGGATGTCCTCGACGCGGCTTCTCAGGGGCGGGATGGTGATGGCCATGACGTTGAGCCGGTAGTAGAGGTCCTGGCGGAAAGCGCCGCGTTCTACCTCCTGCAGCAGGTTCTTGTTCGTGGCGCAGATGAGGCGGACGTTGACGGGGATGGTCTTGTCACCGCCGATGCGGGTGACTTTCTTTTCCTGGATGACCCGCAGGAAGGCGATCTGCTGCTCGAGCGGCATGTCGCCCACTTCGTCGAGGAAGAGGGTGCCGCCGGAGGCCAGCTCGAATTTGCCCGGCTTGCCGCCGCGTTTCGCCCCGGTGAACGCGCCTTCCTCGTAGCCGAACAGCTCGCTGCCGATGAGCTCGCGGGGGATGGCGCCGCAGTTGAGGGCGACGAACGGGCCGTTGTGCTGGGCGCTGAGGTTGTGGATGGCCTGGGCGAAAATTTCTTTGCCGGTGCCGCTTTCCCCCTGGAGGAGGATGTTGGCGGTGGTTGTGGCGGTGAGCGTCGCCAGGCGGATGGCGTCACGGATGGCCGGGCTGTCGCCGACGATGTCCGAGAACTGCAGGGTGGCCGAGTAGCCGCTGAAGCGGTTGACGAGGTTTTGAGCCTGTTTGATGGGTCGGAGGATTATTATTCCACCGGTGACCGCGCCGTGTTCGTTGACGATGGGCTGGCAGGACACGAGGCAGTAGCACAGCCCGTCCTTGGTGTCGACCATGGCTTCGATGTCGGTGTACGGCTCGGCGATGGCGAGGGACTTGCCGCAGGATACCGCGCGGGGTTCGAACAGTTTGCCGACCGTCGTGCCGCGGACGTCTTTGCCGAGCATGGTCTTGGCCGCAGGATTGAGCTCGATGACGCTTTCTTTTTTGTCGACGATGAGCACGCCGTCGGAGACGGAGTTGAAGAAGTTGGTCAGCCGGTTGTTGACGAGGGCGAGCTCCTGGTTCTTGCGCCGGATGCTGAGCTGGGCCATGATGGCCTCGGCGGCGGCGACGACGATGCCTAGGGTGTGGAGGTGGGAGGCGTGGGAGGCGCCCGACATGTCGAGTACGCCGATGATGCGCCGGTCTTCGTCAAAGATGGGCGCCGAAGAGCAGGTAAGACAGTGGTGCTTTTGACGGAAATGCTCCGCCCCTGACACTTGGATGGGCGCGCCCATCTCGAGCGCGGTGCCGATGGCGTTGGTGCCGGCTTCGGTCTCGTGCCAACTGGCGCCGCGAAAGAAGTCCCCGGTCATGGGGTTCGGGAGCGTGTCCTCGTCGCCGAACATTTCCATGATGAAGCCGGTTTCGTCGGTAAGCACGACGACGAACCCCGACCCCTGCACGAACTGGTAGAGGTTGGCCATGAACGGTTTGGCGACTTTTATGAGTTGGTCTTTTTCGCGCAGCAGTTTGCCCAGGGACTGGGCGTCAAGCTTGCGGTGCGGCGTGGGGCTGTGGGGATCGACGTTGGCCTTGACGCACCGCTGCCACGATGCGGCGATCTGGTGGCGGACGCCGGCGGTGCGGCCGCTGCCGGCGATGAAGTCCTTCCAGATGGACAGTATGGTATCTTTGTATCCTGCAGACACGAAAACCACCCCTGAATTGTTGCTCATTTCGGCAATTCGCTTTTCACCGCCTAAACCCTGCAAACCGGCTACCATGAATTGCGAGGTGCGCCGCCGGCAAAGAAAAAGCCTTCCAGGCTTGAGCCTGGAAGGCTTGATTTCGCTGGAGCGGGCAACGGGATTCGAACCCGCGACCCACGGCTTGGGAATTGGAAAATTGGAGTTTTTGGTTGTCTAGGCTGTATGGAAAGACCCATATAATCCGGGCATTCAGTGGCTCCGGTTTTCCATTTCGTCCAATAAATCCAGGTCGTATCAATGCGAATCGGTCCGCAAATCGGTCCGCAAAAATTAAATCAATAAGGCTTTATACGAACATGACACCACTGTTTACAAACTTAATTTTTTCCTTGCTCTTATAAAAAGAAATTGCGGTCTTTTAGTTAGTTTTTCATATACTTCGGGTTGCGACTCTTTAAACTTTTCTGTTGGCATCGGTTCTAATAGATTTTCAATAATAAATCCTGCTTCAATAACTGATGAAATGATCTTAGACAGCGGCCTTCTGTAAAATTGCACTTTAACTTTGCCTTTGTCAGTTTCCCACTCATCATTAAGAATTTCGGTCAAAAAATAGTTGTCCTTATGAAAATATGTAAAATCCATAAATGGATGATGAACCGAAAAAATAAAATAGCCGGATGGTTTTAGTATTCTCCTGAACTCCGTCATTGGAACTTCCCAATCTTTTAAATAATGCAGTGTTAATGATGATAGGACAATATCTACCGACTCCTCCTCGATAAAACTTAGTGGCTCATTTAAATCAGCTCTGACAACATATGCTTTGTCGCCAACCCTTTTCTTAGTCATTTCGATCATATTAGGACTAAAATCTACTGCTACTACGTTTGCGCCTTGCTTTAACAACCAGTCGCTATACCACCCCGCAGCACAACCGGCATCTAAAACCTTCTTTCCTCTAACGGCGGGAAGTAATGATAATATGGCGGGCCTTTCATAATATGCGTTAAACGGTTTCGTATCAACGTGATTAAAATAATATTCCGCCATTTTTTCGTAAGAATCAAAAGAAATAGAGTTCTCGTTCAATACTGGCTTGCGTTCTGATCCATTGCCCAAAATGCTCCCTCCAAACTAAGCTGGCCCCTAGATATATTTCGGATAGCCTCATTAGCGAATTTTATCAAGCATATAAATATCGTCTCCTTACATAACAGTCGCATAAACTATCCTTTCAATTTCTGACACGTCTATCCGCCGCCCGATCGGTTCTAAATAATTTTCCTGAAAGTAAGCAGCCCCAACATCTTCGATAAGCTTAAGATTAAATTCCTTGAGAAAGGCGGATACAGCAGACGGGTCAAGGCCAAAGCTCCAGGTAATCCCATACTTTTCGAGATATGTCACCAGATCGTCCGCACCTTCAATGTCAGAGTTTTTATCTACCACGCTTTTTAGAATATAGGTAAATACCACCATACTCCCACAAGCAGAAAGAAACAGTGTGTACATGGTTCTCGGCTCTTACATGGTGGAGGCGATCCGCGACCTTACAAATTCACCCTATTCTTGCATCAGAAGAACCGTCCCTTCGCGGCTATAAAATGCCTTTAGTCATTACAAAAGCAACGGCAAAAGGCATTTAATTTTATATCCCCCAAATAGGCACAATCAAATTTTGGCTATCAAACGCCGACAGTCTATCAGTTGTACAAAGAACAGCTCCTGTTCCGCGCTCCAAGGTAGCCTTGTCGATCACACCAAACACACGAGTGAGTTGCTTTTGAGGTGTAGCAGTTTTCTTGATTTCCATGGGGTATAGCTTGCCGCTGTCCTCTAGTAGAATGTCAATCTCCTTGGTATCCTTATCCCGATAGTAATAAATAAAAGCTTCCCAGCCGCAGTTCTGATAGCTCTTGATAATCTCAGATACCACGAAATTCTCAAGAATCGCACCACTCATGGCACCGTTCATCAGGGTATCACGGTTACTCCATTTGGTCAGGTATGCCACCAACCCGCAGTCATAGAAATAGAGCTTTGGCTTAGTTACCATGCGTTTAAGCATATTGTTAGAATATGGGTGGAGATAAAACACGATTCCCAGTCTCTCTAAAATCCCAAGCCAATTTTTGGCGGTAATCTGGTCAATACCGGCAGCATCAGCAATGGTCTTGTAGTTGAGCATCTGTCCGCATAAGGCTGCGGCGGCTGTGATGAAATCCATAAACTTGAGCGAATCTATAGAACCGGAAAGCTCTTTTACATCCCGGTCTATATAGGTGCTGATATAACTGGAATACACTGCTCGATAGTCGCTATATTGACCGCTGATGAGGGCAGGCATACCGCCTCTGAAAATACGCTCATAAAGTGCAGGCGTATCAATAGGAGTGCGCTCTTTTACCCGCTGTGATAGCTGCTCCAAATCCAGCACAAAAGGTACAGTGGCAGTACCGTAGATTTCCGCTTGTGACATGGGAGCCATATGAAGCAGGCAGACACGACCGGCCAGTGATTCCTGTATCCCCTCCATCAATTTGAATACCTGCGAACCAGTCAACCAAAAGTCACCGGCTCGTCGGTTCTGGTCAACGTGTATTTTGATATAGGTAAACAGCTCCGGTGCATACTGTACCTCGTCGATAAACACTGGCGGCTTGTGAATTTGCAGGAACATCTTCGGATCGTTTTTCGCCATTTGGCGCTCTGTCAAATCGTCCAGTGTCACATACTCCCGCCCTATGTTCTCGTCTTTAGCTAGTTTTTGAAGCATGGTTGTCTTGCCAACCTGCCTTGGACCGGTGAGCAGCAACGCTGGGAACTCCTTGTTAAGACGGAGAAATGTATCCTCTATTGCTCTATGTATATAGTTCATGAAATCACCTTACCGTCTAAAATTTAAGTTTATTATATTATAGCCGAGATGCGTTTTACGGGCAATAAATTTTCGGCTATTATTTGCATTTATTATATTTTAGACGAAATATTTGCAATATATACCAAAAGTAAGAGGCTACCCATTAGTTGAGTAGCCGACTTTTCACCCTGCCGTACGTACGGTTTCGTATACGGCGGTTCAACAGTTTGAGTGCATTGATGTACAATTTATAGTGAGGAATATAACCGGATAGCGGTCGAAATGGAGAAACTAAAACGTGGGAACAGGGACGTTGTTTCTACGCCAGATAGCACGAAAAACGGGACTATCGCCAACGCGGGTTTGGAAAGCTTGAAACAGAACCCCTGTTCCTGTGTTTCACGGAGTCCGCAATAAAGCGGTGATGGACCGCGAAGCTCAGGACGATAAGGATTGCTCCGGCCGTGAAAAAGACATATTTCATTCCCAAAAAGGTCGCGATGGCGCCACCCAAAAGCGGCCCGGCCATAGAACCAATCTGCTGGGCGGAAAAGAACAGGCCGAAGATGCTGCCCTTGAGCCTGGGCGGCGTATTTGCCGCCAGGATTGCATTGATGGAGGGATAGATGCCAGAAAAGAAGAGGCCACCAGCAAATTGCATCCCGGCAAAAGATTAGTTATCAATTTCTCGACTTAAAATGGCCCTTCTAATTATACTGTATATTCGAGAAGGTGCCTGTGTTCTCTTAAAATTATCACTCTTGTAATATTCGGATAAAACTTCTCTAATCTTATCGACTATTTCATTATTGTTTGTAATTTGGCCAATCAATGCGTAAAGATAGGCGTCTGCGTTGAATAAAAAATCCGGCTTAATCTCGTCAAAATACCAACCACCAAGTAATTTCCCAACAGAAAAAACGGCACGCTCTTTAACACCTAATTTATAAACAAGGCTCTCAATATGAGATTCAATAGAAGTTGCGTATTGATTAGGAATTCTCCAACCTTCAGGCCGTTCTTCACCTTCCAATATCCAAGGTATTACATACTGCTTGAAATCAGTAACAGTTGAAACTACTTGTGCAGCCTGGACCGAATCCATCAGAATAGTTGAGCACGATTCAATCGTTAAACACAGCCTTTCAATTTGAAGCAATTCTTCATCGTCGCTAAACTCTCCGAAGAGCAAGCCCATATAATCCTTAAGATAATAACCAAAATAGGCAACATCCAACCCAGCCAATAATCTGGTTCCCATTACTTGTTCGGGAACTGATGAAACCTGAATTTGTGGATAATGTTTCTTAAATTCAGCTTCATTTACAAGTAAATCTTGAATTATATCTTGCCAGAAAAAGATGCCAATCGGAAATTTATTTTGGTTTAACCGACTTTGCGATAGCAGTCTAACTTCCCGTTGTATCTTCGCATCGGTCGGCAAATTAGTAGCTATATAAAAAGCACAAAGTTCAGGCTGGAATCCCTCGGCTTTTGAGATCTCAGTTTTAATTGTATCAACATCAATGTCATTTGTCGTAAGTTTACATTGTATACCCACCAAACGACCTAAGTCATCCTCTCCGTATATATCTACCCCATCCTGAGATTGTCCTTGACGTCCATGCCTAGTTAAATTAGGGCTCGTCCATTTAATCTTTAAGCTTGTTAGCACGATCTGCTCGAATTCGTCCCAACCTTGTGGGGCAGGTATTAATGAACTAGCTAATGTGGGCAACCGAACCACCCTTTCGCTGCGATTGACAATTACGTCTATACAGGATCACAGCAACCAGCCATAATCCTGACGGGTATCCACAACCGCATCCACGTAAACTACGGAACCCTTGACCTGATAAATCAAAAGATACCTTTTTTCAAGCAGAAGTTTTCGATATTTTCCCGGTGTAATCAACGGATCCATCAAGACTGGGTTCCTTTCTGGATACTGCTCCAATGATTTAGCTTTACTCTGGAAATCTTCAATGAGTCGTAAAGCGGCGGCTTCATTAACCTGGGCCAGGAACCGGGCATGAGACACCAGCATCTGGGCAGCTTCCTCGGCGATGATAACCGTAAATATTCTATTTTCGCTGCCCATCCAGCACCTCACGGACAGCGGCCTTCATCATGGCGGATACATCGTCTACGGAATGACCCGCATTTCCTTGTATCCGGCTCTCTTCGGCAATAACCAGGCTTTCCCGCAAACGCAGCATGCTTTCCCTGCGCGCATAAGACGCAATATCCATAACCACAAGGTCACCCTCACCATTTTTGGTAAGGTAAACCGGCTCTCCCGAGCGCTTGCACAAGTCTGATATCTCATTGTAATTCTTACGGATCGCTGCGGACGGCTTAATATTCATCATTAGCACCCACCTCTCGCGTAGTACTATTATATGCTTATTATATGCTAATACTACTACCCATAATTAAATTTGTCCATAGCATGATTTTATTACGCCCCAAAGAATATGCCATCCTGTGGTAGGCTCACAGGATGGCATCTATTTTAATCGGCAGCTTTGACTTTTCGGGTGAACATCCCGTCCAGGACCTTAACCACCTCTGCCTGCATCTCCGGCAACACGTGAGCGTAGGTGTCCTGAGTCATCGCTACCGTGCTGTGGCCTAACCTTTCCGACACCACCTTAACCGGAATCCCTTTCAGCAGCAGAAGTGTGGCGTGAGTATGCCGCAGGTCATGAAACTTGAAGTGCTCAGGAGCTCCGATCTCTTTCAACAGAGGCTTAAAATACCGAGAGGTAAAATTACTTGTATTGAACACGCCGCCAAATTCGCCGGTTATAACCAGGTTAAGCGGGGACCATTGATCGCCCAACAAGTTTTTCCGCCAGTCTTGCAGCTTCTTATACTTTCTCAGTTCCGCAGCCACATCGGGCGACAAGGGTATCTGTCGGCGTGAAGCTTTAGTCTTTGGTTCCTCGAAGTTCACCCCTGCTCGGCTGGTGACCAAGGACCGCTTGACATATATTATCCCCTTGGTTACATTAACCGAGTCCCATGACAAGCCGAATATCTCCCCCAGCCGCATTCCGGTTCCTAGTGCCAATAGGATCGCCATATAAGCGCTGTGATAGACGATATTGGACATGGAGACCTGGACATACTTACCCGTCTTGGCCGCTTGTTCTTTCGCCTTGTCCGCCCGTAAGGCATATTCCCGATCCGCAGCCAAGGCCGCCGCATACACAGCAGCGGTCAGACTATCAGCCTGCGCCTCGGTCAATGTCTTGATCTCAGCCTTCACCAGCTTGATGGGTTTTGTCTGCTTCACCGGGTTTTTCAAGAGGAGGTCTGATTTAATTGCCTGCTCAAGGCACATGCTCAAATAGCGGCGCGTAGCCTTGACCGTACTGGACGACAACCCAGTACCCTTTTTGCCTCCACTGACAAGCAATTCATTAAATAGCGACGTCAGCTGCGTCTCCCTGACTTGGCGCAGCAGCAGCTTTCCTAGTTTCGGTTTGACGTATTGCACGAGGCAGCCCTCATACTTGTCATAGCTTTTCACCCGTACGTTTGGCTTTATGTATTCCTTCAGCCAAGTATCTATCCATTCCCCCAGGGTAATCTTCTCAGAGTCCGGCGACATACCGTGCTCTATTTGCTCTAACCATTTCTGGCCAAGCTTTAATGATGCTGACTTACCCTTCGGGGTATTTTCTTCTGCCCCTTTGATTTTTTTCCGCTTAGTTTCGCCCGTTTTAGGGTCCTGGTAGGTCACACGGACAAACCAGCAAGTGCGTTTTTGATCCCAATACAGGCTCCCATCGCCTTTGGCTCTTGCCATATTGTACTCCTTCCAAACTATATTAGTATGGACCAAGCTCCACCACGCGCGCCCAGAAAAAACAACGCCGCGTACGCGGCGTTGCAAATTTCCGGCGCTCCCCGCAGCCGAAAAGCTTCTCGCCAATCTCTTCCTCCTACGCCCCTTTATAGTCGGGCGGAGGAGTCAATAGGCGCTCTACAAACCATGACGGAACAAAGCGTCTTCTCCCTATCCTCACGGTCGGGATGTCGCCGTTAGCCGCAGCAGCATAGATACCTGCCCGGCTGAGCGGTATTGGCCCGCCATTGGACGCGAGTAGTGATGGTAAGTCAAAAAGTTTTTTTGTACTACTTGCCACTTTTATCCCTCCTATCCGGGGTTGATTTATCCTGCGGCACAATATGCTCCTCAGCATCGCGCACAAGAATGTCTTTCCTATGCACGAATTGGTTAACTTTCATATCGCAAACGTCAACGATATTGAACTTCAAATTACGGTTGCAATCAAGTGCTAAGAATTGCTCGATAGCATCCTTCGCCGCATTTGTAAAGTTGAACCAACCTTTGCGATTTGCACTCGTGAGCTTGTCGATTACCCCGTAACCTTCCTCGTTGTAAACTGAGCAGTATTCCTTCATGCCAAATTCCTCCTGTTTTATAATAATTTTTCTTGCACCCTCATGAACGAGCTCTTTAACGCGTCACTCTGTTTCCTGTAATATTTGGCGCATTCGCTCGACTTTTATCGCCAACATACGCGGCCGGGCAACGTCCTTGCCGGGGAATTTTATACCGGATGTGCGATAAACATAGCTGATTTTATCCCCGCCATCCTTCTGAACTCTGATAGCCGCAAGTTTGTGTAGCTCGGCATGAACGCTCCCCATATATGTGGAGAACTCATGCTGAAGCCCGTGCCAATAGTTAACAACAGCTTTGTAAGTTTCTTCCGGTCTCAGAAACACCGTATCCTCCTCATAAAACCCAATAAACCTCTGGAAGCCGCCACAATATTCCTCCTTGCTCTCTGCGATGCTTATCGCGCGATTTTCCATCAAAGCATTGATTGCCATCAAATACATGATTGCCGGTTGAGTGACCTTTGTTGATTGCTCGCTTTTCTGGATGGCGCTAACTACGAGGCTTGACCAGTACCCCCTCAGTTCACACTGTTGCTCCTCCGAAATCACTCCTAGTTCTTTCCCATAAGATAGGACAAGATCGGTAACTAAAGCAAGGCACGCCGCGGCATCAATTAGTCTTTTGGCTTTGAAGCCCATCTTAGCCCGCTCTCTCAGCCCCGCAAATTCTCGCGCTATATAGCCACGGAACCCCTCGAAGTTTTTTTGGACATATCGGATAAACCAAAACAAGTGTGTACTCAAAACCAGTGGGTTTTCTTGGAAATATGCCAACTTTTCTCCGTCATAGTCGCCTTGCTTAACATTGACTAATAGGCAACGCAACTGACTCGATTGCGACCCGGCAACGTACTCCCCCGTAATACAGGCTAGCCCATGATGATGGAACTCGTTTTTTAGTGTGAGGTCTACATTAGCGCGGGACTTGGCAATATCGTCGCCATAAAGCCGGATAATAAAGCCAAGCGTCTCCTTCATTACCCCCTGTTCTGCCTTAGAATTGGCAGGGTGGAAGTCATCTATTAGGAGCGTCCCATCGTTCCTCTCGCCCATTTTGTGTTCTAAGGCCGCTTTTGTGTCCTTAAAACTTGCGGCTATTTTTTGGCTATCCCCTTCATACATGGCAAACAGCACTTTGGCCAAGGCCGTTTTAAGACTACCGGATTCGCCGTAAATAAAAAGTAAAAAGTTGGGACTATGTCCAGCTTGGCTGAACAAGGTGTGAACGACACCGAGATGCATGAATAACCACGGCACAAGTAGTTTTTCGGGATCACTCGCTATGCCGAGCATACCCATTACCTGCCTACACGCTTCGCGGGCCGATAGAGTTCTATCTATCGTCAGTTTTTTACCGGTGTCACAAATAAATTTACCACTCCCGTCTATTCCGTCGTGAATAAAGAGGTACTTGCCATCGACCTCTGCCCAGCCAACATCGTGAAAACAGGGGACGGTCAATATGCCGCTCATCTGCGTTGCAAAGTGCTTATTCAGCCTAGCTTGAGCTTTTGACGCCTCTGGACTCATATAAGCCTCTGGGAACCTACTTTTTATTTTGCCTGCCAACTCACTGGTCTCTGAGGCTTTTATGGTCATCCTTTTCCCCCCGTCGGCAAAGGCAACGAGGATTTCTAGCCGAAGCTGGCTTTCCTGATGCTTATAGAAGTCCACAATTTTGCGCAGAGGCCGCAATCTAAAATTGCAAAGCTCTTGGTATCCCCCCTTCTCCTTGTCGAGATAATACAAGTGCTTCCCGTCCCAACGGTATTCGGGGTCTTCCGGGATAACTATTGGGGGCTGAGTTTGGGCCGGTTTACCCGGACATCTATTTATAGCCGGCAATTCCGGCGCCCTTGTGTCCGGTCGCGAAGCGCAGTCCCTCGCACAGTTTCCGCTCCCGCTATCCGACATCGCCTGGGGTTCATCCTCTTTCAAACGGACAAGATGGGCTATCGGGTATACCAGCTTTCGCCCATTCTCGTCGCGCTTACAAATGGGCCTTATGAGCTTCGTAACCCGCTCAGTCTTCGACTTATCCGGTCCGAGATAAACGATTGGCTTGATAAGCTTTTTCTGATCGTTACCTGTCGACACGATACCATCTCCTTCTTCTCTTATTTTTGCTGTGAAGTTTTCAAAGAACACTCAGCGCTACCTTGCCGCTGATCACGTTAATAGCATACCTCTAAAGGAGGCTCATGTATAGCCACAAGACCCTATACGCTATTATTGTACGGGCGCATTTACTTGCGATAGCTCTTATGCTACAATATAATTAAAGTTTGTATCAAAGGAATGAATATCGATGAATGATAAATTACCCCCAACTGACTTCCCGGATCTTACCAACGACGAGGTAAAGGCTGCGTTCAAAAAACGATTTAAAGAGCAGCGGCTGCGCAGCCAGTTAACAATGGAACGCCTTGCCAATAGAGTGGGGATAACCAAGGCAGGTATTTCAGGCTTAGAGAATGGTCGATTTAAAACCATTAAACACACCACTCTAAAGCTACTAGCTAATGCACTGCACTGTACGGAAGACTATTTACTTCTCAAAAGCGACGTCCCCGAAAGAACGGGGAGCGGATCAATACAACCTATATTCATCGCAACAGAAGACCGATTTCTGCCACTTCGGATATGCGACGGCCTCACCGATTTAGCCAAAAAAGCCCCGGATTTTGTGGAAATATTAATTGAATGCAACAATCTTAGCGACCACAAAATAGATGTACTGTCGAAACTTATTAAAGTATTCTTGGATGAGTTTTCTAGCGAAAATAAGGCAAAACCAAAAACACTTTGAATCACAAGGGGAAATGTAATTAAGTTATTAAACATAAAAAAAAGAAGTAGGTGATGTGCGGCGCCTACTTCTTCTCTTTCTACTGCCGTTGTAATTACCATATTGTTGTGCGGTGTATTATAATCCGTACTCACTCATAAAAGGAAGATGAGTTTCTTCCAGAATAAAAGCCCATTTGGTTCCTTCGACGGTATCAACCATTCCACCAAATCTTCCAACCACGGTATATTCGGTATCGACTTTATACCGATAAGTCATGATTTGGACTGCGATCGTTTTACCGTCACCACCACCATTAAGGAAACCATATCCATCATCATACAGATAGCAGACACCTTTGATCTTTACGGTTTTGCCGTAATAGTATTTTTCGTTAGCCGCGAGCGTGTCGTAGGTCACCTCTTCAGTCTGGTCAATTCGCTCCTGCGCGTGCTGCCTGGCTTGATCCAGCTGTTCTTGCGACATTGCAAAGCCAATGTTCGCCGTCGCCAAGAGACATACCACCATTACTGCCATTGCGCATCTCTTCATGATCGATCCACTCCTATCAATATTTTTGGGTTGCTATGTATTAAAGAGACTGCCAACCTATCGATTGGCAGTCTTTGACTTTCCAGTGCCGGCTAAGGCTATCTTTGACCCAAGTCACTGGTTAAAATTTGTATGTAACCCCGAGGCCCCAGCCCTTAGCCGTGATATCGACCTTGTCGGTGAAATTATTCCCTGACATGTTCTTGACCTGCAGCCGCCGATAATCCAGATTGAGTTCAAGGTTAGGTGCAATTTCTTGGGATAGCCCGACCTTCCAATTCGTCCAGTCCGAGGCTACCCCAACCGACGCATAGGCGGTAGTCTTCTCGGCAAGCTTCGTGTATCCGACCAGACCAAACTGCAGCTTGCTTTTGTTGTCGGTGGAAGAACTGCCGTAGGTATTATCATTAATCGTGAACTTTGATTGCGCAATACCCGTATAGGCGGACAGGTGCTCGTCGATCTGATATAGTACATTGATTTCCTGGGTTTTCAGTTCCCCGTTCGCGGTAATACCGAATTGCGGCACTGTCGTGTCCTTGGATTTGGCGTTATAGCCGTTATACTGGAGCGCAAATTTGTTGCCGATCGCAGTGGTAATACCCCAGTCCAGGTTGCATTTTTTATCCAGGGATACGTCATAACCGGGACCTTTATCCTTCACATCGGCGTTTCTGAAAGTCAGGTCAATAGCGGTTTTCCCCGTGGTATAATCGGTTAACGGCGCCGCGAAACCAATGCTGGCGGTGAATAGGGTCGCTATTGCAATTGCTAGCGAAGCTGCTTTTTTCATTTTTCTCCTCCCAAGATGGTTTTTTGTGTATATATAAACACTACGGCTGCCATGAACTGTAATCTCCAGACTCCTTCCCCAGTCATAATTGTAAAAGCCACTCCTGTAACAGGCTAAGCATCAGGCAGCAGTAGGCAATTGAATGGTGAGTTAGTCGGTTTCCATCATCTAATCCCGCTAGAGTTGAGTTTGGACTTTAGCTCGTCCCATTCCAGGGCTTTTTCGCGATTATCGAAGGTAACCAGCATTGATAGGTCAATATTCAGCCCGTCGGCAATCGATTTCAGGATAGACAGCGACAGATTGTTATTATACTTGCCGCGCTCAATCTTGCCCAAAGTACTGATGCTCACGTTAACTTTTTTCGCCAGCGCCTCCTGTGTCAAGTTCCTTAACTGGCGATAATACGCCACCTTTCTGCCGATTTGCCTAAATAAAAACGTATAAATTCCGACCATCCCCACCAAGTTTATTAACTATTACCATTATCCCATTAGAATACTGTTTTGGAGGCGCATGGATAGTACCGGTATCGGCATAAATAATACCGGCTTTCCAACCACCGATCAGCCTTTATGCCGCCCCCCGAATCTTTTTCTGGCATTTCATGCAGAGGGGGCGGCCATATTTATTGACCGACACTTTTTTCACCCCCCCGGTAATAGCCGCCCCGCAGTCACTACATACGAGAGGGTTATCCCTGTTTTCTGGAAGGCTTACCGGTTCCTGATGCGAGACGCTTTCATCAGTCTTAGGGTCGGCTTCGGGGTCGTCGTTGGTGTTGATGGCCAGATTCAGCATATATGCGTACTTGATTGCGGCTGTCTGAGCTTTCATCACCGCCTTATCACCCCCGTCCTGGCCGCTGCCGATTCCCGCTAGGACAATACTCTCCCCGCTATCGGTATCGATCAGGGTAATGGCCACTTTGACGGTCACCAACTGCTCGGTATTTCCCTTTCCCGTCAGTACTTCACTGCTGTCGATAACCTCCGGTAACACGATAGAGGCAACTTTGTTTTTCACTAAGGATTGATTGACTTTTTCCAGCACGTCCGCCGATGTGGCGTATTTGTAATGGTGAAAATCATTGGTCCCGTTCTTCTGGACTGCGGCACAGTCTTCCATGACCTTCACGAGTTTGGCGGCAATGTTTTTCATCCGTAACTTTCCTCCTTTGCGACATTAAAAGAGCTTGCTTATTACCTCAGCGGCAATAGGCAAGCTCTATAGATTTATGCCGTCTAATTCACTTGTCCGCTGTGTCCGCCAAAATACCACATAGTGGCATCCGGTTAAAAATCGTGGTTCCGGCAGTATCCCGAATTTCGCCGGACAGAGCGGACAGCTTTCTATCCGGCCTCTTTCCACGGCTTTATGACGCCTTTCCTTAGTTTCCGACCATACGGACAATGTTCCGCTACCGGACAGTAGTCCAGACACTTCCTGTTATGCCAGCGTTCTTTGGGTTTACAGATTGGTGGCAGCGTTTTGGTTTTTAAAGCCTGATTCAAAACCCTGGCTTTATGCCGCATATACCGATGTACCCAGCGGTCGCTGATCGGGTTGACCGGGATGAGGTAAATGGCCCGGTCTATACCCCGTTCACTAGCGATCCGCAAACTGTTATCCCGGCACAGGGCCTGAATAACCATCTTATTCACGGCTAACCCTTGCTGCTGGAGCAGGATACGGTAGTAGTTGATCTGAATGGCCCAATCGCCGATGTTCCTACAGCCGTCATTACGCCATTCCTTTTTGTATCTGGGCTGGCCTTTCCTTAGTCCGGATTTATAGACTTCTCCGGTAGGCACATCAACTTTGTATTTACCGAGAGCCTTCATGATTTTATAGCTGCTGGTGACCTTGATATCCCCGAGAACGCCGGAATCTTTGTCGATGATTTCCCCGTACAGGTCGAATTTGCCGGAGGTAATATCGTCCCTCAACCTGATCTCGGTGAGCATGTTGCCTTCGGTGTGGTTTTCGTTGATGGTATGTACGGCTGAACCATGCAGAGCGTAGAGTACATCCTGGGGATTCACGGCATAATCGGTCGTTTTCTTGAGAAAGGTCTCGCGGGTTCCTGCGATTAGTTCGGTGACGGTTGGCTCAACGATTTTTCGGTCCAAAGACTTTGCTACCGCTCTCAGTGTAGGCAGAAACATGCACCGCTGCCGGTTTACACAGGCGGCTAGACAAGTTTCAATAGGTATCTGAGTACCATTCGGGCAGATGAAGTATTTGGCCGGCATGCTTTTTCCCCCTCTCCCCCTGCTTCTTCTTCTCCGATATCGAGCTTTACCCTGATATCTCCAAACAGGAAATCATATTTGGTGTCGAGAAAATCTTGTAGTTTGCCTCTGCAGGCGAGAGCCAATAGGGCATCCGCCAGGGTCTTGACTTGTAAATAGTTTAAGATAAGCCTGATGCTCACGGTATCATCCGCTTGCAAGCTAAGCAGAAAAGCATCTTGCTGCTGACTGACTTCAACCGTTATATCGGTGTATGCCAGACATTCCGTGGTCATGGACATATCAATTCACGCTCCTGTCGTTATTTTAGGTACTTCCAAAGGGATGACATTATCGTTTTTTCTTACGGAATTAGCAGTAACCGGAAAAAGCATTTTGTTTTTGACCGGTGGCACTGCCAACAGTTCTCCGCCTAGCCGTTCCAGCTCGGTGGCTCGGGAGTAGTCTTCCAAGTCCTGCGAGGCGCGGGTTACCGCGTTGATCAAACCATACCGACTGTTGTCTTCTCCCATGATGAAGTGTCTCAAGATGCTGCCGCGCTCGGTCTGATTGAGGACATATTGGTCGGCCAGAACTTCCACCGCTTTCACCGGGTCAGGACCGGTGAACTCTGCTTTGGTCGCTCTAAGTTTTTCCACTGACATCTGGAATTTGGCCTCATCAACCGCGGTCCGGACGGTATCCTGAACTTTCATAAAGAAGGCACGATCATCCTGCCTAAGAGTTTCGTCGGAGAAGATTTCATATGCGCTGTCGTCGCTTTCAACTTGCTTGCCGACGTGGTAACGCTTCTGGGCATAGTCTTTGACAATCAGGCCATTCCGGCAGACAAGTCTGTACAGCAACGGCTCAACTTTTAAACTGCCTAAGCCGACTTCCGAGTTGGAGATGACAATCCCCGCCTGCACAACGTCACCGACCGCCACCTCGGCTTTCAGTTTCCGGTTGATGACCTTAATATACATATGGGTCTCGGTAATTTCACTCGATATGATTTCGGCGCCTTTCATTTCCTGGATGAGGGGAAGTACCGCGTCGGCCAGTTCCAGGTTGTCCAGCCGCCGGTAACGGTCGCTCAAGAAGGCCCGGACATTGCCGTCCAGAGTCCGCAGCATCCGCCGTTCCGGAGTCTTGTTGAACCAGCTGTTGATATTGTCGTCCAAAAGTCTTGGATGTTCTTCCCGCATTTTAGCGTAGTAGCGGAAAGGTATCTGGAGCCGGTCGGCGATCTGCTTATGTGTATAACTAGTCTTCATGTCTGGCAATAATG
>MTLD01001318.1_pt2 | contig 27659 bp, 25 predicted proteins | sample 1982471 | NCBI WGS metagenome assembly MTLD01 (sample SAMN05712604, study PRJNA340218) | biofilm metagenome | isolation source: sample SPM anode biofilm adapted to -50 mV | place: USA | collected 2012-02-03 | reverse complement strand
TCGCTGGGGCCTACCGGGCCGCCGTTGTTTCTGTCGTGGGTTCGATCGGCTTCCCAGATTGAAAAACCCCCCTTCCGGGGGGCTCTTCAATCTGGGGCGGCTGATGGGACTCGAACCCACGACACCTGGAATCACAATCCAGTACTCTAACCAACTGAGCTACAGCCGCCGTTGGATCATCCAGATTATCCTGGTCGGCCCTTGCTGGCCAGCGGGAACCTTCGGGGGGCTCCGGCCACGCTAGAACATGCCGGCCGGTCCGGCGCGCGAGGTTGTCCATGAAGCGTCATGTCAAACAGATCCTCGGCCTTTCGGCCTTCGCGGCGGTCTGCATGGCCGTGGGGATGGGGCTGAGCTACGGCTGGGTGGCCCGGGCCCAGGAGGAGAAGCCGGTGACGGTGGATCCCAAGGGGTTGGATCGGATGCCCCCCATCGCGGAGGTGGCCGAGAAGCTCAATCCCACGGTGGTGGCCATCACGAATACCAGTTACGTCCGCCAGCGCCAGTCGGGGAGTCCCTTCGGCGGCGGGGACGACTTCTTCGACTTCTTCTTCGGCCCCGGCGGGCCGGGTCATCCCCGGGTGCCCCGGGGGGGCGGCGACTCGGAGCAGCGGGCCGTGTCCGGCGGCTCGGGCGTGATCATCTCCCCCGACGGCGAGATCCTCACGAACTACCACGTGGTCGCCAGCATGGGCGAGCCCGGCAATTCGCTCGAGGTGAAGACCGTGGACGGCCGCACCTTCAAGGGCACGGTGCTGGGCAAGGACAAAGAACTGGACGTGGCCCTGGTGAAGATCGACGCCAACCACCTGCCCTTCGCCAAGCTGGGTGACTCGGATTCCCTGAAGATCGGCGAGTGGGTCGTGGCCATCGGCAACCCCCTGGGTCTGGAGCACACGGTCACCCAGGGCATCATCAGCGCCAAGGGCCGCAACCTGGATGGGGGCGTGAGTACCTTCCTCCAGACCGACGCCGCCATCAACCGCGGCAATTCCGGAGGCCCCCTCCTGAACCTGCGGGGCGAGGTGGTGGGCATCAACACGGCCATCAACCCGGCTGGCCAGAACATCGGCTTCGCTGTGCCCATCAGCATGGTGAACCGCATCCTCAAGGACCTGCGCACCGGCAAGCCGGTGAGCCGCGGCTACCTGGGCGTCACGCCCCAGGAACTGGATTCCGTCTTCCAGGAGGCCCTGGGCGTGAAGCAGGGCGTGCTGGTGGGTTCCGTGGAACGCGGCCAGCCGGCGGACAAGGCCGGGATCCAGCACCAGGATGTCATCACCAGCGTGGACGGCCAGCCCGTGAAGGACCCCGATGCCCTGGTGTCCGCCATCTCCAGCCGCCGGGCTGGGGATACGGTCAAGCTGGGCGTGATCCGCAAGGGCAAGGCGATGACCTTCTCCGTCACCCTGGGCGACCGCAAGGCCATCGAGGAGTTGCGGCAGGGCTCCCGGGGCGGCTCGGATGAGAATTCCCGCGGCTCCTCCCAGGAGGGGTCCAGCACCTTCAGCCTCCAGAAGGCCTACGGCTTCCAGGTGGCTGCCCTGGATCCGGTCACCCGCCATCAGTTCGGCATCGCCGAGGACCGCAAGGGCGTGGTGGTGATCTCCGTGGATCCCCGCTCCCCCGCGGCCGACCGGAACCTCCAGGTGGGCATGATCATCACCGAGGCCGCCGGCCAGCCGGTGGGCAGCGTGGCGGAATTCACCAGCGCCGTGAAGAAGGTCTCGGGCAAGCCCCTGCTGCTCTACATCCAGGCCCCCCAGGGCAGCCAGCGGATCACCCTAGCCATCCCGCCCCGCTGAGGCCCCGCCTCCCGGTTTCCCCGGAGCCCCGCCCTTGGCGGGGCTCCGTTCATTCGGGTTAGACTGGGAGGCTCACCTCCGCCGAAGGACCTACCCATGGGCCAGCGCCTCCTCCTCGTGGACAGCGACCGGAGCTTCCTCAAGGAGCACCAGGTCAGCCTCGAGGCCGCCTTCGACCTGGAGGTCTCGGCCTCTCCCGACGGCGTCCTCCCCCGCCTGGAGCACGGCGGCTATGCCGCGGTGGTCATCTGCGTCGAGGTGGCCGAGAACAAGGGCTACGCCCTCTGCTCTACCATCCGCAAGAACCCCAAGCTGGCCGCCCTCAAAGTGGCCCTCATCAGCGCCAAGGCCAGCGAGGAGGAATACCGGCGCCACCAGAGCCTCAAGGGCCGGGCCGATCTCTACCTGCACAAGCCCATCGCCCCCAGCGCCCTCGTGGCGGCGCTGACTCCCCTGGTGCCCGGCCGGACCCTGGACCCCGACAATCCGCTGGGCGAGCTGGTGGACACCGAGCTGGGCGACGACTGGCTGGACGGCCTCAAGAGCGCCTTGGACGAGGGCGCCCCCGCGCCGGCGCCCGCACCGGTCCGGGCCTCCTCCGCCATCACGGGGGCCTTCGCGATCGTGCCGGAGCAGGTCTCCCCCTCCGCCGTCACCCGCAACCTCGACATGAAGGCCACGGCGCCGCCGGACACCACCCGGACCCGCCTCCTGGAGGAGCAGGTCTCCGCCCTCCACGAGGAACTGCGGGCCAAGGACCAGAAGCTCCAGGCCACCGCCGCCGAGCTGCAGCAGCTCCAGCGCCAGCTCAGCTCCGTGACCCAGAACCTGGATGAGATGGAGCGCCGCCAGCGCGAGGCCGAGGCCCTGAAGCTGAAGCTGGCCGAGTCCGAGGCCGCCCTACGGCGGGTGGAGGAGAGCGGGAGCCGGGACGGCGAGGCCCTCAAGGCCCAGCTCAAGGAAGCCCTCACCGAGCGGACCGACCTGCTCCACCAGGTGGAGGAGCTCAACCTCCAGCTCAGCGAGAAGACCCAGCGGACCATCGAGCTGCTCAAGGAGCGGGACCGCCTGCAGCACCAGGCCCTGGAGCTGGAAGGCGTCGCCCAGGCCCGGGAGGCCGACCTCGCCGCGGCCCGGGAGGCCGAGGCCCAGCTGAACGCCACCCTCGAGGGGATGGTGGAGAAGCAGGCCAGCCTGGAGGACCTTCACCAGTCCGCCCTCCTGGAGGTGGCCACCCAGAAGGAGCGGGCCCACACCCTGCAGCTGGAGCTGGCGGGCCTGGAAGTCACCATGCGTGGTCAGGGCCGCGACCTGGCGGAGATCGGGGAGCGCCTGCAGCAGGCCGAGGCGGAGAACCGGACTCTGGAGGAGCGCCAGGCCGAGCAGGGGCGGGAACTGGAGGCGCGGGGCCAGACGATCCAGCGGCTGGAGGATGAGCTGCGCGAGGCCCTCCAGCACGCGGCCGAGTCCCGCCAGCGGCTCGACGAGGCGTCCATCCAGCACGAGGGCGAGCGGCTGGAGCTGATGAACGGCCTGGACCAGAAGGAGGCCGAACTGGGCCGCATGGCCCAGGTGCTCCAGGCCCAGCAGGAGACCCACGCCGCCCTCGAGAGCGAGAAGCAGGCCCTCGAAGCCCGGCTGGTGGAGCACCGCGAGCGGCTCGGCCAGGTGGACGACCTCCTGCAGGAGGTCGCGGAACGGCTCCGGCGGGGTTCGGACCTCGCCCGCGGCTAGCGGGGGCTGCCGGTGGTCCTCGGCGCGGCCCTGCTCTGCATCGCCCTCCTCCTGGCCAGCGCCTTCTTCGTCATGGCGGAATTCGCCGCCGTGCGCGTGCGCCCCACCCAGCTCGAGGCCCTAGCGGACAGCGATCCCCGGGCCGTCCAGGCCCTGGAGGTCCACCAGGGACTGGGCCACCACCTTTCCGCCGTCCAGGTGGGCATCGTCCTCTGCGCGATCTCCCTCGGCGCCGTAGGCGAGGATCTCTTCGCCCGCCTGTTCCAGCAGGTCTTCGGCCTCATCCCCTGGCCGGGCCTGCGCCTGCCCCTCAGCAGCGGCCTGGCCCTCCTCATCATGACCACCCTCGACGTGGTGCTGGCCGAGCTGGTGCCCCGCAGCGTGGCCATCCAGGCCGCCACCCCCTGGGCCCTGCGCACGGCGCGGCCCCTGCTGGCCTGGTCCCGCCTGGTGCGGCCTCTCACCTGGGCCCTCACCCACCTCAGCCACCTGGTGCTGCGGGTCTTCGGCATCCAGCCTGGGGCCGCGGAGGATGCCCTGCCCTCCGAGGAGGAGTTCAAGCGCATGCTCGAGCACAGCCAGGCCCAGGGGCGGCTGGAGCTGCGCCGCAAGGAGCTCATCGAGAACCTCTTCGACTTCACCCGGCGCACGGTGAAGGAGATCGCCGTGCCCCGCGCCCGGGTGGTCTGCTTCGACCTGCAGCACAGCCTGGCGGACAACCTGGCCCTGGCCCGGGCCACGCCCCACACGCGGATCCCCCTGGTGGACGGCGACCTCGACCGCGTCGTGGGCGTGGTGCACCTCAAGGAGCTGCTCTGGGCGCTGCAGGAACGGGATCACGAGCCGGACCTGCGGGCCTTCGCCCGACCCGCCTTCTTCGTGCCCGAGATGAAGCCCATCCAGGGGCTCCTCCTGGAGTTCCAGCAGCGCAAGCAGCATCTGGCCCTCATGGTGAACGAGCACGGCGGCGTGGACGGCCTCGTCACCCTGGAGGACGTGCTCGAGGAGCTGGTGGGCGAGATCCAGGACGAGTTCGACCGCGAGGCCATCCAGCTCAAGCGCACCCGCGGAGGCGGCTGGCTGGCCCAGGGCAACGTCCTGCTGGAGCAGCTCCAGGACCACCTGCACCTCGACCTCCAGGCCGAGGAGGGCTCCGTGAGCCTGGGCGGGTACCTCCAGGAGAAGCTGGGCCGGATCCTGCGCCCCGGCGACGATCTGCGCATCCAGGGCTGGCACATCCGCGTGCTCTCCATGCGCGGCCTGGCCCCCGGCCAGTTCCTGCTGCGGCCCCTGCCCCCGGGCACGGACGATGACGCCACCCCTTGAGGGATTCCTCCTGGCCGCGGGCCTGGGCACGCGCATGGGCGCCCTGAGCGCCTGCCTGCCCAAGCCCGCCTGGACCCTCCGGAGCCGCCCCCTCCTCCAGTGGGGGGCCGATGCCCTGCGGAGCGCCGGGATCGGGCGGATCGCCTGCAATGCCCACCTGCACCCGGAGCGGCTCCGGTCCGTGGCCGAGGGGATCGAGGTCTGCGACGAGCCTCGGCTCCTGGGCAGTGCCGGGGGCCTGCGCCATGCCCTGGACCGGGTGGAGGCGGAGCTGCTGGTGTGGAACGCGGACATCTGGGCGGATGCCGTGCCCTTCGACCGCCTGCGGGATCGCCACCGCGAGGCCCAGGCGGAGCTCAGCTGGCTGCTGGTGCCCCATCCCGGCGGGCCCTGGAATCCGGTCTGGCTCGACGCCGCGGACCGGGTGCTGCCCAAGGGGGTGACGGGACCGAAGGGCCCCTTCCATTTCACCGGCGCCGCCGCCTGGTCGCCGCAGGCCCTGGCCCTCCTGCCCGAGGGCCCCAGCGAGATGGATGCCCTGCGGCCCCGGCTGGCCCTGCACCTGGGCGTGGTGGCCGAGCCCTTCCCCTGGCGGGAGGTGGGCACGCCCGATGCCCTCATCGCGGCCGCCGCGGACCTGGCCCCGGAGGCCGAGGGACGGGTTCCCGGCTGCTACGTCCACCCTGGCGCGGTGCCCGCCGGCCGCCTCGTCCGCTGCGTCCTGGGCCCGGGCGCCGCCCCGCCCCCCGCCGTGGCCGATGCCGACGCCCTCTGGTTCGAGGAGGGCGGCAACCAGGTGCGGCTGGGGCTCTGAACGGCGGGAGTCACGGAAGTCATGGGACACGGGAAGGGGAAGGCCCGGCTTCCGCGCCTTCCGCCTTCTTTCCCGGCTTCTGCGACGGGCAGATTTCTTTCCCCGGCGATGGGAGTACCCTGGTCGGATGGACCCCCGCCTCGCCCGCGCCCTGGAACGCTGGGACCTGAAGGCCCCCCGGCCCCTGGCGGGGGACGTCGGTGCGCGTCAGTACGTGCGGGTGGACCACCCCCAGGTGGGCACGGCCCTGGTGGTGCTGCACCCCCTGGACACGCCGGAGAAGCCCGACGACAGCTACTTCGAGTTCCGGGCCCTGCAGGCCTTCCTGGATCCCGTCATCCACGTGCCCACCATCCTCCAGCACCACGACGAGGACCGCTGCCTGCTGGTGGAGGATCTGGGCGACACCACCCTGGAGCAGCGGCTGGTGGAGCATCCCGAGGAGGAGGTGCACTGGGCCGAGCAGGCGGGCTGGATGCTGGCCACCCTGGCCGGACCGCTGACCCTGGGAGCGCCGGGCCACACCTTCTTCATGCAGCGGTCCTTCGACGAGGCCAAGTTCGCCTTCGAGTGGGAGTACTGCCGCGTGAACTTCTTCCGCGACTTCCTCGAGAAGGATCCTCCCCGCTGGCTGGACCGCCTCATGGAGGAGATCCACGCCAGCCTGGAGACCCGGGCCCGCTTCTTCGCCCACCGCGACTTCCACGTGCGCAACCTCATGGTGCATGGCGGGCGGCTGGTGGTGCTGGATTTCCAGGATGCCCGGCGCGGCGCCGCCACCTACGATCTGGCCAGCATCCGCTTCGACGGCTACTGGGACTGGTCCAAGGAGGCCGGGCGCCAGCTGGTGGGGCCCCTCCAGGACGAGCTGGGCTGGAGCGCCGAGGCCCTGGGCGAGGAGCTGAACCTCAGCGGCATCCAGCGGAACCTCAAGGCCCTGGGCACCTTCGGTCACCAGCTGGTGCACCGCCACAAGGCCCATTTCGCCCCCGCCATCCCCCGCACCCTGCGCCACCTGCGCGGCCACTTCCAGCGCATGAACCACCGCGACGGCGTCCTCGCCTGCGAGCACCTCCTGCGCCTGGCCGAGGACCGGCTGCTGAAGGGGTAGCGGCCGCCGCCCAACCGCCGGAGCGCCCTTCCGGCCCACCTCCGGACTTCCCATGAACATCCTGTTGGTCCTCGTGCCCGCGGTGGTCCTGTTCTTCGGCCTCGCGGGGGTGGCCATCCGGCGGGAGGAACGGCGTCGGGGCGACCGGCGGCAGCGGCTGCAGGCGCCGTCCCTGGACCAGCGGCGGCAGGACCGACGGCGGCAGGGCCTTCGCCCGTACTTGGCCTGGGTCCTGCGGTCCCTTCGCGCCCGGTTCACCCGGTAGCCTCCCGGCCCCTCCCGCCGCGGCGGACGGTGGGCCAGGGCGGTAGGATGGAGCCAACCGTCCCCGATCGCCCCGGCCCCTGCGAGGAACCCATGTCGCTGCGCACGCTCCTGAATCGGCTGCTGCCCGGGAAGCCGGCCCCGGCGGCGGGCTCCTGGGGGGCGCCCCGACCGCTGGACCGGGGGCAGGTGGGCCGCCCCCAGATCGCCATGGACGACCACGGCAACGCCATCGCCGCCTGGCATCACCGGGGCCACGACCACGAGGGGGTCTACATCTGCCGCTTCCACGCGGCCCAGCGGTCCTGGGACATCGTGCCCCGCCGCCTGGACAGCGCCCGCACCCAGGCCCAGGCGCCGGAGATCGCCATGAACGTGCGGGGTGAGATGGCGGTCGTATGGCAGGAGCGCGAGGGCGACCAGGCCCGGGTCTGCGCCCGCCACATGCTGGGCTCGGCCGAGACCTGGGTGCCCTACCCCATGACGCTGCAGGTGGCGCCCGGCGAGGTGGTGAGCCTGCACACGGCCATGGATCCCGCGGGCAACATCCACGCGGTGTGGTGCCAGGGCACGCGCGGGGCCTACCGCGTTTACACCAGCGGCTACGCCGCGGAGGAGGGCGCCTGGGACCCCCAGCCCACGGCCCTGGGCGAGGCCTCGGCCCGGCCGGTCTACCCGCAGCTGGCCGTGAACCGGGCGGGCCAGGGCCTCATCGTCTGGAGCGAGGAGGGCGAAGGGGACGGCAACCGCCTGGTGGCCTGCCACTACGAGCCCGCCGGCCGGTCCTGGAGCGACCGCCCCACCCAGGTGGCCCGGGGCCGGGCGACCTACCTGCGCATGGACCTGGATCCCCGGGGCGCCGCGGTGGTGCTGTGGGTGGAAGGGGGCGAGGGCGCCGTGCAGAACCTCCACGCCAGCCACCTGGATCCCCGCAGCCTGGAGTGGGCGCCGGCTCCCCTCATCGCCAGCGGACGGGCCCTCCACTGGCCCCAGGTGGGCATGGACGGCCAGGGCCGGGCCCACGCGATGTGGCGCCAGGAGGTGGCGGGTTCCGTGAAGCTGTTCGCCCGGCGCTATGCCGGCGGGCGCTGGGAGGAGGCCCGCACGCTCCTGGCGGAGGATCTGGGTCCGAACCAGGCCCACGGCCTTTCCGTGAATGCCGAGGGCCAGGCCCTGGCCATCTGGTCCCAGCACCAGGGAGACCAGACCTCGGTCTGCGTGCGGCGTTTCGACGGCGCCGCCTGGAGCCCGCGTCCCCTGCTGCTGGGGGCTCCGGGCCGCCGGGAGATCCAGACCCCCGGCGCCGTCTTCGCCACCGGCGGCCACGTGGCCGCCATCTGGCGCCAGGGCGATCCCCGCGACGGTGTCATCGTGAGCGCCGTAGGGGAGGCATAGGGTCGGGAGCCGCGACGCGGGTCTGAAAGGGGGAGTCATGCAGATCGCCATGGTGGGCCTGGGGCGGATGGGGATGAACATGGCCAGGCGCCTCCTGCTCGGCGGCCATCAGGTCGTGGCCCATGACCAGTCGCCCGAACGGGTCCAGGAACTCGCGGGGGAAGGGGCCTCCGGGGCGGCCTCCCTGGAGCAGCTGGTCCGGGCCCTGGCCCCGCCGCGGGCCGTCTGGCTCATGCTCCCGGCGGGGAAGCCGGTGCAGGACACGGTGTCGGAGTTGGCCAGGCTGCTCGACAGGAACGACATCGTCATCGACGGAGGCAACAGCTTCCACCAGGACGACGCCCGCCATCGGGACCTGCTGGGGGAGCGGGGGATCCACTACCTCGACGTGGGCGTGAGCGGTGGCATCTGGGGATTGGAGGAGGGCTACTGCCTGATGATCGGGGGCGAGGCGTCCATCGCCGACCGGCTGGAGCCCGTATTCCGGACCCTCGCCCCGCCGGAGGGCTTCCTGCGCTGCGGCGGCACCGGTGCGGGACACTTCGCCAAGATGATCCACAATGGCATCGAATACGGAATGATGGCGGCCTACGGTGAGGGGTTCGCGATCCTCAAGGCCTCGCCGTACGGGGAGCAGCTCGACCTCGCCGAGCTGGCCCGCCTCTGGAACCGGGGGAGCGTGGTGCGCTCCTGGCTGCTTGAACTGGCCGAGGCGGCCTTCCGGGAGGACCCGGGGCTCACCGCCGTGAAGGGGCATGTGGCGGATTCAGGCGAGGGGCGCTGGACGCTCCAGCAGGCCATCGACACCGGGGTGCCGGCACCCGTCCTGGCGGCGGCCCTGTTCCAGCGCTTCCGCTCGCGGATGGCCGATCCCTTCGCCGACCGGATCCTGGCCGCCCTCCGCCGGGAATTCGGAGGCCACCCCACGGTCCCCGCCGACAGAGGACCGGGGCCCGGCCCGGTCGCGTGAGGCCGCTGGAACAAGTGGGTCCTGAATCGGCGGCTGCCTGGACCGGGCTGCGCTAGACTGACGCACACCCTCCCAGACCGGTCCGGAGCCTTCGCCCCCGCGAGGATTCCCCGCGTGGGGCAGGGTCGAGGAGGCGGTCATGGCATTCCGGCGGACCTTGGGCGTGATGACGGCGCTTCTGGTGGCGGGCGGGTTCCTGGGGGCCCAGGCCCCGGCCCCGGATCCGGGCCTGCCCAGCGAGACCCCGGCCGGCTTCCAGGTGGCCACGGAGGGCTGGGCCTACGCGCGCCGGGAGGTGATGATCCCCATGCGGGATGGGGTGAAGCTCCACACGGTGATCCTCGTGCCGAAGGGGGCCAAGGACGCTCCCATCCTGCTGACCCGAACGCCCTACAACGCCACGGAGCTGACCTCCCATGCCTCGAGCGCCCACCTGGGGCCGATGCTGCAGGGCTTCGACAACGCTACGGACCTGATCGAGGAGGGCGGCTACATCCGCGTGGTGCAGGACGTGCGGGGCAAGCACGGCTCCGAAGGCGACTACGTCATGAACCGGCCCTTCCGGGGGCCCCTGAACCCCACGGCCGTGGACCACGCCACGGACACCTGGGACACCATCGACTGGCTGGTGAAGCACCTGCCGGAAAGCAACGGCCGCGTGGGCATCCTGGGCATCTCGTACGACGGCTTCCTCGCCCTTGCGGCCCTGGTGGATCCCCATCCGGCCCTGAAGGTGGCCGTGCCCATGAATCCCATGGTGGACGGCTGGCGGGGGGACGACTGGTTCCACCATGGCGCCTTCCGCGCCCAGAACCTGGCCTACATCTACGACCAGGAGGCCACCCGCGGCGGGGAGGTGAAGTGGTGGACGCGCACCTATGACGACTACGACCTGTTCCTGCGGGCGGGTTCCGCCGGGGAGCTGGCCCGCCGGCATGGCATGGAGCAGCTGGGCTTCTGGCGGAAGCTCTCCGTCCATCCGGCCTACGATGCGTTCTGGCAGGAGCAGGCCATGGACCGCGCCCTGGCCCGGCGGCCCCTGCAGGTGCCCGTGCTGCTGGTCCACAGCCTCTACGACGCCGAGGACATCTACGGGGCCGTGGCCGTGTGGAAGGCCCTGCATCCGAAGGACACCGCCGGCGACGTGCATCTGGTGATGGGCCCCTGGAATCACGGGGGCGCCATCGGCGAGGGGAGCGGTCTGGGGGCCCTTCGCTTCGGGCAGGACACCGCCTGGTACTTCCGCCACGCCATCCTGAAGCCCTTCCTGGACCAGTGCCTGCGGCCCGGGGCGCCCAAGGCGGAGCTCGCCCCCGTGATCGCCTTCCAGACCGGCACGAACACCTGGACCCGGCTGCCGGGCTGGCCCCTGGCGGGTCCAGGCGCCGCCACGGCCGCCACCCCCTTCTACCTGGAGGCGGGCTTCAAGGTGGCGACGGCTCCGCCCCAGGCCGGCGACGCCGCCGCAGACGAGTATGTGTCGGACCCCGCCAAGCCCGTGCCCTTCCGCGCCCGGCCCATCCAGTCCGTGGGCTACGATGCCGCCCACACCTGGCCCCAGTGGCTCACGGACGACCAGCGGGAGGCCTCCGGCCGCACAGACGTGCTGGCCTACGTCTCCGAGCCCCTCGAGGCGCCCCTGCGCATCGCCGGGGAACCCGAGGTGAACCTCGTGGCCTCCACCAGCGGCACGGATTCGGACTGGGTGGTGAAGGTGATCGACGTCTATCCGGACGAGGTGGCGGCCCAGCCCACCATGGGCGGCTACCAGCTCATGGTGTCGGCGGACATCTTCCGCGGCCGCTACCGGGAGAGCCCCGCGCAGGCCAGGGCGCTCGCGCCCAACGAGCCCCTGACCTACCGCTTCGCCCTCCCCACGGCGAACCACGTCTTCCTGCCGGGCCACCGGGTGATGGTGCAGGTGCAATCCAGCTGGTTCCCCCTCTACGACCGGAACCCCCAGACCTTCGTGCCCAACATCTTCTTCGCGAAGCCCGGCGCCTATCGCCCCGCAATCCAGCGCATCTGGCACATGCCGGGCCGGGCCAGCTTCGTGGCCCTGCCAGTGGTGAGGTAGGGCTATCCCGCCAGCAGCTTCTCCACGAAGGCCGGGACGAGCTCGGTGGCCTTCCCCGTGCGGTGCTCCAGGAAGGCGTCCACCACCTTGCTCGGCTCGAGGTTGAGTTCGAGGGTGGGGGTCCCTGGCTGGACCGCCTGCACGAGGCCGGCGGCGGGATACACGTGGCCGCTGGTGCCGATGGCCACGAAGAGGCCGCAGCGCTCCAGGGCGGCGTAGATGCGCTCCATCTCCAGGGGGCGCTCGCCGAACCACACGATGTGGGGCCGCAGGCGGCCATGGCGGCAGGCCGGGCAGCGGTCGTCGGCGTCCAGGTCGCCGGGCCAGGGCAGCACGGCACGGCAGGCCAGGCAGCGGGCCTTCAGCAGCTCTCCGTGCATGTGCAGCAGCTTGCGCGATCCGGCCCGGTCGTGGAGATCGTCCACGTTCTGCGTGACCAGGAGGAAGTCGCTGGGCCAGGCCGCCTCCAGCCGCGCCAGCGCGTCGTGGGCGGCATTGGGCCGCACGCCTGGTAGGCTTCGCCGCCGCTCGTTGTAGAAGCGGTACACGAGCGCGGGCTTCCGGGCGAAGGCCTCGGGCGTGGCCACGTCCTCCACCCGGTGGTCCTCCCAGAGTCCGTCCGCGTCGCGGAAGGTGCGCAGCCCGCTCTCCGCCGAGATCCCCGCCCCCGTGAGGACCACGATGCCGGCGTCGCGGGGGATTCTCATGGGAGGTCCCTTCAGGTTGCAGGGCGCAAAACGCGGAACACAGGGGGCCCAGGGAACCGGGGAGGACACAGAGGACAGATCAGGGCCTCTCCGAAGCTGGCGATGGAGGCCCCATCCTGCCCCGCGCTTCCCATGGCGGTGTCCCTCCTTCTGCGTCCTCTGTGTTCCGCCTTTTCCGGCGTGTGGTCAACGCCTCATTTCGGTGGGTCCAGGTCCAGGGCCTTGCCGTCCACTGCGCCGGCCTTGAGGCCCAGTTCGCGGGCGAGGGTGGGGGCCAGGTCCACGGTGCGGACGGGCTGGGGACGCACGCCGCCCTTCCAGGGACCCCAGAAGACGAGGGGCACCCGGCGGTCGTAGGCCCAGGGTGAGCCATGGCCGGCGGCGTACTCCTTCGGGGGTTCGCCGAAGAGGGTGAAGGGCTTGAAGGCCACGAGGAGGTCACCGCTGCGGCCCGGCAGGAAGCTGCGGCGCATCAGCACGTCGAGGCGGCTGTCCCGGGGGCTGCCGGCGGCGGCGGGATCCACCGCCTCGAGCTCCCCCGCGGTAAAGGCGGCGGCCACCTCGGGGCGCTGGCGTAGCCACGCCGCGGCCTCGCGGAGCACCGCCTGGCGGTCCAGGTCCGCGGCCTTCACGGCGCCCTCCGCCAGGTAGAACTCCGTGGGCTCGGGGGGGGCGGTGAACAGGTCCGCCGTCGCCTTGAAGCGCGCCTTCATGGCCGCGTTCAGGGCGGCCAGGAAGGGGGCCTGGTCCACGCGGCGGGCGGGGAAACCCTCCTCCTTCAGGGCTTCCACCGCGTCCATGCCGCCGTGGTCGGCGCTGAGTACCACCCACACGCCAGGATCGCGGCGGGTCAGGAACGCGAGGAAGCGGCCCAGGGTGGCGTCCAGCCGGTGGACCTGGTCCCGCATCTCCGTGCCCAGATTGCCGTAGTTGTGTCCGATGTAGTCCGTGGCGGAGAAGCTCACGGTGAGGAGGTCCGTCGCGGGCCCCCGGCCCAGATGCTCGCCCTCGACCAGGGCCTCGGCGCCCTCCTCCGTGACCTCGTCGAGGAAGGGGGACCGGGCGAACCGGGAGGTGAAGGTCCTGTCCAGGGGCATGCCCGCGCCCTGGATGAGCCGGGGCAGGGCGCCGTTGCGGACGACGGTCTGGCCGTAGGTCCACTGGGACACGCGGCCCTCGGGGGTGCCGGGGGCCTTCGTCCAGAGCCAGCTCCGGGTGGCGAAGCGGGTGCTCAGGTCCTGGTCGAAGCGCACCAGCCAGCCCGGCAACTGGGCCATGTAGGCCGTGGAGCTGCCGAAGCCGGCGGGGCCCGTGAACCAGAAGGCGCCGTTCGGATGGCGCCCCGCCATGAGGATGGCCGCGCGGTCCTTGCCGGAGATGGAGAAGGCGCGGCTGCCGGGCACCTGGGCCTGCAGCCAGTCGCCCAGCGTGTCCCCCAGGAAGCGGGCGTTGGAGGCGGGGTGGACCCGGTCCCCGCCGAGGGGCCTCACCGCGTCGTCCGAAACGCAGTAGGTCATCCGGCCGGTGGCCCGATCCAGCCACTCGTTCTCCACGATGCCCGTGTGGGCGGGGAAGCGTCCGCTCAGCAGCACGGAGTGCCCCGGGCCCGTCTCCGTGAAGCCGTGGTCCTGGTAGGCCTCGGTGAACTGGACGCCCTCCCTCAGCAGGCGGGCCAGGCCGCCGTTCAGTTCGGGGCCGTAGGTCTGGATGAGTTCCGCGGAACACTGGTCGATGGAGATGACCACCACCAGCCTCGGCCGGGGCGAGGCGGCGGCGAGGAGGAACGCGGGGATGACGAAGGGCGCGATGCGGCGGAGGTCCATCAGAACGCCACCCCCACGCCGAAGGTCCACATGCGCTCGAATTCCTGGCCATTGCCCTGGGCGGTGAAGTAGCTGGCCAGGTCCGCGGCCGTGTTCAGCCGCACGGGCTTGTCCTTGCTGAGGGGCTGCTGGTAGCTGGCGGCCAGGTAGGGATGCACCACGGGCAAGGGGAGGCGCCAGCGGGCGCCCACCCGCAGCCAGGTGCGGCTCAGGTCGTTCGTGTTGGAGAGGCCGTTGGCCTCGAAGGTGTAGCGCTGGAAGCGCTGGATGAGGCCGATTTCCCCCGCGAGGCCCGTGAACGGCACCCACACCTGGGCGTTCAGGCCCAGGCCCGCGCCCTGCTGCTTGAGGGCCGTGCCCTGGATGGTGGCGCCCTGCACCAGGGTGCCGTCGGCCTTCCACTGGGAGTACTCCAGCCCGGCCTCCACCCGGAGGAGGGGACCGACCTGGAAGAGGCGGCGGTTCACAGAGGCGATGTAGCCGCGTCCCGTGTCCAGGCCGCCGGAGGCCAGCTGCCCAGTGCCGGTGAGGAGCGTCTGGGGCAGGCTCTGACCGCTGGGCCGGGGCACCTCCAGGCGCAGATCCCACTGGGCGCAGAGGGGCAGCGCGGCGAGGCAGAGGGGGAGGACGGCGAGACGCATCGGGACTCCGGCGAAAGCCCGATCATACCTCCCGGAAGTGCCAGGTCCGCAGCGCGGTGTAACATCCCCGCGGCGCGCTTTCGAAGAGGACGAGGCGGTCCGCCGCGAAGGCCGCGGGGGGTGGATCTGCGAAGGCCGTCACGGGCCGCGCCCGGCGGAAGCGGGCCAGGGTGATGTGGGCGCGGAAGGGCTTGGAGTCGAAGGCCTCGCCGGCCGTGGCCAGGGTCCCGCGCAGGTCCGCCGTCAGGGCCTCCAGTGCCGGGCAGGGGGCCACGCCCAGCCAGAGCACCCGGGCCCGGTCCCCGCCGGGGAAGCCGCCCAGGCCCGTGGTGCGCAGGGTGAAGGCCCGATGCCGCGCGGCCACCGTCGCGCCTGCGGCTTCGAGGGGGGCCAAGCCCTCCGGCGTGCGGACCCCCAGGAAGGCCAGGGTGAGGTGCAGGCCCTCGGGGCGGGACCAGCCCTCGACCCCGGCCTGCAACCGCTGCCAGCGGCCCAGGGCCGCGCCCGGGCCGGCGGGGAGGGGGAGCGCGAAGAAGAGGCGCACGTCCAGGCTCCTGGGCGGGGCGGGCGATCAGGCGGCGGGGGCGTTCCGCCGGGCCACCCAGAAGTAGAAGAGGCCCCGGGCCTGCACGCCCAATGCCATCAGGGGGAGGACGATCGCGAGGATGAGGAGGGCGTTCAGCCGGTGGGCCACCGCCGGGAGGAGGAAGGCGGCGGGCACGAACAGCCCGATCCATTGGCCCAGGAGGAAGATCAGACCCGCCTTCCAGCGGCTCCGGACGCCGAGCCGCTCGCCGAAATCCAGAGGCATGGCGAGGGGCGTCTTCACGAATTCGGTCAGGGTCGCCATGGGGTGTCCCGGGTCAGGATTTCGGTTTCCACTTGATGCTGCAGCCCAGGCTCGGATGCTGGACCTTCTCGGGGGCGTGGCCCTGCAGCATGGCCTCGATGGCGGCCCGCAGCTCCTGCCGCGTGACGCGGCCGGGCTCCTTCCAGTTGTCGTCCAGTCGGCCCCGGTAGGCCAGGTGCCGGCGCGAGCCGTAGAGGAAGAAGTCGGGCGTGCACACGGCCCCCAGGGCGCGGGCCACGGACTGGTCCTCGTCCCAGAGGTAGGGGAAGACATAGCCCTTGGTCCTCGCCCGGGCGCACATGGCCTCGAAGCTGTCCTCCGGGTAGGCCACGGCGTCGTTGGGGTTGATGGCCACCACGTCGCAGCGCCCGGCGAACTCCCGCGCCAGGGCGTTGAGACGGTCGTCCACGGCCTGCACGTAGGGGCAGTGGTTGCACATGACCACCACCAGCAGGGCCGGGGTGTGGAAGTCGTCCCGGGACCAGAGCCGCCCGTCCACGCCGGGGAGCGTGAAGTCGGGACAGGGGGTCCCGATGGGAACCATGGTGGATTCCGTCAGGGCCATGGGACCTCCGGGATGCCCCTCCATCGTACGCCCGGGGGCAAGCCGGATTTTTTTCTCAGTCATTTTTTTGACTTGACCCCAAGTCCCCTGCCTCTAGGCTGATTCCAACCCAGGAACCCATGACGCCACTGCCCCGCCTTCACTGGTCCACCCTCGGAGATGACACCGGGGGGCTGGACCATCGGTGGGCGTCCCTGTGGGACGTGACCGTGGACCGCGGAGCCTCGCCGGCCCTGGCGCCGCGGGATGTGGATCTGTGGGTCATCAGCGCCAAGGGCGCCTGGCCGCCGCCGGAGCTGAACCGCATGATGGCCGAGGTGGCGGCCCTGCCCATCCTCCTGGGCCTGAGGCCAGACGCCGCGCCCATGGACGCGAAGGCCTTGGCGGAATGGGGCTCCCTGGGCTCCGTGCGCTGGGGCATCCTCGGCCCCGAGCCGCCCATGCCGGGCCTGCGTCCACGCTCGGGCACCACCACGCAACTCAGCGCCTCCCAGGCCCTGGCCTTCGGCCTGGTGGGGGCCAGCGCGGCCATGCAGGACGTGCTGGCCCGCGCCCGGGCTGCCGCGGCCACCAAGGCCACGGTCCTCCTTCTGGGGGAGAGCGGCACGGGCAAGGAGGTCATCGCCCGGGCCGTCCACCGGATGAGCGGGGACGCGGCCCAGCCCTTCGTGGCCGTGCACTGCGGCGCCATCCCCGAGAACCTGCTGGAGTCCGAGCTCTTCGGCTACAACAAGGGCGCCTTCACCGATGCCCGCAAGGACACACCCGGCAAGTTCCGCGAGGCCCACGGCGGCACCATCTTCCTCGACGAAGTGGGCACCATGCCCCTCGGGGCCCAGGTGCGCCTGCTGCGCGTGCTCCAGGAGCGCGAGGTGCAGCCCCTGGGCGGCGGCGCGCCGGTGAAGGTGGAGGTCCGCGTCATCACCGCCACCAATTCGGACCTGTGGCGGAAGGTGCAGGAGGGCGCCTTCCGGGAGGACCTGTTCTACCGCCTGGAGGTGGTGCCGATCACCCTGCCGCCCCTGCGGGCGCGGCGGGAGGAGATCCCCTTCCTGGCCCAGCACTTCCTCAACCGCAAGGCCCGCGAGCACGGCCTGTACCCCAAGGCCCTGCATCCCAGCGTGGATCCCCTGCTCATGGCGCTGCCCTGGCCTGGCAACGTGCGCCAGCTGGAGAACGCCATCGAGCGGGCCATCGTGCTCTCCGGCACCCGGCCCGTGCTCACCCGCGAGGATTTCGCCTTCCTGGCTGAACGCATGGGCGAGGCCCCCCCGCAGCCCGGGGCGGTCCCCCGTCCGGCCCCCGGGATGCCTGAGGTTCCGGCGCCCGCCCCGAACCCCTTCGGTCCGATGGCCCCGACGCCCGCGCCGGCCTTCGGCCTCGACCTGCCCCCCGAGGGCCTGGACCTGAACCAGGTGGTCTCCGACATGGAGAAGACGCTGATGCTGCAGAGCCTGGCCATCACCCGGGGGAACAAGAAGCGGGCCGCCGACCTGTTGGGCCTGAAGCGCACCACCTTCCTCGAAAAGATGAAGCGCCTGGACCTGGACGATCCCGAGGCCACGGAAGCCGCCGAGTAGGCCCGGCCCCGCACGCCCGTACACAAGAGCGGGGGGACTCAGGTCCCCCCGCCGTTCCCCCCGGAACGTTTCCCGCGAACCACGGTCAGCTGGAGCCTGCCGCACCTCTCGAGTGCCCTTCCCGGCCCGGAGGTTCCCGGGGTCCCCCTGCTACCCTGGGCCCATGGCGAATGCGATGCATCTGCGGTGGCGGCTGGCGGTTCCGGATCCCCAGGAGGAGGCCCTCTGTGCCTGGCTGGAGGCCCGCGGCTCCTCGGCCTTCTACCGAGAGGCCGATCCGCCCCGGGCCTGCTACGCCTACTTCCCCCCGGACCAGGCTCCCCCGGACCCCACAGGCCTCGCGACCTTCCCCGGGGTGGAGCTGCTGCAAGCCGAATCTTTCGGGGACGAGGACTGGCTGGCCAAGAGCCGGGAGGGTTTCGGCGCGTTCGAGGTCGGGGCGCGCTTCCATGTCCGGCCCCTCTGGGACGACACGCCGGGCCCCGCCGGCCGCCTGGATCTGGTGGTGAACCCGGGCCTGGCCTTCGGCACCGGCGGCCACGAGACCACCCGGCTCTGCATGGAGCTGCTGGAGGAGCTGGCCGCATCCGGCCGGCTGGCCACGCCCATCCTGGACATCGGGGCGGGCACCGGCATCCTCTCCCTGGCCGCCTTCCTCCTCGGGGCCCGGGGGGTCACGGCCTTCGACATCGATCCCGACTGCGGCCCGGCCATGGCCGAATTGATCGACCTGAACGCCCACCTGCTGAAGGGCGCCCGGCCCTACGAATCCTTCGTGGGCACCCTGGACCACCCGCAGGTGCGGGGACCCTACGCGGGCCTGCTGGCCAACATCCTGCTGGAGACCATCCAGGAGCTGCTGCCCCGCATGGCGGAGGTCGCGGCGCCCGGGGGCTGGCTCATCGCCAGCGGCATCCTGGCCGAGCGCACCGACGAGGCCCTGGTGAGCCTCGTCTCCCACGGGTTCAAGCCCCTGAAGGTGCTGAAGGAGGGGGAGTGGATCGCCGTGCTGGCGGAGCGGCGATGAGCCGGGCGGATCGGCCCATCGGGGTGTTCGACTCGGGCATCGGGGGCCTCACCGTCATCCACGCGCTGCGCCAGCTGGTGCCCCAGGAGGAGTTGATCTACCTGGGCGACACGGCGCGCCTGCCCTACGGCAGCAAGAGCCACCACACCATCGAGCGGTACACGCTGCAGATGGGCGAGCTGCTCCAGCGGCATGATCCCAAGCTCATCGTCATCGCCTGCAACACGGCCAGTGCCCACGGTCTGCCCGCGCTCCAGGCCGTGAGCCCCTGTCCGGTGATCGGCGTCATCGAGCCCGGCGCCGAGGCCGCGGCGGCGGTGCCCGGCCCCGTGGGGATCATCGGGACTCTGGCCACCGTGGGCAGCGCAGCCTACGAGGCGGCCATCCACCGGCGCGATCCCGGCAGGGTCATCCACAGCGTGGCCTGCCCCCTGCTGGTGCCCCTGGCGGAGGAGGGCTGGTTCGACGATCCGGTCACCGACAGCATCTGCCGCCGCTACCTGAACCAGCTGCCCTTCGAGGTGAAGACCGTGGTGCTGGGCTGCACCCACTACCCGACGCTGCTGGAGAGCCTCGAGCGCAGCCGCCCCGGCACCCGCTGGATCGACAGCGGCCGGGTCACCGCCCAGGCGGTGGACCGTCTCCTCCAGGGCCGCCTCGGCTACCGCACCGCCGGGGCCCGGGGTGCCCTCCGCGTCCAGCTCACCGATGCCAGCAGCCGCCTGAAGGAAGTGGGCAGCCGCTTCCTGGAAGAGGAACTCGGCGACGTCGAAGTGGTGGATATCTAGGTTCCATCGGGCGGTTGCCGCCATGAAGCCGGAACAAAGAGGACGCGGAAAACCAGGGCGGACACAGGGAACGACCCGAAGAGGATGGATTGAGCACCGCCGTTCTTCGTGACTTCTGCGGCGCCCTTCACCCTCTGGGTTCCGGTCCTTTCCCGGCAGGGGCCTGTCAGGCTCCCGCCGCGCCCGGAAGGGTGAAGATGACGCTGGTGCCCTGGCCTTCGGCACTCTCGATGCGGATGTCGCCGCCGTGGCCGCGGACGATCTCGCGGCAGATGCTGAGGCCCAGGCCCGTGCCCTTGCCCTCGGGCTTGGTGGTGAACATGGGGCGGAACACCTGGGGCAGCAGGTCGGGGGGGATGCCCTGGCCGGAATCCCGGAAGGCGAGGCGCCACCAGGGGGCCTCGGGCGTGGAGCCCTCGGCGGGGGTGGCCTCCAGGCGCACGCGGCCCCCCTCGGGCATGGCGTCCACGGCGTTGTTCATGAGGTTGAGGAAGAGCTGTTCCATCTGCTTGCGGTCCACCTCGAGCCGGCAATCGGCGGGAATCGCGGCCTCCACCTGCACGCCGTGGGCGGCCATCATGGGCGCCCAGAGCTGGCGGAGGTCGGCCAGCAGCTCTGGCATGGCCAGGGGCTGCCGGTGGAGCTGGGGGCGCCGGGTGAGATCCAGCATGCGGCGCACGATGTCGCCCACCCGCTGGATCTGCGCATGGATGACGCCCAGACGCTCCCGGGTGCGCTCGGGCAGTTCCGTCTGGCCGGCGAGGAGCTGGAGGTGCCCGTTCACCAGGTTGAGGGGCGTGCCCACCTCGTGGGCGAAGGTGGCGGTGAGCTGGCCGGCCACGGCGAGTCGCTCCTGGGCGCCCAGTTCTTCGCGCAGGAGGGCATTGCGCTCGGCCATCTGCGCCAGCTCGGCGTTCTTGGTCTGCAGCTCCCCCAGGGCGGCATCGATGCGGTCCTGCAGGTTGGCGTTCAGGCCCTGGATCTCGTGGATGAGGGCCTCGCGCTCCTCGCCCGCGTGCTGCAGCCGGGCGGCCATGTCGTTGAAGCGGGTGGCGATGAGGCCCAGTTCATCGCTGCGCCGGAGGGGGATGCGGGCGGCGGGATCGCCCTGCTCCAGCCGCTGCATGGCCTTCACGGTGGCAGACACGGGATCGCTGATGAGGAGGCGCAGGATGAGCCAGAGCAGGATGAATTCGCCCAGCAGCACCTCGGGCAGGGTGTGGAGCGTCTTTTTGAAGTTCTGGTTCCAGACCACCTCCCAGCGCTCCAGGTCGCAGTAGGCCCGGATGAGCCCCAGGGGCGGGTGACCGGGCCGGGGGTTGCGGATGGGGAGGTACACCTTCCAGGCCTTGTTGCCCGTGGTCAGGTCCACCAGCTCGGCCTGGGGGCCGGCCAGGTTCAGGTAGCTGCCGAGGTCCGGGCCCCAGTCCACGCTGTCCTCGTCGCCGGAGGAGCGCAGGAGCTGGACCTCGCTCCGGCCCACGCGGCGGAACACGTCGATCTGGAAGACGCTGCGGTCGGGGCCGGCGATGCTGGTGAGGAGCTGGTCCAGCTTGTCGGGGTCCTTGAAGACGGGATCCCGCTCCCGGACGTCCGTCTCCACGGTCTGGGCGGCCTCGATGGTGAGGTTGCGGGAGTAGGCCTCGATCTCGCGGCGGCTGTTCCGGATGATGGAGTAGGCCACGGCTACGGTGAGGATGCTGGTGACGAGGCCCAGCAGGATGAAGAGCTTCGCGTGGAGGCTCAGCAGCCACTTCAGGGGATGGAACCTCATCGGGGGACGCCCTCGCCGGCGGGCAGGCCGAGGGCGGGGCGCACCGTCCGGGCGAAGGCGGCGCCGTCCAGGCCCCGCACCCGATCCGTGAAGGCCACGAAGGCGGCGCGGCGGGCCTCGGCCACGTCGCCCAGCACCTCCAGGATGCCGCCGCAGAGGACCACCCGGTCGCGGCTGCGGAGGCGGGCCTCCTCGGCCCAGAGCAGGGCCTCCAGGGCGGCGAGGTCGTGGTGCTCGCCCAGGGCGGCCTGCAGGGCCTTCAGCCGGTCCAGCAGCGCCTCCGGCGGCGCCGCGAAGGCCCCCGCCAGGGCCTCCAGTGCGTAGCGGAGCTTCTTCAGGCGCACCCGGCCCTTGTGGAGGGCGGCGGGGTCCTCGCGCTCCACCAGGGCGGGGATGGGATCGAGGGCCGCCGCGGCGCGGGCCTCCAGGGCGGCCCAGGCGGCTTCCTGCAGGCTGATGGCCTGGAAGGGCGACGGCAGGCTGGGCACGTCCAGGAGGCGGCCGAGGTCCGGCAGCCGGAGGTGGTCGATCCCCCGGCGCATGGCCTTCCTCGCCTTGGCCCGCTCGCGGTCCACCCGCTCCTGCAGGTGCTCGATCACGGCGGTCTGGCAGGGGGTCCGGGCCTCGGCATGGCGCGCCCGCAGGTGGAGGGCGTGGACGTCCAGCTCCCGGGTCAGCCCCAGCACCTCCACCAGGTCCTTCAGGGCCCGGCGATGGCCCTTGTGGGCGGGATAGGCTGCGGGATCCACCAGGTCCAGGACGGCTCCCAGGCGCCGGGCTGCCACTCGCACCTGGTGCAGAGGCTCATCCTGCGCCGCCCAGTCCGGGGCCGCCAGCAGCTCCTGCAAGCGCGCCAGGCGGACCTCCAGGGCCCGGTGCAGCAGGATCGCCAGTTCGGCCGGATGCATGTCCGCCATTCTAGACACTTTTTCGGAAGGCGAAAAAATGGCGTATGCTGGTGGGCCCATGGAACACATCCACATCAAAGGTGCGAGAGAGCACAACCTCAAGAACCTGGACCTTTCGCTGCCGCGGAACCAGCTGGTGGTGATCACAGGGCTCTCGGGCTCCGGCAAGTCCAGCCTGGCCTTCGACACCCTCTACGCCGAGGGCCAGCGCCGCTATGTGGAGAGCCTCAGCGCCTACGCCCGGCAGTTCCTCGACCAGATGGAGAAGCCGGATGTGGACAGCATCGAGGGGCTGTCCCCCGCCATCTCCATCGAGCAGAAGACCACCAGCCGGAATCCCCGCTCCACCGTCGCCACGGTCACGGAGATCTACGACTACCTGCGCCTGCTCTTCGCGCGGACCGGCAAGCCCACCTGCGTGGCCTGCGGCGAGCCCATCGCCAGCCAGACCATTCAGGAGATGGCCGACCAGATCCTGGCCCAACCCGAGGGCGTGAAGCTGCAGATCCTTGCGCCGGTGGTGCGGGGCCGGAAGGGCGAGTACAAGAAGCTCCTCCAGGACCTCATGAAGCGGGGCTACATCCGGGCCCGGGTGAACGGCCAGATGCTGGATCTCACGGACGGCATCCCCGACCTGGACAAACAGAAGAAGCACACCCTCGAGGTGGTCATCGACCGCCTGAAGGTGAACCCGGCCATCCAGTCCCGCCTGGCCGACAGCCTCGAGATCGCCTGCAATCTGGCGGAGGGCTCGGCCCTCGTGCAGGTGGATGACAAGGAGACCCTCTTTTCCAGCAAGCTCGCCTGCAACAACCCGAAGTGCTCGCATTTCGGGCTGGGCCTGCCGGAACTGGAGCCCCGTTCCTTCTCCTTCAACAGCCCCTACGGCGCCTGCCCCACCTGCGACGGCCTGGGGTTCAAGCGGCAGTTCGCGGAGGAGCTCATCGTCCCCAACCCGGAGTTGAGCATCAACGAGGGCGCCATCCAGGCCAGCGGCTGGAAGAGCGTCAGCGAGGACGGCTGGCGGTCCCAGATGATGGAGCAGCTGTCCCGCAAGCTGAAGTTCAGCCTGGACACGCCCTGGAAGAAGCTCCCCTCGGACATCCGGCGCCTGCTCCTGCACGGCACCGAGAAGGAGATGCGCTTCACCTACGAGAGCAAGCGCAACCGCTACGACTTCATGCACTCCTTCGAGGGCATCATCGGCAACCTCGAGCGGCGCTACCACGAGACCACCAGCGAGGAGATCCAGGCCGAGCTGGAGGAGTCCATGCGGGTGATCCCCTGCGAAGCCTGCGCCGGCCAGCGACTCAAGCCCGAGGTCCTGGCGGTCTACGTGGGCGGCCTGAACATCGCCCAGGTGGCGGCCCAGAGCGTGCGGGACGCCCGGAAGTGGTTCGGGGACCTGGCCCTCGAGGGCAAGGAGGCCGTCATCGCCGAGAAGGTGCTGAAGGAGATCCGCGAGCGCCTGGGCTTCCTGGACGATGTGGGCCTGGGCTACCTCACCCTGGACCGCAGCGCGGCCACCCTGTCCGGCGGGGAGGGCCAGCGCATCCGACTGGCCACCCAGATCGGCAGCAAGCTCCAGGGGGTGCTCTACGTGCTGGACGAGCCCAGCATCGGCCTGCACCAGCGGGACAACCTGCAGCTCATCCGCACCCTGAAGGAGATGCGCGACCTGGGCAACACCGTGCTGGTGGTGGAGCACGACCTGGAGACCATCCTCGCCGCGGACCATGTGGTGGACATGGGGCCGGGCGCCGGTGAGCACGGCGGCCAGGTGGTGGCCCAGGGCACGCCGGAGGAGATCGGCCGCACGCCGGGCTCCGTCACGGGCGACTTCCTCTCGGGCCGGGACGCGATCCCCGTGCCCCGCACGCGCCGCAAGGCCAAGCGGGGGCACCTCGAGGTGAAGGGCGCCGAGGAGAACAACCTGAAGAAGGTGGATGCGGAGTTCCCCATCGGCCTCTTCACCTGCGTCACGGGGGTTTCCGGCTCGGGCAAGAGCACCCTCGTGAACGAGATCCTCTACAAGGCCCTGGCCAACCAGCTCCACCAGGGCGTCCATCTCGTGGGCAAGCACAAGGCCATCAAGGGCCTGGAGCACGTGGACAAGGTCATCGACATCGACCAGGCGCCCATCGGCCGCACGCCCCGCAGCAACCCCGCCACCTACACCGGCCTCTTCACGCCCCTGCGGGAGCTCTTCGCCCAGCTGCCGGAGAGCAAGGCCCGCGGCTACGCGCCGGGCCGCTACAGCTTCAACGTGAAGGGCGGCCGCTGCGAGAAGTGCGAGGGCGACGGCGTCATCCGCATCGAGATGCACTTCCTCCCGGATGTCTACGTCACCTGCGAGCAGTGCAAGGGCAAGCGCTACAACCGAGAGACCCTGGAGATCCACTACAAGGGCAGGAGCATCTCCGACGTGCTGAACATGACCGTGGAGGAGGCGCTGGAGCTCTTCGCCCCCATCCCCGTGCTGGCCAACAAGCTGCAGACCCTCGTCGATGTGGGGCTGGGCTACATCCGCCTGGGCCAGAGCGCCACCACGCTCTCCGGCGGCGAGGCCCAGCGCGTGAAGCTGGCCAAGGAACTCAGCAAGCGCGCCACCGGCCGCACCGTCTACATCCTGGACGAGCCCACCACGGGCCTGCACCTGAAGGACATCCAGAAGCTGCTCGAGGTGGTCAACCGGCTGGTCGAGACGGGCAACACGCTGATCGTCATCGAGCACAACCTCGATGTGATCAAGACCGCCGACTGGATCCTGGACCTGGGCCCCGAGGGCGGCGGCGAGGGCGGAAGGATCATCGCCACCGGCACCCCCGAACAGGTGGCCGCGCGGAAGACCAGCGTGACGGGGCGGTACCTCGCGCCGTACCTGAAATAGACCCGGGCCGGGGCGCTCAGGCCTGCAGGTTGAGGTTCTGTCCCAGCCCCGGGATCTGGGGCGCGTTGGTCTGGTCGATCATGGCCACGAGGGCGGCGCCCTGCTGGCTGTTGATGTCCAGGGTCTTCCGGAGCATGAGCATGGAGGCTTGGCTCTGGGTCTGGGTGGCGCTGCTGGCGGCGGAGATCTCCATGGGGCCCTCGATGGGTTCCTATCGGCCCTTGGGGGGCTTGGCTTGAGGGGGCGGTTTTGTCCCAGGGGCCAGGCTGGCCCGCAGCAGGGCGGCCGCATCCTGGACGGGCGCCTTGGCGGCGGCGGCGGCCCGGTTCTCCGCGGCGATGGCCTCGAAGACCTCCCGGCGGTGGACCTGGACCTCCCGGGGGGCCTTGATGCCCAGCCGGACGCCGTCCTTGGTGATGCCGAGGACGATCACCTCGACTTCGCCGCCGATGATGAGGGACTGTTCCGGCTTCCGCGTGATGACGAGCATGGCCCGAGGGTAGCAGGGGCCCGATCAGGCCTGGGGGAAGACCGGGAACTTCAGCGGGTAGCGGTCGGAGGGAAGGGCCACCTGCAGGCCGACGCGGGTGCGGGCGTTCACCACCAGGGGACCGGCCAGGTTCGTGGTCATGCGCCGGGGGTCCTCCGGGATCACCACCAGGGTGAGGATGAGGGCGTCCGTGGGGGCCTCCAGGGCCAGCTCCTCGGCCTCGGCGTCGCTCAGGGACACGGCATAGTCGGGTTTGAGGCCCACCGGGTCCATGCAGACGAAGGAGATCTCGGGCTGCTCCACGGCCTGGAGGAACTTCAGGGGGTAGCCGTCCGAGGGCTCGAAGAGGCGGTAGCGGGTCAGGTGGGGGAAACCCAGCAGGCCCTTGGGGAGCGTGAGGAGGATGCCGTCGTCGGAAGCAGGAGTGGTCATGGCCGTCCGGAGTTGTTCCAGATCAGCTCATCGGGACGCTCGGTCTCCCCGTTAGTTTGGTGCGCCCCCTCCCGGAACACCTCCCAGAGGGCCTCGATCCGCTTCCGGCGGAACCGCGGATTGGGGATGGTCCGCTCCAGGGCCTCCTGGCTGGCGGGGGGGTGGGCCAGCCGGGCCATGAGCCAGCGGTTGCCCAGCTCCATCACGGCGGCGACGTCGCCCTCGTTGCCCCAGGCCCAGCGGTAGGCCGTGAGCTTGCGGGCGCGCTCCACGGCCAGGTCGCCCAGGTGCCGGACCTTGTCCACCACCGGGTCGTGGTCGGGCAGCCTGTAGGCGCGGACGCGTTTCAGGAGGTGCCGCATCTCCCCGGGCAGGGCCGCCAGCCGGGGGCCCGCCTCGGGATCGTCGCGGAGGGCCTCCGCCTCGTCGGCCAGGGTGCGGAGGAGGGGCAGGAGCAGGGCCGCGTCGCGGCTCGCGTAGCTGATCTGGGCGTCGCGCAGGGGCCGGAGCATCCAGTTGGAGTCCTGCTCCTCCTTGGGGATGTCGAGGCCCAGCTTGAGGCGGGCCATGGTCTTCAGGCCCGGCTGGGGATAGCCCAGGGCCCGGCTCAGCAGCATGGTGTCGAAGATGCTGGTGGGCACCACGTCGTAGAGTCGCTTGAAGACGATGCCGTCGCCGGAGAAGTCGTGGACGATCCAGGGCACCTGGGCCATGGCCTCCAGGGTGGGCTTCATGAGGTCCTGCAGCGGGAGCGGGTCCACCAGCCAGGCCTGGTCGTGGGTGGCCACCTGCAGCAGGGCCAGCACGCAATGGTGCACGCCCGTGAGGCTGCACTCGATGTCCACGGCCAGCAGCCCGGCCTCGAACCAGTGGGGCAGCGCCTCGCGGAGGCCCTCGGGCGTATCCACGTAGGTCGTGGGCAGGTCGAAACGGTCCGAAACCATCCCACCAGTGTGCCTCATCCGGCTGGCCGGGTACGCTGGGGATTGCAGGAGATTCCACGGATGAACCGCACGCTGTTCTGGACGACGTTCTTCACGGTGTTCCTCGCCGAGGTGGGGGACAAGACCCAGCTGGCCGCGATGACCGCCACGGTGCGCAGCGGTTCGATCTGGACCGTCTTCCTCGCCGCCAGCGCCGCCCTGGTCTGCGCCACGGCCATCGGCGTGGCCCTGGGAGGCGTGCTGTTCCGCGTCATCCCCGAGGCGGCCATCAAGTGGGCAGCGGGGCTGGCCTTCATCGGGGTGGGCCTGTGGGTGCTGGTGAAGGGCTGAACGGACCCGACCGCCTGTTCTACGACGGGGGGTGCGGCCTCTGCCATCGGGCGGTGCGCTTCCTCGCGGGAAGGGACCGCGGCGGGGCGATCCGCTTTGCGCCCCTGGGCGGGGCGACCTTCCTCCGGAGCGTTCCGCCCGAGATGCGCGACGGCCTGCCCGACAGCCTGGTCGTGCTCACGTCGGAGGGGCGCCTGCTGACGCGGTCCGCCGCCGTGCGCCACCTCCTGCTCCGGATCGGCGGCGGCTGGGGGCTGCTTGCGCGGGCCGCGGCCCCGCTGCCCGCGGCCTGGGCGGATGGGCTGTACAAGGCCGTGGCCCAGCGCCGGCGCCGCTGGTTCCAGCAGCCCGCGGGGAGCTGTCCCCTCCTGCCCCGGGATCAGCGCGCCCGCTTCGAGCCCTGACCGGCCTCCC
>MTLD01001264.1_pt1 | contig 27676 bp, 24 predicted proteins | sample 1982471 | NCBI WGS metagenome assembly MTLD01 (sample SAMN05712604, study PRJNA340218) | biofilm metagenome | isolation source: sample SPM anode biofilm adapted to -50 mV | place: USA | collected 2012-02-03 | reverse complement strand
CACATCGGGCCATCCCTTATGGATGGCCCGATTTTTCTGTCCGGTCCCCCGCAATGGCGGGGGATTTTCGTGTACGGCTCCGGATACACTGGTGGTTCCGCGTGGAGGATATCGATGGGCAAAGGTGTTTACACCTTCGGGGGGAACCGCAACGAAGGCAGCGCCGCGATGCGCGACCTGCTGGGCGGCAAGGGCTGCAACCTGGCCGAGATGGCCGGCCTCGGGATTCCGGTGCCCCCGGGATTCACCCTGACCACCGAGCAGTGCGGCGCCTATTACGCCAACGACCGACAACTCGCCGAGCCGCTGAAGGCGGAGGTTCTCCAGGCGCTGCGGTGGCTCGAGGGCGTGCGCGCCTGCACCTTCGGCGCCGGTCCGAACCCGCTGCTGCTCTCCGTCCGCTCCGGCGCACGCGTGTCCATGCCCGGGATGATGGACACTGTGTTGAATCTGGGACTCAACGACGCCACCGTCGAGGCGCTGGTGGCCGCCAGCGGCAATCCTCGCTTCGCCTGGGATTCCTACCGCCGCTTCATCACGATGTACAGCAACGTGGTGCTGGGCGTCGAACACGCGCTCTTCGAGGCGGAACTGGAGCGCGCCAAGGAGCGCCTGGGCAAGCACCAGGATACGGAGCTGGGTGCCGCGGATTGGCAGGGCCTCGTGGCGGCCTTCAAGGAGATCGTGCAGGAGGAGACCGGGAAGGCCTTCCCGCAGGATCCGATGGAGCAGCTGTGGGGCGCCATCCGCGCCGTCTTTGAAAGCTGGAACACACCGCGGGCCATCACGTACCGCCGCCTGCACCGGTTCTCCGACGACTGGGGCACGGCCGTGAACGTGCAGAGCATGGTCTTCGGCAACATGGGTGACGACTGTGGCACGGGTGTGGCCTTCACACGCGATCCCGCCACGGGCGAGAAGCTGTTCTACGGCGAGTACCTGATCAACGCGCAGGGCGAGGATGTGGTGGCCGGGATCCGGACGCCGCAGCCGATCACGCGCCGTCAGGCTGAGGGCACGGGACTCAAGAGCCTCGAAGAGGCCATGCCCGAGGCCTTCGCCGAGCTGGATGCCACCTGCAAGCGGCTGGAGACCCACTTCAAGGACATGCAGGACATCGAGTTCACCATCGAGCGCGGGAAGCTCTTCCTGCTGCAGACCCGCAACGGGAAACGCACGGCCATGGCGGGCATCCGCATCGCCATCGACCTGGTGGACGAAGGGCTCATCGACAGCCACGTCGCACTGAAGCGCATCGATGCTGACAGCCTCTCGCAACTCCTGGCCCCGGTCTTCGACCCCAAGGAGAAGGACCGGCTCCGCAAGGAGGGACATCTCCTGACGAAGGGCTTGAACGCCGGTCCGGGCGCGGCCACGGGGCGCATCGCCCTTACCGCTGAGGACGCCGAGCGCATGGGGCAGGAAGGCCCCGTGGTACTCGTCCGCGTGGAGACCAGCCCCGAGGACATCGCCGGCATGGTGGCCTCCCAGGGCATCCTCACGGCGCGGGGCGGCATGACCAGCCACGCCGCCGTGGTGGCTCGCGGCATGGGCAAGCCCTGCGTCTGCGGCGCCTCGGCCATCCAGATCGATGCGGCGAAGGCCCTGGTGCGCGTGGGGGACCATGAACTCAAGGCCGGCCAGGACTGGATCTCCATCGACGGCTCCACGGGCGAGGTGTTCGCGGGCCGCCTCAGCGCCCACCCCTCCGAGGTGAACCAGGTGCTGGTGGATGGCCGGATGAAGGCTGCCGACAGCGAGCTGTACCGCCGCTTCGAGAAGATCATGGCCTGGAGCCGGGAGGCCAAGCGACTCAAGGTGCGCACCAACGCCGACACCCCGCACGATGCCGCGGTGGCCCGGGCCTTCGGCGCTCAGGGCATCGGCCTGTGCCGCACTGAGCACATGTTCTTCGAGGGCGACCGCATCCTCGCGGTCCGCGAGATGATCCTGGCCACCGACACCGAGGGCCGGAAGAAGGCCCTGGCCAAGCTCCTACCCATGCAGCGGGAAGACTTCGAGGGCATCTTCGCGGCCATGGACGGGCTGCCCGTGAACATCCGCCTGCTGGATCCCCCGCTCCACGAGTTCCTGCCCCAGGACGAGGCCGGCCAGCGGGAGATGGCGGAGGTCATGAAGGTGGACTTGGCCACGGTCCAGCGGCGCGTGGCGCAGCTCCACGAGTTCAATCCCATGATGGGCCACCGCGGCTGCCGCCTGGGCATCACCTATCCCGAGCTCATCCGCATGCAGACCCGCGCCATCGCGGAGGCCGCCCTCAATGTGGCCGCCAAGGGCGTGAACGCCGTGCCCGAGATCATGGTGCCCCTCATCGGCACTGTGCGCGAGCTGGCCTTCACCAAAGTCGAGATGCTCGACGAGATCGCCCAGGTGAACCGGGAGCGCAGCGCGGCCTTCGCCTGCCCCATCGGCACCATGATTGAGATCCCCCGGGCGGCCATCACCTCCGACCGGATCGCCGAGGAAGCCGAATTCTTCAGCTTCGGCACCAACGACCTCACGCAGATGGGCTTCGGCTTCAGCCGGGATGACGCCGGCAGCTTCCTGCCGGAGTACGTCGGCAAGAAGCTGCTGGAGGAAGACCCCTTCCAGAGCCTGGACCAGGAGGGCATCGGCGAGCTGGTGCGCATCTCCTGCGAAAAGGGCCGCGCCACCCGGCCCGGCATCAAGCTGGGCGTCTGCGGCGAGCACGGCGGCGATCCCCGCAGCGTCGTCTTCTTCCACAAGGTGGGCCTGGACTACGTCAGCTGCTCCCCCTACCGGGTGCCCATCGCCACCCTGGCCGCCGCCCAGGCCGCGCTCAGCTAGGGCTGCTTGAGGTATCCTGGAAAGGCCGCGCCCCGCGCGGCCTTTTTGTCGGAACCCGCCATGGCCAAGACCGCGACCGAGCAGCCCGAGATCATCTACTCGATGATGCGGGTCAGCAAGATCTACAACAACAAGCCCGTCATCAAGGACATCTCCCTCAGCTACTTCTACGGCGCGAAGATCGGCGTGCTGGGCCTCAACGGCTCCGGCAAGAGCACGGTGCTGCGCATCATGGCCGGCGTGGACCAGGACTTCAACGGCGAGGCCGTGTTGAGCAAGGGCTACACCACGGGCATCCTCGACCAGGAGCCGAAGCTCGACGAGGCCAAGACTGTCCGGGAGGTGGTGGAGGAGGGGGCCGCCGAGAAGGTGGGCTGGCTGCGCGAATACAACGAGATCGCCGAGCAGTTCGCCGATCCGGATGCCGACATGGACGCATTGCTGGCGAGGCAGGGAGAGCTGCAGGAGAAGATCGACGCCCACGACTGCTGGGACCTGGACACGCAGCTGGAGCAGGCCATGGACGCCCTCCGCTGCCCCGATCCCGAGACGAAGATCGGCGTGCTGTCCGGCGGCGAGCGGCGCCGGGTGGCCCTGTGCCGCCTGCTGCTCCAGAAACCGGACATCCTCCTGCTGGACGAGCCGACGAACCACCTCGATGCGGAGACCGTGGCCTGGCTGGAGAAGCACTTGCAGGACTACCAAGGCACGGTCATCGCCGTCACCCATGACCGGTACTTCCTGGACCACGTCGCCGAGTGGATCCTCGAGCTGGACCGGGGCGAGGGCATTCCCTGGAAGGGCAACTACTCCAGCTGGCTGGAGCAGAAGCAGGGACGGCTGGCCCGGGAGGAGAAGTCCGACCAGAAGCGCCAGAAGACCCTGGAGCGCGAGCTGGAGTGGATCCGCATGTCGCCCAAGGGACAGCACACCAAGAGCAAGGCCCGCATCGCCAACTACGAGCGGCTGGCGGGCGAGGAGGGTCGGCAGAAGGAGCAGGAGCTGGAGATCTACATCCCCGGCGGTCCGCGCCTGGGGGACCTTGTGGCCGAACTCGATGGCGTGACGAAGGCCTACGGCGACCGCGTGCTCTTCGAGAACCTGACCTTCGCCATTCCCCGGGGCGGCATCCTCGGTGTCATCGGGCCCAACGGCGCCGGCAAGTCCACGCTGCTGCGCCTGCTCACGGGCCAGGAGCAGCCCGACGCCGGCAGCATCCGCCTGGGCGAGACCGTGAAGATGGCCTACGTGGACCAGCTCCGGGCCGGGCTGGACCCCGACAAGAGCGTCTTCGAGGCGGTATCCGGTGGCTACGAGCAGATCGAACTGGGCGGGAAGCTCGTCAACGCCCGGGCCTGGCTCAGCCGCTTCGGATTCTCCGGCGAGGCCCAGCAGAAGAAGGTGCGCGAGCTCAGCGGCGGCCAGCAGAACCGCCTGAACCTTGCGCTCACCCTCAAGAGCGAATCCAACCTTCTGTTCTTCGACGAGCCGACGAACGACCTTGACGTGAACACCATGCGGGCGCTGGAGGAGGCCATCGAGTCCTTCGCCGGCAGCGCCGTGGTGGTGAGCCACGATCGCTGGTTCCTGGACCGCCTCGCCACCCACATCCTGGCCTTCGAGGGCGACTCTAAGGTGGAATTCTTCGACGGCAACTACACCGAGTACGAGCAGTACCGGAAGGATGTCCTGGGCCTCAAGCCCTTCGATCCCCACCGCATCAAGTACCGCAAGCTGACCCGATGACCGGCGACCTGTCCCGCGCCTCCCGGCAGGCCCTCCTCACCGCGGGGGCGGCCCTTGCCCTGGGTGGCGCTGCAGCCGGTCTGGGAATCGTGGATGAGACGCCCCTGGTCTGGGGCTTCGGCCTCGCGTGCCTCCTCCAGGTGGCGCCGTCCCTGGCGGTCTGGCACAGGGTCCGCGAGGGGCTGGGCAACCGGGGGCTGGATGGCGAGCGTCGCACCCTCCGCGCGACGAGCCACTTCCTCCGGCTGCTGGCAATCGGGCTGGTCATCGCTTCGATAATCGCGTGGACCGAGGGCGGCGCACCCCGGCCCGCCACCTTGAGCCTCGCGCTCGCAGGCGCCGCCCTGGTGGGCTGGCTCGGACTCTGGATCGGGAAGCGGGGGTTCCGCGACCTGCACCCCTCCTTGGCCCAGGATGCCGGGCGTACCCGGACCCTGGCGGGATTGGCGGGACTGCTGCTGGGGGGCGGTCTGCTGGGGCTGGCCTTCCCCTGGGCGGCACCGGCGGCCGGCGTGGCGATGGCTGGCTGGCTGTTCTACGAGGCCCGGGCCATGGCGAAGACCACGACCGTCTCCCTGGTGGGTTGCGGCGGTTGCGGGAGCTGCGGCTGCGGATGAGGCGCGTCCTGGAGCTGTTCTCGGGCCTGGGGGGGTGGCGTGTCGCCCTCGGGGACCGGGACGTCGTGGCCGCGGCCTACGACGTGAGCGAGGCGGCCAACGCCACCTACGCGCTCAACCACGGCGAACGTCCGCAGGCCCGGGAGCTGGCCACGATCCCGGCCCGGGATCTTGCAGCCCACGGCGCCGACACCTGGCTCCTGAGCCCGCCCTGCCAGCCCTTCTGCCGCATGGGGAACCACGACGGTCTCGAGGACCGGCGCAGCCGGGCCTTCCACCACCTCATGGACCTCTTCCCAGAGCTGGCCCCGGAGCGGCTGGTGCTGGAGAACGTGGGAGGCTTCCTGGGCTCCGACGCCCACGCGTTGCTGTCGGAGCGGCTCCGGGCCCATGGCCTCCACCGCCTCGACCTGGAGGCCTGCCCCAGCCGGTTCGGCTTGCCCAACCAGCGCCCCCGGGTGTTCGTCGTGGCCTCCCGGAAGCCCCTGAAGGCGAGGCCCCTGCCGGATCTCCCGCCGTGCCGGATCGCCGAGTTCCTGGATGCGGAGGAGGACCAGACTCTCTACCTGCCGGAGGCCACGCTGGCCCGGCACCGACCCGGGATGGACTTCGTCACCGCCGACGACCGCCGAAGCACCTGCTTCATCGGCGGCTACGGGCAGCGCTACGTGGCCAGCGGGTCGTTCCTGCGCACGGCACGGGGCGTCCGGCGGTTCTCCACGTCGGAAGTGGCACGGCTCCTGGGGCTCCCGGAGGGGTTCCGCTTTCCGGCGCAGGTGCCGCTGGAGGCCCGCTACAAGCTGCTGGGCAACGGCCTCTCGATCCCGGTGGCGGCCTGGGCGCTCTCCCACCTCGACGGGTGAGGGCCGCCGCGGGACCATGGCGCATGGGCCTCCTTCTCGCTGCCTTCCCGCCCGAACTCGGTCCCCTGGCCGAGGCGCCGCCCCGCGGTTGGGACACTGCCTGCACGGGGGTGGGTGCCCTCACCGCCGCGGCCGCGACGGCCCGCTTGATTGCGGAGCGGCGGCCACGGGCCGTGGTCTTTCTGGGCACCTGCGGGCGCTACGACGGGCGGCTGGGGCTCTTCGAGTGCCTGTGGGCCACGGAGGCCATCGCGACCTCCCTGGAGGAGATTCGCGGCGGCGCCTACCGGCCGGCCCTCGAGCGCACCCGCTGGGCCGCCACCCTGGAGGGCCCGCTGCCGGGACGGGCCGTGGCCGTGCCGCCGGCCATCACCCGGACGTTGGATGGAGCGCGGACGCTGGCCGCCGTCGCGCCGGTGGAACACCTCGAGCTGACGGGCGTCTACGCGGCCTGTGAGGCTGCCGGGGTGCCCTTCGGTGCGGCGCTGGTGGTCGTGAACGATGTGGGGCCGGAGGCCCAGACCCAGTGGAAGGCCAACCACGCCGAGGGCAGCCTGCGGCTCATCGCCGCCCTCAGGGGGACGGGATTCCTCGAACGGGGGTGAAAGCCTGGCGCCCGTCGCCGGTGGCGATGTGCCAGCCGCCAGGCACCGCCTCGACCTGCACCCCGCCGCAAAGACCGGTGACCCAGGGGCGGAGGCCGAGGCCCTTCAGCGTGTCGAGGGTCTCGGCATGGGGATGCTCGAAGCGGTTCCGCAGCCCCGCGGGAATGATCGCGACTTCGGGATCCAGCGCCGCGATCCAGGCGGGATCCGAGGCGTTGCGGCTGCCGTGGTGGCCCACCTTGAGCAGCCGGTGCAGCGCCGGTCCCGGATCGCCCAGGTCCATCAGATCCCGCTCCTGGGGCGCCAGGGCGTCGCCCATGAGCCACAGCTCCCGGTCCTGCCAGTCCACGCGCAGCACCAGGGACACCATGTTGGGATCGCGCAGGGCGAAGGGTTTCGGCGGCCAGCGCACGCTGAAGGCCGCGGGTCCCTGCCGCCAGGCGTCCCCGCGGAGCAGGCCGGCGGCTTCGTAGCGGATGGGCGCGTAGGACACCCAGGGATCCTCCGCATCGGCGGTGGCGGGCAGGCTGGTGGAGGCCAGGGGCCAGAGCCGGGCCAGGGTGGACCACCCGCCGGCGTGGTCGCTGTGGGCGTGGGTGATGACCAGGTGGACCGGTTCCCGCACCCCCCGGCGGCTGAGGACGCGCACCAGCCGGCGCCCGCTCCAGGGAAGGGGGCCCGTGTCCACCACGGTGGCGTCGCCACCCGGAACGCGGAGCAGGAGGGCGTCCCCCTGGCCCACGTCCACGGCCTCCAGGCTGAGGGTGCCGGGGGCCCGCCCCGTGCCCCGGGTGGCGAGCAGGAGCATCGATCCGGCCACCAGGGCCACGACCACGGCCCGGCTGCGCCGATGCAGGGCCTGGCGGTGGGCCAGCACCAGCCAGCCCAGGGTCAGGGCGAGCCAGGGCCAGAGGATCTCAGTGGCCAGCGGGGCGATGCCCGTGAGGGCGGGCACGAGGTGGTCGCCCATCCAGGTAAGGACGGCCGCGGCGGCGGGCGTGAGGCCCGGCAGGGGCAGGAGGATCAGCAGCAGGCAGAGGGGCGTGAGGAAGGCCACCAGGGGCAGCACCAGCAGGTTCGCGAGGATGCCCCAGCGCGGGGCGCCACCGTGCAGGAGGGCCAGGAGGGGCATCGTGGAGAGCCAGGGTGCGGCGAGGCGCGCGAAGGGCAGGGCCCAGCGCCCGAGCAGGGGGGACACGAGGCCGGCCAGAGGCTCCGCACCCCAGAAGAGGCCCAGGAGGGCCCACCAGGCGAGCAGGAAGCCGGGCTCGGCCCCGGCGGCCGGGTGGCCCAACAGCCACAGCAACAGCGCCAGATGCAGCCCCGCCACCGGCGGCAGCTTCCAGCCACTGGTCCGCCCCAGGGCCCAGGCCACGCCCATGAAGAGGCCGCGCCACACGGGGGCGGAGAAGCCCACCAACCCGCAGTAGAGGAGCCCGGCGGCGATGGAACCGGCCGAGGCGCCGCGCAGCCTCAGGCGGCGCAGGAGGCCCTCCACGGCCACCATCACCAGCGTCACCTGCAGGCCGGAGACCACCAGGATGTGGATGGTTCCGCTCTCAGCGAAGACGCTGAAGTGGGCCTCGTCGGCGGGCGGGACGCCCAGGGCCAGGGCGCCCCAGAGATCCCTGGCCGTGGCGTCCAGGGGCAGGGCCTCGAAGCGGCGGCGGGCGAAGACCTGGAGCCGGAGCAGCGGCGAGGGCCTGGGAGGGCCGAGGGACTCGAGCAGCTGGGAGGAGGCCAGGTGGATGCGGCGCGGCGCCTCGTCGCTGCGGGCCCGCCAGAGCGGGCGCTCCGCCAGGAAGACCGGGGCTGGCGCCACGGGGCGCAGCTCCGCCCGCAGCCGGACTGGCGTCCCGGGCGCGGGGGGAGGCTGCTCCCCGTCTGCGGGCACGGTGAGGGGCAGGGACAGGCCCCGGAGGGCGGTGGGGGAAACCATTGCCAGGCGGCTGCCCAGCCGCTCGCCCTGACGGGTCCAGGGCGCGTCGATGCGGCCCTCCAGGGTCTGGAAACCGGTGGGGAGGGCCGACTCCCACCGGGCCTGCCGCTGGAGGCCCAGGAACGTGATCGCCAGGAGGATCGCCGAAAGGGGTACGACGGCCCAGCGGTGGCTGCGAACCAGGAGGAGCGACAGGGCCAGCCCGAGCCCACCAAGGGCGAGGTGGCCCGGGGCCACCGCGCCGTCCCACCGCTCCGGCAGGAGCCAGGGCAGGGTGCAGGCGGCGGCCAGGGCCCAGGCGAGGAGCCAGAGGGGCGCCCCGGACAGGCGCTGCCATAAAGCAGATCTGGAGAGCATCAAAGGAGTCTATCCGGCCTGTCCAAACCTTGACAGGGGCCTCCGGGCCAGGGACCCTGGCAGGGATGAATCCCGCGCGGGCCCTGCTGGTGGACGACGATCCCACCATCCTGGAGGTGGTGGGCACCCTGCTGTCCCGGCACGGGCATGAGGTGGTGGGCACGGGTTCCGGTCTGCGGGCGGCCCAATGCCTGCGCAGCGAGCACTTCGACCTGGCGGTGGTGGACCTCATGCTGCCGGACCTCAGCGGCCTGGAGCTGGCGCGGCAGGCCGTGGCCAAGCCCGACACGGTGGTGGTGGTGCTCTCCGGGTCCACTTCGGTGGAGACGGCCCTCCAGGCCATGAAGATGGGCATCTACGACTACGTGCCCAAGCCTTTCCGCACCGAGGAACTGGAACACACGCTGCTGCGGGCCATCGAGAAGTCCCAGCTGAATCAGGAGAACAAGCGGCTCCGGGAGCAGATCCAGGGCCACACCTCCGGCCCCCAGATGGTGGGCCGCTCCGCCGCCTGGGAGAACCTCCAGACGCTCCTGCGGCGGGTGGCACCCTCGCCCTCCACGGTGCTCATCACGGGACCCTCGGGCACGGGCAAGGAATTGGCGGCCCGGGCCATCCACCAGTGGAGCCCCCGGGCCCAGGGGCCCTTCGTGCCCATCCACTGCGGGGCCATCCCCGAGACGCTGCTGGAGGACGAGCTCTTCGGCCACGTCCGCGGTGCCTACACCGACGCCCGCACGGACCGTCCCGGCCGGTTCCAGCAGGCGGACGGCGGCACCCTCTTCCTGGATGAGATCGGGACCATGCCCCTCAGCCTCCAGGTGAAGCTGCTGCGGGTCATCCAGGAGCGGGAGTTCACGCCCCTGGGCTCCACCCGCACCGTGAAGGCGGACTTCCGCCTGGTGGCCGCCACAAATGAGGACCTCGGCCAGCTGGTGGCCGAGCGGCGGTTCCGGGAGGATCTCTACTACCGCCTGAACGTGATCCCCATCCAGCTCCAGCCCCTCAAGGAGCACCCGGACGACATCCCGGTGCTGGTGGCCCACTTCATCCGGAAGTTCGCGCGGGAGCTGGGCCTGCCCCTGAAGCAGGTGGAGCCCGCCGCCCTGCAGGCCCTGGAGGCCTACGGCTGGCCGGGCAACGTGCGCGAGCTGGAGAATGCCGTCGAGCGGGCCATGGCGCTGGGGTCCGATCCCGAGCGGCTCCTGCTTCAGGACCTGCCGGCGCCCGTGGCCGGCGTGGTGCCCTCGGTGGCCTTCCCCAGCCTGCCTCAGCACCGGGACCTAGGGCGGTTCCTGGAGGACCTGGAGCGCCATCTGATCCTGGAGGCGCTGCAGGGCACGGGTTGGAACAAGAGCGAATCCGCCCGGCGCCTCGGCATGCGCCGGACCACCCTGCTGCACCGCCTCCGGGCCCTGGGCATCCCTCTGGATCCGCTCGGGGACATCCCCGCGGCCCGGCTTCCCGCTTCCGACGAGGTGTCATGAACCGCGCAACGGCGGCCCTTCTCCTGGCCACGGCCCCCCTTGGGGCCTGGTCGCCCCGCATGCACGAGGCCCAGACGGCCAAGGCCCTCCGGCTGATCCCGAAGCGGATGGCGGCCTTCCTCCGGGCCCACCCCCAGGCCCTCCTGGAAGGGGCCCGGGGCGTGGCCAACGACCAGCCTTCCACCGCCGAGGAGGTGGCGGCCGAGTTCCGTACCGTGCTCCGCCTGAGCGACGAGCGGCGCAGCGCCGACGACATCGCCCGGGAACTGGGCGTGCTGGCCCACCAGGTGCAGCTGCTCCTGGACCCTTCGGCGGTCCAGGGCCTCAGCCCCCTGCGGGAGGATTTCGAGGGCTACGCGGACGAACAGTATCCCCATCTGGTGGTGACCCAGGAGCCCTTCTGGGCCGTGCGGGGGAGCCTGGATCCGGAACCCGCCCTGAAGCGGTTCATGGCCACGAAGCAGACTCGGAACCAGCGGCTCATGGAACATTTCGATGCCGCCACGGGGAAGCGCATCGGCCCCTGGGACGAACTCTCCGTGCCCTACGCCCAGCTCCAGCTCTCTTTTTCCAACGCCGTCAACGCCACCGCCAATCTGTGGATCCTGGTCTGGCGGGAGGCGGGAGACCAGTGGGACCTTCCCCCGGCGCCGTGAATCATGTTCCCGCCCTGATGCGCCGATGGGCTAGGCGAATCTCGGCTTTCCCGTTATCTTTCCAAGCAATCCATTGGAGTCAGTCATGGGCACCTACACGCGCCTCGGGTCCTACCTGTTGGCCTCGGAATTGTCCGGAGATCCCCTCGGCAGCATCCACCGGGGCGTGGTGATCGCGGGCAGCAACTTCGACCGGCACATGCTGGTGCGGACCTTCTCCGAGGAGCTGTTCCAGGCCGGCATGAACACCCGCCTTCCGGAGGCGGGACGGGTGGTGCCCCTCCTGGGAGGCGCCCGGATCTTCGGCCTGGGCTACCGGCTGGAAGGCGGCAAGAGCCCCCATGTGGCCTGGGACTACGTGCCCGGTCGCACGCTGGCCCAGCTCATCGACAAGGCCAAGGTGGAGCAGATCCCCTTCGGCGTGGACCATGCACTGACGGTCATCCAGGGCGTGGCCCAGGGGATCGTGCAGATGCAGGCCAAGGGCGTGAGCCACGGCATCCTGAGCCCCCACAGCGTGTGGGTGAGCTTCGAGGGCGCCACGCAGATCGTCGACGCCCCCTACGCCGCCCTCGCCAAGAGCATGCTGGCCAAGGCGCCCACGGCGCGGCAGAAGCTGGCGGCCTACCTCCAGGGCCCCGAGAACGATCCCCTCCAGCAGGACCTCTTCGCCCTGGGCGCCGTGCTCTACGAGCTGCTCACCTTCGAGCGCATCCCCGTGGGCGGCGACCTCCAGGGCGTGCTCGACCGGGCCACGCTCAAGGCCGCCCAGGAGGAGGCCCCCCTGCCGGCCGAGATCCGCGCGTTCCTGGGGCGCCTGATGCTGGGCCGCCAGCCCTTCCCCAGCGTGGAGGCTTTCAGCGCCGAGCTGGAGCGGGTGCTCTACGACGGCGAGTACAGCCCCACCACCTTCAACATGGCCTTCTTCATGCACACCCTCTTCCGGGAGGAGAACGACCGGGACGCCACGGCCATGAAGGCCGAGCAGGGGGACAACTACCTGGCCTACACCGCCGCCGGCGAGAGCCTCCGCAGTGGCGCCACCCGGGTGGAACACATCGACGGCCACGCCGAGGAGCAGGCCAGCCAGAAGAACAAGACGGTGCTCATCCTCGGGGGCATCGCCGCGGTCGTGATCCTCGGGCTGGGCTACATCTTCTTCGGCCGACCCAAGGTGGATCCCGCCATGCAGAAGCAGCTGGCGGACCTCCAGCTGCTGAAGGTCCAGCTTGAGCAGCAGCAGGCCGACCTGAATGCCAAGGCCCAGGCCGAGGCCCAGAAGACCGCGGACATCCAGAAGCAGCTCTCCGAGACGAAATCCGCCGACGAGAAGGCCAAGCTCCAGAAGCAGCTGGAGGAGGCCCAGCAGCGCAAGGCCGAACTCGAGCAGCAGCGGCAGGCGAAGGAAGCGCAGCAGCAGCAGCTGGCCGAGCAGCAGCGGGCCGCCTAGGCCCGGGCGGCCGCCGTGGCCAAGGCCACGCCGCCCCCCCCGCCGCCGCCCGCGCCGGTGCCGGAGATCCCCAAGGCCGTGCCCATGCAGGAGGCTCCCAAGCCGGCGGCCCCGGGTCCCCTGCCCGCCGCGCCCCAGGCCGGCACGCAGGTGCCGGTCGTGGAACAGCCCGCCCGCGTGGTGAACCAGGTCGCGCCGATCTTCCCCCTGCGGGCCCAGCAGATGCGCTGGGAACTCAACAAGGAGCACGACGTCTACCTGCGGGTCTTCGTGGGCGAACAGGGCCAGCCCCTGAAGGTCATGGTGAAGCAGGGTATCCCGGGCCCCTACGGCTTCGACGACGCCGCCATCGAAGCCGCCAACAAGTCCTCCTTCGCCCCCGCCACCCGCGACGGCAAGCCCGTCCGGGCCTGGGTGGAGATCCTCTACCGCTTCCCGAAGCGCCGGTAGTCCGCGGACTTCAGAGCGAGTGGGCCGCCTCGTTCGCGAGGCGGTCCACTCGCTCGTTCTCGGGATGCCCCGCATGGCCCCGCACCCAGCGGGCCTCCACCTGGTGCCGCGCCAGCTGGGCGTCCAGGGCCTGCCACAGGTCCGCGTTGAGCACGGGCTTGCCGTCGGCCTTCTTCCAGCCGCGGCGCTTCCAGTCCTTCAGCCAGGCCTGGATGCCCTTCACGACGTACTGGCTGTCGCTGTGGAGATCCACCAGGCAGGGCTGGGTGAGGGCCTCCAGGCCCCGGATGGCGGCCATCAGCTCCATGCGGTTGTTGGTGGTCTCCGGCTCGGCGCCGGCGGCCTCCTTCTCCCGGGCGCCCGCGGAGGCGCGGACGCGCAGCAGGTAGCCCCAGCCGCCCGGGCCGGGGTTGCCCAGGCAGGCGCCGTCGCAGTAGAGCTCGACCCGGGGGCGGAGGCTCATCCCACCGTCGCGGGGGCGGTGCGGGCCACCTCGGCCACGGACTTGCGGAGCAGTTCCACGCCCAGATCGAGGTCCTCGGTGGTGAGGTTCAGGGCCGGGCGGAAGCGCAGCCCCTTCACGCCCGTGGAGAGGATCATCATGCCCAGGTCGTGGCCCTTGGCCACCACGGCATTGCGGAGCTCCGGCGTGGCGATGTCCAGGGCGCAGAAGAGGCCCCGCCCGCGGGGGTTCGACGTGAACTCGGGGAAGTCGCGGTGGATCTCCTGGAGGCCCTTCAGCAGGCGCTCGCCCTGCTTCACGCCGTGGGCCAGGAGGTTCTCCTCCTCGATCACCTCGAGGATGCGGGTGCCGCGCACCATGTCCACCAGGTTGCCGCCCCAGGTGCTGTTGATGCGGCTGGGCACCTTGAAGACGCTGTCCACCTCATCCAGCCGTCGGCCGGCCGCGATGCCGCAGACCTGGGTCTTCTTGCCGAAGCTGATGATGTCGGGCTGGACATCGAACCACTGGTGGGCCCACCACTTACCCGTGGCCCCGAAGCCGGTTTGCACTTCGTCGAAGATGAGCAGGAACTCATGGCGATCCGCCAACTCGCGGAGTTTGCGGAGGAACTCGCCCCGGAAGTGGTTGTCGCCGCCCTCGCCCTGGATGGGTTCGATGATGAGGCAGGCGATGTCATCGGGATTCTCGGCCACGGCGGCCTCGATGGCGGCGACGGCCTCGGCTTCGGCGGCTTCGGCCTTCGCCACGTTGGCGGCGTCCTGGGGGAACTCGATCTTGGGGTTGGGGACCCGCGGCCAGTCGAACTTGGGGAAGTACTGGTACTTCCGCGGATCGGCCGTGTTGGTGAGGCTCAGCGTGTAGCCGCTGCGCCCGTGGAAGGCCTCGCGGAAGTGGATGACCTTTGAGCCCTTCTCGCCCTTGCCCGCCGCCAGGTTCTTGCGGACCTTCCAGTCGAAGGCGGCCTTGAGGGCGTTCTCCACCGCCAGGGAGCCCCCGTCGATCCAGAAGAGGTGGGGCAGGGTGGCCGGCACGGCCTGGGTGCCGAAGGCCTCCACCCACTCCGCGAAAGCCGTGGTGTAGATGTCCGAGTTCGCCGGCTTGTTGACGGCGATGGAACCCAGCCGGGCCTGGAAGGCCGGGTCCACCAGGCGGGGGTGGTTGTGGCCCAGGGGCGTCGTGGCGAAGAAGGTGTAGAAGTCGAGGTACTTCTGGCCATTCCGGGCGTCCACGATCCAGGAACCGTGGGATTTCTCCAGGTCCATCACCAGATGGAACCCGTCCACCAGCATATGGCGGCCCAGGGTCTCGAAGACGGCGTTCGGATCGACGTGGACGGAATGGGACATGGTCAACCTCACAATCGATCCAGTGTAGGGTTGGGGTTGCACGGGAGGCAGGCATGATTCCCTGGGTGGCGGTGCTGGACGGGCCCCTGGACGCGATGGCTTTACGAAGTGTCATGGAGGATCCCCATGCCGGGGCCCTGGTGCTCTTCGAGGGCCGGGCCCGGGACCACCACGAGGGCCGGCCCGTGCTGGAACTGGCCTACGAGGCCTACGTGCCCATGGCCGAGAAGGAGTTGGGCCTCCTGCGGGAGCGGGCCATCGAGCGCTACGGCCTCACCCGCTGCGCCATCCACCACCGCATCGGCGTCGTGCCCCTCACCGAGGCGGCCGTCGTCGTGGCCGCCAGCAGCGCCCATCGCGCCGAGAGTTTCCAGGCCGCCGCCTGGATCATGGACGAGATCAAGCAGCGCGTGCCCATCTGGAAGCGCGAGCGCTACAAGGACGGATCCGAGAGCTGGGTGGAGTGCACGCACCGATTCCAGATGGAGCCCTGAGTCAGCTTCCGCCCGGGAGGCCTCACCGGGGCCCCTGCACCAGGATGACCTCTGGAGAGGTGGTCATCGGCCTGAGGTCCGCCTTCGCCCTGACCCATGACCACCCTCCGGGAGGCTCGAGTGCCCTCATCGATGAGGGGTGTAACTCGGTGTCTCCAGCTCTCCCTTTTCCACCCGGGCCAGGAGGGCCTCCAGGTTCCGGTGTTCATCAGGGTCCTGCTCCTGCTTGAGGATGCCCTTGAGCGCGGCGGCATAAGCCGTCTTCAGCGCGTCGGCGGCGGGCACGGCCAGATCGGGCTTCACGCCCACATGCTCCCAGTTGGTCTTCGTGACGGGATTGATGCTGCGGGCCGTGGGGTTGAAAAGGACGAGGCCCTGTCCCAGCGACGTGGGGCTGACGGGGTTGGAGCCCCCGCCGGTGGTCTCCCCCACCAGCGTGCCGCGCTTCTGGACCTGGAAGTCGTAGGCGCAGTCCTCGCCGCCCGAGAAGGTGCGCCGGGAGGTGAGTACGTACACCGGGCCGGTGAAGCGCGGCCCCACGGAGGGATCCGTCCAGAACTGCTGGGTGCTGTCCGAGGGGCGGTCGTAGATGTCGTTGAGATGGCGGCTGTCGCCTTCGGGGAAGAAATGGCTCATCAGTCGCGCCACGCTCTCGGGCCTACCCCCGTTGTTCCGTCGCAGGTCGATGATCACGGCCCGGCTTCCGGCCAACAGGGAGAGGGCATGGGCGTAGGCGGCGCCCACGAATTCCGGGGGACCGAAGCCACGGACCTCCAGGTACCCCACATTGCCAGGGAGGCGGTCCAGCTTCTCGAGGCCGAAGGCCAGGCTGGCGGCCTCCTGATGGCCCCGGGCGAGTTCCTCTGCGGTGGGCAGTTCGTTCGTGCCGTCATCGTCCTTGAACCGGGGATCTACGATCACCCGGAAGTGGCCGTCGTTTCCCAGTTGGCGCAGATCCCTGCCGAGGGCCTCCGCAAAGGCCCGGGTGGTGGTGGCGCCATCGTATCCCCCGGCAGCAGCCTTGGCCTGCAGGGCCGCTGCCAGCTTCCCGGCGACCTCCGGATGGATATAGGTGGTCTTCAGTTTCAGGGCCAGGACCTCGAGGGTGGCTTTCCGGCCAGCGGCATCGATGGGAGCGGCGACCGGCGCCTGGGCCATGAGGGCGACGCAGATGGGCGCGAGGAGGAGGGGGAAGATGCTGCGAGCGGGCATGGGGCTCCTGGGCGGCGCGGAGGTCGCGGGGAAGGGGGCGTGCTGGGAGAAGAAGGGACGGCTTGTCCCCGGGGATCAGCGGGTGGGAATTTGTTCCAGGGAGAGGTCAGTGGGCGGCGCCGGCCTGCGCGACCCGGTCCCTGAGGGCGCGGGCCACCAGGTAGAGGCCCAGAAGGACGAGCCCGGCGGGCCACCAGCGGCCGATCCAGGCCATGGAGAAGCCGAAGCGCAGATGGAGAAGGCTGAGCGTACCTCCGGCGATGAGGAGGCTGCCCGCGGCCAGGCGGCTACCGACCGACATCCCCTGGAGGTTGTCCGGCAGGGGGGGGCGCTCCAGGCGCGCGGCGGCTTCGTTCAGCAGCACGGCCCGACGGTGGGCGTCCACCAGGTTGTAGAGCCAGAAGAACGCCATGAAGATGCCCACCATCGGCTCGAGCTGGCCCAGCTGGTTGGTGGACATGAGGCAGACCAGCGCCGCGGCTGTCGTCCCATGGACGAACCCCAGCTGGGTGTATCCCAGGTAGACCTGTCCCACACCCGGCATGAGGGAGAGGACCGTCGCCACCAGCGGGGATTTGTAGCGGGGGTCCCGGTAGTAGTCGGGGCGGGTGTTCGGGAGGGGCAGATACGGCGCGGGCCTCGGGGATCCTTGCGGGGCCTGCTCGAAGTCTTGGGGAGAGGTCATGTTCGGCTCCTGTTGAGAAGATGGATTTGCGCGTTCACGTGCCTGAGGGAAAGACGCAGCGGGGTGTTCAATGGTTCGCCGGCTTAAGGGCGGTCTTGAGCCGTTTCAGCCAGCCGCGCACCTTGGCGAGGGTGCGTTGCCAGAATCCGGCCGGAGAGGTTTCACGGAGGGGCCGGAAGGTCCGGCGCAGCGAGGCGGCGGTGTGCTGCTCTGTTCGGAGCACCGCTTCCGTCAGGCGCTGCGCAGGGGCCCGGAGAGGCGCCGTCCAGACCTGGGCGGGGGGCACCAGGCTGTGCCAGGGGAGAGGGGCGTACAGGCCCATCACTCCGGCCGCCGCGCCGAGGTAGGCGGCCTCCAGCGCGATGCGAGGGCGGTGCAGGAGTCTCCACCAGACCGCGCGAGCAGTGGTTCCCCGTTCGACGGGCCGTCTCGAGGTGCTCTGCAGGACCTGCCGGGTGAACCAGGGGCCTGGATCCACCTCGGCCAAGGAGGGCAGGAGCCTCCCGCTCTCCGCCAGGGCGCGCAGGAGCGCCGAGCACGCGGCGCAATGTGCCAAGTGCCCGCGCAGCAGGTCCGACTGCACGTCATCCAGGCCACCCTCCACGAAGTCGCAGGCCAAGGCCTGGACGCGCCGGCAGGGGGCACCCGAGGTGTGCGCCAGGATGGCCTGGGTCAGGGCTTCTGGATCCAGGGAACGCTCGTCCATCTCAGCCTCCCATGCCTGCAGCGGCGAGCTTCTGGGCCAGTTCCAGGCGGGCGCGGCTGGATCGGGACTTCACCGTTCCCACCGGAACCTCCAGGATGGCGGCGATCTCCTCCAGCCCCAGGCCCTGGATCTCCTTGAGCAGGATGATCTCCCGGTTGAGGTCCGTGAGCTCCTGAAGCGCGCGGTGCACCATGGTCTTCCGGACCGCCTCCAAGTGGGCCTCTTCGGGACCCTGCTCCGAAGACCGGAGGTCGAACAGCTCGTCCGCGGAAAGATCCCAGAGGGGTGGACGGGCCTTCCTCCGCCTCAGATGGTCGATGCAGGCGTTGCGGGTGATGCGGAGGATCCAGGGCAGGCAGCCGTCCTCGTCGGGGACCAGGGCCAGGTTCTGGTAGATCCGGATGAAGACCTCCTGGGCGAGGTCCCGGGCGTCCTCGGCCTGCGCTGTGTAGTGGTAGGCCAGCCCGAAGACGCGCCCCTGGAAGCGACGGACGAAGGCCTCCCAGGCCAGCTCGTCGCCGCTTCGGACCAGGGCCAGCAGGGGAAGGGGTTCCATTCGGGGTTCGACGCTCCGGGGCAGGGGGTGCCTAAGGAGCATTAACGCAGGACGGTCCGGAAAGGTTCGGTGGGTTGGAAGGGTGGTTGTCTTGATTTTCGCTAAAAATTCGCCATACTTGGATCCCCCTGGAGGTCCCGGTGTTGGCGATGTGGGTTCCCGAACTGCCGTTCCAGCTGGCCTGCGGGCGGGATGGGGGCCTGCGGGACCGGCCCCTGGCCTTCCTGAGCGCCGAGAACGCCCGCACACCCAGCCTCTGGTTCGTGAACCGTCTGGGCCGGGCCGAGGGGCTGGTGCCGGGCATGCCCATGGATCAGGCCCTCCGCGCCGCCCGGGGGCTGAAGGTGCTGGACCCCTCGCCCCAGGTCTGGTGGGAGGCCCAGGCGGAGCTGGGGACCTTCCTCCAGGCCTGGACGCCCCAGGGGCAGCTCCTGCGCCTGGGTGAGGCCCTGGTGGAGCTCCAGGGCACCCAGCGGCTCTTCGGGCCGCTGGGGGACACCGCCGAGCGCATGCGCCGGGAGCTGGCGGGGCGGCACGGCTGGGAGAGCCACGGGGGCCTGTCCCTCAGCGCCACGGCCGCCCAGTTCGCCGCCCACGCCGAGCACCAGCTGGAGCGGGTGGGGGAGGGTGCCGAGGCCGCCTTCCTGGCCCCCCAGCCCCTGCGCCGCCTGCCGGACCTGGCTCCGCGCCTGCGGGAGCGCTTCCGCCGCCTGGGCCTGCGGTCCTTCGGCGATCTCCAGCCCGTGCCCCTGCCCGTGCTGGCGGAGCTCACGAACCCGAAGCTGGCGCCGGACCTGCGGGCCCGGGTGCGGGGCGAGGACCGGCCCCGCCTGCCCCTGCTCACGGAGCGTCCCGGCCACGCCCGCCACGGCTGGCGCCTCCAGCCCCCCCGCCTGCCCGAGGAGGTGGGCCTCGCCGTGCGCTGCCTGGACTGGCTGTGGGCCGATCCCCGCCACCCCCGCACGCTGATCCTGCGCTGGTGGGACGTGGACGGCGAACCCCATGCCTGGCGCGCGGGGCTGGAGGACCTCACGGCTCCGCCGCTGGTGCTGGCCCGCCGCATCCAGCAGGCTTTCCTGTCCCTCGCCACCCGTCGCCTGCTGGTGCGCGAGGTGGAACTGCGCCTGGCCTGGGGCCTGGGTCGCGAGCGGGCCCTCTTCGAGGATCCCCACATGGCCCGGCTCGACCGCCTCGAACCAGCCCTGGCGAAGCTCCGCCGCCGCTTTCCCGGCCAGGCCGTGCTGCCGGGGTGGATGGGGCGAGGCAGTCACCTTGAAACAGCCTGATAAAAGCCTAATATCCAGGGAGCCACCATGACCCCAGCCCTGCCTCGGGAAGGACCCTTTCGGTGCTTCCGCGACGGCCATGGCCCCCGCGAGCCACCCTGTGACCCCTCCGGCGACCCCCGATGTCCCTCGCGCCACGCACCTCTGGTTCGAGCGGGGGCGTCTGGTCATCCAACTGCAGGACGGCCGGGAGTTGGCCTGCCCGCTGGCCTTCTTCCCCCGGTTGGCGGTGGCCTTCTCCGCCGATCTGGCGGACTGGCGCTTCACCGGAGGGGGGACGGGCATCCACTGGCCACGCCTGGACGAGGCGCTGTCGGTCCAGGCGCTGCTGGAGGGCCGCCGCGCCCCTGAGGCGGATGCCCGGGTCAAGGCCCTGGCCCTGCACCTGCGGGCTGCCCGCCGACAGGCGGGCCTCACCCAGGCCCAGCTCGCCGAGCGGATGGGCCGCTCCCAGGCCCTGGTGAGCCTCGCCGAGCGGGGCGGCCTGCGCATCGGAACCCCCTACCTCCACGCCGTGCTCGACGCCTGCGGCCTGCCCCGCGACTGGCAGCCCTGAGCCCTCCCATCCAAAAAGATCCCCACGAAGGACACGAAGCGGAAAACCAGGACGCGAAATCCGTCTTTGTGTCCTGCGTGCCTTTCCTTCGTGTCCCCCTCGGTATCGGCGGGGCCGATACACGAGACGAACGGACATCTCGTGGAGATCCTTCCTCCCCCCTGGTGCCCATCGCATGTTCGCCCTCGGCATTTCCGATTTCAGCACCGGTGAAGGCGTCTATCCGGCGAAACAGCTGCTGCGCCTGGCGCGGGCCCTGGGCTACCGGGACCTGGTCTGCTGGGACCGGGGGGTGGCGGGCTACCCGAAGCTGCGGGAGACGCTGGCCTGGATCCACGAGGCCCGGCGCCTGGAGGGCCTGCCGCCAGATCCGGACTGGGCGGACTTCCGCCTGCACCTGGGCGCCCGCTTCGACTGGCGCGGCCACGCCTACGGCGCGCTGCCCGCCAGCGACGGGGGCTACGCTGCCCTGAACCGCCTGCTCTCGGCCCAGGCCCACGCGGGGCGGGACGACCTGCCCATCCCCGGTCTCGGCGAACCTGAGCCGCCGGGGGGCTGCGTGCTGCTGGCAGAGGACCTCGCGGGCCTGGACGCGCTTCTGCGGGAAGGGTTGCACGGCACCCTGCTGGCCCATCCCCGCCGGGCCCAGGAGGCCCGGAAGGCGCTGGCCGCGGGCCTGCCCGTGGTGGCGCCCCAGGTGCTGCGCTTCCGCACGGTTGAGGGCCTGGAGATGCACCGCCTCAAGCGGGCCATCGACCGGCAGGCCACCCTCATCCGCACCGAAGCGCAGTGGGATGCGGCCGAGGCCGCCGTGCCGCGGGCCGACTGGGAGGCGCGGTTCCCCTTCTGCGAACCCGCCGTGGCGAAGGCCACCGCGGCCGTGCTGGAGCAGGTGGCCGGCTGGTCCCTCCACTGGGGCGAGTGGGTGCTGCCCGAGCCCCTGGGCCAGGAGGGCCGGGATCTGGACGCCCTCCTGCGGGAGCGGGTGCGGGCGGGCGTGGCGGCGCGGTTCCGGAACCCGGACGGAAGCGTGTGGGCGCGCATGGAGCGGGAGCTGGACCTCATCGCCTTCAAGGGCTTCGCCCGCTACTTCCTGCTGGTGGAGGACATCGTGCGGGCCGCCCGGGACGCCGCGCCGCGCATCTGCGGGCGGGGCAGCGGGGCGGCCTCCCTGGTGAGCTATGCCCTGGGCCTCAGCAACGTGGATCCGGTGGCCACGAACCTCCTGTTCGAGCGCTTCCTCACGCCGGAAAGGAAGGATCCGCCAGACATGGACATCGACTTCGCCTGGGATGAGCGCGAGGACGTCATCCGCTCGGTGTTCGCACGCTACGGCCGCCACCGCGTGGCCATGGTGGCCAACCACGCCTTCTTCAAGCCCAAGGGGGCCCTGCGGGCCGTGGCCCAGGCCCACGGGCGGCCCGACAGCGAGCTGAAGCAGCTGGCTCGCTACGTCCGCGGCTGGGAGGGGGGCCTGGACCGCGCGGCGGAGCATCCCGCCTGGGAGGCGATCCTGCGCCAAGCCGCGGCCCTGACGGGGCACTTCCACCAGTTCTCCGTGCACCCCGGCGGCACCGTGGTGACGCCGGGGCCCTTCTGGGAGCATGCCGCCATCCAGCCCGCGCCCGCCAAGGAGGGCGTCTCCACCACCGCCTGGGACAAGGAGGGCGTGGAGGGCTACGGCCTCGTGAAGATCGACCTGTTGGGCAACCGCAGCCTGGCGGTCATCCGCGACGCCTACGCGGCGCTGGGGAGCGCCGTGCCCGCCGATCCCCGCGGCCATGCCCGCGAGGATCCCGACACCCAGGCCCTCCTGGCCCGGGGCGACAGCATCGGCGTCTTCTATGTGGAGAGCCCCGCCACGCGCCAGCTCCAGCAGCGGGTGGGGAAGGGGGACTTCGAGACCCTGGTGATCCACTCCAGCCTCATCCGTCCCGCGGCCTACCGTTGGGTGGACCGCTACGTGAAGCGCCGTCGGGGCGAGGAGGCCTGGGAACCCAGCGATCCGGTCTTCAGCGAGCTGCTCTCCGAGAGCCACGGCGTGCTGGTGTACCAGGAGGACGTCCTCAAGGTCTGCGTGGCCCTGGCGGGCTGGAGCCACTTCGAGGCCGACCAGCTCCGCAAGCTGCTCGGCAGGCCCGACTGCGAGGGCAAGCTGCCCTTCTTCGAGGCGCGGTTCCGCCGGGGCTGCGCGGACCGCGGCGTGCGCCCGGCCACCGTGGACGAGGCCTGGGACATGATCCGCACCTTCACGGGCTACTCCTTCTGCAAGCCGCATTCGGCCAGCTACGCCCAGGTGAGCTTCGAGAGCGCGTGGATCAAGGCCCACCACCCCGCCGAGTTCTTCGCGTCCGTCATCACCAACCAGGGCGGCTATTACCCTGCCATCGCCTACTTGGGCGACGCCCGCCGCCATCGTCTGGTGGTGCGGGGGCCCGACGCCAACGCCTCCGCCTGGGCCTTCACCGCCGGGGGCGAGCAGGCGGTGCGCGTGGGCCTCCTGCAGGTGAAGGGCGCGGTCCGGAGCGAGGTGGAGGCGCTGCTGGAGGAACGTGCGCGGGGTGGCCCCTTCGAGCACCTGGACGACCTGCTGGGCCGCAGGAGCCTCTCCGTGACCACGGCCGAGGCCCTCTGCGCCGCCGGGGCCTTCGATCGCTGGGCGCCGGACGGCGACCGCACGCGCCTGATGTGGGCGCGGCTGGGCGGCGTGCCCGCCGGCGTGCGGCCCCGGCCCACGGACCTCTTCGACCGCGCCGACCTGGAGATGGAGACCCTGGGCCTCACCCTGGAGCTCCATCCCGCCGCCCTCGCCCGCGTGCGGAAGGGCGGCGGCCCCGACCGCGCCGCGGATGTGGGGAAGCCCAACCGCGACCTCCGCTTCTGGGCCCTGGTCGTGGCCGACAAGGACGTGGCCACCGGGCGCGGCGAGCGCATGCAGTTCATCACCTTCGAGGACGAGACCGGCCTCGCCGAAGCCGTCGCCTTCCCCCCCGTCCTCAGGCGGCGGCAGCGCCCTTACCGCGTGGGCGACATCGTCCCCGTCCGCGGTCGCACCACCCTTCAGGACAACCTGCCCGTGCTGGAGGTGTTGTGAGCGTCACAGGCTCGAAACGGGGAATACCGATGAATACCGGTGAAGAAGAAGGAAGGGATGGGGAGGTCCGGCCGGAGGGACGCCGGGTTCAAGGGGCGACGCCGTCGGCCTGTCGGGGCCTGCATCCCCGCGAGGCCAGGCCCGCGAGGGCGCCGTTGAGGAGGAACAGATAGGCCACGAAGGCGGTGGTTTCGAAGGTGTGGGTCTGCACCGACAGGAGACTGATCCCGAAGCCGAGGGCGCTGACCGCATAGGCCGCCCAGCTCTCGGAGCGGGGATGGCGGTACGACTTGAGGAGGGTCGGGACGCTGGCCAGCCCGTCGGCCAGCAGCGCGCACAGCAGGGCCAGGTTGGGCTTGTCCGTGAGGGCCCACAGGAGGAGGCCGAGGATCGCCGCCGCCATCAGGCCGTAGTCGCGGGGTTCGGTCTTCCAGTAGGCGTTCCGGTTGAAGAAGGAGACCGCGACCACCAGCAGTGGCGTCAGGCCCGCCACGAACGACGCCCACGACACCCCCGCGACGCCCTGCGTCCGCTGCGCCACGAAGATGACCATCGGGAAGATCCCCCACAGCAGCCAGGTGATGCGGTTCGGCTGGGCCCTGCCCGCCAGCGTCTCGACCAGGTAGTAGAACCCCCCCAGCGAGCCGATGATCGCCCCCACCGGGGCGCAGGATTCAGGAAGCATGGGGTCGCCAGAGAATGGGAGGTTGCGGGTCCCGCCGCAGGGCGTCGATGCGCGGGTCAGGCGCGACGGCACCGGGGGGCGAGGGCCAGGTCATTCCTTCGGCTCTGGATCCTGATCCTCCAGGAGCCACGCAGACGCCTGATCGAAGTCGTAAAAAAGGCCCACGGTGACCGTCTTGGGGACCAAGGCCTTCCAGATCCCAGCGTATTTTTCCTGGTCCTCATGGGCCAGAAGAATGGCGACCTTGAAGGTCTTCAGCGCAATGGCATCTCGATAGTGATCGTCGATCGTTCTCCAGAATTCCGCGGTGGAGAACGCAAACGTTGATCCCCTTAAGTCCGTGAGGGCGCGCGAGATTTGGGGGAAGGCGCCATCACTCAGCAGCGTGTCCCAATGGCGCGCCAGTTCCTGGAGCGAAACCTCGCCATGCCAGTTGACGAACAGGATTCCAGTCTCGACGTCAATGTTGTATCTGATCGGCATAAACCCTCGGGTGAGGACGCCTACCGGAATAAACAAGCGGCCCCGCCTGCATCAGGGCGATGAGTGGAGCAGAGAGCGCGGGCCATGGTGAGAACCGAAGGCAGGGCTGGCGGGGGGCCGGGTTGCGCGAGGGATCAGGCCGATGGTTCGTGATGATCGGGCTGCATTTCGGGCGTGTCCTTGCAGATGGCGCAGTGCTGGCCCTGCCGTGATCGGATGAGGCGGGAGACCGTGAAGATCAAGGCAGATAGGGTGGCCCAGAGTAGGCCCTGCGCCGCAGCGAACGTGAAGGTGTGCCCCTTAAGGGCTTGGGCGGTGCCGATGACGAGGAAGGCCACAATCCAGGCCAGGAAGAATCGGCGGATCCAGAAGGCTGTACCCAAGAGCGTCTCCTCAATGGCTATCCAACGGTCGAACAGGAATCTGGACGTACCACCCAACCGAAGCGCCGGGCCATGCATGGACGAACGACGGTCCGGGAATCCCTGGGGTGTCCGGAAGATCGGCCCCATGCTGCCATGTCCCCATCCCGTCTGCCATCCCCATCCAGGTGTCAGGGGTGTCAACACCCCCCGGCCTTGAGGGCCACCTTCGGAGCTGATCAGCCTCAATAGGCGCGGCTTCCTTTTCTCCTGCGCTTTCCGCGATTCCTGCGGCGGATCTGCCGGCGTTCCTCCTCAGGGCCGCGTGCCGCCCCGCTCGAGGTAGTCGAGCAGCACGCCGCTCATGGTCTTCACGCCGACGACGAGGGCCTCTTCGTCGAGGTCGAAGTCGGCGGTGTGGACGCCGGCGGTGATGCCGCGGGCGGCGTTGGTGACGCCCAGCCAGAGGTAGGCGCCGGGGATGCGCTGCTGGTAGAAGGAGAAGTCCTCGGCGCCCATGACGGGACGGGCGTCGGCGACAAGGTTCGGGCCCAGGAGGCGGCGCAGGGTGGGCAGGGTGGCGGCCACGAGGGCGGGGTCGTTCACGGTGGCGGGGTAGGCGGCGTTGGGCTCGAAGGCCAGCTCGGCGGTGGCGCCGTTCGTCCGGGCCACGCCGTCGAGCAGCGCCTGCATGAGGGCCTTGGCCTGGGCGCGGACGGCGGGGCTGAGGGTCCGCAGGGTGCCGGTCATCACCACCTTGTCGGCGATGACGTTCTCCCGCACGCCGCCCTGGAGGGTGCCCACGCTGAGCACGAGCGGCTCCAGGGGATCCACCCGGCGGCTGCGGATGGTCTGGAGGGCCTCGATGGCCTGGGCGGCCACCAGGATGGCGTCGACGCCCTTGTGGGGCGCGGCGCCGCCGTGGGACATCTTCCCGTGGATGGTGGCGGACCAGGTGTCCACGGAGGCCAGCATGGGCCCGGGCATCAGCACCATGGCCCCGGCGGGGTAGGCGTTGGTGACGTGCAGGCCGAAGATGGCGGCGGGGGCAGGATTGTCCAGGGCGCCCTCCTTGATCATCAGCGCGGCGCCACCTTCCTCGCCGGCCGGAGCGCCCTCCTCCGCGGGCTGGAAGAGGAACTTCACGGTACCGGGCAGGCGGTCGCGCATCCCCGCCAGCACGGCGGCCACGCCCAGGCCGATGGTGGTGTGGGCGTCGTGGCCGCAGGCATGCATGACGCCGGGGTTCTGGGACTTGTAGGGCACGTCGTGAACTTCCAGGATGGGCAGGGCGTCCATGTCGGCGCGATAGGCCACCACCGGGCCGGGCTTGCCGCCCTTCAGGAGGGCCACCACTCCGTTCCGCGCGATGCCGGTGTGGACCTCCAGGCCCAGGCCCCGCAGGCGCTCGGCCACCACCCGGGCCGTGCGCACCTCGCGGTTGGACAGTTCGGGGTGCTCATGGAAGTCCCGGCGCTCGGCCACCAGGGTGGGGCGGAGGGCCTCGGCGGCAGCAGCCACCGCGGCGTCCCGGTCCGGGGCGCCGGCCGAGAGGGCGGTGCTGAGGCAGAGCAGGGAGGCCAGGGCAGGTCGCATCTTCAGACTCCGGGGGGGTGGAGGCCAGTGTAGCCGCCGCGGTTGGGGGTAAGCTCTCCGGGAACGCCTCCTTCCACCTGGAACCGTGCGGGGAACGCCATGCCAACGATCAACGGGATGTTTCGGACGATGGGATGGGCCCTGGCGGCCCTTCCGGTCCTGGCGGGCGATCCGGGCCAGTGGCAGTGGCAGCCCCGGAACTTCACCTGGGTGAAGCGCGTCCCCGCCGAGGCCGGCGCGCCGGCCAACGACCAGCCGGTGCACCTGGCGAAGGAGACCCTTGCCGCGGCCCTGACCTCGGTGCGCTTCCAGGCGGACGGGCAGGACACCCCCCTCTTCGCCAAGGACGAGGTGCCCCTCCTCGCCAGGACCCTGGGCGAGGCCTTCGCTCTGGCCCAGCCGAAGGAGGATCTCATCCTCCTCAGCACCGCCCGGCGGGGGGGCGGCCTCATGGCTCCCGAGCGGGGCGTCACGGCCCGGCTCTTCGTGAAGGACGGCGCCCTGAACCTCATCGTCCACGACGTCCGGCAGGATTTCATGGACCGCTACCTGGTGGAGGGGGCCCAGCCCACCTTCATCTACGGTTCCCGCACGGGGGCCTCCGGGGTGAGCCTGGAGGCCCCCGGCGCCACCCGCCTCCGCGGCGACTGGCTGGCCCTGCCCCTGGCCGTGCCCCCGGCGGCGCCCGCGGCTCCGACGGCGGCGCCAGCCCCCCAACCACTGGCCGCCCCGGCGCCCGTCGCCCCAGCTCCTCCGGCCGGTCCCCGGGACGCGGCTTTCTACGCGGCCCAGACCGAGCGGCTCCGGGCCCTCAAAAAGCTCCGGGACGAGAACCTCCTCACCGAAGCGGAATACCAGGCCAAGCGCGAGGCGATCCTCAAGACCCTGTAGCGGGCCGCGACCCGGAGGTTGTCCCCGGGGCGGGAAGGGATTTTCGGGTCCAATCGATTTTTTGAAAATTCCTGGAAGAAATGGCCTACACTTGGCTTTGTCCGCCTGTCGTGCGGGCATCACACCGCGTTGCTGCCTCGCCTGGAAGGAACAATGCATCTCATTCCAGGACAAGAAGATAGGTAGACAACATGGCTCAGGGAACCGTCAAGTGGTTCAACGCCGAAAAGGGTTTCGGATTCATCACCCCCGATGACGG
>MTLD01000968.1_pt1 | contig 27855 bp, 29 predicted proteins | sample 1982471 | NCBI WGS metagenome assembly MTLD01 (sample SAMN05712604, study PRJNA340218) | biofilm metagenome | isolation source: sample SPM anode biofilm adapted to -50 mV | place: USA | collected 2012-02-03 | reverse complement strand
GGACGTTCGAATCGTCTCGGGGACGCCAAATAATAACAAGGGGTTAGGTAAAATACCTAGCCCCTTGTTATTTGTTCGTGGTACCCCTAATGGTACCCAAAAAACCGAAATTTCTCCAAAGAACTTGCTTTGGCGTATATATGCCGATGCCAACCTATCGCAGATAGTCTTTATAATAATTACCTGGCGACTGCTTCCAGACTATCCCTACTCCGATTTTTTTTACAACCTGCGATTTACTTGCTGGCGTTATAGCTTGCTTTAAGCTATCAATAATTCGCAGCTTCTCTTGGATGTTGACAACTACAGATTTTGTAGGATTAAATTTATCTATCACACCATTAGTGAAGGGTCTTACCCGAACGGCTGTCAACAGTAACCCAAATACCACGATCTTTGTCACGACGCCCATTGCATTACCGATTATATTTCCCATTGCCATCTCCTCCTCCTACTGTCCCGGCTTTCCGCTGCTCATAGTAGACTTGTTTGTATTTGTTTTTTCAACGGCCTGTTTGCGGGTCATGGTAGCATCAAAAGCGTCGCCCTTTGCCTCTAGTTCGTCCGATGTTTTTCGGGCGAAACTAGAGGTGCCTCGGCTATCCTCAAGCGTTTTTTGCCAACTCCACGATGAACTTACCTTGTAGTTGCCGCCGATGCCTGCAAAACTACCACCAAACCACTCCACCTGACGAAACCTGAGTGCTGGCGGCGCTGTTAAACTTAATACAATCGCCCCACATTGTATTGTTTGCGTGTTACCTCCCAGGCGGCAAGGTGTGCGATCTCTTTTGATCGCATCGAGGTCGCGCTTAATGCGCTTGTCGGTTATATGCTCTGACTTGATCCATGCACCAGCGGCCAAGCTAATCAGATCATCGGCCCCCAAACCTATTACTTCATAGTCGCCGGCTCTGTTTTTTTTGAGTCTCCCTATTTTGCCTATCCACTCATTGAGATAAATTTGTGTCTGACCTGCCCTGGCACCAAATGTTGCAACATCAATCAGATAACGCCTTAATGCTGCCTCGTTGGCAAATGACGATATCATGACTTCGGATTTAGCCGCTTGATCGTAGAACTGCTGTTCAGTCATGTTGATCCAGCCATCCCGTTCGCGTGCGGTCAAGCCAAAATCAACCGGCAATTGGTATTCTATATCCTCAGGGATCAGTGCTCTTGCCGGAATTTGTAGATCTAGACCGTAGTTGCCTCCCTTGCTACCGTTATTTTTTTTGCTGTGGCTGTCAGTTGATTCACTGCCACGGCTTGAGGTGTCACTGATTTTGTTCTCGATTGATTTTTTGAGAGACATGATCCGGTCTTGGCTTTGTGTGTTACCACGGCCGGATTCGCTCGTTATTTCGGCATTTGCTCCCATTGCAACAGAGATCATTACGAGTACTACAGGCAATGTTGTTTTCATTTTTTGAACTCCTTCTCGATTCGTGAGTCGAGATCTTCTACGGTCTGATCAACATCCAGTTCGTGCTGTTGCATCTGCTGGTGCTTTTGATTTTGCTCATTCAATGCTGAGCTGTACCGGGTTTGTGCCACTGTAGCTCTCTGAAGGTGTTTAGCTGCCTGGACTGGGCTCTTTTTACTCATCATCGCCATGGATTCGTTCCAGTCGCGATTGAACTCTTGATCCTGAACCCTCATATCAACCGTATTTTCACGACTGAGATACCAAGTGCTTATCAGGATTATGACAGCCAGTGGTGCAATCCAAAAAACGTGTTTAAGCATGCCTCCCATATAGTTTTCTCCTTTTCCGGGCATTGCCCTTTTGTTGGTTTCACACAATGGATATGCCGGGTGCACTCTGAATTTACATGTGTTCAAAATAAACCTGAGAGTTGCAGTCCTACAGCTCCGCTACTGGCGTGACTAAAATACCCGATAGTCCAAGTCGGAGGAGTGTCGTACGAGGCCCTGAACAGGTCACAGGCCGATGAAATCAGCAGGGCAGAGATAGGAAGAGAAATCGGCACGCTCCAGGCTGTGCGAGCGATATCGCCGATGTTGCCGGTATCTACAAAGTGATATGCGATATATCCAGTTTTCAAGGCGGCCCCCAAGATCAGCGCCCTACGCTTGTCATCGCCGAAGAATTGCTCAATGGCCGCCTGCTGCCCATCGTAGCCCGCCCCTGCTACAGCTGCCTCAGCTCGTAAAGCTTTGGTTTTCCAATTTGAAAAATCAGCCAGATAACGGTTATAGGAAGCTTTTGGAAGATATGTGGATTTTGCAGAGACGATAGCACCGGGATAGAATCGCGCTACAGGCGCTTGTGGATGTTCAATTTTATAATTGAGTCCAATTCCTCCGCCACCAGTGAAAGTGATGTTGCCGGTTGGTGTGCCATTTCGGCCTCGCGAAGCATGTCCCGCCTCGTGTGATGCCAGCACAGAAATGCCCACCCTGAACCAGTCGCCAGAGGTTCCGATTAGGTTGCCTGCATAGGCCTGCGTTGTTGTTTGTAGACAGAAAAGTGTTGCCAAGATGATTTGCGTGATTCGCTGCATATATCCCCCCTTTGCTTTCATCAAAGGGAATATGCCGAGGACTGGTGGGGATTTTCAGGGGAAACAAAAAAGCCCCCAGGTTTTCCAAGGGGCTTATGGGAATGCAGGTGAGCTTTATAATCAGTGGCGATCTGTTGAGTTGAATACCTGTAATTCATGCCAAGTTATTGGCATTGAGAGTCGTTCTGATGGTACTGATTTCAGTGCGTTCAATGCTGCAGTGTTATTTCCGGTGACAATTGCAGACCAAAACTTGCCATAACCTGATGTCGGATTCAATTGTTTCATCTGTGGGTTTTTCATTACCATGGACAAATAATGGATTAGTGGAGTGCCGCCTGATTGCATGTTGCGTCCTAGAGCATTAACAACAAACATTAAAAAATACTCCGGTGGCATTGAGTCTGCCCCATAGGCCCTTTTATCATTGTCAGCCAAATGATCAGCCACTAAAATTAGCATACGCTTGTAGTCATCGTTTGTCATTCTGCGTTGCAAAAAGGCGGTATTCCAGACGGCAGTTTTCCAGCTATATTTATTTTCTTGGCCGCGTCCCACAAAATTAATAAATATATCCCCGTTCTCCTTAGAAAGTAAATCTGTATAAAAATCGCTATATGCGCTCATCCCCGCCCCTGATAAAATGGTCACTCCACCAGACTTTGAGAAATGATTGACGAACAGGTCTGGCTTTGTCCAAAAATCGACAGTAGCTGCCGACTCAGCAACGGGGTCCATTGCTGCGATTGCAGGCAATATCATCCATAAGAACATAAATATGGTAAAGATTATTTTTTTCATTTTTTGCTCCTATTCTTTCGGTCTTATCCTTGCTTAGGAGGGATAAGCCGGTATTGGGGTGGAAATTTCATTGCTGCAACTCTGGCACTCGTTTGTTGGTTTCGGCTCCTGAGTTTCCTTAAAAAGTATTGTCAATCTCAATAATATCTTGTTTGTGTTGTTCAATAGGTTGCCCCTGTTGACCAGCGCATTTTTGAGAGTCAACCGCCAACTCTTCCACCTGTGGTTTCTTGGACTTCCAAAGGTCTGCCGATTCCGCAATCTTTAACTGGGCCTCTACTATGTAGTCAAGATCCAGACCGCCTCTCATAATAAATGCCTCTGCCTGTGGTTTCCGGTTATTGATTGGCTGGATATCGAGGGTGATTAGCGCCGGGTTGTGTTCAGGGATTTTTAGATATGCCTTGAGTTTTGGCAGCATCTGGAACTCTGATGGCAGGATCAGGTCACTCTCTTTTTCGTCGCGGGTAATAGTAAGGCCATCCCCGCTGTCCTGCGAGCTCATCTTATAGTTCTTGCGAGCATATTCAAACTCTCGCCGGCCAAAACGCTTTGAAAAATATTCTGCTGTGGCTGGATCCGCGACGTTCAAGATTGCAGTATTACCGCAAGTGTTAAATAGCGTCTCTGCTGACTCTTTGCCGTAAGTTTTTTGGATAGCGGCAAAATCCTGGATCGCCAACATCATGACCCCGCCTTTGCTGCCTGCAGCGGTTGCAAAACGGATGATGCTTGGTAGTTTTTGCAGGTTGCCAAACTCATCCAAGCACATATATGTTTTGCGTTTAATGTCATGCTCGGCATCTGGCAACGATAGGATTCGTCGGCAAAGCAGATCAATGAAAAGGCCAGTCATAGGCCGAATTGTACTCTCTACTTCTGGACGCCCCGTGAGAAAGAGAAACGCGCCATTGTTCTCTAAAAATTTTGTGGTTGAAAGGTCTGGCCCCTTGTTGTTGCATGCGAACTCCAGCCACGAAACATAGCTCATCATGACTGCAATTACGCCAGCAGCCTGCTTACTGCTGGCGTCCTGTATGTAAGCAAAACCCGCTTGCCCTGACGCTGTGCTTTTGCACAAATCTGCAATGTCTTTAGTCGGTGATGTACAAGCAGCCCAGATATCATCGTTCGTTTTTTTGCCGATGTTGTAGAGTCCGGCAAGAATTCCGCGGAATACCGCTTTAGCTGCTGCGGACCAAAAACGGTCGTCTCCGGTGCTATCTGGAATAAGCGAGTCACAAACACCGTTAAGGTCTGCCTTGTTGTTGATTTCTGCAAACAACTGCCAGTTTGCGCCTCTTGAATCGAGAGGGTTGAGAATAAAATCTTTGCCGCTTCGGTAAAAAAGCTCGGTGTATTCACCTTTAAAATCGGCTACACAAGCGCGGTAGTTCGCATCACGGATTGTGCCAATCTGTTGCTTGAGCATCACTGATTTACCGACGCGGGGTTTGCCGCCGATAAAGATATGCTCGCTTTCATAGCTGCGCGGTAATTTGATTTTTGAGCCAAACGGCAGCAACCCTTTTTCTTTTTTAACTGAGCTTGCAAGTTCATTTTCTGTTATTAACTGCATGCCTCGAAGGTGGATATTTGTCATTTCCTTATCGGCCCGTTTCTTGATAATGCGCATGATAACCGGATACAAAACCCAGACCACAAATGACAGCAGCATAGAAATAATCACCTTGGCATATACCCCACTGACAACTCCATTCACCTTTTCAGACGACAGCAATAGTTTTGCAGGGATCGGCCCGTAAATCCCAGGTATGCGAAATACTGGCTTAAGAAACAGCAGCCCGCTAACCTTGGCAACAATGTAACACCATGCCAACTGCCACTCAGCAGCAGAACACAAAAGTCTTGTGATGATACCAGCCGCGACGAGTTGTAAAATGCCAACAATTACGGATATCTCAGCCAGCATTTTAAATCTCATTTTAAATTCATGAGAAATGATCTCCCAGCCTGCATAATGGTTAGATTCCAAGTCTCTCATTGCTGGCTCCTTTTTGCATTTTTGCGACTATCAATGATTTCGCTCCTCTCCTTTTCAATCTTATTTTTGATTGCCATACTGAGTTTTTCCCATTCAGTTTTTGTAGGCATACCCCCACTGTCAACGACGATGTTAGCCCAAGCGAGCGTCATTTGAGAGTTGCCCCAAGTTCGAAAAGTACGGTCCTCTACTTCGGTCACCAGTGGCAAAATTGGGGCCATGACACCAATAAGGCGCAACATATTTTGTTCTACCTGTTGCATCCGGTCACTCAGTGTTTTTTCGAAAATTTCTACACGTTCAGCAACAGACACTGGCGTATTTTCGTCACGCTTTAGAGCATCAATCGCAAGAGTCAAGAGAGTATCAACGTCAGTTTTTTTTGAGGCCGCTAGAATCTGGATCTCGTTTATGAGGTCGGGTGATAGGCGTGCCGAAAGCATTTGTTTAATGGCCATTTTTTGCACTCCTTCTGCTAGCACACGCTAGCACAATGATAATAGACGGTTATGCTGCTGGCTTTCGCGTTTTCAATGTTTTTGCTAGCAGTTCGCTAGCGCAACGGTTTCAGCCAGTTAGCCGTTAATGTCTTTCCAGGTAGCGCGAAGCGCTGCGTGGGGTGTGATAAATTTTAAGTGAGCGTAGCGAACATGCCTTTTGGCCTTTGACTTTCGCTCTGAATCTTTTGACTTTGAAAACCATAATCTTGATTTGCATCATTCTTTTGAATTTGTGGTGGCCACGTTTCCCCAGTGTCCTTTTTAAAAAATTCGAAACTGAGCTGTACCCAGTAACTAATTTTTTTCATTGTCGATGCTCGAATTTACTTGTGGTGTAGTGATCAATTTCGAAAAATTCGAATCTGATTTACTGATCAGTTCTCTCGCATCATCAAGCTTGCCAGCTGCTTTGATCTGTCGTGCTAGTTCGATCAGCTCGCGTTCCTCAATCTGATTTATTGATGCCTCAAGCTTTGCGATTATCTGCTCAGCCTTTTTTATAACGTCTCTTTGTTTTTGTATGCCTGTCTTGCATTGTATGATGGTTTTGGCCATGGTTGGTCCCCTTGAGATTTCTGTGAAAAATGTGTGAGAGGTAATAATGCTTACGTTACCCACCCAATACTCGGCGATCTTCAAACACAAAACGTACCTGCCAACGTTTCTTGTTATCGCTACAATCCAACTCTGCCAACTCTCCTTTGCAGTCGAATTTTTTGCCGGCTTTTGATTTAAGATTTTTGAGTTCGATCTGATCGCCTTTGATTAGTTTGATAGCTTCTTCCTCTGTTAATTTTGATCGTCCAAATTTTTCGAGATCAGAACGCCACAGAATGAAGTTACACTCTGTTGGATCGCCATTTGGGGTGTAGTTTACGCAGAAGAAACTTTTCTCACGAATTTCAATAACACCTTCTTTGCAACAGGGACATTTAAGAGACATAATCAATCCTCCATTTTTTGGGGTTCCAACAGTTTTTCCAACTCCTTGGAAATATCTTCCCAAGGCGGACGGCAAACTCCTGGAACGACAATATCAACTTCATCTACTGATTCACACACTGGACACTCCCATATCATTTACTTTCCTTTCGCCGAGTCCGCCGAGAGCCCTCGAAACCATTAGTCGTTGACTTCAACAACTTGTTTGCCATCTCCGTCAGTGAAATAAGAGAAATAAATAGGATCAGAACCCTCGCTCGAACATTGACCTTTACTTGACACGGTTCTCGGGCTTAAAGCGGATATCAGCGCCCCAAGCAACTTATCCAAATCGCGGTTTCTTGCGACCATCAGTCGAACAATTTCCACGCCTCCTGGAACCGACTTTTTGACAACATTGGTTACATCAGTAGTTGCACCAACAATTCCCAGGGTGATAATCCTAAGCCACAAAGGGTTTTCAAAACGGTCTACTTCCTCGCAAATTACTTCTACCGATTTGAAATCCGTTTCAGGTTTTTTCGTAGACAACGTGACAGCCTTGTCCTTGCCGAATACCTGCCCAGCCGAGAGAATCACCACATCCTCTGAAGCTACAGCAACTGAGACGTACGCCATAATCCCAGCCATCATCAACATCCCCACTCCCAACTTTTTCATTTTTGGTTCCTCCTGTATTTTGGGGTTGCCCCATTTCTTATAAGGGATATGCCAGCATGGAGTGGAAATTTCACGCAGACACAAAAAAACCCCCTGGATTTTTCCAAGGGGCCACTCCTAATATTCATATCTGTAGCTTTAATTGTCACCTATTTCAAGTTCAGGCCCTTGATCTTGTTGTTGGTCTTGTTGCTGGCCAGCGTGCTGTTCAGTCTGCTGTTCCCCCCCCTCCTGTTGATATTGTTGGTCAACCCTATTTTGAGCTTCTTGCTGCCACTGCTCTAAGTGGTCCAGTGCTTGCCCTACAGGGTCTTCATTAGGCTGTTGTTGCTCAGTCAGCGGATTTTCTTTTGCTTCACTCGGCTCTTGTTGTTGTTTTGACGATTGTTCCTTCTGCCCTAGTTGATCCAGGGCTGGGTTATTACCGCCACCCTCGTCTGGCGTCTGCTGCTGCCGGTTTTCTTTCGATTCTCCCACGATGGCCATCCTATCTGGTTAAATTTCCACACCTTGGTCTTTAGATTCATTTTGTTCCTGCTCCTGCTGGTTTTGTGCCTCTTTCCCTTCCTGTTTTTGTTCATCATCTTTCTCTTGCTGGTGTTTATCATCAACCCGCTGCTCTGCCTGTTGCTGCCCGTGTTCTAGTTGATCCAGCGCTTGTCCGACATTGTCCTGTTCTTGTTTTCCTTCCGTATTCTCACGACTTTGCTGCTGGTTCTCAAGCTTATCAAGTGCCAGGGATACGTCATTGCTTTGTACTTTGTCTAATGTACCGTTTTTTTCAGAATCTTGTTTACTTTGGTGTTCTGTTCGTTCTTGCCCATTTATTGTTTCCTGTTGTTCTTGCTCAGGCTTCTGGTCTGACTTCTCAGCCTTTTGCTCTTTTTGTCTATCTTGCTCGGACTTCTCTGGTTGTTCCTGCTGTTTCCCATTCAGATTATCCTTGTCGACCGTAGTTGTTTTCTCGTCCACTCGCTCGGTAGCTTTTTCCAGTCCGGCAACACTTGTTGTCATCACATGAGTCTCGTTGCTAGCCCTTGTAACTGCTACATTTATAGCGTTGAAAGATTCTCGCGCGCCTTTCCCATCCTCCTTCACGTTTGCAAATTGGATCACGCTTTCAACGGTAGTCCCCTGGCTCTTCTCCGTAGTTACGGCGTAACCGTGATCAACGTTATTGTAGCTATTAAGGTTGAAAGTTTTATCTTCCTTCTGCCCGTCGATCCGAGCCGTCACGTTACCCTTATCATCAATGCTCTTAATCTCGGCCATTTGGCCGTTTTTAACGTTTAACGTTTTGTCATTTTTGGTGAATGTTATGCGGTCGCCTGCTGAGAACTGCCGGCCCTCAGAGTTAAATGCACTGGTTCTACCCTGCATCTCAGCGGCGTTAAATTCCTTTGTTGTGTGTTTGGTTTCTCCTTTCTGCTGGTACTCGTACATGACCCTGACAGTGTTTTTTTCGGTGTTGATGGATTGAACGGTACCGACTGACTGCAACGGCGCCCCCCAGGCTCTTTGTTGACCGTCCGGGCCTCGTTCTCCAGTAAATTGGATCTGCTGCCCCGGCTTGTAGCTATCCGCAGTGGGGCCAGTCTGTGTCTGCACTTGCACTTGAAAAGTGTTTCCGCGCTCGATTTGGCTGGCGTTTATTCGTGCTTCCCGAATCTGCTCGTTGAGTTCCGTTCGGTCTTTGTTTAGCGAGGTAACCAGAAGAGTGCTTTGTTTTTCCCCTGCCGCCGCTTTCTCGTTACTGTTGGATGGTTTGTTAGATTCACTCAAATAACGGTCTACCGTCGCCTTCACGAGTTCGTCACGGTCCTTTATTTCCGTTATTCGGCCTTGTTCTTTCAACATCCCTAACGCCTCTTTGGCGTTGGCTCCCAACTCTCTGCTGTTGCCATCCTTATTCAGAGTTTCGGCCACTTTCAGAAGTTCCGGGTCTTTCTGGCGGTTGATCTCTTTCAGCGCCGCAAAATTCCCTTTGCCCTGCTGTGCAAGCTCTTGCGCTTGTCGGAAAAAGTCACCTGCCTGGATGCTCTGCATCTGCTTGGTATCGCCAACAAGCTCGATCTTTGCCTGCACTCCTTTGTCTTGCAGGTCTTTAACAACGTTCAGTAAGTGCTCTGCTTGCCGCGCGCCTACAAAGCTCGCCTCATCCACTTTAAGCGTCACTTGCGAGCTTTGAGGTATGACCAGCTGAACCTTGCCTTTGCCTTGCCGCTGTTGTTCTTTGTCGGTTTTCAGTTCTGATTGTTGCAATTCGCTTTTGTTGCTCTGGAATGCTCTCTGCGCTTGCTGATCTGCGTCACGGCGCTGGTCGTTGGAAAATATACGAACAGCAGACACAAAGCCCTTCATGGCCTTGTCAGACAGGCTCAAGTTATGCTTGTCGGCAAGTTTTTGATCTTGAAAATAACGGGTGTCGGATTTTGTAATCTCAATTCCATTTTTGCCTTTTGTGCCTTCCCACTTTGTTTCTCTGGCATTGCCATAACGGTCAACGGTGATTGAAGTTCCTTTGATAGAATTGCCGAAGGTCGAGGTTTTGCTGATTTTAGTAAGCTCGCCGTTTTTTTCTATCTTCTCGCCTCTGGTTATAAGACCACCTAAAAAGCTTTCCTTTGAAGAAGAATAGGAAATACGGCTACCATCAGTTCTTGACACAGTACCGGATTCGCTCCGGGATCCGGCCATTGTGTTTCCGTAGTGGTTGGTGGTTGATTTGGTATGGCTGCCGTCAGCATTGTCGCGGCTTATGTCAGTTTGGTGGCCTCCAAAACCGTCGTCTTTTCCGGTCCAGTGTTCTACCTCCAGGCCTTTGGACCCGACACGATATGAAATATTGCCTGTCTGGGCCTGGAAATATCCACCTAAGCCTTGCCGCTCTCCAATGCTCGTACTTTGCAGTTGCCCCTTGAGTTCGTTGACCTGCTCCTGGTGCTGCTGGCCGGTCTGTGCTGCCTGGCGGACACCTTGCATGGCCTGTTGATCTTTTGCGTGGACTTCCTGTTGCGGGGCAACTTGGATTTTTCCAGAATTATACGCGTTGAGGAAACTGTCGATGGTGTATGCCGGCTTGCCGCTGGCGTCTGACATTTCTGACGCGGCTTTGCCGGTAAAGGCCACATTTATTGTGTAATGTTCGCGATTTGATGGCGCTAGTACCTCAGCATTAAAACGCTCAACGATACTTGAAGCAAAAGTTTTACCGGTGCCGGGGTCTCCTTGGGTGACGTCAAAGCCCTTTGTACCAGCCAGCTCATTTGTTACATGATCTTGTTGTCCTGGTGTGAGCTTGATTCCCTCCTCTTTTTCTAGCTTGCTCAGGTAGGCTTGCACCTCTTCTTTATTAGTAACGCTCTTGAAATCCGGCAAGGATTTAAGGGTTTCGACATTACGGGCCTCCAGCTCCCGCATTTCTTGGGTAGTATATTTCTCGCGACCTTTGAAATCCTGCCCCATACGCTCGGTTTGGCTCTCTATTGCTTTTGAGAGTTCTCTTACTTCATGCTGGCCACCCGAGATCCTGGCAGCGGTCTGCATTAATGCAGACCGGTCAATAACTGCCTCCTTGTCAGTCAGGATTCGTGCTGCTTCTTTAACTACCTGGTTGGCTGTAATTTTCTCGGGCTGTGGATTATGTTGTCTTTCTTGCTGGTGTTGTTCAGGTTTCTGTTCCTGTGACAGTTTGGTCTGTTTCGCGACTTCTACGTCTGCATTTATTTGTTCCAGGCTGGTTCCGGCCTTTGCCGCAGTATCTTTCCAGTAGGTTTCTACCTGTTCTTTGGTTATATCTTTGTCTTTGATGTCTCGCGTACCGAGTGCCGCCATCTCATAAAGCTTTGCGGTATTGATACCTTTGTGAGTTTTTCCTTCCCTCCATTCTGAAACCTGCTTTTCGATCGCTTCACGCCTTTGAGAAAATGCTTCAATTGTTTTTTGATCAACGCCTTTGATCTCAAACAGCATCTGGCCTCGATCTGTCCATTCAATCTGAAATCCACGTTGTTCAAGCTGATTTACTAGTTCTTGGCGATACAACTCGCCTAGCGCTTTTTGATCCTTGAATACATTTAAAGGCTCATTTGCTCTCCATTTGCCGTCCTGTGTTTGGGTCATATTCATGGTGACCAAATGGGAATGCAACTGAGGGTCAAGTGCTCGGCTTGTACTGTGATCGAATTTGGCTGCTACAAATGAACCGTTTTTTAAGCCGTCTGGTGTCCTTGCTTGGCTATAATGCTCTTGCATGTGTTGGGCTACAGCCAATACAGCCGTGTCATGTGCATCTCTCAAGCCTTCGATGCCTGATGCTGCCGCAACAGAAAGCGACTTGGGTGCAGAAAATGTGTAGTCGTTGTAGGCCCTTCTTTCGTCGATTTTTTCTCCGGTTTTTGGTTGCACCAGCTGCTCGTATGTCCTCGGATCCTGGCCACGGAGGACAGTTGAAAAGTCCTCATGTTGGACAGTGCCTTCAAGCCCCAGGGCTTTTGCACCATCACCAACCCATTGTCCATTTTGTTTGTCTTCCGGAGTCATTGGATCTTTAGAGTAGTAGTAGTTTTCCCCGTTGCTGGCGGTGGCTCCTGCGCCCGCACTCATCATGACTTTTCTCCTCTTGAGATGTATCGCTTAGCAGCTTCAATCATCGCCTGCATTGTTGTGGTTTCTCCTCAGGGCTTTCCGGCCCAGCGGGCCCGGCACAATAAGCCACAGACAGCCTTTTCCTTCAAAATGGGCTGTTATGACAAATCTCTTCCCTTTTGCCCTGTCTAACTATTAAAGCAGCTCTCAACTTTTGCGCTGCCAAGATATAGAGAAGCAGCGCTATGACGTCTCCAAATCGATCCTGAGCTATCGCACGAACCCCAACTGGGGTAAGGGGGCCACAGTCTCTCATGATGGCCTCTAAAAACGCATCAAGGGTATGCCTGTTGGATTTAATTAAGCCTGCCAGCTCCAGTCGGCACTTGCCATCTATTCGGTAGCATTCACTCTGGCCACAAGGCACAATAGTCCCGCCACTTCGTCCGCAAAACTTGAGGCATTGGCACTTCTTTATAATTTTGGAGGAGTTGGTGGTCATTTGTTGACCTCCACGATTAGGGTAAGAAAGGCAATAAAGAGGACGGCAGAAGCCCCCAAAAGCAGAAACAGCCAAATTGCAACCGGTAGGATTGCCCGAATCAACATGGCCTTAGCGATATACCAAGCCTTCAGTGGTGGTGGTGGAGAATTCGTAGCAGAGTTAAAAAGTTGTTGTTCTTCCGAGGTTACGGTCCACTGCCAAATTGTGTGGCAGACAGAGTTTATATAATTGTTGAGTTTTTGAAGCATGGCTTCCTCCTGTTGATTGGTTTCAACAGGTAGATGCCGGGAGGTGGCAGGAATTTCCTGTGAAGTTAGTATTCCTTCAAAGCCAAGCCTTTAGGTTTTTTAAAAAAGGGCGGTTTAAAGCCGCCCTTCTGATATATCTAAAAGACCTGATTACCCCAGGCATTTGCTCCACCGATCAGGCATTTGCTCCACCAGGCCAGGCATTTGCTCCACCGGATCAGGCATTTGCTCCACCACCCTCTACCATGTACACCCTCTCACCATCGATTCTAATTCCTATATTCGCTAGTTTAGGCGCATCTTGCCTCAACTCTCGACGCCTATCCTTCTTCGTTTGTCGGTCCGGCTCTCCACCTAACACCGAGAGGATAAGACCATCAAGTCCCCATCCTCCTTGTGGTTGTATTCGGTGGCTCAAAACGTGTCTTGCCACAGCCTGGCTGACGCCGTGTTCGAGTCGGGCGAGTGGCGCAGGGTTATAACCAAGCCAAACATCTGCATCTATAAGTTTGCATAGTGCTTTACCCAGTTCCACCCGCCACAGGTTCCTTTCTCCTCCCAAAGGATTTGCACGTACTATCTCTGTACCGTCGCTTCTTACTGCCTTGTCCACATGATCCACTAAGTGTCCTACGCATGCCAGGCGTGTTGGCTCGTAGATTTCAACCACAGCTCCCATTAGGTCGTCCAGCAGTTTCCTTAGTTGAGTCCCACTAGTAATCCCTGCGTACTTGCGAGCCTGGGCCGGATCCACTAGCAATTTTATCCTGCCACTGTCCGATTTTGCTTTTATCTCAGCACAATAGCGCAAAGCGTCCAAAAGATCTGCGTGTGCCTGTCCTAGCTTACCCTTAACCCTGATTTTGCCCCATGATGTAACTATCAAACTTTCGCCATTGACGGGCCGCCGTGTTGCCTGAAATATCTGCATCCTGTATTGGTTGGCAGTAGCAGTGGGCGTTCTGTGGCTAAAAGTCGGTTTCGTCATATGCCTTCTCCTTTTTGTCCTGACTATTTTTTGCTGCGGGCGTGGTAGGGATTTCTGATATATGAGCTTTGACTAATACCCCTCCTTCACCTCTACGCAACCAACACTCCGCATGCTGGCCATAATTGCTTTTAGTCGTGAAAAACTTAACAAAATCCCGCCGTGCCAACTCTTCTATTTTCATTTTTGCGGCCTCTGCCTGAGTCATGGTCATAAGATTGGCCTGCCAACGAACATTGTCTGTGATGGCAGATGCGCCACGACTAGAATGTTGGTCGTTTCGGTCTGCGCCGCCTTTCCCTGTGTGGTGTGCGAACAGTACAGTGCAGTCTGTCCGCGCAGGGATGGTCTCTATCCTTTGTATTACTCTGGCCATGTCTCCGTTATCGTTTTCGTCTTCACTGTGGAACCGGCGCAAAGTATCAATTGCCAGCAACCTCTTCCCCTCTGCGGCCCTAAGTATGCCGTCTAGCCAGCTGCCCTTCAACAAGTCAGGAATGGTCCCAAGTAAAGGGTAGATTGCCAAGCGCTCCGCCGCCAGTGCCCGGATGTCTGGCGGCAGATATCTACCTAGGTAATGCAGGCGTAGTTTGATCACTTCGGGTGGGTCCTCTGCGGGGAGGTAAGTAACTTTACCTGTCCCTCCTATAGGGGGGAGAGCTCCCCCTGTCGGGTCGTGTCCAGTCGCAACATAAACGCAGATTGCCAACAATAAGTATGATTTACCGGCTCCACCTGGAGCAACCAGCCCACCCACTGTGCCGGAAAGTAATCCATCAAAGACATAATCCAGAGTGGGCGCTGGAGAATCGAAAGCGTCTAATATGTTTATCGGAGGGGCAATCATCGTTTCCCCCTATGCCAGCACAGGCCGGCTGAACAGGTCAAGTTGCCCCACCTCGGCTGCTCGGTCGCGACGACGATAGGTAGCCTCTGATCTGCCAGTGAGCTTGCGCCTCAGCAAGGCCACTACCCGCGTCACTTCCACTTGGCTCATCCCAGCCTCTGCCGCCGCATCCTCGCGCTTCTTACCGTCCTGCGTTGCCTGATAAAATGCCCTTAATCGGTTGCAACCCCACTGTCCTATTGCTTGATCCAACGTGGCGGACCAGTTCTCTATCTGCATCTTGGTGGCCAGATCGCTCTGACTGTCGTCTGGCATGTTGCAGTGGTGATCGTCTAGCGGTACCAGATGCCGAGTTGCTCTGCGACGTGTACGGGCAGCATGTAGCAGGCACAGTCGGGCCAGGCTAACCACTTGAGCCTCAGTCCCTTCATGCTGGCAGCGCAACACAAATATGTCAGCTGCCTCGGCGAGAAGTTCGTCGGCTGTGTATTGGCACCCGCCAGCCAACTGACGGGCTCGCCAAGTGAGTTTGTCTTTGATGTTGTGGAATATTAGATAGTTATGGGAGGTATTAGACATTGGACACCTCCTGCTGTTCAGGCGCCCATGTGCCGTCAAGCCAAGCCAATATGGCATCAGCCGGATAGCGCTTTACCCTAGGGGCGAACCTGCGCGGAGCAGGAATACCCCCAGAGCGTTCAAGTCGCTCGACCGTTGAACGACTTAATGTGCTGATTTGACATACTTCTTTTTGGGTAAAATACTTCTTGGTGGGGATGGGGGCAGGCGTCATGGCGTGCACCTCCACTTTCTTCCTCGCAATACGAGGGAAAATGGAGGACGCTGGGCTGTGTTCGTCCCGGTCGATAACGACCCCAGAATTTTTAAACCGATTCTCAATCGGTGGGAGGTCTGGTGCCCCCCAAAAAACCTCAGGCTGGCCCCTGGCAAGCCAGCAATTCCGCCCTCCACCACTCTATGCTAAGGTAGAGAGTAGTCTTATGGGGAGGGCGGATATAAGGGCATAAACCCTTTACGGTGCCCCTTGGCACCAAAGTAACCGCGGTTTTCCTGGCATTTTTACATTATCTTATGTCGGTGCCAACGTCGATTAACGATGGAAAAGCTGAATCTGAAAGAATCTTTGATACCAACTCCTGCATAGCCGGCGCTAGAGCTTGTTGAACGCTATTACAAGCTGCTTGGCCGCCAAAGCCTGTCTCGAAATTGTATTTTTCAGTCACTCTCATGGACTTACCGTTGGAAGACATGACCTCCAAGGTAATGTCCCAGCTTCCGGATTGAGATGAAAAATCGAATGACTTCAAGTTCCCTGTCAAAGTTAATGGTGCTTTCGCGTCAAATGCACTGACATCAATCATCTCTTTGGTTAGCATAATGCGCGGGATATCGGCAAAAGTTAGCGCACCTTCTACTGGCCATGAATTGATCGGTGTTACCATGCGGCACATTCTTTTACTAAGTTTTGGTTCAAACGCTGTGAAAGCACCGACATTGATCCTTTTGTCACCTATTATTTTCTGGAGCGTTACAGTACTCGCACGAAGCGCAGGGAGGACCACCCTCTCATCCTTCAGAGACAAAATGCAATTCTTTGATGCCTTGTTGCACTGCAACACAAGACCGCCACTATCAATCTTGTCATTTGGATAGGTTACAGATATCCATTCTCCCTTGTCGTATCTACCCATTGTCGAGACGTAGGCTTGAAGGCCCATTCCAGTAAACCTGCCGTTTTTCACGTCCGTCTTAACCTTATCAATGGTATCAGTCAGAGATTGCGACACAGAACCTTTAATGTAGTCATTAAGACTTGTAGTGGCCGTTATACCATGCCCTTTCCACTTTCTCGCGGCTTTATCGGCAAGCTCATCACCCGTGAGAGTCGGTTTGAATATGTCAGAGCCCACATCGAGTATTAATCCACCAAATCCGAGAGCATTGCCAAAATGGCTTGCACTTGGAGCGGCCGTTGACATTCCGACTCCTGCATCTTTGACCGTGCTACATGCAGTCAAAAAAGCCACTAATATTGCTGCGTATAAAACTCTCATTTGCTCTCCTGGAACATTCTAATAAGCAACTATATTGTTTCTTATATTTCTTTTTTTTGATTTTTTCAACTTTTTTGTTTGTTTTGTGCCATATAATCTTATTTGTCTTTTTGTGCTCAATGTAGTATCAGAGGCATTTAATAATGGTTCTACTAAGACACAATATCAACCAAATGACTACTCCACAAAGTCAACCAATATTGTTTCTCTATCAAGTACTCATTCTGATTATAAGTACCAATTACGCCTTTTTTTACATGATTAAGTATTGCATCAATGATCTCATCAGTGCAGCCAAGCCTTGATAGGCCGGTTGCGCATGAGCGCCGCAAGTCATTTGGGGTCCAATCAGTCAGCCCAAATGATTTGTGATCTCTTGCGAAGTGACTCAAGGCTTGTTCAAGTAGCGGCTTAGATTGGTCGCGGGGGCCTTTGAATATATAGCCACTATTATCCCCTATGATCTGAATTGATAAGGGTGACAAGTAAATTCTGTGGTCCTTTTCTCTACGTGATCTAGTCTTAATCCTCTGCCACGGAATCGTCCACCAACCACAACGCTTGCAGGAGGCGCAAAGTTTTTTCCCTTCACCTGTCTTGACTTCTCTGTCGTTGTGCATCCCACAAACTTCCCCTGGTCGTTGGCCTGTAACCAGAATCAATAGCAAAGCTCTGCGAGTGTCGTGACTTCTGGGGTCAGGAATAGAAGTGAGCGCATGCCAAAGTTGCTTGATCTCCATGTCGCTAAGAGCCCTGTCCCTGGCTTTTGATTTTGCCGCTGGGACAGCTCGCCCAACCGCCGAAAATGGATTGAAATCGATTAAATCGCGCTCTAGTGCATATTGCATTAAACATCTGGCATGCTTGAGCACCTGGGCGGCCATGCCCCCGCCATTTGTCTTGGCTACTGACTCGATCAAACGGATTGCGTCAGGTCTGCGCACCTCCCGGGCAAGGTACTGATCCAGCATAGGGACAACCAGGCGAGTTATGCTATCACTCTCCCCTATGTGAGTTTTGGGGGATTTGTGAGCCTTTGAATGTTCAAGGTAGGCCTCTGCTAGCTTTTTAATAGTGAGTGTGCCTGGGTCAAGCGACAAAGCTTCAGCCGGATCGTAGCCTTTTGCCAGTCTTACCGCAGCCTCGTTAAATTTAGTTCTCGCATCTTTTAGGGTGGTTTGGGGATAGTTTCCCAGGTGCAGGATTTTGCGCTTGCCACGCCAAAGATAGATATATTCAAACCGCTTTAGACCAGATGGCATGACCCGGACGGTGAAGCCATGCCCTTCTCGCTCCCTATAATCCCCTTCTTTTGGTATGAGTGCCTGCAACCACTTGTCGGTAAATTTTTCCACGCCCACACCTTTCATGGTACCTTGTGGTACCTCTGTGGTACCTCAAAAGGCTTTGCTTTAGTTTGTGTCAGCTTGTTTTTGTGGTGTCATATTGCACCTAATAACGATATATTTCAAGTGGTTTGTGCATAATTTGATACAAACTTAAAATTCATGGGCGAGTTATAAGACTCCCTCCTAAGGAAGGGGCCGGACGTTCGAATCGTCTCGGGGACGCCAATAAATACAAGGGATTAGCTAAAAAGCTAGTCCCTTTTGTTTTGATGTGGAGCACACATGGAGCACATTTTGAAAAATTGCTACCAGAGAGCACTTAAGCATTTCGTTCTTCCGGCGTCTTCCATGACGTAAGCCATTCCAATGCATCTGTAGAATCAACCATCTTGCGGGCCAGTGCCAGTCGACCCAAGACAGCGACCTTCTCTGCATCCTCCAGATCGGCGGTTCTGTACTCGACCTCGGCAAAGAACTCCTCAATTCTCTTTGCCTTGGCCCATGCCTTGATGATGTCGGATAGCTCATCACGACTATCTTTGATCGCCTTGACCCGTCGACGCTCAGCCTCTTCCAGAGCCTGTCTGCACCGCTCCTCTTCCCGCAGCTGCCGTTCTATCTCGCATTGCTGCTCATACTGTATTCTCTGGATTTCCGCTTTATGCTCCGCCTCTTCAACCTGTTTAGCAATCGTTCGATTTCGGCGCTTAAATTTCAGTGGGTGAGATTGTAACTTTAACGGCTCCCGCCTCGCCTCACCATCTCGCGCCCATTCCAGTTCGTCCCCCGGACTGGCAGCTGGCAATGGCGGTTTCTTGGGGCGTTTGCCGGTCGCATACATGGCCCAGTAGCCTCTTTGTGGTCGCGGGACTTTCAATCGTGTGCAGATGCGTGCAAGGAAACTTGATGAAACCTTGTACTTCAGGGCAACCTTGGTCATCGGCTCGGCCCAGACTTCTTCATATAACTGCTCACGGCTGACCGGGGTTTTCTCATTTCTTGTGGGTAGGTAATCGTTCATTTTGTCAGTGCCTCCCAAGTTCAGATCAACATGCCCGCTGGGTGAAATTATGATTTTCTGCTATGAAGGAATATGTTACTAAAAGTCGGCATATTCTTCATAAGTTTTACAGCGGGGTCGAATCCCATGTGATTGATGGAGTTGAGATAAAAGTTTACTCCCCTGCCAAGACGGTTGTCGATTGTTTCAAATACCGCAACAAGATTGGACTGGACGTGGCAATGGAAGCACTGAGAGAATGTTGGCATGAACGGCGCTGCTCCATGGGGGAGCTGTGGCACTTTGCAAAAATCTGCCGAATGAGTAACGTAATGCGTCCCTATCTTGAGTCGCTGTCATGACCACACTGCCATGAAAAAAACCTCGCAAGAAATTACCGAGCTGATCAGGCATAGTGAGCTCCGCCTTGCCGAACTCGAAAACCAGCGCCTGCAGGTCCTTGACCAACTGCACGATCTCCGTAAGCAACTTTCATTGCTAGAAGCACCACCCATCCCTGTCAGTGAAATCTCAGAAATGTCCACCTCGGCAAAGATTACCCTGTTCCGTTCACTGTTCAAAGGTCGGGAAGACGTCTACCCAAAACTGTGGCTCAGCAAGAGCGGTGACCGCAAAGGTTACATGCCGGCCTGCGCCAATGACGGCAACTATTCGCTCTGCGGGAAACGCAAGTTTCCCCGCGTCAAGTGTGGTGACTGCAAACACCAGGCGTACCTGCCGGTAAGTGACGAGGTGATTCGTGAGCATCTCCAGGGCAAACAGACCATAGGCATTTATCCGTTGCTGCCGGACGATACCTGCCGGTTCCTGGCTGTCGACTTTGACAAGACAACCTGGCAGGAGGATGTAGCCGCCTTCCGGGAAACCTGTTCCTCTCTTGACATCCCTGTTGCAGTGGAACGCTCACGTTCCGGCAACGGCGCTCACGCCTGGTTTTTCTTCACCGAGCCGGTCATGGCGGTTGTTGCCCGGGTCATGGGCTGCTACCTGATCACCGAGACCATGTCCCGGCGTCATCAGCTCAGCATGGAATCGTACGATCGACTCTTTCCCAGTCAGGACACCATGCCCCGTGGCGGTTTCGGCAACCTGATCGCCCTGCCGCTGCAATTGGAGCCCCGTAAGCTGGAAAACTCGGTTTTTGTCGATGATTCCTTCGTTCCATATCCCGATCAGTGGGGCTATCTGTCCTCACTCAAGCGCCTCTCTCCACGAGAAGTGCAGACAATTGCCGACCGGGCTGTGCGCAAGGGTCAGGTAATCGGCCTGAAACTGCCAACCAATGCTGACGAAGAACAGGCCCCGTGGGAACGTTCACCCTCTGGAAGGTTGACGGAACAGCGGATTAAGGGAAAACTGCCGAAAAAGATCAAGGCGGTATTTGCCCAAAGGATTTTCGTCGAAACGAAAGGAATTCCCTCGGAACTGCTGAACCGGATCAAACGACTGGCCGCTTTCCAGAATCCGGAGTTCTTCAAGAAACAGAAGATGCGCCTCTCCACCCACAACACCCCACGGGTGATCGCCTGTTTTGAGGAACTGCCGGGTCATGTGGCCCTGCCAAGGGGATGTCGTGATGCCCTTCAGTCACTCCTGGACGAGTATGGTATCGCGTTGCACCTCGACGACAAACGAAACGTCGGTACCCCGACCGCATTCAGCTTTCACGGTACACTTTCCGACATCCAGCAGCAGACGGTTGATGAACTAATGCTTCATGACATCGGCATCTTCGTAGCCCCGCCCGGTTCCGGCAAGACCGTGGTCGGTGCGTGGTTGGCCGCAGCCCGGAACTGCTCGACTCTTGTCCTGGTGCACCGTAAACCGCTTCTTGACCAGTGGGTGGCCCAGCTCTCCAGCTTTCTCAATCTGCCGCCAAAGGAGATCGGCACCATCGGCTCCGGCAAGAACAAGGCTAACGGAATCCTGGACGTAGCCATGATGCAGAGCCTTATCAGAAAAGACGAGGTCGCTGACCTTGTTGCCAACTACGGTCAGATTATTGTGGACGAATGCCATCACCTGCCGGCATTCTCCTTCGAGCGGGTAATGGGTGAGGTAAAGGCAAAATACGTGATCGGACTCACCGCTACCCCGTACCGGCGGGACGGCCATCAACCGATCATCCACCTGCAATGCGGTCCGACCAGATTTTCATTGAATAGAAAACAGCAGGCGACAGATGAAGATTTCACCCGACGGTTGATCCTGCGGGAAACCGGCTTCAGCCTGTCGGAAGCGGACAGCGGGATAACAATCCAGGAGATCTATGCCCGGTTGACAGCTGACCGGCAACGGAATCATCTCATCCTCGGTGATATCAGGCAGGCACTTGTCGAAGGAAGATCGCCAATCCTTTTGACTGAGAGGAAGGACCATCTGGAATATCTTGCTGGAGAATTGTGTGACACAGTGCAACACCTGGTGGTTCTCCACGGGGGGATGGGAGTGAAGCAGCGGCGCAAAGTAATAGAGCATCTGGCTTCCATCTCTGATGACGAAGAACGACTGATCCTTGCCACCGGCCGCTATATCGGTGAAGGATTCGACGATGCCCGGTTGGATACCCTCTTTCTGGCACTGCCGTTTTTATGGAAGGGGATGCTGGTGCAGTACGCCGGCCGTCTGCATAGACTCCACCCCGACAAGGTGGAGGTACAGGTCTATGACTATGTGGACAGTTCGGTGCCGATGCTGGCGAAAATGCATGAGAAGCGGATGAAAGGGTTCAGGGCGTACTCGAACTTTCCCAACGCCGAGAGCAAGGTCTCCATGGTCTGGCGTGAACGTTTCTTTTCGTCATAGTAGGCCAGCATTTGCGCCAGATACTCCGCCATGTCGTTTTGTACCGACCGGGTGTCCAGCAGGCTGGTCCGGCCTTTGCCGATCATGAAGTCGACGAGGTTATGGGCATGGTTTCTGTAAGAATCCCAGGAGCCGAAGGAGCGTAATCCAAATGGATTGCTCTTTTTCGTTTCCCGGATCGAACGAATGCAATGAAATAGTGCTTCCGTCTGCGAATGTGGTGATCGTGGCCACCGATGTGTCATGTTTTGGTTCCTCTGGCCGTTGTTGGCCCGCATGTTGAGATGACGTGCACTTTTTTCGACATTGCCATGCCGGCGGTAGCAGCTCCGCCTTCCTGCTTTCTTTCGGGTCTCATATATCCGGATCAGGGAGATGCTCCGACATGGTCAAAGTATCTGCCGACTGTCCGTTGCCTGTCGTGAACCGAGACTCGATGGTGATTCACTTCAGACAGGTCCTCGTTTGTGCTGCATTGGAAAGCGCCTTACCAGGGCGTCGGGACTCAGAGGGTACTTACTGGTCCGCCACTTAGTGGTTTCCGGTGCTGCATACGATCATGCGAGGTTGAGGTGCCGTGCTCCTCGATCATAAAAGGGCCTTGTTGAGGTTGGCCAATCCCGTTGGTGGTGTCTGGCCGGGCCAAGTGGCGCGACGGCTCAGGGGACACCGGGCAGTGATGCTATGGTTGCTGGGGTAAGATGGTTTAACTGTTTTGTTTGTTCACAATCATGCTATATCCTGCTGGATTTTCACCACATTTGCCGTGTTAACGGAGGCGATGGATGTCCATTAGTGTTCATTTGTGACTGGCATTCCAGGCCAGGTTTTTAGCGATTGCGGCAATAGCCACACTCGGCACTTCAAAACAAGGGTTTATTGAATCTTTGGCAGCCTGTTGATATTTGCCCCGGTCAGCTTCGCAAATGGATTCCCAATATGCATCTCGTGCCTGGGTCTCTTTATGGTTTAATTGCCACCATAAATATCATTACGGTAGCAGTAATGATGTCTTTATAGCTCCTTCCACAATAAATATCATCTCGATAATATTTTAGTTGATTGATCAAGATGTTTGTGAAATGATATCACTCAAGTGATATTATTTCTTTCAAGGATCGCATCATGTCAAAAACCGTGATCCCGCTTCCTGTACCGGCACCCCAGCAACTGCTTGACGCGGCAACATTGGGGAAATTTGTACGTGCCCGAAGGACTCAATCCGGCATGAGTATCCACGAGGCTGCTGCTTTTTGCGGTGTTGCCGTAGGCACATTGAGCAAGCTGGAGACCGCAGGCGGCGATGTCAAACTGAGCAGTATACTGAATATCTGCGCCATGCTCGGGATCACAATCAATATAGAGGCCCTGGAGAGATAATGTCTATGTATCTCACGATAGATCTCAATCGCAGACATCTCGGGAAGATCATCCTTGAAGAGAAGAGCGAACAATATGGTCTGGAGTATGCTCCGTCGTGGCTTGAAGGGGGAGGTTTTCCCGTATCACCACATCTGAAACCGGGCGAATGTGCCTCCGAATCGTTAAAACGGTTTCTTGCCAATCTGCTTCCGGAGGGAAGATGGCTGGAAGAGCTTTCAGTCTCCAGCCACATCTCACGATCAAATGTTTTCGGGTTAATAGCTGCCATCGGAGCGGAGACGACAGGAGCGCTGTCGTTCAGGATGGGGGATGAGCCGGAGGGTGGACTGCTGACAAGCTTCAGGCCAGTGACGTCCGACGAGCTTGCAGGGCGCATCAGCCAGCGCCAGAACGTGTCGATAGCGGTATGGGACGGAAAACCGCGACTCTCGGTCGCAGGCGTACAGGATAAACTGCCGCTGCTGATCCGGGCGGATGGGCAGATGGGATTCGGCGAAGGGGAACTGGCCTCGACTCATATTTTGAAGTTCGGTACTGCCCGCGCCTTGCACCTGGTGATCAATGAATTTATATGTATGCAACTGGCAAAGAGTATGAAGCTGCCGGTTGCGGAGGTTTCTCTTGCCCGTTTTGGCGAGCCGGTGCTGGTAGTACGACGCTTTGACCGTGAGTTGACCGGTGATACTGTTGTCCGCCGGCACTTGATCGACGGCTGCCAGATGCTGGACCTGCCGCCGACCTACAAATATGAGCGGCCCTTTGGCAAGGGTGGAGATGCCGCCGTCATCAGGTCAGGTGCCAACCTGCCGGACCTCTTTGGCTCCTGCCGCTTATGCCGGATTCCCGCTGCTGCCATGCGGGATATGCTCAACTGGGTACTGTTCCAACTCCTGATTGGTAACAGTGATGCCCACGGGAAAAACATTTCCTTCTTCGTCGGACCAGGAGGCATTGACATGGCGCCCGCATACGATCTGCTCAACCTCGATATGTATGCCGCCGAGTACGACCTTGATTTTTCCATGGCGATCGGCGATGCCTTTGCTCCTGAGGATATTTCGCCATGGGAGCTGGCGGAGATGTGTAAGAGGTGCGGCCTGCAGAAACAGCTGGTTGCCAAGACGCTCACAACGATGTCCGAAAAGCTGCTCAAAGCCATGGATACTGTCAATTTGTCAGGACTGCAGGCAGGGGAGGAAACCGAGTTTGCCGGGGAACTGCTCGACAGGATCAGAAAGAATGTTGTGCGTTATCTGCCGTATGCGAAGCAACTGCCGAAGATTGTGGTGTAATGTGGATCGTACCTATCGGGTGAAGCTGGAGGCAGGTTCCGGTTGAAACATTTCTGCCAATAGAATACATTGGCAGAAAAAAGGTCACGATTTTTTGACTAGTAGCCCGACTGCCGCCGCTTTGTGCTCCGGTCCCAAATGAGCATATCTCAGTGTCATTTTGATATCGCTATGCCCGAGCAGTTCGCGGACGGTATTCAGATCAACACCGGCCATTACCAATTGGCTGGCGAAATGGTGCCTCATATCGTGCCAGCGGAAGTGGTCAATGGCGGCCAGCTTTAATAACGATTGCCAGGATCTCTTGGTGTGGTTGAATTGTTCCTTCTTCTTGCCTGGAAAAACAGCTTCTCCTTCAGTCTGCTTTTGCCAATTTTTCAGTGCTGCTAACGCCAACTCATTCAGCGGGATGTGTCTGGTTACACTGCTATTGGCTTCCTCGCCGCGGACGGTGGCAATTTTTCTCTTAAAATCGAGTTGTCGTAGAAGAGGTGGCGTTTCTGAGCGTTTCTTTGCTGATTTCGTACTGTGCCAGAGCTTTATTTACATCCCCACTTTCCATCCGAATTTAATATAAATCTCCCTTGTCAAGTTACGGGTAGTTGCTACAATTTGCCTTAATATTGCTTATTTGCTGTTGCCAATTTGTTCTTGATGCGATGCACAAAGGTGGTGTTGGCGATCGTTGCCCTGATCTGGCCAGCTGCTATCCTGGCGCCTTCCTCTTTCCGAGGCTCTGCGTCATGCCTGACATGACAGCAGGCTATGTGATTTTCTTTCTCTCTTATCCGGGTGTTTGATTGCGTAGTTTATCGATGTGGAAAGGAGTATTGCCATGAGTAAAGTGCTCGTAGCTACAGCATTTCGCGCAGTTGGTGTCTTCATGTTCATGTGTTTGCTCACATCCTGCAGCGGTGGCGGAGGGGGGGATACGGTTTCAGTAAATCCATCCACCATAACCCCAACCACAGGATCTACGACCGGAGCGCAATATGTGGTTTTTGCCTGGAACGATCTCGGTATGCATTGCCTCAATCCCACTTATGACACGGCTGTCATTCTCCCCCCTTACAATACTGTTTGGGCTCAGGTGGTAGAGAGAGGTAACCCGCCCCAGGTCGTCACTTCCGGTCTCACCGCCGAGTACAGGATCATCAACAATACGGTTTCATCCACCAAGGGAACTTTTGGTCAGTTCTGGACCTATATCCAGCAACTTTTCGGCGTGTCCCTGCTCCCGAATACAGGGCTCAACCTGGAGGACCCAACGATACACAATGGGCTGTCGGGATCCATGGTGGCGAAGGGCGATCACTTTCAGGTAAACGGCATCCCGTTGACCCCGGTCGACGACTCCAATGTCTGGAACCCTTACCAGGTAATCGAGGTAAGCGTCAAGGACGGGAACGGCAATGTTGTGGCGCAGACACGGGCTACGGCGCCTACCTCGGACGAAATCAACTGCGCCAAGTGCCATGGTGCGACAAATCCGTTTCTTGACGTTCTCCAAAAGCACGATGCCAACGAGGGGACCACGCTGGTAAGCCAGAGGCCGGTTCTCTGTGCAGGTTGCCATGGCAGCCCGGCCCTTGGGCAGAGTGGCCGCGGTTCTTCGGGTAAATACCTGTCAGAGGCGATTCACGGCTTCCACGCCAGTCGGGGCGCAACTTGTTACGATTGCCATCCCGGCAGCAGGACCCAGTGCAACCGGAGTCTGGCCCATACGGCCGCGGACGGCAATTGCACAAATGCGAACTGCCACGGCAGCATGGCCAACATTGCGGCATCAATTGCCAACGGGACCAAGACTCCCTGGTTGACCGAGCCCAAATGCGCCAACTGCCATACCGGGGTAGCGGAGGTGGATACCGGTACGACGCTTTATAGAAACGCCAAGGGGCATGGCGGGATGTACTGTGCAGGATGCCATGGCAGTCCGCACGCGATGGTACCTTCCCGGGAGGCGTCTGACAATTATCAGGCCCTGCAATATCAAAATAAAGTCAAGACAATCGGCAGTTGCGGTGTGTGCCACAGCGGTTCGAAAGGGGCCGGAACAAGCGAGTTTCTCAGCGAACATGGCAGCGGAGGAAGATCCACGGCCTGCAATATCTGCCACACTGTTGTCACCACAAATAATACAACCTACTGGCCGCACCAGTATCAGTGGAAGAACAGGTAACGTGCCTGGACCGAACCTGGGAAAGTTTCACAACAGGGTTACATGATAATTCTCGGCAGCACTCTGTGGAAACGCTCAAAAATCGTCTCCCATGGGCGCCATCAAAAGGCCACTTTTCTCGGAAAGTGGCCTTTTCCCTTTGGTAGGCCTTGTTTGATTTCGTTATTGAAATGGTGATTTGCCATAGCTCGCCACCTGCCCGGGACGAGTTCGAGTACACCGAATTAGCAATCTGTGTTTTCGGCCGGTATCTGTGCCGAATAAAGCCCAGTGCCCTTTTTACCCTCGAGGAATCAGTGAATTTTTTCCCTTCTTGATATTTTCTTGACGCGTTTCTCTCCCATTTTGACACCGGCTTTATCCATTCATCGCTAAACTGTAATCAAGTCAAGAGAAGACTACGATTATTGGAGAACTAGCCATGAAGCTCTATCTGTTCGATTCGGAAACCGGCCTTTATCTTGGACAGGACTTTGGTGACAAAACAGACATAAATATCAGTGAAGGCATAACTGATCTAACGCCACCAGACTATAATCATGGCGAAACTCCGGTGTTTGATTTTCAAAACCGGAAATGGACTGTAATTAAAACCGACAAAGTACGACCGATGATATTCGAAAAAAATGCAGGAGCTTAAATGAATCTTGAATCCGTTAAAGCTGACAGTTCATTGTTCAAGAAAGCAGTTGTCGCCATTTTTGGTGCCCCAAAGCAACTGAAAGATATCCACCTTTTTCATAAGATGTCCCTTATACCGGTTCTTGCCTGGGTCGGACTCGGAGCAGACGGGCTTTCCTCTTCAGCCTACGGCCCGGAAGAGGCCTTTAAGGCCCTCGGCTCCCACACCTATCTGGCGCTTCTCCTGGCCGTGGTAATGGCTCTGACGGTATTCATCATATCTTATTCATATTCCCGCATCATCGAGCATTTTCCGCACGGTGGCGGCGGGTATATTGTTGCCACCCATCTGCTGGGGGAAAAGGCCGGGGTAGTGTCGGGTAGCGCCCTGCTGGTGGACTACGTGATGACCATCACCATCTCCATTGCTTCCGGCGTAGATGCGGTCTTCAGCTATATGCCGGCCCAGTATCACATCTACAAAGTTCCCTTTGCCTGCTTCCTGATCGTTATCCT
>MTLD01000174.1_pt1 | contig 27928 bp, 26 predicted proteins | sample 1982471 | NCBI WGS metagenome assembly MTLD01 (sample SAMN05712604, study PRJNA340218) | biofilm metagenome | isolation source: sample SPM anode biofilm adapted to -50 mV | place: USA | collected 2012-02-03 | reverse complement strand
CCCCCTCCCGTCAAGGGAGGGGGAGCCGATTTGCGGATATTCAGTCACATTACAACTGTGCTGCAACATTCTTCACCCCATCTCTCCCCTTGTGTATAGAACTGGGGAGAGATTATTGCCGGAGCGAGTGGTTATATAGTCGAGTTTACAACCGGTTGCGGCTGTTTTCATGAGAGATGCCGCCAATTCAACCCGCGGACTCTGTCCGTGGCGGCTGAATGTACCGCATCTTTCATCCACCGGTATTGCAAACAAAAGCCGGAATATGGTATTTGCGCCCTTGATATCTGCAATTTCTTGGTTTATATTGAGGCGTTCGATTTATACCTTAACCTAATCAGGAGGAAAAAGTATGTCGCGTAAAAAGATTGCACTTATCGGTGGTGGACAAATCGGTGGCGTTCTTGCTCAGCTCTGCGCTCTGCGCGAGCTCGGCGATGTTGTACTTTTTGACGTTGTAGAAGGACTTCCGCAGGGGAAAACTCTTGATATTTCCGAGGCTTCACCTGTTGATAACTTCGACGTTTGCCTGAAGGGCGCCAACTCCTATGAAGAAATCGCAGGTTCTGACCTGATCATCATTACCGCCGGTCTCCCCCGCAAGCCGGGCATGAGCCGTGACGACCTGATCGCCACCAACTCCAAGATCATGACTTCGGTTGCCGAAGGCATCAAGCAGCATGCTCCCAAAGCCTTCATCATCTGTATCTCCAACCCGCTGGACGCCATGGTTACCCTCTGTCAGAAAGTTACCGGCTTCCCCAAAAGCCGCGTCATGGGTATGGCCGGCGTGCTGGATTCGGCCCGTTTTGCCGCTTTCATCGCTTGGGAACTGGGCGTTTCCGTAAAAGACGTTACTGCCATGGTTCTGGGCGGCCACGGCGACGACATGGTTCCTCTTATCCGTTATGCCAACGTTTTCGGTATTCCTGTCATGGCTCTTCTTGAAAAGAAATACAAGAGCGCTGCAAAAGCCAAAGAAGTTATGGATGCCATGGTTAAGCGTACTGCCGGTGCCGGCGGCGAAGTTGTCGGCCTGCTCAAAACCGGTTCAGCCTTCTACTCCCCCGCATCTTCGGCTATCTGCATGGCTGAAGCCATTCTGCGCGACCAGAAGCGCGTTCTGCCGGTTTGCGCTCTGCTCGAAGGCGAGTATGGCGTTGACGGCTACTATGTCGGCGTTCCTTGTATTCTGGGAGCTGGCGGCGTTGAAAAGATCGTTGAAATCGATCTCGATGCAACCGAACAAGCTCTGTTTGACAGCTCCGTATCTCACGTAAAAGAACTGGTTGATAGTCTGAAATAATTCTTTTCCGTAACAATGCAATGGAAGAGTAATTTCTCTTCCATTGCATTGCTGCTTCACATTATAATCAAAAAATACTGCTGTCGCCCCCCGTCCTACCTTATCAAGGATCCAGAGTCCGAAGATGTTTTGCTTGTCACGAGGGAACTCATTGTTCCCTACGTTGTGGTTTTATTGTATCTTTAATGATTCAGGAGGGATCGCAACCTGAAGGCTAGGACTGACGGATGTTAGGCTTGGTTATTTAGAAACCTTAAATTATCCGATTTATCCTTATTCCGGAAAATGGAGCAACAAGAGATGGGGAAAGCGTTACCCACAATTGAAATAAGCGAAACCTACTGCAAGGCTTGTCATATCTGCATCGAGTTTTGTCCCACAGATGTTCTGGAAATGAAGGGCCTGGTGGCTGCGGTAAAAAATCTGGATGCCTGCATCAAGTGTATGCAATGCGAACTTCGCTGTCCGGACTTTGCGATCAAGGTTACTGTTGATTCAAACAACGTGAGGAGTTAACCGTGGCTAAAAGAGTGGCATTTTTACAAGGTAACGAGGCTGCTGCCCACGGAGCGCTCTATGCCGGCTGCCGTTTTTTTGCCGGTTATCCCATAACCCCCGCTACGGAAGTTTCCGAAGTTCTGTCCATCGAGCTCCCCAAAATCGGCGGCAGTTTCGTGCAGATGGAGGATGAGATCGGGGCCCTTGCAGCCTGCCTCGGTGCGTCTTTGACCGGAACCAAGGTATTGACCGCCACTTCCGGACCCGGTTTTTCCCTGAAGCAGGAACTGATCGGTTACGGCTGTATCGCCGAAATCCCGTGCGTGATCATCAACGTCATGCGTGGCGGACCTTCCACGGGCATGCCCACCGGGCCCAGTCAATCGGATATCATGGCCGCAAAATGGGGCACCCACGGCGATCACCCCGCAATTTGCCTCGTACCCGCTTCAGTGCAGGAACTCTTTGAAGAAACCGTGCGGGCCTTTAACCTGTCCGAAAAGTACCGTACTCCGGTAACCGTTATGCCGGACGAGATCATCGCCCACATGCGCGAGCGGATTGTTTTCCCTGAACCGGGAGAACTGGAAGTCATCAACCGCCCCCTTCCCAGCGTACCGCCCGAACAGTACAAACCCTATGATACCTCTTTTGGCGATGTTCCACCCCTTGCCGCTTTTGGTTCCGGCTACCGCTTTCATGTGACCGGCCTCAACAAGATGCAGGATGGCTTTCCCACCACCAAGGCCGAAATTGTCCAGGCCGAGGAAGAACGCCAGAACCGCAAGGTTTCCGCCAATATCGACGATATCGTCACGTTCGAGGAGTATCGCCTGGAGGATGCCGAGGTCGCGATCGTTGCTTTCGGATCCACCTCGCGCTCGGTGCGCTACGCCATTAATGTCGCCCGCGAACAGGGCATCAAGGCCGGCATGTTCCGCATCAAAACCATGTGGCCGTTTCCCGACAAACAGATCAAGGCGCTCTCCTCCAAGGTTAAAGCAATTATTACTCCCGAGATGAATCTGGGAATGTGCACGCTTGAAGTGCAACGTTGTGCCGAGGGTAGGGCGCCGGTACATGGCCTCTTCCGCGTCGATGGTGAACCGATCAACCCCGGCCAGATCCTTGAAAAAATCAAGGAGGCTCTCTAATCCATGGCATTTGACTACGATAAATATCTCCGTCCCGGCAAACTGCCCCATCTCTGGTGTCCCGGCTGCGGCCACGGCATAGTCATGAAAGGGCTGATCCGGGCTATGGACGTGCTCCACCTGGATAAGAACAATACCGCCATTGTTTCAGGTATCGGTTGCGCTTCCCGGCTTCCCGGCTACATGGATTGCTGCACGCTGCACACCGCCCACGGACGCGCTCCGGCCTTTGCCACGGGTATGAAGATGGCGAAGCCCGACATGACCGTCATTCTGGTCGGCGGCGACGGCGATGTGATTGCCATTGGCGGCAATCACTTCATCCACGCCTGCCGCCGGAATATCGACATGACCTATATCATAATGAACAACCTCGTTTACGGCATGACTGGAGGCCAGTTCTCACCCTCCACGCCGACCGGCAAAAAGGCTTCCACAACTCCCTATGGCAACCCCGATCCCAACTTCGATATTGTCAAGCTGGCCATTGGCGCAGGCGCTACATTCGTTGCCCGTGGCACTTCTTATCATGCCGCTCAGCTCGATAAGCTGATTTCTGCGGCGATCAGCCACAAGGGCTTTTCCGTTGTGGAAGTGCTGGACGACTGCCCTACGACCTATGGACGTCGCAACAAGTTCAAGTCGGTTGTGGAGATGATGAATCGTCACAAGGAAAACTCCGTCCCGGTTGCGGCTGCCGGAAAGATGTCGGCTGAACAGCTTCAGGACAAGGTGATCACCGGTATCATTCACCAGGCGGAGAGGCCTGAGTATTGCGACGAGTACGCCAAAATCATCGAGCTGGCCAAGGGAATCGCCAAGAAGCAATGAAGAGGAGTTGTGCGGATGTCCAGATATGAACTCAGGTTTTCAGGTGCGGGCGGCCAGGGGTTGATAACCGCCGGTATCATCATGGCCAAGGCTGCTTCCATTCATGAAGGGAAACAGGCCGTGCAATCGCAAAGCTATGGTCCGGAAGCCCGTGGCGGCGCTGCAAAGTCGGAAGTGATCATCTCCGAAGAAGCGATCGATTATCCAAAGGTTACCAAGTGCGATGCGTTACTGGCCATGACTCAGAAGGCATGCGATAAATATTGCGTCGATATCAAGGAAGGGGGAATCTTGCTGATTGATTCCGATCTGGTCAAGACTCCGCCGCAGGGTAATTTCAGGATAGTGTCTCTTCCCATATTCAACATCGCCAAGAGTGATCTGGGACGCGAGATCGCGGCCAATATGGTCGCTTTGGGCGCCATGGTGGCCATCACAGGTGTCGTGTCGCGTGAAAACGTCGAAAAGACCGTTGTTTCCAGCATGTCGGAAGCGTTCGTCGAAATGAACCGCAAGGCTTTCAATCGGGGATTTGAACGGGCCAAAGAGGTGTATACCGCAACTCAAGCGTGATCAGACGGTTGGGATAAGCTTTATCGAGGAAGAGGAGAGCGTGGATTGCTCTCCTCTTCCTGTTTAATTCCACTTCCAAATCAAAGCGCTATCTTCGTTGGCTCGTCAAAGGCTCCTCAACGTACTATCTGTACGCCTCGTCGCCTTCTTCCTTGCCGCCTTGATATAATCTTTGATTTGAAACCGGAATAGGCCAGCAATGTCCGGCTTGGTGATTGCGTTAGAGTTAAGACCCTGCTGTAACCCCTCACCCGGCCTTCGGCCACCCTCTCCCGCTGGGCACAAGCGCTAGCTTAAGAGATATTTACCCTGTTTTTCTCCCTCCCCTTCAAAGGGGAGGGTCGGGGTGGGGATGGGGTAAAGCATGATATTTAGACATGTTACCAGCACTAACCCCATCCCCCTCCTAACCTCCCCCTTGAAGGGGGAGGAACATAAAGCTCAAAGTTAACGCTTATGCTCCCGCTGGGAGAGGGACTGTTTTTTATCCCTTCTCCCTCAGGGAGAAGGTGCCCCGGAGGGGCGGATGAGGGGGATTTTGACTTACTTTAAAAAGCTTTGATTACGAAACCGGAATTACCTATGACCGGATGATGCCCGGCGTACCTGTCGTTTTGAGGGCCCTGCAGGTAACGCAGACGGGTTGCGCTCTCGTGAGTCAGGTTTATGTCCGCCGGACTTGTTTGACGAATTTACTTGAGAGGCCGGTTTCGCCTCGGGCTTGATCTTCCGGGGTTGGGGCTGCCGGGGTGGGCGGGCAAATTCCTGGTCTTTTTTCGGAGCCGGTACAGTGTAGTCAAATCCTTCAACAATTCGCCGCTCCAGCTGTGTTCCCAGTTTCTTCTCTATCGTCCGCACCATAGCGCCGTCTTCCGAAGTTACCATGGTGAAAGCGTCACCGCTTTTGGCTGCCCGGCCGGTACGACCGATCCGGTGGACATAGGCTTCAGGCGTGTCGGTTATGTCATAATTGATGACATGGGAGACCTGCGAAACGTCGATGCCGCGGGCCGCGATGTCTGTCGCCACGAGAATCTGGAATGTACCGTCACGGAAACCGTCCAGCGCGGCTTGCCGCCGGTTCTGAGAAAGATTCCCCTGGAGTGAGGCGGCCTGATACCCAGCCTTTTCAAGCTGTTCTCCAAGCCGCTTGGCGCGATGCTTGGTCCGGGTAAAGATCAGCACGGACTCTGTGTCGGTGTGATTCAGGAGTTCCAGCAGGAGCGGCGTCTTGAGGTGCTGCTCTACCGGATAAATGGCGTGGGTAACGGTCACCGGAGGTGCCGTATTTCCCACCTGGATCGTGACCGGATCGCTGAGGATTTCCCTGGCCAGTCCCCGGATTTCTTCCGGCATGGTGGCAGAAAAAAGGAGGGTCTGCCGCTGTTGCGGGAGTTTCCCCAGTATCCGCTTGATATCGGGAAAGAACCCCATATCGAACATCTGGTCGGCCTCGTCCAACACCAGGATCTCCAGGCGTGAAAGGTCGATGGTTCCCTGATTGATATGGTCCAGCAGGCGGCCGGGACAGGCAACCACGATCTCAACTCCTCTCTTCAACTTGGCGATCTGTGGGTTGACGTTGACGCCTCCGTAGACCGTGATACTGCGGAGACGTGTCTGCTTGCCGAGAACCGTGACCGCATTGTTGATCTGTTCCGCCAGCTCACGGGTAGGGGCGATGATCAGGGCGCGAACCACGCTGCGCTCGCCCTGCTCCAGCCGGTGGAGGATCGGCAGCGTGAAGGCAGCAGTCTTGCCGGTGCCTGTCTGGGCCAGCCCCATGACATCTCGTCCCGCCATGACCGGAGGGATTGCCTGGTCCTGGATCGGGGTGGGGGCGACATACCCGGCGGCACTGATTCCGGCAGCAACGCGGGGGTGAAAATTGAATTCTTTGAATTGCATGGACACTTCCTTTTTCTTGGTACTCTTGACGAAAAAAGCCCCCGTAACTCACAAAGTCTCGGAGGCCTCAACTTCTATAGCGACGTAACGTAGCACACATTTTCATAAATGTATGCAACTTTAAATTTCAGAAGGTATAATTCTTGCTCCATCCGTCTTTATTCGCTTGCTATCGCCAGCCATACCTAATATGCTGTATCATTGCACGGTGTATCGTGTAAATCACAACAGCAGATGGAGAGGGAACACACACATGGCAAACGGTACAGTAAAATGGTTCAATGACAGCAAAGGGTTTGGTTTTCTTGAGCAGGAGAATGGCGAAGATGTATTCTGTCACTTTTCGGCTATCGCAGGTGACGGCTTTAAATCCCTTGCTGAAGGGGATAGCGTCACGTTTGATGTCGTTAAGGGACCTAAAGGTTTGCAGGCCTCAAACGTAAAACGCATATAACCGGCAACGGCAACCGACCGCCGTAATCACGAACCCCGGAACCTTTTCGGGGTTCTTTTTTTACCAGACAAGGAGTTTTGGATGGCAAAACCGAACTATTCATTCGAAAAACGTAAAAAAGAACTTGACCGCAAACGGAAGCAGGAGGAAAAGCTGCAGCGTAAACAGGAGAAGGATTCCACAACCGAAACCGGCCAAGAAGAGGTTGTCTCCGAGGCGTAGGGTGAACAAAGACGGCCAGAGGAAAACGGCCACTATGAACTTCAAGGGACCTGGTAATGGCATTACCCTCAACTGTCTATAAGGCAACGTTACAACTCTCAGATATTGATCATGGAGTCTATGAAACCATTCAGACAACGGTAGCGCAGCATCCGTCCGAGACTGAAGAGCGGCTTGTGGCAAGGTTGTTGGCTTTAGCCATCTTCTTTGAGCCGGATTTAACCTTTACAAGGGGATTGTGTGCCACGGACGAGCCGGATATCTGGGTTAAGGAGCCTGATGATCGTGTGAAGCTGTGGGTTGAAGTTGGTCTCCCCGATGCAGACAGGATTATCAAGGCAAGCCGTCATTCAGGCAGAGTGGCGCTGTTGGCCTGCGGAAAATCCCTCACGAGCTGGAATCAACAACACCTGCCTAAGCTGACGATGATTAACAACCTGACCGTCGCCAGCGTTGAACCTTCTTTCATAAACACGCTCGCTACTCACCTGGAAAGGGTTATCAACTGGTCGATCACCATTACCGAGGGCAATCTTTACCTCGCTGTTGGTACTGAGACGTATGAAACCTCCATTCAGGTCAACGTAGGGACATTATGATCCACTTGTAGGTGAAGGGACTAATGGTTCAAAGGTTTTCCAAGAAGGATGGTGGGCACGAATTCATTGTGCCCACGCGGATAACTTTTGCAAGAGCATCATCTGAATCACCAAAAGAGATAAGCGTCAGTCCAGCGCCACAACAAAACATCCCCGGAAACGGCTGGATTGATACTGAGCCTGTTTGGTCTGGGCCTCTTTCAATGATGTGTACCTGCCCAATCGCACCCGATAGTATTTTGCGCCCGCCTTCGGTGCTTCCTGGATATCGGCTGCGCCATAACTCTGCTTCAGTTCGTTGGCAAAGCGGACCGCGTTGGCCTTTTGGGAAAACGCTCCCACCTGCAATGCAAAAGAACCGCTGTCATAGCTCTTCGGACTACGATATACGGGGGTGCCGTTCTGATCATTCTTCAGGTAGCCAAGCGCCGTGATTTTAACCGGCGCCAGACCTTGCCGGAGTATGCCCAGTTTATCGGCCGCAGCTTCTGACAGGTCGATGATGCGATCACGCACAAAAGGGCCGCGGTCGTTGATTCTTACGGTGATCTCCTTGCCGGTACGCTTGTCGCGAACTCGGACATAGACCCCCAATGGCAAGGTTTTGTGCGCCGCGGTCATGGTGTTCATGTCGAATAGTTCGCCGCTGCTCGTGGTACGGCCGTGAAAATCGCTGCCATAACTGCTGGCAATTCCCTCTTGCTCGAAACCGACATGGCTGGCAAGCGGTTCGTAACGGACGCCGTTCACGGTATACGGTTTCTGCCCTCTCTTGGTGGGATAGCTGAGAGTCTCCTGTGTCCGCTGAGGGCCGACGCAGGCAGCTAACAGTGATGGAAGGATAAAGCAGACCACCACACCCAGGGGTCTGAAAAATTGCATCGGTAACAGCTTGTCTTTCCGCATACGTTTGTTTACCTCGCTCCAAATATCCGGCAGTTGCCGCACTGTATCATAAAAACGTAAAATGGTAATCCATTAACGTACTATTGCATAATACAAACGGTTGATTTTACGCGTTCCATCCGGGTATACTCCTCCTTTGACAATCGCCCCGAATTAGGTCATAGTTCCAGACAATTTCGTACCCCCCTTCGGAGAACCGATGCAAGCCCGAACCATAACCCCTGAGAAACGCGACGACGATTCCCAATTCGATACTACCCTGCGCCCCAAGTCGTTGGACGATTATATCGGCCAGGAGAAGATCAAGGGAAACATGCGCCTGTTTATCGATGCCGCCAGGGGGAGGGGAGAGGCGCTGGACCATGTTCTTCTGTATGGGCCTCCCGGCCTGGGTAAGACAACGCTGGCCAATATCATTTCCTGCGAGATGGGAGTCAACATCAAGTCAACATCCGGTCCGGTCATCGAGCGTCCCGGCGACCTGGCAGCCATTCTGACGAATCTGGAACAACATGATGTCCTGTTCATCGATGAAATCCACCGCTTGTCCCATGTGGTTGAAGAAATCCTGTACCCTGCCATGGAGGACTTTCAACTGGATATCATCATCGGACAGGGGCCAAGCGCGCGTTCCATAAAGCTCGACTTGCCCCGGTTTACCCTGGTGGGCGCCACGACCCGCGCCGGGTTGCTGTCATCGCCGCTCCGCGATCGTTTCGGCGTCATTTCGCGGCTGGAGTTCTATACTCCGCGGGAGCTTGCCACCATTATTACCCGCTCCTCCCATATTCTGGGCATGGAAATCGAAGCAAAGGGCGCTGACGAGCTTTCCCGCCGTACTCGCGGCACGCCGCGCATTGCCAACCGGTTGCTGCGCCGGGTTCGCGACTTTGCCCAGGTGCGCGCCAATGGCGTCATCACCCGTGATGTGGTCAAGGAAACCCTGGAGCTGTTGGAGATAGACGAAATGGGGTTCGACCACATGGACCGCATGATTCTGCTCACCATTATCGACAAGTTTTCCGGCGGCCCGGTGGGGCTGGATACCATTGCGGCAGCCATCAGCGAGGAAAGCGACACCATCGAGGATGTGTATGAGCCGTACATGATTCAGAATGGATTCCTCAACCGCACGCCACGCGGACGCGTGGCCACCCTGGCCGCCTTTCAGCATTTTGGCCGCACCGTACCCACCTCACTCCAGGCTGCTCTCTTTTGACCATGCAACAGATTCTCGAATTTCCGGTCACATCGTCATATACCTTTGATAACTTCGTCGTCTGCGACGGCAACGCGGCAGCGGTGCGCTTTGCCCGGCGCGTCACCGATCCGGCCGAGGCGGAACGGCTGCTGTATCTGCACGGACCTTCCGGTTCCGGCAAAACCCACCTGCTGAAGGCAATCGGGATGGAGCTTTCAGGCGGCAATTGGTCGAATGTTCCCTATGTCTCCTTCAGGGAAGCATTCTCCGCTGAACGGCTTGTCGCATCGTTTTCCGGCGCAACGGCCCTGCTGGTGGACGACTTGCACCTGTTGCCCGATGACGCTGCGTTGCGGGCATCCTTGTGGCAATTGTTCAACGACTTTCATGATGCCGGCCGTCCCGTGGCGCTGGCAGGACTCCATTCTCCGCGCGAGTTGCCCTATCTGGATGACCACCTGGTATCGCGGCTGCTGTGGGGACTGGTTGCCAGGGTGGATGCTTCCGATGACTCCTCGCGGCGCATGATCCTGAAAAAGATTGCCGACGACCGCCAGGTACGCGTACCTGACGATGTGGTTGATTACATCCTGATCACCACCAGCCGCGAGGTTGGTGAGCTGATCCGTTTTTTTGAGACGATCTACCGTTTTTCCCTGTCCACAAAGCGCAAGATTACCCTGCCGCTGGCCAAGGAAGCGCGTGATCGCGGGGGGGCTTGAATGGGTCCGTATCATAACCGCCTCAAAACCCCCGAAGAGATCGAATTACTCAAAAAACGGGAAGAACTTTCGCTCCTCCAGCGGGATCTTGCCGAGCTGGAACAGTCCTATGGCCTTCTCAAAACCGGCATCCGCCAGTTCGAACAGAGGTACGAGGAAGTCCTGGGGGCGCGCATACGCACGCTGGAGGATCTGGAATGGCAGTTGAAAGGATTGCTGGACAACGACGGCATTGACGCTGAGGCGGCTTCCATTACCAGCGATGAAACCATTATCAACTTTCATCATCGTACCGATTTGCTGGATGAGGACGACATGCCTGTTCCGGATGAACCTCGAAAAAGCCTGAAGATCCTGTATCGCGAGGTTGCCAAAGCCATACATCCCGATCTGGCGTCCGACGAGGAAGACCGCTTGCGGCGTCAGGAACTGATGACCATTGCCAATCAGGCTTACGGAGCGGGGGATCGCAAGGCGTTGGAGGATATTCTCTGCGACTGGGAGTTGGGGCCTGAACCGGGACCGAATATGGATATCGCCCAGGAGCTGGTGCGGATGATTCGTCTGATTGCGCGCACCGAGCAGAACATCCATGCGGTTATCCGCCAGATCGAGGAATTGAAGACAACCGATATCTATGGTTTCAAAATGCGGGTCGATGAAATGGAGGCGGACGGAATCGACCTGATGGCCGAAATGGCGGCCAAGGTTGAGCAGGATATCCTCAAAGTCAGACAGCATGTGGCGGACTTGCAAGGCGAGGCCCACACCATGGAGCAGCAGAGCGCTCCGGCTCCGGCTCCGGCGACACGATTGCTGCGCTTTCCCACGGATCATAATTACGGTGTGTTGTATGAAAGGAGCGCCGGGTCGGTGGATTATCGCGACTGGCAGCGCCTGGGAAACGCGCGCGGAGTCCGGGAAGTGTTGCTGGACAAGGCCGTGCGGCTTGATGTGAAGGGAAAGAGCAGGGCAGGGCTGGATTTTCTGGATGCGCTGCTGCCGGATGATCTGCAGGCGCTGTTCCTCTATGATATCGATGACAGCGCTCTTGGGCATGTGGTGCATTTTTCCGGCCTCAACGAGCTCTATCTTTCCAATACGACGATCACTGATGAAGGGTTGAGGCTTTTGGGCGCCCTTAGCGGCTTGCGCCGCCTTTCCATTTATCATACCGCCATCAGCGATACGGGACTGGATAACCTCACCCGGCTCGACGGGCTGAAATGGTTGACCTGCAGCGGGACCGGCATAACCGAGGCGGGGCTGGAGCGCTTCCGGCAGCAGGTGCCGGGGTGCAAGGCGGTCAATTTCCAGTGGCGGTACGGGAAGTGATGGAACCGGAAGGTTATACCGGTTATCGTCAGCTTTGTCCGGTTAGGTAATTGCACAAGCGCTAAAACCCTGCTTTAGCCCCTCACCCGGCCTTCGGCCACCCTCTCCCTCTGGGAGAAGGGCTGATTTTTATTCCTTCTCCCCAAGGGAGAAGGTGCCCCGGAGGGGCGGATGAGGGGGATTTTGACTTACTGCACTCCTTCCCTTTAAGGGGACGAATTTGGAGAGCGGAACAGTCCGGGGGCGAAGCTTGTATGCCGCCCCCTTTTGTGCAGGCCGCTCCTGGAATCCGGGTCAGGTCAGTATTTCCTGGACACCATGTATTTGGCAAGATCAACCACGCGGTTGGCATAACCCCACTCGTTGTCATACCAGGCAATGATCTTGAACCCGCTCTGCTCCCCCTTGAAGTTATTCTGCATGGTCGTCACAGAGTCGTAGATGGAAGAGCTTCGGGAATGGATCAGATCGGAGGAGACGATCTGTTCGTCGGTGTACTCCAATATCCCCTTCAGATACGACTCCGAAGCTTTTTTCATCATGGCGTCGATCTCCTCGATAGTACTCGACCGCTCTGTCTGAAACGTAAAATCGATCACGGAAACGTCAGGGGTGGGAACCCGGAAAGCCATTCCCACCAGTTTTCCTTTTACCTCCGGAATCACTTCGTGCAGGGCTTTTGCCGCACCGGTGCTGGAAGGAATGATGTTCACGGCTGCTGCCCTTCCTTCCCGCCACGTCTTCCGTGAAGGACCATCCACAATCTTTTGGGTGGCGGTGTAGGAGTGGATCGTTGTCATACCCCCTTTGTGAATGCCAAGCCCTTCCTTGAGTATCACGTGGACGATGGGGGCAAGGCAGTTCGTCGTGCAGGAGGCGTTGGAAACCACATGGTGTAGTTCAGGATCGTACTCCCCTTCGTTGACCCCCATTACAAACGTCTTCACCTCTCCCTTTGCCGGTGCCGTGATAATCACCTTCCCGGCGCCGGCCTTGAGATGCAAGCCCGCCTTCTCCGCATCGGTATACAGCCCTGTTGATTCGATCACGTACTCGACGCCCAGTTCCCGCCAGGGGAGTTGGTCGGGAGTCTTGGGCGCACCAATACATTTGATCCTGTGGCCATCGACGACCAGAATGTCCTTGTCGGCGGACGAAGCGCTCTGTTCCGTGGCAAGGGAGCCGGGAAACCGGCCGTGAATGGAGTCGTACTTCAACTGATAGGCGAAGTAGTCCGCATCGGTGCTCGTATCCACGATGGCTACGACATCAAACTCCTTTCCAATTATTCCCTGTTCCGCCATTGCGGCGAGCACGAGCCTTCCTATTCGTCCAAATCCGTTTATTGCAATTTTTGTCGCCATACTGTGACCTCCTTTTTCGTTTCAGGCATACCAACTACAGCTATCTGCACACTCTTTCTTGACCACCAGATTTTGTCATCTTCCGGTCCGTCCTCGAGTCGTTACCGCAAATCCCGCGGCTGGCCGATCGATGCAAGCACGCTGCTCCACAGCCACCCCTCGGGATCGATCTTCTTTCTTGTTGAACAGGCGAGGGAAATTGGCACATGAGTGAATTCACCCTTCCAGAAGCCGACGACCATCCCGGTTCTGCCGGTCATCCCGGCATGTACCGCGTTATGCCCCAAAAGCAGGCAGAAAGCGGAGTCATGGGGGGTAGCAGTCACGCTTCTGATGGTATAGCTGGGATCGATGTATTTCAGGTTTATCTCCATGCCCGAAGCTTTGAAGTGGCTTTTTATGGAGTCCCTGAGCAGAATGCCGATATCTCCGAACCGTGCGTTACCCGAAGCATCCGCTTCTTCCGTGTCCGCAAAAAGATCCTGGCCGGCGCCTTCGGCAACAACGACGACTGCGTGCCCTCGAGCCTCAAGCCTTTTCTTCAGCACCGAAAGAAAACCTTCCAGCGTAAAAGGGATTTCCGGGATAAGGCAGAAGTTGACATTATTGTCGGCAAGAGCGGAGAATGCCGCGATAAATCCCGAGTCCCTGCCCATGAGCTTCACCAGGCCAATCCCGTTGCGGGCGCCAGTGGCCTCGTTGTGGGCTGAGCCCGTTGCTCTGACCGCCTCGCTCACCGCCGTCTCGAAGCCGAAAGACTGCTCGATAAAGGAGATATCGTTATCAATGGTCTTCGGAATACCGATCACCGATATTTTCAGCCCCCGTGTTTCGATTTCACCGGCAATCGCTTTGGCCCCCCGAAGCGTTCCATCTCCTCCGATGGCAAACAGGATACCGACATTCATCCGGTCAAGGGTATCCACCATTTCGGACACATCCTGGGGTCCCCGGGACGAGCCGAGGATGCTGCCGCCCATGCCGTGGATCTGGTTGACGTTCTGCGGCGTCAGCTCAACGGGGGTATGGCCGTATCTGTAGGTAAGCCCTTCAAAGCCATACTGAAAACCGAAAACAGTTTTTACTCCGTAGTGAAAGTACAGGCTCATCACCAGTGACCGGATGACTTCGTTGAGCCCGGGGCAGATGCCGCCGCAGGTAACGATTCCGCATTTCAGCTTTACCGGGTCAAAGTAGATTTTCTGCCGGGGGCCGGCCAGCTCCATACCGGGAGGCTCAACACCCTCCGCCACGCACTTTCTGATATCCGCGCAATACGCATTGTAGAGGATATGCTCGTCGTCACCGGCAAAACGTATCCCGGTCATGGGCGACGGTATCCGGCATTCCCCGAGCCTTGATATTGTGAAGTCCAGATTGTTTTCAGTCATGGTAATGCCTCATTTACTTCCGAAGGTGGCAGCCAGGAGATAGCTACCGTCCCTTATGATATTACAAACTTTCAAATTTGCAATGTCATATGGCGGCTCCAGCGACATATCCACCAAGCGTTACCAGGACGTAAGCCGGGCAGGGTGAGGCTGTCTTGATATCTGCATGACGCACCTGTATTGCATTCTGTTAATTAACAGATAGATTTAAAAGATATTAAAAATATTGACAAAGCGCGAAGAATCCAGCTTTTATGTACACCCCCCGATTCTTTGCCAATCAGTTGGTCCGCATGAATGTCGAAAGTTCAGTGAGGGCACAATTATGACGGCTTGGCATTATTTTCACGCATGGAACGATACTCAGCGTCAGGTTAAAATTACCTCCGCCCTTGCTGAGGCGGGCGTTCAAACTGCACATTTTTCCCAGAAATCTCAATATGGGCCGGGAATCGTTTTTTTCAGGGATATTTCCCATGATCTGTGCGAATTCCTGAGAACGGCGAGCAGACAAGGCAATGAACGGATTTTGGCGGTATCGGTTGATAACGCCTCCCGGAATTGCAGGGGCTGGAGTCTTCTTGAGGCTGGGGCGTGCGACGTGGTGGCGTGGGATCACTCGGAACAACGCTGCCGGGAAATAGCGCTTCGCCTCAACAGGTGGAATGAAATTGATGAAGTTATCGAATCACCGCTGGTTACCGGTAACCTTGTGGGCAAAAGCCTGGTGTGGAAAACGGCCCTGCGCCAACTCATCGAAGTGGCGTTGTTTACCGATACATCGGTGCTTGTCAGCGGCGAATCGGGCACAGGAAAGGAGCTTGCCGCCCGGTTGATCCATTCCCTTGATAAACGGGAACAGAAACGCGATCTGGTTGTTATTGACTGTACGACAATCGTGCCGACTCTGTCGGGTAGCGAGTTCTTCGGCCATGAGCGCGGGGCATTCACCGGTGCAACCTCAGCCCGGGACGGAGCTTTTGCGCTTGCGGATGGCGGAACTCTGTTTCTGGACGAGGTCGGAGAACTTCCCCTGGAGCTTCAGGCGCAACTGCTGCGCGTGGTGCAGGAAAAGTGCTACAAACGGGTTGGCGGCAATTCCTGGCAAAAGACCGAATTCCGGTTGATCTGCGCTACCAATCGCGATCTTGTGAAAGAGGTAAAGAAAGGGCGATTCCGGCATGACCTCTATTACCGGATAGCGGGCTGGGAATGCCACCTGCCGCCGCTCCGCGACAGAAACGAGGATATTCTTCCCCTGGCGCGTCATTTCATGGGCCTGATTTCACCGCATGAAAAGCCGTTCGAACTTGAGAAAGAAGTGGAGGAGTTCCTGCTGAATCGTGACTATCCCGGAAATGTCAGGGATCTCAAACAGCTCATGACCCGGATCATCCATCGCCATGTGGGAAAGGGCAGGATAACCGTGGGCAACATACCGATCGAAGAGCGCCCGGCTTTCGATTGCGACTCGCTTTACTGGTGCGACGAACTGTTCGAACAGTCCATCAGGAAAGCGGTCACCATCGGCGTGGGGTTGAAGGAAATAGGCAGAATTGCCGAGGACACGGCAGTGGACATCGCTGTCCAGGCCGAGGAAGGCAATCTCCAGAGGGCCGCGCAGCGCCTTGGGGTTACGGATCGCGCCTTACAGCTTCGCCGCGCAAACAGGCGTCAGAACGGCTTATCCGCCGGGTACTGAAGCCTGGCCCCAGGGGTCGGTCCGGTTGACCGGAAAAGGAATCAAACCTCTCCGGCTCGTCGCCATTGCCGTCATGGGTTTGTTTGCCCGGACTCCGGAAACAAGGCGCAGCAGGTTTTCTCCCAGGATCATTCTTTCTTCCGGTTTTGGCAGACCAAGAGCCAGGACCTTCATCAATTCCAGCCCCGGATGCAGCCAGGGGCCGTCAGTGCCGAACAGAACCTTTTCCGCGCCCACGCGCTTGACCGCTTCTTCCAGCAGGTCAAAACGCTTGATTCCCGAGGTGTCCGTATGGATGTTCGGGTAGCGCTCCATCAAATCGGTCAGCGCCTTGTGAGCTTTCCAGTCATCGGCGAAGCTTCCCAGATGGGGAATGATAAAGGGAATGTCCGGGTATTCCGTTGCCAGCAGTTCCACCTGCGGGACTTCGCCCATGACATCGTAAATGACGGGAAGGGCAAAGGCGCGTAACGCCTCGCAGATTTCACGGGTAATCCCGCCGTCGTGACGGTGTACCTTGACGCCCAGGAAACCGTAATCCAGGACAGCGGTTTCCACCATCCGGTAGACTCTTCCCCGGTCCCGCTCCGGATGGATGCAGGCGAATCCGAAGAAGCGCTCGGGCCTGTTCCGGACGTATTTCGCAACCCTGCGATTGGCGAGGGCGTAATCGGAATGAAAGACCGAAAACAGCACGGTGCGCCCGATACCCGCCTTGGCGGCGCGCCGCAGGTATTTATCCAGATTGGCCGACGTATCCCACGGCCCGTTCAATCCGTCCCCTTTGCCGTAATGGCAGTGGCAGTCAATAATAACGTCTTTTCCTGACATAATGTGCCTCTCTCGATTGTCGTGTCCTATTGCCCAGTTCGCATTCAATGGCGTTCATAATCGCCGCGACCGCCCGGTCCGGCTCGGAAGCGGTGTTGAAACGGCCCCAACCGACCCTGATGGTGCAGCCGGTCTCACGCGGGGAAAGCCCGATCGCCCGTAAGACATGAGATGCTTTGGCATTGCTGCAATTACATGCCGACCCTGTTGACAAGGCCAAACAGTCACAAAGCGTCATGATCCGTTCCGCCGTAATGCAGGGAAAGGTAACGCTGCTGTTGTTGGGCAGTCGGTTGCCCGGAGAGCCGTTTATTTCGAGCGCCGGAATGCCATTCAGTAGCAGTTTCTCGAACCGGTCCCGCAGGGCGGAAATCCTTGGTTGTTCATAAAGCATATTATTGCGCGCAATGTTGCAAGCTTCGCCGAATCCGACAATGGCCGGGACATTGAGCGTGCCGGGGCGAAGCCCGCATTCCTGATCGCCGCCGCTCAAGAGAGGCCGCAAAGAACAGTTCTTCGCGCCACCCCTGACATAAAGCGCGCCGATGCCCTTGGGCCCGTACATCTTGTGGCCGCAGAACGAGAGAAAATCGACTCCCCAGTGCGCCGTGTCGACGGGAATCTTTCCGGCGGCCTGGGCGGCGTCGCAATGAAAGGCCGCTCCATAACGATGGGCCAGCAGCGCGAGGGAACCGATATTCTGCAAAGTTCCGATTTCGTTGTTCGCGGCTTGGATGGATACCAGAAGCGTTCGTTCATCGATGCAGGCAGCGGCTGCCTCACTGCTAACGCGTCCTTTCCGGTCCACGGGCAGCGTGATTATTTCGTATCCGTTGCGCGCCAGTCTCCGGCACGGTTCCAGCACGGATTTGTGTTCGACGGCCGAAGTGACGATGCGGTTCCGTTTCCCTTTTATCGCTCCTCCGGCAAACCCTTGGATTGCCAGGTTATTGCTTTCCGTGGCGCTGCCCGTAAACACGATCTCGTCCGGCTCCGCGCCGATGAGCCCGGCAACCTCGGCGCGCGCCTTCTCCACCGCCTGCCGGGCGCTGCGTCCAGCGCGATTATGCAGGCTCGACGGGTTGCCGCACGAACCGGACAGGTACGGCAACATGGCCTCGACCACGCGCGGGTCGCAGGGGGTTGAGGCGTGGTTGTCGAGGTAGATGGTTTGCATATGTCCGATCACAGTTGAGCCTATAATCCTTGAGACCCTCCGTTACACCATACATTGCTGCAACGGCCGCGCCCAGAGGCGCAACCGTGTCGTTAGAACAGCATGAGCTCACCCCACGTCCTTGGTCCCACCACCCCATCGACGTTAAGTCCCCTGGCGCGCTGGAATGCGCGGACGGCGGAGAGGGTTCTGGGGCCGAATATACCGTCTTCCACGAGGCGCTCGCCGCTGCCCCCGGTGGTGCTCCAGATCCATCTGTTGAGCCTTCTCTGCAGATCCACCACATCGGGACCCTGGGAGCCATACCTGAGAGTGCGTCTCTGGGGGGGCGGCGGCTGCGGTGTGGGCGGGATGGGTTGCGGAGTGGGCGGTGCCGGCGGTTGCGGCGGGCGGCAATTGTTCTGCATGCACCATTGTCTTTGGGCGATGCAGTTATAGCCGTGCATCGGATCACGCGACGGGTAGCGAAGACATTGCTCGAAGTATTCCTCGCATTGTCTGCAGGGGTCCTTATACTCATATTCGAATTCCGCATAATACGGTTCCGGGCTGAAACCGGCTCTGTTTTGCATGATAAACCTCCTCTTTTGACTGTCCAAAAGTAACAATTCAGGCTGAAGCTCCCCCCTTTTTCAAAGGGGGACTTTAGCTGTTGCATACCGGGAGCTGAATAGTTACGTCCAAAATTGAAAAGGGTCGCCAGAGACTTTTTTGCGGCATAGCCCGTGATCGTGTTGCGCCGGATTGCCGGTTACGTCATTCAGGCAATTGACCGCAGTGTCGATATCATTCGGGGTATGCCTGGCTGTGATGATAAAACTGAGGCGCGGGACATTCCCGCTTCCCCCCTTGTGCAGCACCGCCCTGATATTGCGGCGGAGAAGCTGTTCATGTATGGCAATCGCATTCATCCCCGGGAACGGTGTAATGGTTTGAAAGGGAAAAAGACCTCCGGTTGCCGACAATCCCAAAAACGCCAACCGGTTGCGAAACCTTGTTACGAGACGGGCCAGACGGAGGCGCAGGGCGTCTCCTGATTGCGTATTTGCTGCAAGCGCATGAAGGGCGGCGCGGATTGAAGCTGCCGACGGCTGGCTGCAGTGGACCCTGGTTTCGCTTTTTTGTTCAAACTGAGTGATCATCGCGCTGCTGCCGCTCAGAAGAGCCATGGGAACGCCGAATCCTTTGGCCAGTGATGTTATAACTATGATCTCGGGACCATAGGCATCGAACCATCTCAGCAATCCGCCGCCGCCGATACCGTAGGGAGCATTCCGGCCCGGCGAATGCCCCAGTATTCCCAATGACTGGGTATCATCGATTATCAGGATTCCGTTAAACTCGACCGCACATGCCTGGTATTCTCTTACCGGGGCCGGTCTGCCGCATGCAGGGCAAAAACCGTCCGTAACTATCAGCGGGCGGACGCCCCGGCGGTGGTTTCGTTTCAAAAGACGCCGCAACGCACTGGGGTCTTGATGAAGGAACTCCAGCACGTGCGCGCCTTTTCCCGCAGCTCTCTCAACTCCCCAACGGGAAATGGGATACGCGCCCTTATCCAGATAAATGATGACCGGTTCCCTACTCAGGATACCGAACAGATCCCAGAAGAGATGGAGGGTGGAAGGGGCGAGAACGCCCCTTTCGCATCCCTGTAATCGCGCCAGCGCATGGGCAACCTGATGTGTCAGGTCAGGCTCGCAAAGTGCTGCCGGCGCTCCTGTGGTGAGATCCTGCCATGGCCCGAGAGAATGGGAGGGGTGCCGGAAGCCCAGGTAGAGGGAAGAAGTAAAATCGAGCATGGCGATGTCCTTTTATTCCGGTTTCAAATCAAAGATGATATCAAGGCGGCGAGGAAAAAGGCGACGAAGGCGTACAGATAGTACGTTGAGGAACCTTTGACGAGCCAACGAAGATAGCGCTTTGATTTGGAAGTGGAATTATCTGGCGTTTGCAAGTCTCCTCTCTTCTTGTCGTTTCAGATGAACCCACGGCGGTTTTGTATCGACCTGTTCATTGTTCAGGTCCACGCCGGTGGAGGCGCGATACGCATGGATGTAGCCCTGGATTTCCGGCTTCCAGTAGCGCGCCCAGTTCTTTGCCTGGTCCTCGTTGTTGACGACGATCCAATCGCCGTAGCGGATCGACAGGATGATCTGCTCGCCGTACATGCCCAGTTCCTGGAAGTGGGTGATGGTGGTGTCGTTCCATCCCTGAAGCTTCTTCATGGCATCGACACGGCCCATCCACTCTTCGCGATACGGCACCATCGGGCGGCCATGAATGAACATCTGCATTTCCGGGCGCGCCAGGAGCCACTGTTCGATGAGCATCTCCACCCGCGCGGTCCAGGGGAGGTCGCCGAACTGGTTGTGGGCGCCTTCCGCGAGAACCAGGTGGACTTCGCGGATTGCTTTCAGGAGCGGATAGGCATCCGCGATTACCGTGGTGTCGGCATCTTCGCGATAGAAGATTGAGGCGCGGTAGAGCAGGTTGTGGAAGGCTTCCAGAAATTTTGAGCGGCTGTCCGCGGAGCGGAGCATGGGCACTGCTTTGCCGTACAGGGTGAGGCCGTACTGGGAATCGTATTCGTAGGCCCGGCGCGGAATGGTCAGACGGTTGTGCTCGTTCTGGATGTATCCCCACAGGAGATTGTTGAGCGGCCGCAGCGGGTCGATGGTGAGTTCCGACAGCGGGTCGCGGTCGGCCGGTCCTCGCCGGTTCTGAAAGCGCATGGCGATGACGTTCATGGTCTGAATCAGCATCCCTTCCTCATGCCAGTAGGACCACATAAGCTCCAGAAGGCTGGGGCAACTGTATCTGTACTGCAGGATATAGTCGCAGTAGGGAAGCTTTTCAGCCCGGAACACGGGGTCAGGCCCAAGAAGGGCATCGAGTATGCGGCTGAGATACGGCAGCTTGTCGCTGGAGCCGAAATATTGCTTGAGCCTCGATTCGAGCATGGGCACGGTAACATTGTCGTTGAGCCGCCTGCTTTCTTCGTTTTCGTCAATACCGGCCAGGGTCTCAAGAAACTGGTCGAACGTGTCGGGAGTAAGTGTGACCGTTTTACCGTCCTGTTTCTTGATGATCCCGCTTTCCACAAGAAGAAATATCTCTGTGGCGAGGCGCAGGACATTGTAGGAATCCACGGCGTTTATGCTTAACCGGGCGTCCAGCTTTTGCGGGTTTGAAAGGTTGAATTTGGAAGCACCGGCCGATTTCATCACTCCCTGGATTATGTCGCTTTGCTCGCAGAAGACCTTTTGGATGAATTCGTTGAACCGGGTAAAGCTGATTGCTTCGCAACGGTTCCTGATTGCTACCCACAGCGCTTCGTCGGGTGTGGACATGGCCGCCGTACGGCGCAGGGTGACGGGCAAGATATCTCCTTTTTTGACTATCCTTTGCATGACTTTGACGGAGTTGGTGACGCGCACTCCGGCCTCTTGCTCATTGCCTTTGCCGTCAAGGTAGGCAAACGTGGCCGTCGCGTCATAGGCGCCGGGCGGAAGGCCCGTCGTATCCCATTCCCAAACATAACCGGACCCCGAATAGGTTACGTTATCGTTGGCTGTTTCCCAGGAAAACTGATCCGGTGCGGGAAGGTCGTTTGCATAGTCTCTTTTCAGTCTTTGAAGGGTTTTTCTTAGCGTCTCTTTGCGTTTTTTCGTTCCCTCCTCTTGGTCCTGAGCCACCGGTTCGACGGCAAGGACCACAATATCGCCTTCGGTGACGACCGGTATCTCATTTCCCTCCGTATCGCTCGCTACCGCCTCGAAATCGAGTTCTATCGTGAATGTGCCGCCTCCCTTCAGAATAGTGCCGGTGGTTTTATCCTTTGCGGTGACCGAAACCGTATACACTCCGAATGACAATCCCTGGATATCCAAAGACGCGGAATCGCGAAGTTGCTCCAGATTGTCTTCGGAAACCATATTGCCTTCGCTATCCATGACACTCCAATTGTCGTAGGTGTATTTCAACGTATCGGCGTGACGAATATGCAGAATCACAATGCTTTGCTGATTGGTTTTTACTATGTTTCTTGGCGGATCGGTTGTGACTATGGGACCCTTTGATGGTTTCATTATAACCTCCTGATTCTGTTAAAACTGATCGGTTGTAGTTGTGATAATGGCTGTCCGGTCGAGCATAGCGCCGAGGTGTCCAGCGTTATCCTGAACGCCCAGTACTTGAGCAGATCCGCAAGAATCCCGCTTTCCTCCTCCGCGCCCATGACGCCGTCCGATCTTGCCTGGCCTATAACGGCAAAGACAAGCGTCGGCGGAGCCTGCTGAACCTGGGAAGGCGACGCCCTCCATCTTCGGTATATTTCCCTGAGCGCGTCCGGTTGCCGGTCGGGTGAGGCAAGAGCCTGCTCAAGCGTGATGCCCTTGAGCGCTGCGGGTCTGTGGTCGAGGATGAGCCGGACGAACTCAGGCAGGCAGCTTTTCAACATGGCGAAGAGCTGCTGCCGCTCCGGATCGAGTCCGGCGCGCGGATAGTAGGATTCCCATATTCGGGAAAGCGCCGTCCATTGTGGATCAGGGTAGAGCATGGAGCCCATTGTGGCAGAGAGCATGACCCTGATCCAGGGCGCTGGATGGGGGTCGTCCAGGTTGACCCGGAAGACAAAGGCGCGGGGAAGCCCGACAACGGCCATCAGGCCGACCGTGGCGGTCACGCCGAGTCTGGCGGCCGCCCAGAGGTCGGCAATGATTTCCGATATCCAGCGCCTCCAGCACTCCCATGCTTTCCTGTCGGCCCCTGCAACGGCAATCCGTTGCGCCAGAACAGGTTGCAGCGAAGGAAGCAGATCCAGGAGAGCAGCTCCCTGATGCCCGCATTCATGCACCAGGGATGAGGCGATTCCGCTGCCGATCATCCTTTCCCGGGGTACCTGGATGACAGCCACCGGGTTGGAATCTCCGCCGGGCAGCCGCGTGCGTGCGCGGCGAATGGCGGCTCCGGGCCCTGGTGTCAGGAAACAGATTACCTGCGGCGGGTCGTAGAAGTTACCGGGAAGTCTGAGCGCGTCGGCGGCGAACACGTCGAGGCCGGAGAGCCAGACGCCGGTATCGTTTTCGCTTCGCTGATTCAGCACATCGGCAAAGATGTCGAGCTGGCTCAGAATCGCGATGAAGCGCAGCCTCAGAAAGGAATACTTGCGCTGCGCCCGGTCCGGCTGCGACGCCTTCCCGACAGGTGATTTGAGCCAGCGCAGGTATCCGGTTACCATGGCCCGAAGCTTGCGCTTTCCTTCCGCCAGGAGCTGTTCGATGGCTACCTGGGCGGAGAGGGGAATGGCGGCGGCCGGCACCATGGGGGTATGCAGGCAGAATGACTCCATCCGGTCGATCCGTGTCAGGAGCGCCTGTGCCTCATTCCAGAGAAGATTGTGTGGAGAAACGGCACTAGCCATTGTTATGCTCCGAAGATGATTATATTACGCCCGCGGCGAATCCAGCGGCCTGCCTGTCCGTAAACGGAGGGTGCTTCAACAGGCGCGGCAGGTGCTGCGTCATAGCCCCAGGGCTCATAGTATGAGCGGCCATAACCGGCTGCCGGAGCAGGCTGCGCTATGGTAGTCGGTGCGGGTTGTGCTGCGGCTGCAGGCATGGGCGACATAGGTGCGGCAGGTGCTGCGGCAAACGGCGCCGCCTGCGCCACAGGCTGGGGGCCGTAACCGGTCCATGCCGGTTGTCTCCAGGAATGCCGGGGATAGGGGGATGGGCCTCTTCTCACGGGCTGGCCTGGTGCGACCGGTGCAGCGCGGCGAGCGCCGTAAGGCGCATACGGGGACCGTCTGGCGCCCCGCGCCGCAAAAGCCGGATGGCTCAACAGGCCGGGAGCGTGACGCCGGGCCGCCATGGCCACGGATCTTCTGGCCACTGTCATGGGGGGAACATGCGCAGGCGCTGTTGCCGCGTGCCGCGTCGCGCTGGACGCCAGACGGACGACACGGCGTGCTACTTCGAATTCCCTGTCTTCATTGCTGAGCCCTTCCAGCTCAAGGCCGAACAGGTTACCGGCCGCGGAACCGAGGGATGATCCGATTGCCGTGCCGATTCCCGGCGCGACCATGCTGCCGAGAGCGCCTCCGACCATGGGTAGGGCTTTTTTCGCCACTCCTTTGAGGACTCCGCCGAGCGCCCGGCCGACCGGGCTTCTGAACAGTTTCTTTGCGCCGCTGATTAATCCGCCGAGAAACTGTTCCAGTTCCGCTTCGTTTGTGACCGACAGCAGTTCGGCGGCCAGTTCCATTTCCTGAGCCTCGCTGAGCGGCATTTCCCCTTCAAACTCCCCGCTCATTTCACCGAAAAGCTCCTGACCCATCTCAAAGCCGGTTTCAAACTCCTGTCCCATTTCAAAACCGGTCTCAAATTCCTGACCCATTTCGAAGCCTTCACCTTCTCCTTCATACTCATACATTTCACCGGCAAATTCCGTATTCCACATGATCATTTCTCCTTTTGTTTTGTTTTTTGACTGCTTTGTTGCCTGATTAGTTCTACTTAGTCAGATTGACTTTGGCTGCAGTGTTTGCTCACCCCATCCCCCTCCCAGCCTCCCCCTTGAAAGGGGAGGAGTTTAAAATTACCTCCCTTTCAAGGGGAGGGTTAGGGTGGGGATGGGTTAAGTTGGTAATGTGACTCAGCAGAGTTAGAACCCTACCAGAATGATTTTCCTGCCTCGACGGTACCAGCGGCCGCTTCTCGGCATGCCACAGGAACAGGGAGCGCTGACCGGCTCAACCGGACTGTCTCCGGCAAGGTATGGCAAATAGAGTCTGGCGGCGTAAGCGGCGGCACGGCGGGCGGCCGTGGACGGATGTACGCCTGATGGATAGCGTCCCGCTCTCCTGACCGTTGAACCGGCAAATCGTACGAAACGCCGGGCCATTTCGAACTCGTGCTCTTCCTGGTTCATTTCTCCCATTTCAAGGCCCATAAGGTCACCGGCAGCCGAACCGATCCTGTTGCCGATGGTTGACCCGGTTGAACCTCCGAAATAGCCTCCTACTGCGCCTCCAACGATGGGAAGAGCCTTTTTGGCAGCCTGTTTGAGAACTCCGCCGAGTGCCTGGCCAGTGGGTGAGGAGATGAATGTGCGGGCTGCTTTGGCGGCCCTGCCGACCAGGCTGCCGAGGAAGTTATTCAGTTCGCCCTCACTGTTGATTCCAAGAAGCTCATGCACCAGTTCCATTTCTTCCATCTCATTGAAGGGGCTGGTGGCTTCGCCGCTGAAGCCTGCTTCGGCATTGCCGAATTCAAACTCCATTTCTCCCATCTCTCCCATTCCGGCCGTTTCCATTTCTCCAGCTCCAAATTCATTTACCGTTCTGTCGATGTCATGCATGGTTGACTCCTTAGTGAATATTTATAAATTTATGTTTATATAAGGCAAATCCCATGCCATGCGTAACGTATTGAAATTACATAAACGCATACGAACTTCGTTTCGGTGGGAGCGTGGTGGGGGGTGTTTCGGGCGAAATAGATTTCGGGGGTAAAGCAGGTATGTGGCGATTATTGAAAAAAGATGAGTCTCTTGCAAAAATCAAAAACGTTCCCTCCCCCCTTGGCGGGGGAGGGTTAGGGTGGGGGGGAAGGTGCCATAATATCAGCATGTTGCACCTTCACCCACCCCCCAACCCCCTCCCGTCAAGGGAGGGGGAGACGATTTTTAGATGGTAGTGTGGGCACAGATTCATCGTGCCCACACGGATGGTGGCTACCTTCTAAGGAAAGTCCCCCTTTGAAAAAGGGGGACTTAGGGGGATTTACAGCGGAGGCCAACGCCGGAAAATCCCCCCCGGCCCCCCTTTTTTAAAGGGGGGAGTATTGTTGATGCGCTTGGCTGAAGATTGGCGCTAATCCACAAAAAAATAATGGGGCGCCCCGGAATCTCCGGAACACCCCATTATTTTTGCCTCTCCACTGTTTTGCTATTATATCGGTTAACGCACACCGCCTCTATTGTCGAGGTAGGAGGTGTGCGGAAAACACCGTCTAATTCAGCTTATTTTTCGGTGGGGGCTGTTTTGGTATCAGATGTGGCGTCGCTTGACTGTTTCAAGGTGTTTCCCACAACGACTACTTTATCTCCAACCTTGAACTCGGCAGCATTGCTGAATGGCGCGGTGGTGATTTTGCTTTTGTCCGCAACACCCTGAAGAGTTACGTTGTTCTGGTCAATGCGGACTACTACTGCCTCCTCCTTCTGAATTTTTTGTGCATAGCCTCCGGCAGCAGGTGCTTCAGGCGCTGCGAAGCAGGGAATAGCGAATCCTAATAGTGAAGCGCATAACAGGGATGCTTTTAATAGTTTCTTTGTTTTCATTCTCATCCTCCTGAGGTTTCTTTGATGTTGGTTGAATACGATGCCTAGATACAAAACAGTATGCGGAGAGCGATGCTGCTGCGTCACGGCCCCGATGCCTGGAAAAGTCTCCAGTGCTTCCGTAACGCAACAATTTGTTGCTTACGGTTGAAATCGTATCAGATGGAAAACTGGCCAACAATCGGTCAACAGGCTATATTTTTTAAAATAGGATGTACAACGTAAGATTGGATATTATATATGAATATACGCTTAAAGGTGGAGGCGAGGAGAGTCTGGTGTATTGTAACATGCCGGTAATATAGCAATTGTTTCCGGAAAATGGATAGAATACCAGTGTACGGCACAACCATGCGGCTAGTACTTTTAGTAAAAATACATGAATGTGTTCAAATAAAACAAAAAAGAGTGGTGTGCGGGAGGTTAGGAGGAGAGATCGGCTCTCAGCTTTATTCCAAGGGGAACCAATTGGGTACGGCGTGTAACATTCAATTTTTTGAAGATGTTGTTGATGTGGGTTTTGACTGTCTGTTCACTGATAAACAGTTGCGAGGCAATTTCCTTGTTGGTAAGACCTTCGGAAATAGTTATGACGACTTCACGCTCCTTGTTGCTCAAACTTCCGCCAACAACAGAGTCCCTGGAGTTTTCCGCAAAGTTGACCAATGCCTTGATTTTGCAATTGTCAATCCAGATTTGTCCATTGCCGATTGCATGAAATGCCTTTAGCAGCAGGCGAATATCAGTATCCGTCGTTATTATTCCATTGATTTTATTGGTGATCATCAGGCATGAGATATTATCTTCACTGAGGCCGTAATCAAGAAGGATTGTTTTTGCCTTGAGCAGGCCTGCGGGTTTCTTCTGCTTAATTGTGTAGACGTCGGAAATAATGAAATCAGGCTCAAATGCGTCATTACTATCACTGGTGGAATCTATCACTACCGCTTCGGAGATATCCGCTTCTTTTTGAAGCTGTTCTTGTAGGGCCCTTGCCAACAGTAAACTTCCTATGCTGATTGCAATTTTCATATTTACCTCGCTCAAGCATTACAAAAAAAACACTTTTTTTGTCTCTTGCTTGGCCGTACAGTCTGTTGTCTGGATTGGGAAAATATAATTTAAGTAATATTAAAATATATATATGTGTTTCTTTTCTAACAGATTTCCTGTTGGAACGCAATACCGATGAGGCACATATTACGTGGAGAAGAGGAACGGGGTGTTTCGCAGTTATTCGGGTGGGCACGATGAATTTGTGCCCACCCTCTTTGTAAAAAATATTCTCTCCCCCCTGGCGGGGGAGGGTTAGGGTGGGGGGGAGCTGCCATGATATCTGCATGATGCACCTTCACCCACCCCCCAACCCCCTCCCGTTGTATAGACCGGGGTCAAGGGTTACAAATGT
>MTLD01000358.1_pt2 | contig 27960 bp, 26 predicted proteins | sample 1982471 | NCBI WGS metagenome assembly MTLD01 (sample SAMN05712604, study PRJNA340218) | biofilm metagenome | isolation source: sample SPM anode biofilm adapted to -50 mV | place: USA | collected 2012-02-03 | reverse complement strand
AGAGCAGAGCAGAGCAGAGCAGAGCAGAGCAGCATACCTTAGTTTTGTCATACTGTTTTTTAGACGATACTTCATAACTGTACCCTGTTGGGGGTAGACTTTTAGTCTACGCTTAATAGGGTTCATTTTTTGTTTTATTTAAATAGTATTTTAATTAGAGGAGTAAAAAATATGATGACAACACTAAAAAAATTCAGTGCGTTGATTTTGGCGCTCGGGATGCTGTTTATCCTGAGCTTTCCAAGCATCGCACACGCCGCAGACACAGGAGGTTCGAATCATTTTGAAATAAACGTCGTCGAAAATAAAGACAGCAAGTCGGGTGCAGAAATCGCCGACTTGACGATTAAGAATATCAGTGGTAAAACAGCTAAAAACCTGACCCTTGTAGTTGATTTACCGATGATTTTTCAACAAAAAAATGGCAAAAAAATAACTGTCAATCTCAAGACTTTAAAAGTAGGAGAAACGTTCACGCAAGCCATTTCTCGAAAATCTGACGGTTTGCCAACGACAGGTGCTGCCAACACAACAACGAAAACCAGTACACCATTACCGACGACAGGTGAAAAAATTACTTCAGTGCTGATGTTGCTTGGTTTAGGCGTATTAGCAGCGGTGTTTATTATCTTCATTAAACATCGCAAAGCAGTTAAACATTTATTAGCGTTAGCTTTGCTTGTGGCAGGATTAGGCAGTGCAACAGTCGTTCGTGCTGCTGATACTTATCGTCATCGTGAGGAAGTGAATCACGCGGTTGAACTTTCTGGCACGACTTATGTTTTCCACTTAGTCGCAGAGAGTGATTTTGAAACTTATACTGTGACATTCGATAGCAATGGCGGTTCGGATGTTGCGCCAGCAACAGATTTGGCGGAGGGAACGACAGTCAAGCAACCAAGCAATCCAAGCAAAACAGGCTATACTTTTGCTGGCTGGTATACGCAGTCAGATTTCTCAGGCACTGCTTGGAACTTTGCGACAGATAAAATATCTGCTAAGGACACGACGCTTTACGCTAAATGGACTGTTAACAGTTATACGGTTACTTTTGACAGTCATGATGGTTCAGTCGTCCCATCAGCGACCACCGACTTTGGCGATTTTGTTGTTGAACCCGATGCCCCGACCAAAACAGGTTATACTTTTGCTGGTTGGTTTACTGCAAGTGATGTGACAGGTTCAGCTTGGGATTTCACTACTTATGAAATGCCTGCCCATGATATAACGCTCTATGCGCATTGGACAGCGAATCAATATGGTATCACTTATGACTTAGCTGGCGGTGTTAATGATAGTAGTAACCCCTCAAGCTACACTTATGGTACAGGTGTAGCGAACTTTGCGCCAGCGACCAAAACAGGTTATACCTTTGTTGGCTGGTTTGATGCAGCGAGTGGTGGTAATGCAATTACAGAAATTACAACCACTGATATAGAGGCTAAAACGCTTTATGCGCATTGGACTGCTAACCAATACGGTATCACTTATGACTTAGCTGGCGGTGTTAATGATAGTAGTAACCCCTCAAGCTATACTTATGGTACAGGTGTGACGAGTTTTGCGCCAGCGACTAAAACAGGCTATACTTTTGCTGGTTGGTTTGATGCAGCAACAGGTGGTAATGCTATTATAGAAATTACAACCACTGATATAGAGGCTAAAACGCTCTATGCGCATTGGACAGCTAATCAATACGGTATCACTTATGACTTAGCTGGCGGTACGAATGATAGTAGTAACCCCTCAAGCTACACTTATGGTACAGGTGTGACGAGTTTTGCGCCAGCAATCAAAACAGGTTATACTTTTGTCGGCTGGTTTGATGCAGCGAGTGGTGGTAATGAAATTACAGAAATTACGACTACTGATATAGAGAATAAAACGCTCTATGCGCATTGGACTGCCAACCAATACGGCATCGCTTATGAATTAGACGGGGGTACCAACGCTATTAGTAACCCCTCAAGTTATACTTATGGTACAGGTGTAACGAGCTTTGCGCCAGCGACCAAAACAGGTTATACTTTTGTCGGCTGGTTTGATGCACCGAGCGGTGGTAATGAAATCACAGCTATTTCTACGACCAGTACAGGTGCTAAAACGCTTTATGCAAAATGGGAAATCACTTATACGGTAACATACGACAGCAATGGTGGTTCAACAGTTAATCCAGAAATGGTTACTGCGGGTACAACGGTAACATCACCAACACCAACCAAAGATGATGCGACTGACAATGATCTGTTTGCTGGTGAACCAGCTCATGACTTTGATTTGGGAGGCTGGTATACAGACACAGCTCTGACACAAGCTTTTGATTTTTCAACCCCTATCACGGGGGATATCACGCTTTATGCCAAGTGGGACTTACCACTTTCAAAAGGCACTATTACCAACAACTTCTTAGGCGACCAAGGCGACAGGGTGTGGTTTGCTAATGCTTGGTGGCGCATTTTAAAAACAGATATGGACACGATGTTACCTGGCAATCAAGCACTTGTCCTCCAAGAAAAAGCCATAACTGCTCAAGAAACTGGAGATAACGATTTTTATGTTAAATTTCACAACACCTCACTTACTTATTTCCTTGATGGCACGACCTCAACTGGTTATGGTGAAAGTCATCTTAAATACGTGATTGACTGTTACTATGCTAATAAAATTAATGGCTCGGATTACGAAAACTATGTTCAAGCAGTTAGCCTCAATAATCCGATATTTTCGGCATTCGCGAGTTCTCCAGCATTTACTGGTAATGGGAATACTTACGATCAATGGTGGTGGGGAGACTGGTACACAGATACTCGATTTGCGACAAGTCTTGGTGGCAGTAAACAAGCTTTTGCATTAAGCTATGGTGACATTCAAACCCTAGATAAAAGTACATTTAATGATACAGGCTATTACAGTACTTTACTAGATTTTCAAACTGTTGGTGCTCTCGATTCTTTCTTTTGGCTACGGTCGGCTGGTGACTACTTTGGTCGAGCTGGCGTTGTGGTCAACGGTGACATCTACAATAGCCGCGTTGATGTGAAAGGCAGTTTTCCTGTTCACGCTGCTTTATCAATCCAATTAGATTAATTAACACGAGGTGTTGATTACAATGCAAAAGCAAGTCACAGATTGATGTGACTTGCTTTTTTATACGAGTTATCACTGAAAATTTAAAATGGGAATAGACCATTTCAGTCCACAAAAAAACCGCCTCATTTGGTGGTTTTAATAACTTTAATTGACAAGTTTACTCTCCAAAGTCATAAAGGAAAGTAGAGAGATAGCGTTCCCCATTGTCAGGGGCGACAGCTAGCACTTTTTTACCTTTGCCGAGTTTCTTGGCGACTTGTTTGGCTGCGTGAACAGCTGCACCGCCTGAAATGCCGAGCAAGAAGCCTTCTTGTCCGCCAATGACACGACCAGCAGCAATGGCATCGTCAGAGGTTACGCGGATAATCTCATCGTAAGATTTGGTATCCAGTGTGCCAGGGACGAAACCTGGTGAGATGCCTTGAATTTTATGTGGTCCCGGTTTCTCACCAGAAAAGACCGCTGATTCATCAGCTTCTACGACATAGATGCCGATATTCGGATTAGCTTTTTTGAGGATATGTGACACACCTGATATAGTACCACCAGTGCCAGCACCTGCTACAAAGGCATCTAAACCATTTTCGCCAAAGGCGGCGATGATTTCAGGGCCGGTCGTTTCTTCGTGAATGCGTGGATTGGCTGGGTTTTCAAATTGCAAGGGTAAGAAGTAGCCGTTATCTTCAGCCAGTTCTTTGGCTTTGGCAATGGCAGCGCCCATGCCACCAGCAGCAGGGGTTAAGACGAGTTCTGCGCCGTAAGCTTGGATGAGGCGACGGCGTTCGATTGAAAAGGTTTCAGGGAGGACGATGATGACCTTGTAGCCAAGTGCTGCGCCAACGAAAGCGAGTCCAATCCCAGTGTTCCCAGAAGTTGGCTCTACGATGGTGCCGCCAGGTTTGAGGGAACCGTCAGCCTCAGCGGCACGAATCATGTTCAAGGCGATACGGTCTTTGACAGATCCGCCAGGATTAAAGGCCTCTAACTTGAGATAAACATCAGCCGAATCGTCGTCGACATGATGCAATTTGACGATGGGTGTATCGCCAATTAAATCTGTAATATTGTCGTAAATTTTTGACATGTCAGTGTCCTCCAAAATGTTAGGAAATAGTTTATAATACTATTATACAGCTTAAAAAAATTTTCGGCTTATCAAAAAACGAAAACGGGTATAAAAAAATTTTATGAAGATTAAACATATCACGCCTATGGGCTATTGTTACGGTGTTATCGACGCTATGGTTATTGCCAAGAATGTTGCGAAAAGTCCAGATTTACCGCGCCCTATTTATATTTTAGGCATGATTGTGCACAACCACCATGTGACGGAAAGTTTCGAAAAAATCGGGGTACAGACGATAGACGGCGAAAACCGCCTAGCGATTTTAGAGACTATTGACCATGGGACGGTGATTTTTACAGCACATGGTATTTCTGACGCCGTGAGACAACGAGCCGCTGAAAAAGGCTTAACGGTAGTCGATGCGAGTTGTCCTGATGTTTTGATTACGCATGAAATTGTCAAGAAACACTTGGCAGATGGTTATGAGGTCATCTACATTGGCAAGAAAGGACATCCGGAACCAGAAGGTGTATTAGGGATTGATCCAGACCGTATTCATCTCTTGTCTAATTTACAAGATTTAGAAGCGCTTGAGCTAACGGGTAAAGTTTTCATGACTAATCAGACGACAATGAGCATGTGGGATGTGTCGGATATCATGGCAGCGGTACATGAGAAATTTCCACAAGTCGTGGCACATAGTGATATTTGTCAAGCAACATCTGAACGTCAAGAGGCTGTTGCTGAGCAGGCGGTCGGGTGTGATTTAACAATCGTCGTTGGTGACCCACGTTCGAATAATACAAATCGCCTAGCAGAAGTCTCTCGAAATCAAGCAGGTGTGCCTGCTCACCGTGTGGCAGATGTATCGGAGATTAAGCCAGAATGGCTAACACAGTTGCCAGAAGATGCGACAGTCGCGGTAACTGCTGGTGCCTCAACACCAACTGCCATTGTACGGGAGGTCATGGATTATTTGAAACAGTTTGATGGACAGAGCGCTGAAAGTCAGGTTTCTTATGAAGATATTATCCCACGTGGTGCCGTTCGTGATTTGACAAAAAAACGGGAAAATCGCTTGCAAAAATTGCGGGAACAGGCATTTAAGCGCGAAGATTGATACAGGGGATAGACATGTCGTGTAGCACATAGCACATGGCAAATATAAGTAATAGAAGAGACAGGGCTATTGTATCCCTGTCTCTTATTTCATTAGCAAGTGTGATTTTACCGATTTCGTATTATATTGAAAAAATAAAGCTATCATTCAAAGATAGAGAATGCATCGTCTAGAAAACTATTGGGACAGAAGTCATTAATTTAAAAGTTTATTATTTTCAGAAAATTCAGTTGACAAATTCTGTGAAATATTTTACAATAGCTACTAATACCGAAAAATAAACAGTGTTTAGATGCCGTTTTGTTTTAGAGGTAAGTACAAAGGAGAAGTTATGAGTGAAATTACAAATTATAAGTATTATGTTGGTGGCCAATTTGTCCAGTCTACTTCCGGTAATTTGATTGAGATTATCTGTCCATATGACCAAAGTGTTATTGGTCGCGTTCAAGCTATTTCAAAAGAAGAGGCTGACGTAGCTATTGCTGCCACAAAAGCAGCGCAAAAAGTTTGGGCAGATACTGATTTATTTAAACGGGCAGACCTTTTAAATAAATGGGCAGATCAACTAGAAATAGATGCAGAAGAGATTGCTCAGATGATTATGCGGGAAGTCGGTAAAACCTGGAATGATGCGGTGAAAGAAGTGACAAGAACGGCCGAATTCATCCGTTATACCGTACAAGAATTCATTCATACTAATGATGCTGCGATGTCAGGTGCCAACTACCCAGGAGGCTCTAAAAATAAATTCGCCATCATCAAAAGGATTCCTCTTGGGACGGTGCTTGCGATTTCTCCTTTTAACTATCCGGTTAATTTATCCGTTGCGAAACTCGCACCCGCATTAATCGCCGGTAACGCCGTTGTCTTTAAACCAGCGACACAAGGTGCAATTTCTGCAGTTAAACTCATTGAGTCTTTCGACAAAGTTGGTTTTCCAGCGGATATTTTGCAGTTAATCACTGGCAAGGGCTCAGACATTGGCGATTACGTTAGCGAACATGATGGGATTGACATGATTTCATTTACTGGTGGTGCGACGACTGGGCGTCATTTGTCGAGCTTTTCAACCATGAAACCGATGGTTCTTGAGTTGGGTGGTAAGGATCCAGCTATCGTCTGTGAGGATGCGGATATTGATAAGACCGTATCTGAAATCATGAGTGGCGCTTTTAGCTACTCAGGTCAGAGATGTACAGCGATTAAGCGCGTTTTGGTCCATGCTACTGTGGCTGATGAACTTTCTGAAAAATTGAAAGTGGAAGTAGAAAAACTCTCAGTCGGCATGCCGATAGATAACCCTGTTATTGTGCCATTGATTAACGAAGGGGCGGCTGATTACGTCGAAGGTCTCATTACAGATACCATTGCTGCAGGTGCTGAGTTACTTGTTGGCAATAAGCGTGAAGATAATTTGATTTATCCGACCCTCTTTGATCATGTGACGACAGATATGCGTTTGGCTTGGGAAGAACCTTTCGGTCCAGTGTTGCCAATTATTCGTGTGGCATCAGACGACGAAGCCATAGAGATTGCCAATGCCTCTGAATATGGCTTGCAGGCATCAGTCTTTACACAAAACTTTTCACGTGCTGTTGCCATTGCTGAAAAAATAGAGGCGGGTTCTGTCCAAATTAACGGCCGGACAGAACGTGGCCCTGACCATTTTCCATTCTTAGGTGTCAAAAATTCAGGCATGGGCGTGCATGGCATTTCTCGAACGATTGAATCAATGACGCGTGAGAAATTACTGATTATTAATGTTTAAAATTAAAACGCTGCTGTCAGCGTTTTTTTTCTAGGGGTCAAACGGACTTTGTATCGGAAAAAAAGGATGACTTTTGCTATAATAAGGAAAGCATAACGCAGGTACGGGCATGCGGTCTAAATCTTTGACCATTTTTGACCAATGCGCTATAATAGAATTCATAATAAAGAAAATAAAGGAGTTAATCACATGGCACTCATTCCTACAGTCATTGAACAATCAAGCCGCGGTGAACGCGCGTATGATATCTACTCACGTCTTTTGAAAGACAGAATTATTATGTTGACAGGTGAAGTAGAAGACAATATGGCTAATGCAGTCATTGCGCAACTTTTATTCCTAGATGCACAAGATTCAACTAAAGACATTTATCTCTATATCAATTCACCTGGTGGGTCAGTCTCTGCAGGTCTTGCGATTGTAGATACGATGAATTTCATCAAATCAGATGTTCAGACAATTGTCATGGGCGTTGCTGCGTCTATGGGAACAATTATCGCGTCTTCAGGGGCTAAAGGTAAACGGTTCATGTTGCCGAATGCTGAATACTTGATTCACCAACCAATGGGTGGTACTGGTGGCGGTACGCAACAAACAGATATGCAAATCGTTGCTGACCACTTGTCAAGAACTCGTAAAACATTGGAAAGAATTTTGGCTGAAAATTCTGGTCAAACGATTAATAAAATCCATAAAGATGCTGAACGTGATCGCTGGATGTCAGCAGAAGAAACTTTAGAATACGGTTTTATTGATGAAATCATGAATCGTAATGATTTAAAATAAGAGATATGAAGAGATGCTGGTATAAAAGGCCTCAGTCATTAAAAGAGAAAAGTAACCTTGCTTGGTTACTTTTCTCTTTTTGTGTACTATTCGCTGAAAAAACACGAGTTTATCACGACAACAACTTATTTTTACCGATGATATATTGTTTTCAATGAATCATCAGGTTGTTTGACAAGTTTTGTCTCAAACTCTTTTGATGGTTGGTCAGAATCACCAATTTTTGATATAATGAAACTAATGTTGATAATTGATGAAAAAATAATAGAATTAGATGAGCTGGCGGATAGGGTGTCAGATGCCTTCATAAAATTGACTGTAGTGGCTGATTTTAAGGCTCGAAAGCTAGCCTTTGAATCAGATGCTGCGCTACAACAAAAATTACAGACCTTAGAAGAAAACAGAGCTTACATCACCTATCGACCAGAAATTCGCGCTTTGCAGCAGGAAATTTTGATGACTGATACCATTTACCAGTATAAAATAGCAGAAAATGATGTGCAGATGTCGCTTTCTGATTTAGCTAAGGCGATTTCGGGTGTGATTTCTGATGCAATTGTTGTTGACGAAAATCTTCCCTTAAAGAAAGGAGGTCACCATGGCCATCACCACTGAGTTTGAAAAGACGGCGATTCCTCCGCTTGATATTGTAGGTAGGACTGCCATTTATGTTTTTTACAGTAGTTATAAATATGTGCGTCAGCTAAGTCGATTTGGAGATTTGAGTTATAGCAGTAAAAAAGCTCGTTACGCACTTTTGTATGTTGATACGGCAATGCTTGACGAGGTTGTACCTAAATTGATGGATTTGCATTTTGTAAAAGCTGTTAAGGTTTCTGAATTTGATCAGTTGAATCGAGATTTTTCAAGTGCTTTTCAAGAAACGATAAAAGAAGTTAAAAATGAAGAGATAAAAAAAGCAGTTGAACTTTAAAGTTCAACTGCTTTTTGATCTAAATAATCAAAAATTTGACTTTGCGGGCGTTTCTCGATTTTGATGGCATCGTCTTTAAAGTAAATGAAAGTTGTCGGTAGCGTGCTTAGTTTTTCTGAATGGAAATTACGTTGATTACGTACTAGGCTTGCCCTAGCGTAGGGAAAATGTTTGACAAAATCGGAGATGCTGAAGTCGATTTGATGTAGGATTTTGAAAAGCACTTGATTATTATAATCAAGTGGGGTTTTGCCAACCATTTCAGCTTGAAGTGCGAGAAGGAAACGACGTCCTGTATGTCGCCCAGCAAAACTGACAGTCAGAAAATCTAGAGTAGCCTTATAAACTCGGTCAAGGACGGCATTATAAGTCGTGACATCTTTAGTTAATTGGTAGGTGTCACGAATTTTTCTTATCGTTTTTGGTGTAACAACGGGGTTTAGGAACCAGTCGTGTAGCTCTGTTTCAAAATAGCTGAAATCGTCATTAAATAGTGTAAAGTAGTGTTGGATTTCACTTGTCATGATCATACCTGAATTTCTTAATAGTCTGTCATCTGAAAAAGTATAAAATTCCAATAAAATGTTTAAGCTAGTTATACTCGTTTAACTGAAAATAGTCGAAAGTGTATTACTTTTTTGGTTAAACGAGTATATCAATAAGGCAGATGAACCATGTCACTGCCCTAAGATATAGCGTGTCAAAGAGAAGGGAATAGAAAAAAAGTTTTTTCGATGTATATACTACTATTATTTTACCAGAATATCGGCTAATACTAAAGTAATTTGATATGGAAATAAGTGAGAAAACGATCGCAACGCTTTTGTTAAAGGGGTTAGGGAAGGAAAGGTGTTATTTTGATGTTATTTATAAATTTAAGACATTTTACCGATAGATTCTAAAAATCTGACAACTTTGCTACGGGCGTAACGATACTCAATCTGATTGTCTTTTAAAAAATGATTGAAGTTTTTTTCGCCACTTAGTGCATCGGCGACTTCTAATTCCAATTCGTAATCCAATCTACCTGAATATTCATTTTTGTCTAGTGCCATGAGACCAATATTGGTCTTATATTCGCGTCGCGTCGTTGTGAGCGAGCCTAGAACATGAATATCAGAGAGATTAATCTCGTAGCTTTTTAAAATCTCAAGGATGCTTTGGATATTGACACAGTTCTGAGGGAGTGTTTTGGTCGCTAAAATCGCCATAGCCTCTTCTGAGGTCAAAGCGATATTATGCTCTAAATTACCAACTTTTTGTGGGATTTTGAGCGTCATTTCAGCTGCATTATCAAAAGTGCGAATGCGTAAGGATAATTTATTGCCTCGTAATCCAAGCTCAGGTGTATCAAAGTAATGATTGGTTTGGCGGACGGGGGCAATGTGGCTAAACCGTTTACCTAGCTGATCAAACTCGGATAAGCTGAGTAATGTTTTATATTCAATTTCAAGATTAGTTTGCATGGCACTCCTCTTTTTTATGGTTTAGGGTTGAATTGGGTATTATCTAAAAAAACCGATAAATAGTAGTTTAGAGCTATTTTAAAATTTGTTAGCTTTTTTGTCAACTACCATTATAGCTTGTATCAGGTAAACTGATGCATTGCGCGAACTGTAGGGTGTATCGGGCTCCTTCCAAATTCAAGCCTAAGCCTTAGTTGTCTTAGTTAATTCGTTAGATTGTCTGCGCTTGAAAGGGTACTCCGGCGTTGGCGCTTGTATTTATTTTATGGTAAAATAAGTAAGAAATATTGAATTTATTGTACTAAAAAAGGAGAGATAGCAAGTTTTACCATTAGGATATGGGGGAATTTAGAGCTAGTCATTTGTGATTTAAGGATACAGACAGCGTCTGTATCTATCTAGCTGTTTCACAAGTCATATCATGAGTTCAGAATAGCTTGATAAGAAATGTCGGCAATCAAGTCATATCTAGTAAAAATGCGCTATCCAGACCACATTATGACAGAAAAATTTAACTGGGAAGCCTTTCTTGATCCGTATATTCAAGCGGTCGGAGAACTTAAAATTAAATTACGTGGCGCGCGTAAACAATATCAAAAGCAAAATCGTCATTCGCCGATTGAATTTGTGACGGGTCGTGTCAAACCTGCTGAATCTATCAAGAACAAGGCACGTTTGCGCGGATTTAAACCTGAGAATATTGCAGAAATGCAAGATATTGCAGGTGTGCGCGTGATGGTGCAATTTGTAGAAGATGTAGAAGAAGTATTAAATTTGTTGCGCCAGCGTAAAGATTTTAAAATTGTTCAAGAACGTGATTATATCAACAATCAAAAGGAATCGGGTTATCGCAGTTATCATGTGATTATTGAGTATCCAGTTGAAATGGTTGACGGTCGAAAACATATATTGGCAGAAATTCAGATTAGGACTTTGGCTATGAATTTTTGGGCGACAATTGAACATTCGCTTAATTATAAATATCAAGGTGCTTTTCCTGATGAACTTCGGAAACGTTTAGCTGTCTCAGCTAAAATTGCTTATGCTTTAGACGAAGAAATGAGTACCATTCGAGAAGAAATTCAAGAAGCTCAGCTTTTGTTTAATCCATCACGGCGTAAAGTTGATGATGGTGTAGAAAATCGGGATGATTTTGATGAAGAACACAACTGGTAAAAAGATTTGGATTGTTAAGAATGCTTATAAAAAAACCCAGGCCATTGCATCAGCATTGGAAGCTTTATGCCTAGAAGCCGGGTTTATTTTTGATGAAGAAAATCCAGAGATTATTATCTCTGTCGGTGGCGATGGCACGCTACTTGCAGCACTTCATTATTATGAATCAAAATTAGAAACAGTCCGATTTATTGGTGTTCACACCGGCCACCTAGGCTTTTATGCAGATTTTCAAGAGCATGAATTGGAACAGGTCGTTGCAGCAATTCAAAATGAAAAACCAGAAGAAGCCTTCAAATACCAACTCTTGAAGGTACAAATTCATTTTACTGATGGTCATCTCAAGACGCATTTAGCCTTGAACGAATCAGTTATTAAGCGAGCTTCCAAGACCTTGGTCGCGGATGTCAAGATTTCAGATTTTCTTTTTGAAAAATTCCGCGGTGACGGTTTGTCTGTCTCAACGCCGACAGGTTCAACAGCTTATAACAAGTCAATTGGTGGCGCGGTCATGCATCCTCGGGTTCACGCCTTTCAAGTGACGGAGGTTGCCTCTCTGAATAATCTGGTCTACCGCACACTGGGGGCACCGATGATTATTGCTGAAAAAGATACAGTCACGATTGAGCTTGAAAATGCTGATGATTATTTATTAACGGTGGATCAGCTAGAATACTTTTATGATCAAATCGCTTCTGTGACATATAGTCTGGACGGCGGCGAGATTTCCTTTGTCAATGGGAGGCATACTGGTTTCTGGCACCGTGTCAAAAATTCCTTCATTGGTGAAGTCAAATGAGATTCGATTTCACAGTCAATGCGACGCAAGACGGTATCTTATTAAAAACTTTGCTCAAACAACACGGTATTTCTAAAAATTTATTAGCTAAAATCAAGTTTGACGGTGGTGATTTATGGGTCAATGGTGTCAAACAAAACGCTATTTATAGCGTATCTGAGGGCGAAGTCATAAGTATCCATGTTCCTGCTGAAACAGCCACAGTGACCTTGAAACAGCAAGAAATGCCCTTGACTATTGTCTATGAAGATGACCATTTTCTTGTACTTGATAAGCCCGCAGGGGTTGCTAGTGTCACAGGCGTGAATTATCCAGATAGCACGATGAGTAATTATGTTGCCGGCTATTTAAAAGCACAAGATTATGAAAACCAAAAAGTACACGTGGTTACAAGACTAGATAAAGATACATCGGGTCTCATGCTTTTTGCCAAGCACGGTTATGCTCACAGTTTGCTAGATAAGATGTTACAGAAAAAAAGCGTGACGAAGCGCTATTTTGCTTTAGTCCATACATCTGAGAAACTTGAACAATCTGCTGAAATTCAGCTGCCAATTGGTCGTAAAGAGGGGTCAATTATTGAGCGTGCAGTAGTAGATGTCGAGCATCCAACTGCTAAATTCGCACATACATCTTACGAGATTGTTCGCTCACAGCCACATTTTACTCTAGTAGATATTCAACTACATACAGGTCGGACGCACCAAATTCGGGTTCATTTCGCGCATTTGGGTGCGCCTTTATTGGGAGACGATTTATATGGGGGCAAGCGTGATAAGATGTCACGTCAAGCTTTGCATTGTCACTTTCTTAGTTTTAAACATCCATTTACAGATGAAATGATTGTGTTAGAATCATCATTACCGCGGGATATGCGGTTACTTTTAGAATAGACTTAAAAGAATGTTAATCACCAAAAGGACTTCTCGTCATTGTAAGCGAGAGTTTTTTTGTCTATGTGAATCCATTTTTATGGTGTCGACAGTTTTAGATAATCACTTCACTTAGATTATCATTTAGAGAATCCTTTTTCACAAAAAATGATGTTTGATATTTTTGATTGCGGTAGTGTTGTTAGGAAGTCTCAAACTAATTTCTTTTAGGAAGTGGCAGTGAGATGATGCTTGTGGATCAGTAGTTAAATTAAGTTTTTTTGAAAATAGCCCTTATTTTTAAACTTGATAAAACAAGGGTTAGTAAAGAGGTGAGAATGCGAATACTGTCATGATATTTCAAGGGGTGACAAATGCTCTGAACGGTAGTCAAACATATTCTATTTCAGTAAAAAATGAATTTTCTCATGTAAATATCTAGCCAAGCAGAATGGAAAGTGATACAATAAAAAGGTATCTAGGTAGTCAGATAAGCCACAAAGGTCTATGTATTAGACCTAATACCTAAAATGCATGAGTTGCCCACTTTTTCAGAGTATAGTTAACTATACTTTGTTTCAAATACAATCATTGTTAGATGAGGCTCCTATACTGGAAATATGCTACAGCCGCGAAATGTCGAGAGACGCCAAGCAGGTTAAACAGATGTGATCGGGAAGGTCAATGTCAATGTAGCTAGAATTTTTCTTACGCCGTATAGTGCTAAAGTTCAACGATAGGCCAATGTACAAAGTAATTAACAGCTGTACATCAACTTATGGTTGATGTACAGTTTTAATTTGTTTAATTGGTAATACAACTAACAAATAGGAAAGACTTTGAGCGGACCAAAGTTCGTGATTGACCTCGTTTGGTAAGAGCGCTAGCGTGGGTCGAGTTTCAAGATATCACAAGAAGTGAAATCGTAGAAAGGGGTCCTTAATATAAATGAATAATGAAGATTTGATGACACAAGATGTTTTCGAAAATTTACAAGAACTCCTAGAGCATAATGAAATTAGGGAGTTCCGAGAAGCTTTTCTGGATCACCATATTTATGATCAGACGCAATTTTATCTGGATTTTGCAGATGACGAGCGTATAGAGCTTTATAGTATTTTGTCACCTCAGGAATTGTCAGAGATTTTTGAGAATATTGATTTTGATGAAGTTGATATTAAACCTTATCTCAAGGAAATTTCACCTGAATATTTATCAGCGATGTTTGATGACATGTCGTCAGATAATGCAGCAGATATCTTAACGAATCTGACTAAACGAGAACGCAGAGCTATCTTTTCACAGATGACCCCAGAAAATGTGACTGAGATTCGTAACCTCATGCATTATGATGAGGAAACTGCCGGTTCATTGATGACAACGGAGTTCGTTGCTGTTGTGGCCAATCAAACTGTTAGCTCTGCCATGACGGTTATCAAAGCAACAGCTGAAGATGCGGAAACGATTTATTATGTCTATGTGTTGGATAATGACAAACAACTCCTGGGGGTGATTTCTTTACGGAGTCTCTTGATTTCTCATGATGACACATTGATTTCAGATATTGTCAATGAACATATTATTAAAGTTGATGTTGAAGAGCCACAAGAACGAGTCGCTCGCTATTTTAGGGATTATGACCTGCTTGCATTACCAGTTGTTAGCCATGATAATATCATGTTGGGAATTGTTACTGTCGATGACATCATCGACGTTATTGATGATGAAGCGCAAAGTGATTACTCAGGTTTGGCGGGTGTCAATACAGATAATGTCAATCAAAACCCAGTCCAGTCTGCCGCAAAACGCTTACCTTGGCTTGTCGCACTCTTATTTTTGGGAATGGGAACGGCAAGTCTGATTGACCACTTTGATGGCTTGGTGAGCAAGGCCTCTGTTCTGGCAATTTTTATCAGTTTGATTACCGGAACAGCCGGGAATGCTGGGACGCAGTCCCTCGCAGTCTCTGTTCGTAGAATATCACTCAATGATGAGGGGAATCGGTCCTTCTTTAGTTTGATTTTGGCAGAAATTGCGACGGGGTTAGTGACTGGAGCAGTGACCGGTCTGACTGTTTTTCTCGTGGTCAGTCTATGGAAAGGCAATATGATTCTTGGCCTCGCAGTTGGTGTTGCCATGTTCTGTGCGATTACCGTTGCAAATTTAGCAGGCTCTTTGATTCCCGTTGCTATGGATCGGTTAGGGTTCGACCCTGCTGTTGCTTCAGGACCTTTTATTTCAACCATGTCAGATTTAACCAGTGTTTTTATCTACTTTTCTATCGCTGGGATTTTTATTCATTTCTTTTGAATGAGTAAGTGAAATCAAAAATGACAGGTTAGCGGATAGCTAACCTGTCATTTTAATTTTGAAACGTCGGGGATCTTATTTTTTAGAAATGATTTCGACAACGAATTCAAGTGGGCCAGATGTTTCAGCTGATGGTGCTTGGTTACCGTAAGCCATATCTGCTGGGATTGTCAATTTGTAGATACCGCCCACTTTTTTACCAGACAAGCCTTTTGTCCAACCAGGAATAACACCTGTTAATGGAAACTCGATCGGCGCAAGCGGTGCATCTGCAGATTTTTTAGTTGAGTCAAAGATGACACCCTTAGCGTTCCAACCAGTGTAGTTAGCTTTAATCGTGTCAGTTTCAGCAACCACATCGCCGTTTCCAGCTTTAAGTTCTTCAACTTTCAATTCTTTTACTTTCGTAGCATCAAATTTCTTAGCTTTGGCGAGTTTAGTGAAGACTTGCATACCGTTTGTTGCTTGAGCAGCAGGTTTATCTGCCGTTGAGCTTTTACTAGGTTTGTTTGCGACAAAGACCAGTCCCAAAGTGATAGCTGTAAAAGCTATCACTAGGAGGACAAGCCATAAAGAATTATTTTTAGTTTTCATACTCATTATTTTACCATATTTCCTCTGTTTTTTCTAAAGAAAAGCTATTTTAGGATAAATAAGAAAATCTGTCACAATTTTCAGAAATCATGATATAATTGAATATATTACAAAATGGAGAGAATATGTCCTATATCACAGAAATTTTACCACAATTATTGGATGGGCTGAAATTAACGGTTCTAGTCTTTATTTTAACGCTTATCCTATCAATTCCCCTAGGCATGGTCTTGGCTTTCCTACTTAGGATTCCAATCGTCAAATGGTTTGTTAACCTTTACGTTTGGATCATGCGCGGCACACCGCTCTTGGTACAACTCATTATCATCTTCTACGCCCTCCCCATGGTTGGCCCAACTTTGCCACGCTTTCCAGCAGCTCTACTTGCCTTTACTTTGAATTACGCCGCTTATTTTGCTGAGATATTCCGAGGGGGTATTAAGGCTGTTCCCAATGGTCAATTAGAGGCAGCAAAAGTGTTGAAACTGAGCAAGTGGCAGACGATTCGATACATTCAAATGCCACAAGTGGTGAAAATTGTTTTACCGTCAGTCTTTAATGAAATCATCACCCTTGTCAAAGACTCATCTTTGATTTATGTTGTCGGACTTGGTGACTTATTGCGGGCAGGTAAAATTGCCATGAGTCGAGATGTATCACTTGTACCGATTATGATGGCAGCTTTGATTTATTTGATTTTTATTGGTATTTTGACCATTCTATCGAAGAAAATCGAACAACGTTTTGATTACTATAAATAGGAGGTCAGATGCTAGAATTAAAAAATATTACTAAAAAATTTGGTGATAAAGTGATTTTTGATGGTTTTGATTTGACTATCACAAGTGGTGAAGTTGTCGCCATTGCTGGCCCCTCAGGTGGCGGTAAGACAACCTTGCTAAGAATGCTTGCAGGTCTTGAAACGATAGATGCCGGACAAGTGATTTTTGACGGTGAGGTAGTTGAGTTAGACGCACTGATTACTCGCAATCTATTAGGCTTTGTTTTCCAAGATTTCCAGCTTTTTCCGCATATGACGGTATTAGAGAATCTTATTCTCTCACCTATGAAAACCATGCAAGTCTCAAAAGAGGTAGCAATTGCTAAAGCTGAGGAACTTTTGAGTAATTTAGAGGTTATTGAGCAAAAAAATGCCTATCCTTTTAGCTTATCGGGTGGACAAAAACAACGGGTCGCACTGGCTCGTGCCATGATGATTGATCCTAAAATTATTGGTTATGATGAACCAACCTCAGCGCTTGACCCCGCCTTGCGAGATCAAGTCGCCAATCTTATTTTGGAAAATAAAAAATTGGGCATGACGCAAATCGTCGTGACTCATGATATGGACTTTGCCGAGAAAATCGCGGATACTATCATCAAGGTTAATGCTAAATTAGATTGATTTTAGTTAAATAATATTAGGAGAAATGACGTAAATGAAATTGAAAAAATTTTTAGGGATGATGGCTGTTTTAACAGCTTGTGTCACATTAGCAGCTTGTGGTCAAAAGACTGAAAAAGACAGTTGGCCTGAGATTCAGAAGAAAAAAGAAGTCGTGATTGGCTTTGATAATACCTTTGTTCCGATGGGATTTAAAGATGAGAACGGGAAAAATATTGGTTTTGATATTGATCTCGCCAATGCTGTCTTTAAAAAATATGATGTCAAAGTGAAGATGCAGCCGATTGATTGGGATATGAAAGAAACTGAGCTAAAAAATAGGTCAATTGATCTTATTTGGAATGGTTATTCCGTGACACAAGAACGTGAGAAAAAAGTGCTGTTTACCAATCCCTATATGAAAAATGAACAAGTACTCGTGACTAAAAAATCAAGTAAAATTGAGGATGTTGCAGGTATGAAAAACAAGGCTCTAGGTGCTCAGCAAGGGTCTTCAGGCTATGATGCCTTTACCAAACAGTCCAAGATTCTTATGGATATCGTCAAAGACAATGATGCGACGCTATACGATGATTTTAACTCAGCTTTACTAGACTTAAAGGCTGACCGCATTGACGGCTTGTTGATTGATAATGTTTACGCCAATTATTATCTGACTAAAAATGGTGAGATTAAGGACTACAATATTCTGACAACTGGGTATGATTCTGAAAATTTTGCAGTTGGTGCACGCAAATCAGACAAAACATTGGTTGACAATATTAACAAAGCATTTAAAGAACTGCATACTGCGGGTGAATTCCAGAAAATCTCTGAAAAATGGTTCTCTGAGGATGTTTATCCAGGAAAATAAAAATAATGAAAGCAAACTCCTCTCAATTAACGTATAAAGTTAATAAGAGGAGTTTTTTTATTGTTGCGTTTATCATGAGAAATTGTTAAACTTTAGGTAATCATAGTCATGTTATCGCTGTGTCAAAAGCTATAAGTGAGTTACAAATCAAAAAAAGAAAATCAAAAAAGGAACGAATTATGAAGAAAATATTAGTGCTGTTGACGATGTTAGTCATGATTTTTGGTGTGACAGTTGCTCATGCTGAGGCAAACTATGTCAAAGATGATGCGAAAGTTTTAAACCAATCACAAGTTCAAAATTTAAATGAGATGTTGCGTGAGCTTGCGAACAGCCAGACTAAATCGGGTGAAATGGCTCACCTGGAATATGCGATCATGACGGTTAAATCACTTAATGGGGATGATGTTGAAGATTATGCGCGAGATGTTTTCAATAAAAAACAAATAGGTGATAGTCAGCATAACTTAGGGGTCTTGTTTCTCATTTCGATTAAAGACCATGAGTATCGCATTCAATTAGGTGATGGCTGGGAAAAGACTAAGTATGTCAATGAAAGCAACATTAAAAAGTGGGTTTATACGGACAATGTGACAAGGATGCTGCGTACAGAGAATTATGGTGGGGCAATTGAGACGATAACAGAGAATATGATAGCGCTTGTGGGTCAAGATGTTGTGTTACCGCAGTCACAAGCGGCGTTTGCTAAGTCATTAGGTGTTCGAATTGCCAAGTCAGAGGCAGCACATGCTAAGCGCTTAGCAAATTTGAAAACGTTTGGCCTAGGAACAGTTATCGTTTTATTAGGGGGTGGCATCAGTTTTTTTAGTGTAAACAGTTGGCGAAAATTTGCCAAAAAACGCTATCTCAACAAAAATCGTGCCTTAGTCCTATCAATTTTAGAGCTGGAACTTGGCTTTTACGCTGAAAAAGAACGCTTATCTATTTCAGATGAAAGTTTAGCAGATGCCTTTAATGAAACAAAATTACCACCAACGATTGGAAATGTTCAGATGTTCCTTGACAATTTTAAATGGCATAACGCTTTAGTCAAGCAAGGTGATGCACAATACAAGGAAGATCGTCAACCTCGGGAACAAGAGGAGATGGCGCTTAGAATTACGAAAAAGAAACCTAGCAGACGCTATCATGATTTTAATGACATGAATGATAACTTCAGACACGATAGATTCTGGCGCGGATATTACTATGGCACATTGCTCTATCCAGTAGCTGCACCTCAAACGGCTTTTGCTGATCATGATAGCTCTGATTCAAATTCTGGTAATGACACTTGGACTGGATTTGGTGGTGGAGGTGGGTTTTCATCAGGTGGTGGTGCTTCTGGCAGTTGGTAAGGCAATCGAAATAAGTTGGAAATTATCTAACAATTCAAAAATTTTCTGCTTTTTTCTTGACAAGTGTCATATAAAACGATAGAATATAATAAAAATAAGAAAGGTTCTACGGTTGATCGAATGAAAACGTCAAACACAAACTTGCGATTGTTGGTGAAGGGCACACGCTAAGAGATAACTCTTACTGTTGTGTCCTGTTTGGCGTTCATTCATCAAGTAGGACAGGTTCAGCGTCTTGCTTAATAAGTGAGACGCTTTTCTTTTATCAACTATTATTAGACAATTTAAGGAGAATATCATGCGTAAAATAGAGTTTTTAGACACTAGCCTTCGGGATGGGGAACAAACACCAGGCGTCAACTTTTCAATCAAAGAAAAAGTCGCCATTGCCAAGCAACTTGAAAAATGGGGCATCTCAGCTATTGAAGCGGGTTTTCCTGCAGCTAGTCCTGATTCATTTGAAGCAGTTAAGCAAATTGCGGAGACGCTCACGAAAACGTCAGTTACGGGTCTTGCACGGGCTGTCAAATCAGATATTGATGCAGCTTATGATGCCCTGAAAAATGCCAAATATCCACAGATCCATGTCTTTATTGCGACAAGTCCGGTACATATGAAGTACAAGCTTAAAAAGACACCAGATGAAGTTATTGCCTCAATCACGGAACATGTAACTTATGCTAAAAGTCTCGTTGATATTGTTGAGTTTTCACCAGAAGATGCGACGCGGACTGAGAAAGGTTTCCTCCTCAAAGCAGTTCAGACGGCGGTGGATGCGGGGGCAACCTACATCAATATCCCAGACACAGTCGGCTATACAACGCCGACAGAATACTATGAGACCTTCAAATTCTTGATTGAAAATGTCACATCTGACCGAGACATCATTTTCAGCCCTCATTGTCACGATGACCTTGGAATGGCGACTGCAAATACTTTGGCGGCAATTAAAGGTGGTGCGGGACGTGTCGAGGGGACGATCAATGGAATCGGCGAGCGAGCGGGTAATGTGGCACTAGAAGAAGTTGCAGTGGCGCTTAAAATTCGTGAAGAATACTACCAAGCGACATCGGATATCGTACTTAATGAAACCTTCGCAACATCTGAGCTTGTTTCACGCTTCTCAGGGATTCCGGTTCCTAAAAATAAGGCTGTTATTGGTGGTAACGCCTTTGCGCATGAGTCTGGGATTCATCAAGATGGTGTGCTTAAAAATCCTGAAACCTATGAAATCATCACACCAGAACTAGTTGGGGTTCAGAAAAACTCTCTGCCACTAGGTAAACTGTCGGGTCGTCATGCTTTTGTGACAAAACTTCAGGATCTTGGCTTCGATGAGGTGATAGAAGATGACATGAAAGAGCTTTTCTCTAAATTTAAGGTTCTGGCTGACAAGAAACATGAAATTACAGATACTGATATTCGTGCATTAGTCGCTGGAACGACAGTTGAAAATCCTGAAGGCTTTCAATTTGATAATCTTGCGATTACGTCTAATGAAGATGGTACGCAAACAGTTACGATTAGCTTAAAAAATGAAGGCGAGGAAATTATCGAAACGATTGCTAATGGTAGTGGCTCGGTAGAGGCAACCTTCAATGCCATTGACCAATTCTTCAATCAGTCTGTTAAACTCGATAGTTATAACATTATCGCAGTAACTGAAGGAATTGATGCTCAGGCAGAAGTACACGTTACGGTTGAAAACAATGATACGGGTACAATCTTTAATGCCAATGGTCTTGACTTTGACGTACTACGGGCGAGTGCGATTGCGTATGCTAATGCCAATACCTTGGTTCAACGTGAAAATGCTGGCATCATTACCAAGAAAATTTCTGAAAAAGCAAATCCAGAAGACTAATTGAGGCAAATCAAACCAAGTTAGCTGACATAGAATGGCAAACGGTCGTAACAAGTATTTTCAAATTTAGAAAGAATAAATTAAAACATGACGAAAAAAATTGTAACTTTAGCAGGTGATGGCATTGGCCCAGAAATCATGGCAGCGGGGCTTGAAGTTTTAGCAGCTGTTGCAACGAAAATTAATTTTGATTATACAGTTGAGGCGCATCCCTTTGGTGGTGCTGCTATTGACGAAACTGGTCATCCACTCCCAGAAAAAACTCTGACAGCTGCTAAAGAGGCAGATGCCATTCTTTTAGCAGCTATTGGTGGACCGCAATATAACGATGCAACCGTTCGACCAGAACAAGGTTTGCTCGCCTTGCGAAAAGAGCTAGGGTTGTTTGCCAATATCCGGCCTGTACAAATTTTCGATGCGCTCAAACACTTGTCACCTCTTAAACCTGAAATCATTGAAGGGGTTGACTTTGTGGTTGTCCGTGAATTGACTGGCGGCATTTACTTTGGCGAACATACTTTGAATGACCGTAGTGCGCGTGACATTAACGACTACACATACGAAGAAATTGAGCGTATTATCAAGATTGCCTTTGAGATTGCGCGTGGTCGTGGTAAAAAAGTGACCTCTGTCGATAAGCAAAACGTGCTTGCGACCTCGAAACTCTGGCGTATCGTCGCTGAAGATGTCGCAAAAGCGTATCCAGATGTGATGCTTGAACATGCGCTAGTTGATAGCCTTGCGATGAAAATGATTACCAATCCTAGCGATTTTGATGTCATCGTCACAGAAAACCTCTTTGGCGATATTTTGTCAGATGAATCAAGCGTTCTCCCAGGTACCTTAGGTGTTATGCCTTCAGCCTCTCATGCGGCTAATGGTCCTAGTCTTTATGAACCGATCCACGGCTCAGCGCCTGATATAGCGGGGTTAGGCATTGCTAATCCCATCTCGATGATTTTATCAGTGGCTATGATGTTACGTGAAAGTTTTAAAGCAACAGCTGGGGCTCAGTACATTGAAAATGCTGTCAATAAAACATTATTAGAGGGTGTTTTAACAAAAGATTTGGGCGGCACAGCGAGTTTATCAGAAATGACAGCAGCGATTATTGATAACCTATGATGAAAGAGATATGGCTTGGGCTATTAATCCTTTGGAATCTGGTGGTTTTCGGGCTCTATGCTGAAGACAAACGCCGTGCCAAGCGTGGTCTCTGGCGAATTAGCGAAAAGGCCTTGTTACGCTCAGCTTTCATGTTTGGGGGTATAGGAGCTATTATTTCAGCACATATTTGCCACCATAAAACGAGAAAATGGTATTTCCAAGTCGTTTGGTGGATAGGCGTTATACTAGATGTTTTAATCATCGTGTTCATATTAAAAAGTAAATGATATTACATTAGTTAGATAGAAAGAAGTAGTTTATGGGACAAACAATATTTGATAAACTGTGGGATCGCCACGTGATTACAGGTGAGGTTGGCGAGCCGCAACTCCTTTATGTGGATTTCCACATGATTCATGAAGTAACGAGTCCGCAAGCCTTTCAAGGCTTACGTGAAGCCGGACGCAAAGTACGCCGGCCGGATTTGACCTTCGGGACAACTGATCATAATGTACCGACGGTTGATATTTTTAATATCTCAGACTTGATTTCGAAAAATCAAATTGATACGTTAGCGCGTAATGTCGAAGAATTCGGGATTGATGCTGCGACGCATGGATCAGAACGTCAAGGGATTGTCCACATGGTGGGACCTGAGACTGGGAATTCACAGCCTGGTAAGGTTATTGTTTGTGGTGACTCTCACACAGCGACAAACGGGGCATTTGGCGCCATTGCTTTTGGGATTGGCACAAGTGAAGTTGAACATGTTTTTGCGACACAAACACTTTGGCAAGTGAAACCAAAACAGATGAAAGTTAACTTTGTTGGCAAACCTGCTAACGGGGTCTATTCTAAGGACTTTATCTTAGCATTGATTGCCAAGCATGGGGTTGATGCTGGCGTTGGTTATGCTGTTGAATTTACAGGTGAGGCGATTGCAGCACTTGAAATGGAAGAACGCATGACGATTTGTAATATGGCTATTGAATTTGGTTCAAAAATGGGTTTGATGAATCCTGACCAAAAAACGTATGATTATGTGGCTGGTCGTGAATTTGCGCCGAAAGATATGGTGGCAGCAATCGCAGACTGGCAAACTTTACCGTCTGATGCCGATGCTGTCTATGATAAGGTTATCACAATTGATGTCTCAAAACTTGCACCTATGGTGACTTGGGGAACTAACCCGGAAATGGGGATTGAATTTACAGAAACGTTCCCAGAAATCAAAGATTTCAATGATGAACGTGCTTATCAATATATGGATTTAACGCCTGGTGGTAAGCCAAGTGATATTGATTTAGGTTATGTTTTTATTGGCTCTTGTACCAACGCCCGTCTCAGCGATTTACAACTGGCAGCTGAGATTGTCAAAGGTCATAAAATTTCTGACAAGCTGACAGCTATTGTCGTACCAGGTAGCCGGCCTGTTAAAAAAGCAGCGGAAGCACTTGGTTTGGATAAAATCTTTATCGATGCAGGTTTTGAATGGCGTGAGCCAGGTTGCTCAATGTGTCTGGGTATGAATCCTGACCATGTGCCAGAAGGCGTTCATTGTGCGTCAACGTCAAACCGTAATTTTGAGGGACGTCAAGGTCATGGCGCACGGACACACCTTTGTAGTCCAGTTATGGCAGCACTTGCGGCAATCAATGGTAAATTTGTAGATGCACGGGAGGTGCTTGCCTAATGGAAAAATTTACAGTTTATAAAGGTACAACCGTGCCACTGATGAATGATAATATAGATACCGACCAAATCATTCCCAAACAGTTTTTGAAAGCAACGGATAAAACAGGTTTTGGTAAAAATATGTTTTTTGAATGGCGTTATCTAAATGATGGTGAGGCAGAAAACCCTGACTTTATCCTCAATCATCCAGAGTATCGTCAGGCAACGATTTTGATTTCAGGAGATAACTTTGGCTCTGGGTCATCTCGTGAGCATGCGGCTTGGGCGATTAAGGATTATGGTTTTCGCGCAGTCATTGCCGGTTCGTTTTCCGATATTCACTATAATAATGAGCTAAAAAATGGGATTCTCCCTATCGTGCAGCCTCTAGAAACGCGTGAAATTCTAGCAGCTTTATCGCCAGATGAAGCGATTGAGATTGACTTGCCTAATCAAGTCATCAAAACATCAAAAGGTGATTTTACTTTTGACATTGATGCAGAATGGAAACGTAAGCTTGTCAATGGCCTTGATGATATCGGTATTACATTACAATATGAAGAACTGATTACAGCTTATGAAAAGCAACGACCAGCCTATTGGCAATAAAATGACCAACAGAACTCTTTATCTTTTGATAGAGAGTTTTTGCTATTTTTGATAGGTTTCTAATAAAAAACATAGAAATATAAACTTAAAATGTAAAATATATCCGACAAAACCGTACTGCTATTGTAATCAGGGACATTAATTTTTTTAATTAAAATATAAATAGAGAGACTTTCTTGCCCTTGATGCGCGATGAAATCAAGGCAGCCTATGGCAAGAAATCCATGAAAATTGTTGAGATTAATTGGCAAGCCATTGATGCCACTTTTGATGCGTTGACACAAGTCCAAGTTCCCGCTGAATGGGCAACGCTTGATCTGCCAGAAGAAAAATGCGAGACATCTGACAAACCAAGCTATATCACCAATATCTTGGAGCCAATCAACCGTCAAGAAGGTAACGATTTGTCAGTTGGTGATTTGATTGATAACGGCATGCTGGGTGGCTTTATGCCAATGGGGACAGCTGCTTATGAAAAACGTGGTGTCGCTTTAGAAGTACCTGAATGGTCAGTTGACAAATGTACCATGTGTAATGAGTGTGCCTTTATTTGTCCGCATGCTGCCATTCGTCGCTACAGCTTTGCGTGATGAAACGGATGAGCGCTTGCAAGTCATTCTGGCTGATGAAGATATGCTTGTGAAACCAAGTCAATGGATCATAGGTGGTGATGGCTGGGCTTATGATATTGGTTATGCAGGGATTGATCATATCCTGGCGACGAATGAAGATGTGAACATCCTAGTCATGGATAATGAACTTTATGCTAATACTGGCGGTCAAATGTCTAAAGCCACACCAACTTCAGCGATTGCTAAATTTGCAGCTGGTGGTAAAAAGACTAAGAAAAAAGATTTGGGTATGATGGCGATTGCTTACAATGATGTCTATGTGGCACAGATTGCCATTGAGGCAAATCCGATGCAAGCCATTAAAGCTATTTCGGAGGCAGAAAGCTATCCTGGACCTTCTGTCATCATCGGTTATACACCATGTATCAACCATGGCTTACGTGGTGGTATGAGTCAAACTATTAAGGAATCAAAAGAGGCAGTCGAGTCTGGCTACTGGCAACTCTATCGCTACGATCCACGCCTAGCAGCTAAAGGCAAGGATCCGATGCGAATTGACTACAAAAAAGCCGACTTTAGCAAAATGTCAGATTTCCTTGAACAGCAAACACGTTTCTCTGCTTTGCGTAGCGTTAAGAAAGACGAGCAAGAAGTTCAAGATATGCTGCATCAGACAGTCGATGCGATGATGGCGCGTAGTGAAAATTACAACCGTCTAGCAGCTTATAAAAAGAATAAAGTTTAATGCTGGTTAACTATCTGGTTATTGATAATCGAAAATCGCCTAAATTGGCGATTTTTTTATGGTATAATAGAAGAACGACTACTAGAAAAACGAGAAAAATATGCAATTCACAGATTTTAATTTTAAACCATTTATTAACGACACTTTAGAAAGCATTCACTTTAAAACGGCGACACCCGTCCAAGAAAAGCTGATTCCGATTGCCCTTGACGGGCGTGATATTGTTGGTGAATCTAAAACAGGTTCTGGTAAAACACACACCTTTTTACTGCCGATTTTCCAAAAATTAGATACAACGATTAACGGTGTACAAGCAGTGATTACAGCCCCCTCACGTGAGCTTGCAACGCAGATTTATAATGCGGCACAAGCCTTTACAAAGTTTGATGAAAACATCCGTATCTCAAACTTTGTGGGTGGCACAGATAAAAAACGTCAGATTGAAAAATTATCTGGCAACCAGCCTCATATCGTCATTGGGACGCCAGGTCGTATTTTAGACTTGATTAATGCGCAAGCCTTGAAAACTTATACGGCGAACATTTTCGTTATTGATGAAGCAGACATGACTTTGGACATGGGATTTTTAAACGAAGTGGACCAAATCGCAGGTACTTTTGACAAAAAGGTGCAGATGCTGGTGTTCTCAGCAACCATTCCGCAAAAGCTCCAACCTTTCCTCAAGAAATATCTCAACAATCCTGTTATGGAAAAAATCGCAACTAAAACGGTCATTAGCGATACGATTGACAACTGGTTGATTTCGACCAAGGGACGTGGTAATAATAGCGCGATTCTTGAAGTATTACAAACGCTTAATCCGTATTTGGCGATGATTTTTGCCAATACCAAGGATAGAGCCGATGAAATTCATAGCTTTTTAGCTAATAATGGCTTTAAAGTTGCGAAGATTCATGGCGGCGTGCCACCGCGTGAGCGGAAGCGAATCATGAAAGCTGTGCAAAATCTGGACTACCAATACGTGGTGGCGACAGATTTGGCAGCGCGTGGGATTGATATTGAGGGTGTCAGTCATATTATCAATGATGGCATTCCGCGTGATTTGGAATTTTTCGTCCATCGTGTGGGGCGGACTGGCAGAAATGGGATGACTGGGACAGCGATTACGCTTTACCAACCGTCTGATGATGCTGCGATTCATGAACTTGAAAAAACAGGTATCAAATTCACACCAAAAGTGATCAAAAATGGTGAAATCGTGGAGTCTTATGATCGTGACCGTCGTGAAAAACGTGAGAAAACGAAAGAAGCGCTAGATATTACCATGATCGGGCTTGTCAAGAAGAAAAAGAAACACATCAAACCTGCCTACAAGAAAAAAATCGGCTGGGAAATTGACAAGCAGAAGAAAGCTAAGAAACGGATTGAGGGTCGTGCGCAAGGTCGCGCGGAACGGAAATCTAAACGTCAATCTTTTTAAGCAAGGACTAAAGATGTCTGACCTATTAAAATGGGTCAGGCTTTTTTTGTTGAAAATTATACCAATTTAACAGGACAGTTTAGCATATCATTTTGTCGTTCTTGGAAAAGAGGTTATACTATAAATATGAGATAATAACATTTAAATGTGACATAAAAATTTAATTTAACGAATTGTTTTGTATATTACTTAAAATGGTGTATAATAAACTTATAGGTTATTTTTAATTAAATGATAAAAATAAGCCATTTTTATATCATAAAAAAAGAAGATTAAATTATAAAAAACACTTGACAAGAGAGGAGGACAGGCATATGATGAGCAGAGCAGAGCAGAGCAGAGCAGAGCAGA
>MTLD01000415.1_pt1 | contig 28221 bp, 27 predicted proteins | sample 1982471 | NCBI WGS metagenome assembly MTLD01 (sample SAMN05712604, study PRJNA340218) | biofilm metagenome | isolation source: sample SPM anode biofilm adapted to -50 mV | place: USA | collected 2012-02-03 | reverse complement strand
CCCCCACCCTAACCCTCCCCCGCCAGGGGGGATGGAACTATTTTGACTGTTGCAAGTGCTTCTTTTGATCATCGTATGTTCCATACCCTACTCCGCCCCTATCGCTTTCTCGAACTCCGCACGGGCAGTCCAAAATCCCGTAAGCGCCTGCTGGTACTGCGACTCGGCCTGGGATAGCGCTGCCTGCTGACGCAGCACATCAGGCAAAAGCATCGCCTTTTGCGTGTAACGGTCGGTCACTTCCCGCAGTTTTACCCGTTCAGCTTCGCGCGCATCTGTCTGCGCCTCCAGCAACATGCGAGCCTGCCCCGCTTTGCGAAACTTGTCCTCTACATCAAGCAGCACCCGTTGCTCGGCATCCTGCTCCATGACCTTTTTTTGCTCGGTAGCAGCCCTGAATTCAGCAATACGGTGTTTCTTGTAGCCCCAGTCGAATGGCTGCCATTGGAAAAGGAGTCCAACGTTCCAGATGTTCTGCGGCATGAATTTGACATTCGGAAAGGAGAGATAGTTTAACTGCAGACTGATATCAGGAATGTATTCCGCCCGTTCCCGCTGGACATCCATGCTCGCGATCCTGGTCTGCAACCGCGCTTCACTCAATTCCGGTCGCGACTCCAACGCATGTTTCCGGGCTTTCTCCATGTCCAACTCAGCAACATCGGCATGAGGCTGAATTTCCACCGAGAATTGGGTACGCAAGGCGCGCCCCAAAAGATTATTCAGGCTCTGCTTTTGCAACTCATAGGCATCCTGCAGAGTGAGCAACTGGTAGCGTTGCTGTTTCAACTTGGCCTTCACGGTCAACGAATCGGATGCCAGTATGGTTTGAGCGCTCAAGCGCCGGTCGGTAAGCTTGGACAGCTCCGTCAAGTACTCCACATCAGCCTTTGCACTCTCAACCTGCGCCTGCAATTGCACCGCCCTATAATAGGCATCCTTAACCTTCAGCCTGATCTCGTGCTGTTCGGCCCGCACATCCTGCTTGAAGAGTTCGGTTCCCAATTGCGCCTGTTTATCGGCAAGATATACCTTGTACAACTGGGTCAACGGCTGCGCCGCCGAGAGATACACCAAGGCGGAGAATTGATTCGACCGGATCGTCGAATCCTTTCCCGGAATCGGGCCTGTACTGGGATAATTACCGAGAGTGCCGGCGGGAATGGTGAATTCAAGCGGCTGTAGCAGATATCCCGCCATAATATAGGTATCCAGCTTCGGCAGGTACTTTGTCCTCGTTTGTGCCACTTTCTCTCCGGCTTTCGCCACCTCCAGCGACTTGACCCGCACATCCCGGTTGTGGGTGCCTGCGATGTTGACAGCCTCGTCCAAAGTCAAAAGAGGGGAGGACGAATCAGTAGCCATCGTTTCTCCCCAAACAAGTGGAACCACAGTTAGTTCCAGCACGAAAAGAATAAAAAGAAAACTAACGCGATGCATCGCTACGTTCCATTTCCCGTCTTGATGCCCTGCAGAAGTGTCGCCAGCACACGCTGAACGATACACTCGAAGGAAACGCCCTCCACGGTCGCAAGGCCGTCGATTGCAAGCATGGTAAGGCCGTGAACGGCTGCCCATGCGTGGAGAGCCGCAATCTCCAGCTCGGTTTGCCGGGTAAGTTCGGGAGCAAAAATTCCACTGCTTGCGCCTTGGGAAATCAGATCCTCCAGAAGCAAACCGGTGGCATCGCCCGCTGCCAGGACCTCTTCGGGACGCCAGTCCGGGCCGCTCAACGCGGCGTCAAACATAAGGCGGTAAAGCGCCGGATTCTTTATCCCAAAACCGATGTACTCCACCCCCATTTTCATCAAAGCCTCGCACGGATCAGTGATGCCGGCAATTGCGGCCAGGACTTCGGCCCGAAGCAGATCATGGCCTGCCGTAGCAGCAGCGTCCAGCAACTCCCGCTTGTGCGCGAAATGGTTGTACGGTGCATTGTGACTTACCCCAGCCCGCCGCGCCACCTCTCTCAAAGAGAAATTCCAATCCTTGCCTTCCGCCGCAAGCTCCAGCGCAGCCGCAATCAATGCCCTGCGCAAATCACCATGGTGATAGGCTGTCGGCTCTTTTGTCGAAACATTCGTTGTCTTCATCATGGCAATAGGCTAGCACCTCATATTGACACTGTCAACTTCAATATTGTCAGTGTCAACATTACACAAACGTATCTAGGCGCTTGATGGCGGGAAAAATTATTATATACTCACACATATCACTTAAGACACATAACGGACCACCATGACAGGGTGCCGCACGGGTACCCCGTATGTCATAAAGCTGTCATTCTTCTCGCGGAGGAATAGAGGGGGTTGTCGAAGTGAGTGTATTTTTTCAGCGGATAAAGCCACGCTTTCGGTTGATGTACGAGAAGCGTGGCTTTTTTGTTGGCGAAGGAGGTTTGCGTAAGGTCGGTGTTGTTGAGACAAATGCAGCAGTCCATGCTTACAGGAATTCTCTTTTTACAAAGAGGGGCGAAGAAATAATGAAAACCGCCGCCGGCCTCCTGGTTGTCATCATTGCCCTCTCATATCCGCTCCTGTGTCCGGCCGCTTCTCAAACAAAACATGACCATAGCGCAAACAGCACCACCGTAGAGGCAAAGAGCAAGGAAACGCTCGAAGCGGAGAAACTCGGGCATGAGACCGAGAAACTCAAACAGGAGGTGATCAAACTTCGGCTGGAAAATGAAAATATTAAAGACCCTTTCTCGTCGAATGGCGCTTTGATAACGGCGTTTATTGCATTTTTCGGTATTTTAGTAACCATATGGAAACAGTTGGTGGATAGCAGCAGACAGCGGAATCTCGACCGGGAACAGCGGGAAACAGAGGGTCAAAGAAGGATTGATGAAAAATTTACTTCAATAGTGACAGACTTAGGCTCTAAAAGTGAAGCCATCCGGGCCGGAGCCGCCGTCTCCATTGTTACATTTATCAAACCGGAATATAAGCAGCTTCATGATCAGGTTTACGCAATACTCCACGCCAATTTAAAAATCAAACACAGCGACGTAGTGAATAATTTGATCGTTGCCGCCTTCGAGAAGTCCTTGCGGTGGAGGCTTGACCGCGCAAAACAGCTTAATGAAAAGTTTGAGCTGGATATTTCAAGGGCTAATCTCTGTCACGGGGATTTGTCCGGACTTGATCTCAGCAACTCGGATCTGGGCTTTGCCCAGTTGAAGCTGGCGAATATGAGGAGCACAATCCTGTTCCGGGCGCGGGGGTACCAAGCGAATCTGGAGAAAGCAAGACTATCGAAGGCCAATCTGAATGAAGCGCGACTTCAAAAAGCGCAGATGAATGAAGCTTATCTCCACGAATGCAATCTCATCGCGGCGGATCTAAAGGAGGCGGATCTTCGCGGCGCACAGTTCCAGCAGGCGAAGATGCAATCTGCACACCTGGAGGGGGCCGACATTACCGGGGCCAAATTCGAGCAGGCAGATATCAACGACACTTATTTCATTGGAGTTAAAGCGGATTCCAAAGCTTTACGAAGTCTGGTCAAAGCCAGCAACTGGCAGAAAGCTCATTTTGATGAAGAGGTAAGACTGAAACTGGAAGAAATGGCCCGCAGTTAACTTTGCCGCATTTATATACGCGCCACCTGCTTTCACAGACGGACGTGTCACGGGCGCCGTTATCCGCGGACCATTTAAATTCTATGACAGATGCCGGTTTTGTCAAGTCACCGCAAACCAGTCAAAAGGAGTGATTGATACGGGGAAACTTTCAGTTGAAAGAACAGTTGTAATAGCTCCGGAGGGGAAACAAGATGACTGATAAAATCAACAAACCAAATGCCGTGGTCTCTGAAGAGTGGGCTGAATTATGCGACAAAGAAACAGATGCAACGATACATATGCTTGTTCTCCAAGCGTCATTTGCATCAAAGTATCCAACCACTGAAGAATGGACTGAGTATAAAAAAGCTTGCGATGCCAGCGATTCGGCCCGCAAAGAAAGCGATAAATACAGAGCTACAGTAAACCCGATTTAGCTCACATGCTCGTGGCTGAAGATGTGGTCGCTGCAGTAACAGCATTGTCCGGCACATTTGGGGCAATAGCGGAAATCCATCTTGGGGTGACTCTTGTCGGTGATGCCGCACACCCGGCAGAGGTGGAACGGCTGGTCGACTTGCTTGGTCATGCGGGCCGCTCTAGCGACGAGGCGCCTCTTGCCGTATCTCAGGTTTATGTAAATATCACGGGCGAAAAAGAGGAAGAAGTTACCGATGGAGGCGAGCACCATCAGCTTGCTCGGCCACCAGCCGAACAGGAGGATGTAGCCGTATCCGAGCCAGGTTAGCAAGGCGAGCCATTTGATCCTCACCGGCAGGATGAAAAAGAGGAGAAGTTCGTAATCGGGAAAGAGAAAGGCAAAGGCCAGGAAGATGGAACCGCCGATAAAGGTGTTGCTGGCAGGGTAGCCGGGAACGGCGAAGGATGCGGCTACGGCAAGGAGAAGGCCGGTCAGGATGAACATATTGTAGCGGAAGTCCCCCCAAAGCTCCTCCAGGGTCGATCCCATGAAGTAGAAGAGGTACCAGCCAAACAGGGTGCAGATCGGTCCGCAGGCAGGCGGATCGAAGAGGAAGGTTGCAAGCCGCCACCACTCGCCCTGCATCAGGTCGGCGGCAGAGAGCCAGAACTGACTCCGGTCCGCTTTTCCCATCATGTAGAGGAGGTAGAAAAAAGTCTGTCCGGCAATGAGAGAAATAGTCGCGTTTGGCAGGGCATACCTGCCGAATTTCTTTTCAAGACGATCAAGCAATCTCATGAAAACGTTTCACCACAAAGAGAGGTAACTGTTGCCCGCGAGAGATATCAGAAAAGAAATCAAACATCAACCCAATTAAAATCCGACGAATTTGGAAAGCCATATCTGACACCGGTTTGTATTCCTTTGAAGTGTAGTACCAGCCACGCTGTTGGACACATACAAGAAAGGAGAACAATATGAAACGGATCGTGATTGCGCTGTTTAGCTTGACGCTGTGCGGATACGGGAGTGCGTTTGCAAGTGAGGCCTGCCTGGGCACGGTCGATGTCCCTGCCGAATTTGCAGGACAGTTCAAACCCGTGGTGGATGACACGCTCCTTAGCTCAGCGCTCGGAGCGCCAAATGCCGGTTCCCTGTGTCAGGGCAAGGTTTACGCCGTTAACGGCAACGAGACAGAAGTGACGGTATTTCGCTCATGGAACAGCACAAATCCGAGCAGCCGCTTGGGTAAATGGTGGGCTTTTTACCGGCCGGATGGAAAGGCATCCCAGTACCGGTCTGACTACGAGATTTGTTACCAATGGTCCCCATTGGACAAGCTGACCCAGTGCAAGCTCAAAACCGGCACCAAAGTTGTCGTCGGCACGGGGCAGAGCGCTACCTGTTCCCAATATTTGACCTATCCTACCTCCTCAGCCAAGCAAATCTACCTCGACAACTCATCCGCAGTGTACGACTGCAAAGATTACGACCTTGTTTTCAAGTGGGAGTGAATCAATGAAAAAGCGGGACATCGAGTAGCGCCAGCAATTCGAGGTCTGACCAAACCAACCAATCGATATCCATAAGGGAGGGAACTATGAAAGCATCCCCGTACCGGTTTTTGGTTTTCGCTGTCTTCACCTTTGCACTCTCCACAATTTTCACTGCTACCCCTGCGGGCACCGCCGAAAACCTGTCCCGACCAAAACAGCTTTGCATCTACTACGGTTGGCCGTCCCTGGCAAACGGATCGCGAGGTAATATCGCCCGCGCCACTGCGGAATTCGAGAAATGCGATATCACGGTGCTCGGTGACGAGATCGAGCATGCGACCCACGGCGACCATTCCGCGGCCGAAAGCATCATTAACGCCTTGCGCCAGACAGGAAAAGAAGTCTTCGGCTACGTGGACCTCGGTGTTGCAACCCAGAGCCTCTCCATATCCAGCATACAAGCCTATGCCGACGAATGGCGCGCCATGGGGGTGAGTGGTATTTTTCTCGATGATGCAGGGTATGACTATGGGGTGACGCGCGCACGCCAGAACGCGGTTGTGGACTACATCCACGATTCCGGCATGAAGGTTTTCATGAACGCTTGGGGAGTGGACGATGCGCTGTCGGATACTGACGAGTCGGGCCAGTGGAATCCGAGCCACATGGCGATGGGCGATATCTATCTTGCCGAGGACTGGCTGGTGGCGGGCGGAAAGTATCAGTCCCTGCGGGACTGGGCTGTTAAGGCCGACAAGGCGCAGCAATATGCGCTTACCAAAGGCATCAGAATTGCCGGTGTAACCACTGCTGCGACCAGCAAGGCAGTTGTCAAAGATTTGACCACAAACAAGTTCAAGATGGGCTTTTATGGCGCAGCCATGTACAACCTATCCGCCTGGCAATGGACGGACGTGGGTTACAGTTCCGGCAACGATAAGCTGCTGTTCTATGACACCTCTTCCTGGAATTACGGCGCATCTTTCATCGATAATGCCATTGCCCATCTTCAGAATTACAAGCGGCATGAACGCAGAACCGACACAGGCACGATTGTGGTGAACGGCAACGGCGCATCATCAGGCACAGGAAGTTTCGTCGCGAATTGATTCAAAAGAGGTCTCAGCAGAACATTGCTTGCCGTTTAAGCAGACAAGCCTACTCCGCTAATGTTTTAAAAAGAATTTATGTTACACGCCAACACATATGCACAAAATATATGCACTTGATTTACAATGAGGCATAACCGGAGACGAGGCAGGCATCGTAACTATGGAATTTTTAATACCAATCCGGACAGGCAAAAGTATTTTGTCAGGACCCGCACCCACATAAAAACTGCGCAGGAAGACAATAGTATATTTAATGCGAATGGGGTATGGAGATGAAATGCTTTGGTGGGTGACAGAAATATTTGAAGAAAACCGGGTGGGCAGAATTCACCGTTATCCCAAATGGTCATCAATACAGGTGGTTGGGGCGCGCCTCTCAGCGCGCCCTGGGTGCTAATGCTTCATCCTAAAAAAGTCATCCATTGCCCGCAACCCTGACATGAAACGGCACTATTTTGCTGTGCGTGGCTTTGGTTGGTTGCGGCTTACTGCCTTCTTCCTCCTCAAAAAAGTCCTCCGGCAGCCCCCAAGGCGATGTGAACTCAGGGAAGGTTACAAGCTCTATGGCCTTGTGCACCTGGGCTCCAATCAGGTTTTGCGTGAACAATGTCGCAGTAAAGCCATTCTGGTTGAGATAGGGAATATATCGCTCACCATTTTTGCCGAGATGCTCAATTGCAGCTTCGTACCATCTGTGAGCCGTTTCCCGGCTGACATAGCGTGATCCGAAAACCAATCCACCGGCAAACAGAAAAACAAGCTGATAGCGTTCTGCCGAATTAAAACCACGCTCCTCATCATTCTTAATGGCAACCCGAGCTTTTTCCGCATCGTTCATCATGTTCGAAAGTTTGTCTTCCATGGCATCCTCCTTCGTTTTACAACCCCACCACCGATGACTAAAATCGCGAGCTTTGTTGCTGTTAAAGTTGTTACGATAATTAAAGCAAAATGGATGCCAAAGAGGTTCATTAATATATGTCCCTACTATCTATTCGAAAGGGAAACCTGAAAAATCATTAAAACATTTGATGCTGACAAGGTTATCTGATAGTAATAACCATCATTTCAGGGACATACAAATCACTATGAACAGGGCACAGCACGGGTAACCGTGTGTCGCAAAGCTACCATCCTCGTGGAGGATAGAGGGGTTACCGAAGTGAGTGAATCAATCTCAGCGATTAAAGCCACACTTTCGGTTAATGCACGGAATGCGTGGTTTTTGTTTGTGAGTGGAATTTGTGAACCCCGAAGTGACCGATGTTTGTGAGACACGCCGAAAGGCAAAACCAGGCAATGCAACCCAAATGAGCACCAACAGATCACCAGGAGACACTATGAGACCGGTATTATTACTGCTTCCCGTCGTTTTCTTTCTTCTTGCCACAACCTCATCGGCAGAGATGTACAAATGGGTGGATGAACATGGAACCGTAACATTCAAAGACACGCCACCACCCAAAAAGAAAAAGCGCGTCAAGGTAAAAGTGTATTCCGATGACGGTGTTGCTTCCACCCCACTATCACAACCCGTCAGTGAAAAATCCTCCAGCTCCAAAACAGCCAAAAAGAATTCAGCCAAACCAACAGGAAAGCCACGTTTTAGCGGCACTATTGAAATGTACGTAACAGACTGGTGCCCAGTGTGCAAAACTGCGGAGAATTATATCGCGGGCAAAAATTATTCATATGTTAAATACGATATCGAGAAGGATGATAGTGCCAAGCGGCGCTACGCTGAATTAGGCGGCCGTGGCGTTCCCTTGATTATGGTGGGATCGAAGAAGATGTCCGGTTTCTCCGCCGAAGCTCTTGAGGAGTATATGGGCAACAAGTGATTCAAACCGGGAGAGATTGACTGGACGGACATTTTAGAGATAACAGGCGCAACAGCATTTTCAATATTTTGAGGGACATGATGGCAGCAGCAACTACTGGAAAATTGATCATTCGCAGCATTCCCGGGGGCAATGAACGAGAACGGATCATTGACTTTTTGTGCTCATTCGCCAAAGGAGCTGCTCGTGAATCGATCGCTGCAAAACTGGAATCATTGCCATTAACGCTGGGCAATGCCATACCTGCCGATATTGGCGACAAGGTACTGGCCTCATTGCAGGATCTGGGTGCCGAAGCCATGTTTGTCTATAATCGCGTGGAATCTCCCGGCAGCCCGGTGGTAGCCGCCGCCCACACAGATCAACCGCCCGAACCGGCTGCTGTCAAGGAACCTGAAAAACCTGTTGCCAGCAAAGTTGCCGTTCCTTCGCCGCCACGCCCGACTCCGGCAGCCAAGCCCGCCAATAACGATCTCAGAGCGCTGGCAATCCTGTTACTGGTCCTTGTGGCGGGCCTGTGCGGCGCCACAGCTATCTTTCTGCCGCAGTTGAAAGCCGCTTCTGACCCTGATTTACTGTTAAACAAGCTGCTGCAGAAAAATGCCGAGTTGAATAACAAAACATGCCCGCGCACCATAAATCCTCACTTACGGCTGGACAGCTTTGCGGCAGGTAATAAACGAATAACCATCAACTATACCCTGCTTTCTATTGACTCAACCGATGTCAACGGCTTTCAAGTGCAATCTTCCGTTTCCCGTGATATCCGGGAGGGAATCTGCAAGACGGCCGATTCAGCGCAACTACTCAAAAAAGGCGTTACTTTTGTGTTTGCAGTGCATGGCAAGGATGGTGGACAAATTTTTGACTATCAGGTCGCAAAAGATGACTGTGAAGGTGAGACGGAAGGTCAGCCGTGAAGTGAGGGCTCTTTCGGCTCATCAAAAGTATGTGAAGTACTCCCTTGTTCTATATAATCCTCAACCCACACGGCTAATTTGCAGATCAGTTTTCCGATTTCCCGCCCGGAACTTGTCAGGCTGTATTCAACATGCGGAGGCACGACAGGATAGGCGACTCTTCTCACAAATCCGTCCCGCTCCAGTGTTTGCAGCGTTTGTGCTAACATTTTCTCGCTGACACCCTCGATTCTCTGGCGGATTTCGCTAAAACGATGCGTTCCCTTCAACAAAACCACGAAAATCAGGACTCCCCACAGGCTTGTAGCATGTTCGAGAATAATCCGGGAACGGCAATTTTTGTTGAGAACGCTGCTATGCAGCAAACCTTCTTTGCCTTTTCTAGCTGATTTGTTTGCCATTTTTATTTCCTTGAGCTTACTTCAGACGCCGCAGTGGCGGTATTGACGAGAAACGTTGAAGCAAATGTTTCTTATGAATTAGCCGGAGATGCGGCTTTCACGCTTTCCGAATTTGCTGCCGAGATTGCGAAACAATCGGGTAAAGCCATTCGGTATCTCAACATGGAAATACCTCACTACGTCGCTGCTTTGACACAAGCCGGATTACCGCAAAACATGGCGGAGATTCTCGGTGATTCCGATGCAGGTGCGGCGAAAGGAGCGCTCTATAATGCAAGCCGTGATCTGCACAAACTGATCGGCAGAGCGACAACAAGTCTTAGCGCTGCAGTTTCCGAGGGATTATTCGTCACCTGAAGCCGCGATATTTTCCCGGCTTCGCACTCGGAGATTTATTTGATTGCGTAAAACCCGGCTTGCACCTGAGGCAGCCGGGTTCAGGCAAAAACCAATACAACACATCCCCCACGGCCGATTTTAGCTTGCGCTTTCCACTGGCTGCATTATAAACGAAAGCATGAAACATTCTTCTCTACTGCGCATCGGTATCATCCTGACGCTGACCATCGCCATCAGCCTGCTGCATTACCTGACGCCTCTGCATCTCCCCTACCTGCACGACATCTTCCAACGGCTTTACTATGTGCCCATTATCCTGGCCGCCATCTGGTTCGGGTTCCGTGGCGGATTGCTCTGTTCACTGGTTGTCAGTATCGCCTATGCGCCGCACATCCTTTTTCAGTGGGGCGGAGAACTGGTGGTGGAAATCGAGAAATACCTGGAAATCGTGCTCTACAATATCGTCGGAGCCGTAACCGGCCTACTGTCCCAGCGCGAACGCGAACGGAGCCTTGAACTACAGAAAACCGCAAAAGGGCTGGAGGAGTCCTACCAGAAACTTCGGCAACAATCCGAGCGGATTCTGGCCATTGAAGAGCAATTGCGGCAATCGGAAAAGCTCTCCACCGTAGGCGAAATGGCTGCGGTACTGGCCCACGAGATCCGCAACCCCTTAGGCTCGATCCGAGGAACAGCCGAGATTCTCAGAGATGACTACCAGCCGGGCGATCCCAAGTATGAATTCATCGATATCCAGATCAAGGAAACCGAACGGCTCAACCGGGTGGTGGAGGATTTTCTGCGCATGGCCCGGCCGCAGCCACCGGAGATGAAACAATGCTCCATCCGTGAGGAACTGGAAACAATTATTACCCTCGTGTCCAACGATGCAAGGAAACGCAAGGTCGAACTCGTACTGGAGCCGTCGGAAACCGATGCAATCGTGATGGCCGATGGCGAAAAGTTGCGTCAATCATTTCTCAACATTATCGTTAATGCACTCCAGGCAACACCGGCAGGCGGAAACGTAACCATGACGCTCTCCGAAAATGTCGGAGAAAATTGCAAAATTACTTTTCGTGATAATGGCGAAGGAATAAAATCGGAAACGCTGGCCAGAATTTTTGAGCCGTTCTACACCACCAAAGCGGATGGCACCGGACTGGGACTGGCCATTACAAAAAGGATCATCGAGGGACACGGCGGGACATTGGAAGTTGAAAGCACTGCCGCTCAGGGAACTACTGTCACCGTTAAACTGCCAACACAGCAGATCGGGGAACAAACATGAAGCCCAAAATCCTGATCATCGACGACGACGCCTCGCTGCGGCGGGTGCTGGAATACAACCTCCAGCAGGCTGGTTATGACGTGTCCGCGGCATCATCTGGTGAAGAAGGGTTGCACCTGTTCGCCGAAGTTTCTCCGGCGTTGGTGATCACCGACATGAAGATGCCTGGCATGGATGGCATGCAGGTATTGGAGAGCATCAAAGAACGATCAGCGGAAACGCTGGTGATCATCATCACCGCCTTCGGGACCGTCGATATTGCCGTGGAAGCCATGAAAGGCGGCGCCTACGACTATATTACCAAACCGTTCAACCGCGATGCGCTCAGACTGACCGTGGACAAAGCGCTCCAGTTCACCCGGCTGTCGGCAGAAAACAAACGTCTGAAGAGCGAACTTGCCGACCGGAGTGATTTCCGCACCATTATCGGATCTTCGCCACAAATGGAAAAGGTATTTGCCACAGTACGCAAGGTTGCCGACAGCGAAGCATCGGTGTTTATTACCGGCGAGTCCGGAACCGGCAAGGAACTGGTGGCCCGCTCGATCCACAGCCAAAGCGGACGCAGGAACGGCCCATTTGTGGCCATAAACTGCGCCGCCATCCCCCGCGATCTACTGGAGAGCGAGCTGTTTGGCCACGTAAAAGGGGCTTTTACCGGCGCAACCAGAGACAAGGACGGTAAATTTCAACGTGCGGAGGGTGGCACTCTTTTCCTGGACGAAATCGGCGATATGCCGCTGGAGTTGCAGCCCAAGCTGCTCAGGGCCCTGCAGGAGCGGGTGGTCGAGCCATTGGGAGGAACGAAACCGCAAAAACTGGATGTCCGTGTTGTGACCGCCACCAACCTGGATATGGACAAGGCTCTGGCTGCGGGAGAGTTTCGCGAAGATCTCTATTACCGGCTATCCGTCATCCCGATCCACCTGCCCCCCCTGCGAGAACGGCACGACGATATCCCGCTGCTGCTGAGATATTTCTGCACCAAGCATGGCTGCGAACAGGTAACGTTTGATTCGTCAGCCATGACAGCGCTTACGGCTTACCCGTGGCCCGGCAATGTTCGTGAACTGGAAAACATGGTGGAGCGGCTTCTGATCATGCGAAACGGGGACACCATCACCCTTGATGACTTGCCTGACAAGATCGGCGCACGCCGCACCTTGTCAGCCACGGCAGCAATCAACCTGCCGGATGAGGGATATTCATTGGAGCAACTGGAGCGGGAAGTTGTTTATGAAGCGCTGGAGCGCAACGGCTGGAACCAAACCGCGGCAGCACGTTTCCTGCGAATCCCGCGACATACGTTGATCTACCGGATAGAGAAATACGGGATTATCACTCCAACGAAGTAATCAACCCTGAAAAAATGAAGCCGTCATTCTGCAAGAGAAAGGCGGCTTTTATTTGGATCATTCATTCGTCCGCTGGGATTCGACCTGGTTGGAAAGCTCACTCTCCACTAACGCGCCGCCAGGCATCTTGACAACAGTGCGGGCAGCATACACATAGCTCACTGTCCTTTCAAGTCCGCTATCCACGAAGCTCTCACCGGCAATTGGTTCCTTGTTGAGCGGCACATACGGCAACACTTCACCTTTGGGAGCCCTATAGAGGTTGTACCCCACGAAAGTCCCATTCCCTGCTGCGGGACCGCCGCTGAAAAAGAGCTGAATCTCGATGGGGTCCGGCACCGCCTTCAACTCCGGCGCCTGAAGCGGCGCAACCATTGCGGTTGTAACGGGGAGTGACGCCTGGCCATCACCATCATCTTTCGTAAAAGGTTTAACGATATAGCTGTATTCATCGCCTACCTTCACATCGCTATCCAGCAACACGATCATGCCGCCGAAACGCTGTACTCCGCGCTCCAACGGCGCAGGTTCCAGGTACAGTTTTCTGAAAAGAGCGAAATCCTCGGTACAGGCGTTGCAGCTTGGCCCCTGTCCCGCCATGGTGGCACGCTTGTATATCGTTACACCTCCCAGGTTTTTGAGGCTGCGTCCGGCACGATCATTCTGGGGCAACACAAAAGAGAGCTTCACGGCTTGTCCGGCTTGACGGGCAACCACAGCCGTGGGTGACGCAGGTATCAGCATATCAGGATAGATCAATGGCCCTTTCTTGCCGCAAGCCGTCATAGATAAAATCAGGGCTACAAATACTATACTGGCAAATGTACGCATACATGGCCTTTCGGAAAAAATATACGACTATTATCTGCCGATTCCGTTTCCAGGAGCGGGAGCGAAGTTGGGGGCCGCCCCGGGAGCAGGGCTGGGGACAGAACCTGGTGCAGTACCGGGAGAACCGGGAGCCGTCATGGCAACCTCGAAATTTCTGCCGGACAGGGAGAAGCGCACCCGGTCCTTTCGAATCTCGCTGACCCTTGCGCCTCCTGACACGATACTTCCCTCTTTCAACAGTAAACCGTTGATCACGGCGCGCCGGGCCTTGCGATCATCCTGCCAGGCAATGCCGTCAACCTTGATATCCGAGGGTGAGGCGACCATCGCAACAGGCGCTGTTTGTTCCGTGACAGGCCCTTTGGTCTCTTTTCGTTGTCTGGCCAACTCTCTGCGGCTGAACGCCTTGAAAGGCTTGGCACCAGGTGATTGGCCAGCCTGGGATTGACCCTGAACGTCTTGAGGGGGCGGGGAAAGCGGAGCCGGTTGAGGGTGTGCCTGCACCACCGGCTGTACCGGCGTCTGGGGCGCCACGGGGGGGGCAACAGGCAAGGCACGAGGAACAGGAGGCATATCTTGTTCCGGCGAAACAACGGCGCGAGAGGCGACATGGACGTTTTTTCTGGAAGGCGCGAGAAAAAACCAGGTTGCGGCAATGGCCACCAGCGAAGCAACCACGGCAACGGCAAGCAGCCTCCACACACCGCTCTGGACTGACCGGGGGCGGTCCTCACTGAACAGGTCGCCGGAAATTTTCGTCATACCCGCAGGATTGGCTTTACGTGCCTTCTCATGTTCCATTTTTTTCAAAGCATCAAGAATATAGCTCATGGTGTCGGGTCACTTTCCGGCGCGCAGCCAGGCAAACATGCGTTGCAACCACCCTCTCCGGCCATAGGCCGGTTGAGTAGCAGCGATGACTTGGCCGACAATGGAACTGCTTACGGCCAGGCTTTCCCGGGTCCAGGCCAAAACCAGCGCCTGTTCGCAGGCGACATTGATCAAACGGGGAATACCTTGTGAAAAACGGAAAATTTTCTTTACGGCACTGGGGGGGAAAAAACCGGGAATGCGGCAACCCGATATTTTCAGACGGTGTTGTATATACTCGCTGGTATCTTTCAAACTCATGGGGGCCAAGCGGCAACGTACCGTGATACGCTGGCTGAGTTGACGCAGGTCATGTCTCCCCAGCAGATCATTCAACTCCGGCTGGCCAGCCAGAATGATCTGAATCAGCTTGCTCTGTTCCGTTTCCAGATTGGAAATCATGCGCAGTTGCTCCAACACGTCAGGAGCGAGGTTCTGCGCCTCGTCAATGACCAGCACAACGATCCGGCCAGCCGTGTGCTGTTCCAGAAGAAACTGATTGAGTGCGTCCAGATACCCGAAACTATTCCGTTCAGCCGGTTCTATGCAGAATTCGCGGCAAATGCCTGCCAGCAACTGCTCACCTGACAAACAGGGATTGAAGATCAGGGCGCTGCGATATTTCTCCGGATCGAGTTGCGAGAGCAGCGCGCGCAGCAGCGTGGTTTTGCCGGTACCAACTTCACCACTCATGGCGATAAAACCGGCATGAGTATCGATACCGTACACCAGGTGTGCAAGCGCCTCGCGATGGTTGCTGCTCAGAAAGATGAATCGCGGATTCGGCGTGATGGTAAACGGTTTTTCGGAAAAGCCGTAGTATTCACAGTACATGATTATTTCCCGGCGCCGGACGCCCCGGCGAACAGGTTTCCTGTCCGCCGGATTGACACGGCATTGCTGCGTTTACCTTCAGAAATGTAACCATGGTACATGACGTTCAATTCGTATTCAAAACCGCGGAATACGATCCGGCGAAATGCTGCTATTTGCCTTCCCGGCAACGAACGATTTCGCTCCAAACACGCTCCCTCGCCGTTCCGCCCGGCACATTACGGGCGTCAATGCAAGCTTCGACGGTAATCGCCTCGAAGATGTCCTTTTCAAAGCGGGGTGAAAAAAGCTGCCATTCGGTCAGCGTCAACTCGATAAGTTCCATCTCGTTTTCTACACAGTAGGCAACTGCCTTGCCGACCGCCTCATGGGCATCCCGAAACGGCAATCCTTTGCGCACCAGATAATCAGCCACATCCGTCGCAGTTGAAAAGCCCTGCCCTGCCGCCTTGCGCATGTTCGCAGGATAGAGTTGCATTTCCCTGATCATGTCGGCAAACACTTTCAGGCTCCCCTTGACCGTGTCGATGGTGTCGAAAAGCGGTTCCTTGTCTTCCTGCATATCCTTGTTATAGGCCAGCGGCAGGGATTTCATCACCGTGAGGAGCGCCATCAGGTTGCCGTAGACACGACCGGTCTTGCCCCGAACCAGCTCCGGCACATCGGGGTTCTTTTTCTGCGGCATGATAGATGAACCGGTGCAAAAGCTGTCGGACAGCTCAATGAACTTGAATTCGCTGGTGGACCAGAGAATCAGTTCCTCCGACAAACGCGACAAATGCATCATCAGGATCGATGCGGCTGACAAAAATTCCAGACTGAAGTCACGGTCGGACACGGAATCCAGCGAGTTGCGGGTAATAGCTGCAAACCCAAGCTGTTCGGCAACATACTCCCGGTCGATGGGAAAGGTCGTACCTGCCAGAGCGCCTGCGCCCAGCGGCAGCACATTGCCCCTCTTGAGGCAATCCTCCATGCGGGCGCTATCGCGTTTGAGCATTTCCACATAGGCCAGCATGTGGTGGGCAAACAGAATCGGCTGCGCCGTCTGCAGATGGGTGAAACCGGGCATGATCACATCCAGGTTCTCTTCGGCCTGTTTCAGCAACGCATCGATCAACAGATCGATATAGGAAATAATTTCCACGATCTCGTCCCGCAGATAGAGGCGAATATCGAGGGCTACCTGGTCGTTGCGCGAACGGCCGGTGTGCAGGCGCTTGCCTGCCTCACCGATTTTTGCCGATAATCGCGACTCGATGTTCATGTGGATGTCTTCCAGGCTGATGGAAAAATCGAACGTTCCCTCTTCGATCTGCAGCAAAATCTGCTGCAAGCCCTCCACGATAGCCTCCACATCATCCTGCGGGATGATGCCCTGTTTGCCCAGCATGCGGGCATGAGCTATGGAACCGCGGATATCCTGATGATACAGGCGTTTATCAAACTGAATGGATGCGGTGAATTCTTCAACAAACGCATCGGTAGGCTGAGTAAAGCGGCCACCCCAGAGTTTATCTTTCGACATAATCCGTTCCCGCCTCTTATTTTCGTTTGGCTTGTTGCATTAGCGACCGGATCCGCAAACGGAGCGAATTGATCTTGATAAAGCCTTCGGCATCGGCCTGGTTGTAAACCTGGTCTTTCTCGAAAGTTGCGAAATCCTGATTGAAGAGCGAATCAGTATCGGACTTGCGCCCCACGGTCCGGCAGAATCCCTTGTAAAGCTTAAGCCGGGCCACGCCATTAACGCACTTCTGTGAGTCATCCACCAGAGCCTGAAGCATTTCGCGTTCCGGCGAGAACCAGTATCCGGCATAGACCAGACGGGCATATTCGGGAATCAGGCCGTCGCGGATACGCATGACCTCGCGATCCATGGTGATCTGCTCAACAGCGGAATGGGCCTCGCGCAGAATCGTACCACCCGGTGTTTCGTACACGCCACGCGATTTCATACCAACCGAGCGGTTCTCCAGCAGATCCACGCGGCCAATACCGTGCTCTCCACCGAGATAGTTGAGGTGGGCAAGCAACTGGGCCGGAGTCATCTTTTCGCCATCCACGGCCACGGCATTACCGTTCTTAAACTCGATCTCCACATACTGCGGCTTGTTGGGCGCCTTTTCCGGAGACTTGGTCAATACATACATTTCCTCAGGCGCTTCTGCCCACGTGTCTTCCAGAATGCCACCTTCAAAGGAGATGTGCAGCAGGTTGCGGTCGGAAGACCAAGGGCGTTTCTTGGTTACCGGAACCGGAATGCCGTTCTTTTTGGCGTACTCGATCAGCGCCTGGCGGCTGTTCAGATCCCAGAAACGCCAAGGGGCCACAACCTTGATGGATGGGTTGAAGTGGTAGTAGCCCAACTCGAAACGGACCTGGTCATTTCCCTTGCCGGTGGATCCGTGGGAAACCGCATCGCATCCCTCGATGGCAGCAATCTCCATCTGCCGTTTGGCAATCAATGGACGAGCAATGGAGGTACCCAACAGATAATGTCCCTCGTAAATAGCACTGGCGCGGAACATGGGAAATACAAAATCCCTGACAAACTCTTCACGCAGATCGTCGATATAGACCTTGTCCGCGCCGGTAGCCAATGCTTTCTCACGCACCGGATCAAGCTCGTCTCCCTGCCCCAGGTCGGCCGAGAAAGCAACGACCTTGCAGCCGTACTCGTTTTTAAGCCACTTGAGGATAATTGAGGTATCCAAACCACCTGAATAAGCCAGGACAATTTTGTTGATTTCCATTTTCTGCTGTGTTGCCATGAGGATCTCCTTGCTACGTTAATTGTATAGACGAAATATCACGTTAGTCCAGTCCTCCCGACGAATGCGGCGAAGAGCGGACGACGTGCCGCCCGTCAATGCCCGGCCATCAATGTCGCCATAATGGCCTTCTGCACATGTAATCTGTTTTCAGCCTCATCCCATACCTGCGAATGCTTTCCTTCAATAACCGAATCGGAAATTTCCTCGCCACGGTGGGCAGGTAGGCAGTGCATCACGATATGATTCGGCTTTGCCAGCCCCGTGAGCGCATCATCCAGACAATAGCCGCTAAAATCCTGCTCACGTTTCTTCTGTTCTGCTTCCATGCCCATGCTGGCCCAGACATCGGTATTAAGCACATCAGCGTCCCTGACAGCCACTTTAGGGTCGTTAGTGAGCGTTATCCGGCCTGGATCCTTGCTTTCTGCCCAAGCCATGACCTTTGCATCCGGCTCATATCCCTTGGGACAGGCCAGCGCCAGATCAAAACCGAATATTACTGCCGCCTCGATCCAGGTATTGGCCATGTTGTTGCCGTCGCCGACCCAAGCGAACTTCAATCCCTCATAAGTTTCCTTGTGTTCGATAACAGTCATGATATCGGCCATAACCTGACAGGGATGATAGAGGTCGGTCAGACCGTTGATGACCGGAACAGAGGAATAAGCAGACAGTTCGTCCACAATTTCCTGTCCAAAGGTGCGAATCATGATTCCGTCGCAGTAACGGGCCAGAACGCGGGCAGTATCCTTGACCGGTTCGCCACGCCCCATTTGGGATGTGCCGGATGAGATGAACAGGCCGTGTCCACCCAGTTGATAGATACCGACCTCAAAGGAGATACGGGTGCGGGTAGACGATTTGTCGAATATCATGGCCAGAGTTTTGCCTTCGAGAAGCTTATGGGGAATTCCCTGCTTCTGTTTGGCTTTCAGTTCCCGCGCCAGCACCAGCATACTGTAGAGTTCAACCTCATTGTAATCGTGCAATGCAAGAAAATGTCGCGCCATTTTCAACCCCTTTTCACGCTTCGATTTCAGCGAAAATGCCATCAAGAATCGTAATCATCTGCCGGACTTCCTGTTTCGTGACAATCAACGGCGGCACAAAACGCAGCACCGTATCATGAACAACATTAAGCAGCACACCGCGCTCATGTCCCTTTTTGACGATGTCCGCACCCGGTATGGTAAGGGACATGCCGATCATCAAACCGATGCCGCGAACTCCTTGAACAAAGGGATACTTCTTCGCCAGAGCCTCCAGCTCAGACAGAAGGAAGTCGCCCATTTCCTCGGTATGCGCAAGGAGGTTTTCTTCCAGGATTGTGTGTATTGACGCAACGGCAGCCGCGCACACCAGCGGATTTCCGCCAAAAGTGGAACCGTGGGTTCCGGGGACAAAAGCGGATGCAACCTCGTTCCGGGCGAGCATGGCACCAATGGGCGCTCCGCCGGCCAGCGCCTTGGCCAAGGTCATGATGTCGGGAGCACAGTTGAAATGTTCGTAGGCAAACAGCTTGCCGGTCCGCCCCATGCCGACCTGAACCTCGTCGAATATCAACAATAATCCATGCTGGTCGCAGATGCGGCGGACATGCTGAAAATATTCGGGTGTGGGGATATTGACCCCGCCCTCGCCCTGGATCGGCTCAAGCATGATAGCGCACGTGGCAGGCGTAACAGCCGCCTCCAACGCTGCGGCATCATTAAAAGGCACATGGGTAAAACCGTGCAGGAGCGGATCGAAAAAGCGCTGGACCTTTTCCTGACCGGTTGCCGATACCGTTGCCATGGTCCGGCCATGGAAGGAATCGGTGGCAGTAATGATTCCGTAGCGTTCGGGACCGAATTTATCGCGGCTGAACTTGCGGGCAAGCTTGATGGCTGCCTCGTTTGCCTCTGCGCCACTGTTACAGAAAAAGGCTTTGTCGGCAAAAGAGTTTTCGCACAAAAGCTCGGCCAGTTCGATCTGCCGCGGTATCTGGTAAAGGTTGGAACAGTGAATCAATTCGGCAGCCTGCTGCTGCAGTGCTGCCACCACCCTGGGATGGCAGTGTCCCAAGTTGTTGACCGCAATTCCGGCCAGAAAATCCAGGTATTCCCTACCGTTCACGTCCCACACGCGACACCCCTGGCCGCGTACCGGTACAAGAGGAAAACGGCCATAGTTCGTCATGATGTATTTTTCAGATTTTTCGATCCACTGCTCGGAATTCATGCCAGTCCCTCCACTTATTCCGGTTTCAAATCAAAGATGATATCAAGGCAGCGAGGAAGGCTTACAGATAGTACGTTGAGAAGCCTTCGACGAGCCAACGAAGATAGCGCTTTGATTTGAAATTGGAATTACTTGTGTATCTCAGTCCCGATGCCAACATCGGTAAATATCTCCAACAGCACCGCGTGTTCCACCCGGCCGTCAATAATATGAGCTTTTTTGACACCACCGCTGAGCGCATCGGCACAGCAGACCACCTTGGGTATCATCCCGCCGGTGATGGCCTCCTCCTGAATAAGGCGATGCACATCCGCAACGGCAATGCTTGAAAGGAGAGAGCCTGTCTTGTCTTTTACGCCTTCGATGTCGGTCAAGAGAATCAGCTTCTCCGCATTGAGCGCCGCAGCCACCCGGCCCGCCACCAGATCGGCATTGATATTGTAGCTTTCCCCATCCAGTCCGACTCCTACCGGCGCAATAACCGGCAAATACTTCCCCTGTTCAAGCGTCTTGATCAAGTCTGCGTTGACCTTGACTACATCACCCACATAACCGATATCCACCTGTTCCATGGCGCCATCATCACGGGGAACGTCCTGGAGCATTTTTTTTGACAGCAGCAGCGAACCATCCTTGCCCGATAGGCCAACCGCCCGGCCGCCATGCTGATTGAGATAGCCGACAACCTCCTTGTTGACCTGTCCGACCAGCACCATCTCCACCACCGACATGGTCTCTTCATCGGTGACGCGCATGCCTTTAACAAATTGGGAAACAATACCATAACGCTTCAGTGTCTGGTTTATCTGCGGACCGCCACCATGTACGATAACCGCGTTTATACCCAGCGACTTGAGCATGATTACATCCAGCGCAAACGACTCCTTCAGTTTGTCATCAACCATGGCATGACCGCCATACTTAATGACAAAGGTTTTTCCGGCAAAGCGCCTGATATAGGGCAGCGCTTCCATCAAATTGTTTGCTTTTTCGATCAGGTGTTTCATAGAATATCCTTTTGCACACAATATCAGCAATATATACCGTGTTGCATGCCTGAAAGCGGTATTTCCATCTTTCAATCCGGCATAATTAATAATCTGAAAACAAAAATGCCATCCGGAAAGGTGGCAGTTTATCCCAAAACTAACAAAACCTCAAAAACTTATTGCATGGGCAACATTATGGTTACGGTTGTTCCCCGCCCAAGTTCGCTTTCGATATCAAGATCCCCGCTATGCTGGTGGACAAACTCCCGCGCATAAAACAGCCCCAACCCGAAACCGCGTACCTGTCCGGTATTGTCCGGATCGATCTGATAGAATTTGTCAAACACCTTGCCGAGTTCAGAATCAGGAATGCCCTCGCCGGAATCGGCAACGACAATATGTATCCGCTCATCGACCTGTTCGAAACTGACGACCACCTGTCCTGCTTCATCGGAAAACTTATACGCATTATCAATAACTTGCTGGATTGCAAAGGAAATTTTCTGCTGATCCAGGTATATGTCGGGCAACGGCTTTCTTAAAAAAACCGTTTCAATACCCGGTTTGTTTTGAGCCTCATGCGACTTTTGAAGCGATTCTTCCACAATTGCAATCAGGTTGCTCTTTACGAGATTCAACTCGCTGTTTTCCACCATAACTTGACCAAAAGCCAGCAGGTCAGCCACCAAACGACTGAGATACGCCACCTCATCATTGATCATATGAACATTTTGGCGAAAATACTCTGCATTTGCTCCGATATTCTTTTCGTCGATATTTTGCAAAAACAGCGAAATGGTCGTTATGGGGGTACGCAGTTTGTGGGAGATAATTGAAAGAAAATTACTCTTGAGTTGATCAAGTTTCTTCAGATCGGCCAGTTCGCTCCTGAGTTTCTTCCTGGAGAGAGCTTTATCAACAGCACTCTGCAGTTGCAGCAGGTTGAACGGTTTATTGATAAAATCATCAGCGCCTTCTTTCAGCGACTTGAGAATGATCCCCTTTTCCGAAAAGCTCGTCATGATGATTACTATGGCATTGGGATCAAAATGCTTAATCCGCCTGAGCAAATCCAATCCACTGCCGCCAGGCATCCGCACATCAGTCAGAACCAGATCGATATTTTCCCGTTCGTATACCTGCAAGGCATCGGCATAATTTGAAACCTGGAATATCCGATATCCACGGAGGGCCTGTTCGCAAAAACCACGAATGTCTTTTTCATCATCGACAATCAGGATGGTTGCTTGCGGCTCATCCATCTTGATGGCCCGGCTACGACTCTTTTTCTTGCTGTCGTCCAAATGCGCCTCCCAGCCCTTATTCCGGTTTCAAACCAAAGATGTTATCAAGGCTACGAAGAATAAAACAACAAAGGCGTACCCATGTACGTTGAGGTGCTTTCGACGAAACCGAGGAAAGTTGACTTTGATTTGAAAGTGGAATCAGAGCTCCGCCAACACCTGGGATGCACTAGCCAATGCCTCGGCCAGCTTATCCGGACAAGATCCGCCAGCCTGAGCCAGTTCCGGTTTCCCCCCGCCACTTCCGCCAACCAGCGGCGCGAGTTTTTTTACGATATCGCCGGCCTTGATGGTCGCACTCAGTTTTTTGGTCACCGCTACCAGCAGATTGGCCTTGCCGCCGATTGCCGCTCCAAGAACAATAACGCCCTCACCGATGCTATCTTTCAGGGTATCGGACAAGTCACGCAATGCCTTAACATCTTCCACCTGCACCTCTGTTGCCAGCAATTTGACACCGTTGACTTCCACGGCAGAGGAGAGCAAATCTCCCGAAGCAGCAGCATTCAGTTTAGCCTGCAGTGATTCTATTTCACGTTGCAGATCTTTCTGGCGGGACAACAACTTTTCAAGCCGTTCAAGCACATTGCCACCCTCGGCCTTAAGGAGCGTGGCCAAAGCCCGTTGTTCGTCCTCCTGCTGACGCACAAAAGCCAGGGCGCCCATCCCGGTTTGAGCCTCAATACGGCGTACCCCGGCGGCTATACCGGTTTCAGCAAGAATCTTGAACAGGCCGATATCACCGCTGGCGCGCACATGAGTTCCACCACACAACTCCATGCTTATATCACCAACCCGGACAACACGCACCGTATCACCGTACTTTTCATCAAAAAGCGCTGTTGCGCCTGCTTCGATAGCATCGGCAATACCCATTTGGGTTATAGCAACCGGATCGTTGTCCATTATAAAGCCGTTAACCAGCGTCTCAACTTGTCGAATTTCTTCGTTTGTCAAAGATTTGAAGTGAGTAAAGTCAAAACGGAGCCGGTCGCTGGACACAAGCGAGCCTGCCTGTTTAACGTGTTCGCCAAGCACCCTTCTCAGGGCTGTTTGAAGAAGATGGGTACCCGTGTGATTACGTGCCACCGCAGCCCGCTCAGTGCGGCATACCTTGAGGTCCGCTGCATCCCCCTTCCTGAGGGTCCCTTCCTTGATATGTGCATGGTGCACGATCAAATCGGGATAGGGGCGACTGGCGCTGGCTACGTCAAGATGGGCGTTACCAGTGGAAATAACACCACAGTCTCCCTTCTGGCCACCCGATTCACCATAAAACGGTGTTGACTCCGTAATCAGTTCAACCGTATCTCCGGCACTGGCAGAATCAACTTCAACACCATTTTTGAGTATTGCTAATACCGGCGCAATGATCGACATTTCATCATAGCCCACGAAAGTGCTGCGCATGCCGCGGGAATACAGTTCCTTGTAGACCAGGCCAATTCCCTCGGCACCCGACCCCTTCCAATGTTCACGCGCCTGCTCACGCTGGCGCTCCATGCACACTTCGAAGCCCTGTTCATCGACACCGAAACCTTCGCTCTCCACGATATCGGCAGTCAGGTCGGTGGGGAAGCCATACGTGTCGTACAACTTAAAGAGAACATCACCGGGAATGACGTTTGAACCGGCTGCACGCAGCCTGGCCACTTCGTCGTTAAGGATTGCCAGACCACGATCCAGCGTTTCGGCAAAGCGTTGTTCCTCTGCCAGAACAACTTTCTTGATATATTCCTCGCGTTCCAGGAGTTCAGGGTAGGCCTCTGACATCATATCACGGACCGCGTCAACCATATGGCACAGCATCGGTTCCGCAAAACCAAGCATCTTAGCATGCCGGGCAGCTCGACGCATAATACGGCGAAGGACGTACCCACGCCCCTCATTGCTGGGCAAGGCGCCGTCGCAGATCAGGAAGGTCGTAGCTCGGGCATGATCAGCAATAACCCGCATCGAAACATCATCCCGTTCATCCGCTCCATATTTTTTGCCTGAAAGCCGTTCGACATGGCGTATTATCCCTTGGATCAAGTCGGTATCATAGTTGCTGATAGCTCCCTGCATAACCGCGGAAATACGTTCCAGTCCCATGCCGGTATCCACCGATGGCTTAGGCAATGGTGTCATCACGCCATCTGCCGACCGGTTGAACTGCATGAAAACATTATTCCATATTTCCATATAGCGATCGCAATCGCATCCAACAGTACAATCCGGGCTGCCGCACCCGGCAGCCGGCCCCTGGTCATAAAAAATCTCGGAACAGGGTCCGCAGGGACCGGTATCTCCCATTGACCAGAAATTATCCTTCTCGCCAAAGCGGAAGATTCGCTCAAGCGGCACTCCCTCCTGCTCATGCCAAATATCGGCTGCTTCCTGATCATCAGTATAAACGGAAACATAAAGGCGGCTCTTATCCAGCCCCAAATCTTTTGTCAGAAATTCCCAGGCAAAGGCTATGGCCTCTTTTTTGAAGTAATCGCCGAATGAAAAATTGCCCAGCATTTCAAAAAATGTGTGGTGTCGAGCAGTACGGCCGACATTTTCCAAATCATTATGCTTCCCGCCAGCGCGTACGCACTTCTGCGAACTGCACGCACGGGTATAATCACGTTTTTCCAAGCCGAGAAAACAGTCCTTGAATTGATTCATTCCAGCATTGGCAAACATGAGCGTCGGATCGTTCTTGGGAATGATACCCGAACTGGGCACAATCGTATGTCCCCGATCGGAGAAAAATTTCAGAAACCGTGTACGAATTTCACTGCCTGTCATCTGGTATCCTTACTGTTGTAAATTTGGAATTACAGTTCTTCTGCCCGCATGGCCCGCAAAATAACCGAAATACGGAAACCGCGGCGCTGAAGAAAGCCAAGCACGCTGCGTTTTTCCTTGTCACTGGCTGTTGCAAACGAAAAATCGGGGAAACGTCGCATCAGGGCCAAACATGTCTCATCATCTTCATTACGGCCTTCAGACACGAGGGCAATCACTTCGGTCACAATGGTTTCGGGAAATCCTCGGCGCAACATTTCCATCCTGAGACGAAGGCCATAAAAGCGCCCGGAAGCCAACGCTGACTCGGCAAAGCGTTCAGCATAGCGACGGTCATTGATCCAGTTTTCCCTCTCCAGGCCTGCAACAGCTTCTTCCAGATCAACTTCCGCGAATTCTCTGTCACGTAGTTTCAGTTTAAGCTGGGCAATTGAATAATCACGTGCAGCAAGCAGTCTCAATGCATACTGTCGAGCCAGTTCCGGCGACGATTGTTCAGTATTTTTCGATTTCAATCGTCTCCTGCACGGGTTTGTCATTTTCCTTGCTCTCAAACCCATCCCACGATGCATCGGATGTGGAGGAAATGCCGGAAACCTTCAACGCGAAATCGTCCGGATTGGAACTCTGCCGCAAGGCCTCTTCATAGCTGATCATTTTTGAAGTGTACAACTTCATCAAGGACTGGTCGAAGCTCTGCATTCCATAGGAGACAAATCCCTGGGTAATGGCATCGCCGAGCTGTTTTGTCTTATCCTTGTCGTCAATACATTCCCGCACCCGGGCTGTTCCAAGCATAACCTCAACCGCCGGGACACGTCCCTTGCCATCGGCACGGGGGACCAGTCGCTGTGAGATTACGCCCTTAACAACACCTGCCAATTGCATACGGACCTGACGCTGATGGTAGGGAGGAAAGACGCCAATAATACGGTTAATTGTCTCCGCAGCATCCATGGTGTGGAGCGTCGACATAACCAGATGGCCGGTTTCGGCAGCCGTCAAAGCAGTCTCAATGGTCTCATAGTCACGCATCTCACCGACCAAAATGACGTCCGGGTCCTGCCTGAGTGCCCCCTTAAGCGCTCCGGAGAAGGTGGGGGTATCGGTTCCGACTTCGCGTTGGCTGATAATACTTTTATTGTCGCGGTGGAGAAACTCCACCGGATCTTCTATGGTAATGATATTGCAGGTTCGATTCTGGTTGATGGTGTCAATCATGGCCGCCAGTGTGCTGGATTTACCCGAACCGGTCGTGCCGGTAACCAGGATAAGGCCGCGTTCTTCCAAACACATCTTTTTAATGATCGGCGGCAGGTTGAGTCCGTCCAGCGTGGGGATTGTAAAAGAGATGGCACGAAAAACCATTGCCACCGTACCGCGCTGGCGATAGACGCTCACCCTGAAACGCCCCAATCCCGGCACGGCATAGGCCAGATCGACCTCCGAGTTTTCCTCGAAGATACGCCTCTGACGGTCGTTCATCATGGACTGAGCTATGGAGCCAACAATATCGGGTGATAGACGCGGCGCGTTGGGAATCGGATGTAATCTGCCGTCGATACGTACAATCGGAGGCAAACCGGTCTTGATATGGATGTCCGAACCTTTTGCCTTAACAGCGATGGTGAGAATTTCATTCAGCTCCATCTACTACCTCCAGTTACTCCTTAGCGGCTACAGGTGCTTTTAGCAAATCCATCAATTTACCTTCAATTTCAGCCAGCAGGTCTGGATGTTCAGTCAAATAAGAGCGGCAATTCTCGCGCCCCTGGCCGATTCGTTCCTTGCCATATGAATACCAAGCCCCGCTCTTTTCGACAATTGACTTATCAACCGCAAGGTCGAGTACATCGCCGGTACGAGAGATACCCTCACCGTACAGGATATCAAACTCAACCTCTCTAAACGGTGGAGCGACCTTGTTTTTCACAACCTTGACTTTCGTACGTGAGCCGATCACGACATCACCCTGCTTCAGGGTTGCAATTTTTCGAATATCCATGCGCACCGAAGCGTAAAATTTAAGAGCATTACCTCCGGTGGTTGTTTCCGGATTACCAAACATGACACCAATCTTCATGCGAATCTGGTTGATAAAAATTACACAACAATTGGATTTCGAGATGATGCCGGTTAATTTTCGCAGAGCCTGTGACATGAGACGGGCCTGAAGCCCCATGTGGGAATCTCCCATGTCACCTTCAATCTCGGCCTTTGGGACAAGTGCAGCAACCGAGTCCACAACCAAAACATCTATGGCCCCACTGCGCACAAGCGTCTCGGCGATTTCCAGCGCTTGTTCTCCAGTGTCAGGCTGAGAAACCAGCAAATCATCGGTTTTTACACCCAGCTTGCGGGCATATCCAATATCAAGAGCGTGTTCAGCATCCACAAATGCAGCAATCCCACCCTGTTTCATAGCTTCAGCAACGATATGAAGCGCCAGCGTGGTCTTGCCGGAGGATTCAGGACCATAAATCTCCACGATCCTGCCACGAGGAACACCGCCAACTCCAAGAGCCATATCAAGAGAAATTGAGCCCGTAGGAATTGCGTCAACACCTGGCAGCACCTCATCATTTCCCAAACGCATGATGGCGCCTTTACCGAACTGTTTTTCAATTTGGCTCAGCGCAAGATCAATAGCCTTGTTTTTTTCCGGAGAAGAATTCGTTTCTGCCATGTATATCTCCTGATAAGTAGGTTACGGACTGAAGAAAGGTTTAAAAAGTAGCATAATTACCGTATTAACCGCAAGATAATATCACCCCACGACAAAGCCCCTGCCGGAACGTATCCGGGCAGGGGCTTTGTATTGAAGGCACATATTCTTTAAACGGAGTTACCCCATCCCCCTCATAACCCACTGAAAGA
>MTLD01000524.1_pt1 | contig 28258 bp, 31 predicted proteins | sample 1982471 | NCBI WGS metagenome assembly MTLD01 (sample SAMN05712604, study PRJNA340218) | biofilm metagenome | isolation source: sample SPM anode biofilm adapted to -50 mV | place: USA | collected 2012-02-03 | reverse complement strand
GTAACCAGTGCGTGGGAGGCGGGCCCCTGGCCCGCGGGAAGCTCAAGGCAGAGCCGGGGAACCTTCTGTGCAGCGGCGTGCGGCCGACCCGGCAGTCATGCCCGGAAGGCTAACCCGGCCTCGAGCCTGCCGCAACAACTCCGCAATCCACGTGAGGATCTGCAAACACGGCGAGGTCGGTCGTGCTCCGTGGCTAGCGGCCCGCTCGGCTTCGGTGCAGCAGGGCGAGGTGCCGTGGCGAGCCGTGGCTGCCGTCGACATGATGAGGTCAGTGGCGTTGTCCGGCCAGGCGGGGCGCCAGTCGCGGGTCGGCGACTTCCACGATCTTGCGGGCGGCCGAGCCGAGCGCGCTGAGCTCGTCCCGGGTGAGGACGTCCACGACCAGGCGACGCGCCTCCCGCACATGGCCGGGCGCGGTCTGCTGAACCTTGAGCCATCCCGAATCGGTGAGGTGGGCCTCGGTGCGGCACCCGGTGAGCTGGATCGACCGTCGCTCGACCCAGCCATCCTTCTCCAGGCGGGCCACCACATGGGACAGCCGTGACATCGACCCACTGGCAAGCGTCGCGAGCACGCTCATCGGAAGCGAGCGCCCCGGCGACTCCGACAAGGCGGCCATGACCTGGTACTCGAAGCCGGTCAGGCCGCTGTCCCGCTTGAGCTGCCGGTCCAGCGCCGCGGGCAGGGCGAGGGTGAGCGCCATCAACGCTTTCCAGTCCTCGACCTGGTCAGGCGTGAGCCATTCCGGTTCGTCCATATTCACACTCTAGCGACCTATTGAACTTTCAACACGGCACGCCTACTCTCATGTTGAAGGTTCAACAGCCGCTCCGGTGGCGCGCGAAGGAGACAGCGATGACCGTTCTACGGGTAGACAGCAGCATTCAGGGATCACGATCGAGCAGCAGCGCCCTCGCCGATCTCGTCATGGAACCGGTCGAGGCGCAACTGCCCGACGTCCCCGTCCTGCGTCGGCATCTCGGTCGCCAGCCGCTCCCGGCCGGCGCCTGGGCCACCGCGGTCGCCGGGACGCACCTTCCCGCCGAACAGCGGACGGCCGAGCAACGGGCCGCCATCACGCTCGCCCAGTCCATCGCCGCGGAACTCGCCGGCGCGGAGGCTGCCGTGCTGGCGCTCCCGCTGTACAACTGGGGCGTCTCCCAACATGTCAAGACGTGGATCGACCTCGCGATCATCGGCGGCGGGCCGGGTGCCCGGTTGCTGGAGGGCAAGCCGGTCGTCCTGATCGTGACCAGGGGCGGCGGCTACGGTCCCGGAACCCCGAAGGAAGGCTGGGACCACGCAACGCCGTACCTGCGCCGGATCCTCGCCGAGGTGTGGGGAGCCGACCTCACCGTCGTCGAGCGAGAACTCACCCTCGTCGGCGTCAACCCTGCCATGAACGGCCTCGAGGAGCTCGCGGCAACAGCGAGGACCATCGCCGAGGAGCAGGCGAAGGCTGCCGGGCTCGGCCTCGCCGCCCGACTGGAAGCCGGCGGTTTCGCCGCGGCCTGAGCGCCGCCCGTCGAGGGGCCGACCGCGCCCTCACACAAGCTTCACATTCGGCCCACGGCCCCTTCATCGCGGCTCCCTAGCGTGAGTGGTGAACCACGCCGGACAAGGAGCACACCATGAACAGGACCTGGATCACCCGGACCGCAGCCGCTGCGGTCACCACCCTCGGACTGGGCCTCGGCATCTCCGTCGCGGCCACGGCCGCACCGCCGACTCCGACGCCCGTCGCGTCCGCCACCGTGGACGCAGCGGCGGCCAAGGAACTCACCTACATGCGCGAAGAGGAGCGGCTGGCCCGCGACCTCTACCAGGCGATCGCGAAGCTCTACCCGGACAACGCGACAGCGTTCACCCGGATCGCCAGCAGTGAGCAGCGGCACTTCGAGAGTGTCGGACTGCTGCTGACCCGCTACGGGATCGCCGACCCGGCCGCGAACTCCTCGGTCGGCACCTATGCGGACGCCGGCCTGACCAAGGCGTACACCGACCTGCTCGCCAAGGCGAAGGGGTCGCTCACCGACGCCTACGGCGCAGGGGTGACCGTCGAGACGACCGACATCGCCGACCTCAAGGAGATCCTCGCTGTGAGCGGACTGCCCGCCGACGTCAGCCAGGTGCTGACCCGCCTGCTCGCCGGCTCGCAGAACCACCTCGCAACCTTCACAGCCCTCGCCGAAGGGAAGACGCTCGGCGCCGCGGACGGGACCGGCATGCGCAACGGCCGCCGCTGGAGCAGCGACGCCACGACGGGCGGCACGGGCACCTGGACCCGGGGCGCAGGCACCGGGGTGGGGCCCGCGAACGGCCAGGGGTACGGCCGGACGGGCGTGCGGCCCGCGACCTGCCCGCTGCGGTGACCCGACGGGTGGGTTCGCCACCCGTCCCCGAGGGGGCCGGTTCGCCGGAGACGGAAACGCTCCGGCGAACCGGCCGTCCGATGCGACACGCCCTAGGCTGATCGGAACCGAAGGAGGAGTGCCATGGCGCGACGGATCCTCGTCGTCGACGACGAGCCGGCCATCCGCACGGTCCTGGCCGCGTACCTGGAGGCCGACGGCTTCGCCGTGGTGCACGCCGACACCGGAGCCGAAGCTCTGCGACGAGCGCTCGACACGTCCGATCCGGTCGACCTAGTGCTGCTCGACGTCGGCCTTCCCGACCTGAACGGGCTCGAGGTGCTGACGACGATCCGGGCGCGTTCCGAGGTCTCCGTGATCCTGGTCACGGCCCGCGCCGAGGAGGTCGACAAGCTGGTCGGCCTCAACGTCGGCGCGGACGACTACGTGACCAAGCCGTTCAGCCCGCGGGAGGTGGTCGCCCGGGTGAACACCGTGTTGCGCCGCGTCCACCGGGAGCCGGCGGACGCCACTCCGCCCGACCCCGTGCTCCGGTTCTCCGGGTTGACCATCGACCCCGAGCGCCGCGAGGTTCGCGTGGGTGAGACGGACGTGGAGCTGTCCGCGCTCGACTTCGACCTGCTGCTCGCCCTCGCCGACGCACCGGGGCGCGTCTTCTCCCGCGCCCAGCTGCTGGAGAAGGTGTGGGGCTACGACTTCTACGGCGACGACCGGGTCGTGGACGTGCACATCCGGACGCTGCGCAGCGCCCTCGGCGACGACGCCAACCGCCCCGGCATCGTCGGGACCGTCCGCGGCGTCGGCTACAAGTTCCTCCCCAAGCCGGGGGAGGCGACGTCGTGAGGCTCACCGTGCGGCTGGTGCTCAGCCACGTCCTGGTTGCGGTGATCGGTGGCATTGCCACCTTCGCCGTCGTTCGCTGGCTGGCGCCGGCACTGTTCGACCAGAGCATCCAGCACGCCGGGTGGGCCGGCGGACGCGGCCAGGGCCAGGGCCAGGTGTTGCGGGACCAGTTCGCGGCCGCGGTCGACCAGTCGTTGCTGATCGGCGCCGCGGTGGGCGTGATCGCCGCCGCCGCCTTCGGCGTGTTCGCCGCCTACCGCGTGATCAAACCGCTCGGTGCGGTGCGTGCAGCGACCCGCGAACTCGCCCGCGGCCGCTACGACGTGCCGGCGCCGGTACCCCACGAGCCGGAGCTGGGCGACCTCGCCCGCGACGTGAACACGCTCGCGGACGCGCTCGCGCAGACCGAGGCGCGCCGGGTCCGGCTGCTCGGGGAGGTGGCCCACGAACTGCGTACACCCCTGACCGTGATCGATGGCTACGTCGAGGGGATGATCGACGGCGTCCTGCCGACCTCGACCGACAACCTCGGCCAGATCGGAGAGGAGACCCGGCGGCTGCGCCGGTTGAGCGAGGACCTGTCGGCGCTCAGCCGGGCGGAGGAGGGCCGGCTCGGGCTCGAGCGGCGGCCCTGCGACCTCGGCGGGATCGCCCGCGCGGCTGCGGAGCGGCTGCGTCCGCAGGCAGAGGACGCCGGCATCGGCCTGGACGTGGCAGCGGCGGGGGAGCCGCTGCCGGTGGAGGCTGACCCTGACCGGATCGCGCAGGTGGTCACGAATCTCGTCGGCAATGCCCTGCGGGCGACGCCGGCCGGTGGGCGCATCACCGTGGCGGCCGGGCGCGACCGGGGCTTCGCCCTGGTGACCGTCTCCGACACCGGCGTGGGTCTGGCGCCGGACGACCTCGAGCGGGTGTTCGAGCGGTTCTACCGGGTGGGGAGCCGGGCCGGGGAGTCCGGCTCGGGAATCGGCCTGACCATCTCCCGCGGCATCGCGCGCGCCCACGGCGGCGACGTGACCGCCGCGTCCGCGGGTCCCGGGCTGGGCGCCCGGTTCACGCTCGCGCTGCCGCTACGCAACCAGGGGTGATCAGGCGGCCTTGCCGGCGCGAATGAACGCGCTGGCGAAGGCGCCTTCGAGCGCGGCGACCACCTCTGGCAGCGAGCGCCCCTCGGGGAGGTCGCCGGGGGTGAGTTGGGCGGCCAGGCCGGTGAGGTCTTCGTGGGAGTACTCGCGCGTGACCTCGACCGATGGGTTGGTGAACCCCGCCGCTCGAAGGCCCGAACGGTAGTCTGCGTCGACCAGCGCACCGGCGATGCAGCCTGTCCAGAGAGCGACCACGGACGCCCACTCCGGCTCCAGCGGTCGAAGCAGGACGATGTCCGAGACGGCGAACCTGCCGCCTGGCCGAAGCACCCGGAAGGCCTCCCGAAACACCGCGTCCTTGTCGGTGGAGAGGTTGATCACGCAGTTGGAGATCACCACGTCCACACTGGCGTCGGGAAGGGGAACGTCCTCGATCCCGCCCTTGATGAACGTGGCGTTGTCGATCCCGGCCTCTGCCCGGTGCCGCTCGGCGAGCGCCAGCATCTCTTCGGTCATGTCCAGGCCGTAGGCAGTGCCGCCGGGCGCCACCCGGCGCGCGGAGAGCAGCACGTCCAGGCCTGCGCCGGACCCGAGATCCAGCACGTCCTGGCCGGGGACGAGGTCGATCAGCGCGGTCGGGTTGCCGCAGCCCAGGGACGCGGCGAGCGCGCCGGCGGAGGGCGCGTCCGCATCGTCGTAGAGGCCCGAGGTGATCGGATCGGACGTGCCGCAGCAATCCGGACCGCAACAGCCGCCGCTGTCCACCACCGTGAGGGCGCTCCTCGCGGCTGCGGCGTAGCGGTCGCGAACGGCTGCAGTGATCTCGTGGTCGGACATTCGGGGCCCCCTGAATAGACGTTTGTCGAAATAGTGACGCTTGTTTCGACATGTGTCAAGATAGGGACGTGCAGACGGATCGGGACGCGTGCTGCGGGCTCGCCAGGCAGCCGCTCGACTCAGCGGGTGCGGAGCGGATCGCGCCGATGTTCAAGGCTCTCGGTGACCCGGTGCGACTGCGGCTGGCCGCGCTGATCGCCTCTGACGACGAGGTCTGCGTCTGCGACCTCACCTCGCAGTTCACGCTGTCCGGGCCGACGATCAGCCACCATCTCAGGGTGCTGCGCGAGGCCGGCCTGGTCGAGTGCGAGCGTCGGGGCACCTGGGTCTACTACCGGATCCGGCCCGAGGCGCTGGGCTCGCTCGGCGCGCTGCTCCAGGTCGGCTGACCGGCTCCGGACAGCGTTCGGCCCCGCAGCGGGGGGCTGCTGCGGGCCGAACGGAGTGGTCCTCGCTACTTCAGCAGGAACTTGGCGCTCAGGGTCGAGGTGTCGTCCATGGTGGCGGTGACCAGGTAGCAGGCCGTGGTCACGACCTTCTTGCCCTTGACCTTGGCCGGCTTGGCCAGCTTCGGCGTCTTCCAGTTCTGGTGGAACGCGCCGTACCGGTACTTCAGGGTGAAGCCCTTCTTGGCTGTGGTCACCGAGACCGGGAGGCCGATCGGGGTCATCGCGGCGTCGCCGCAGACGTACTGCTGGGCCATGATGCTGGCGACGACGGTGTTCGAGGTGACCTTGGCGCCGTCCTTGTAGACCTTGAACTTGAGCGGGACGGTGGAGCCGGCCTTGCGCGTGTTCACCTTGGTCATCTTCACCGGCGAGTAGAAGCCCTTCACGGTGTACCAGCTGGTGACGGTGTAGGAGATCGTCTCGGTGGCCACCACCGCGCCGTTGATGTCGCTCGCGGTCGCGGTCAGGGTATGGGAGCCCACCGCGGGGTTGGCCTCGGCACCGGTGACGACGCAGGTCAGCGCAATGGTCGCGTCCACGTCGTCGGACGCGCTGCAGGTGGGGGTCGGGACGGCGCCGTAGGCGTAGCTGCCATCGGGGGTGATGCCATCCCAGGCGATCACCGGTGCTGCGCTGGCCGGGCCGAGCGTGAGAGTGCTGAGGACCACGGTGAGCGCGGCGCCCACCAGGGTTCGACCAAGAGTCTTGCGGGTCATGCTTTACCTCTTTCGACGGGAGCACTGGCCGGAGGCCCGGGGGGAAAGATCGGCCTCCATCCGGGTAACCGTCAGCGCGGCCCGATTCGTTACGCCTCGACGGAGATTCGCTGAAGTCCTCGGGAGTTGCGGTAGGCCGTAACGTTCACGGCCTTCCCAGCGGTATCCCTGGTGGAGGTTGAACTTGAGCAAGAACGAACCCGATTTCTCCCGGCTCCTCGCCGGTGAGCAGCCTGCCGATGACCCGAGCCTGCGCGACGTCGCGGCCTTCCTGGGCGCCCTGCGCACGGCCTACCCGCCAGCGTCCGTGGATGCCGTGCGCGAGCAGCACCTGGCCGCGGTTTCCCGTGAAGTACGACTCGTGGGCGCCGCCGCGCGGACGCGTCCCGCGGCGAGCCACCGTGTCCGCCGCACCGTCGTGACCGCGATCACCGCAGCCCTCGCCCTGCTGACCGTCGGCGCAGGGGTGGCGACCGCCATGGGTGGCAACCCGCTGACGATTCTTCCCGGGCTGCGCCTGGGTCCGCCTGAAGCCCCGCGCAGCGGTGGACCCACCGCCGGCGCGCCCAGCCACCCGACGACGACCGCGACGACGGGGCCCCGGTCCGGTCCGCCAAGCCCCTTGCCCACCCCGACCACCGCTCCGGGCAAGTCCGGCGAGGATCACACCAAACCTACGGTGCTGCCCACCAACAACGGCAAGTCATCCGAGGCCCAGGCGAGCCACAAGCCCACCGCGCTGCCGTCCCAGGCCACAGCGAAGGCGGACCCGCCGGCCAAGGGCCGCTCGAGCGTCCCACCCAAGTCCACCCGGGGAAGTGAGGTCGAGGCGACCGGGTGATTCCTGGCACTACCCCGGGCGGTGACGTCGGTCCGACGTGATCTCCGAAGCGGCGAGACTCCGGGCGGGGCTGGAGGCCACTCCGCCCGGCGCATGCCCGCCAGGCGGAGTGGTCTTGTGCGGTCTGGTTCCCGGGACTGCCGAACCCTGCGCGGGACGGTCGTGAGATGGCACTCGGCGAACGGTTCCCCGAGGTGCTTCAGGCGGCCGGCCAGGGTGCCGACTGGGCCTGGGCCGAGGTGTACCGGGAGTATGCGCCGAGCCTGTTGCGGTTCCTCACCAGCCAGGGCGCTGCCGAGCCGGAAGACTGTCTGGGCGAGTGCTTCGTCCAGTTGGTGCGAAACCTCTCCTCCTTCGCCGGTGATGAGCCTGCGTTCCGGGCCTGGCTGTTCCGGGTCGCCCGCAACCGGCTGGTGGACGCGTGGCGCGCCGGGCGGCGGCGTCCGGCGGCGCCGAGCGCGGATGTGGGGATCCTGCACGAGTCACGGCATCAGCACGAGCCGGCGGACGCTGACCTGATCCGTCGCCAGGCGGTCGAGGACGTGCTCGCGCTGCTCGGCGACGACCAACGTGCCGTGATCGTGCTCAGGGTGCTCGAGCAGTTCAGCGTCGAGGAGACCGCAGAGATCCTGGAGCGGTCACCGGGTGCGGTCAGGGTGCTGCAGCACCGTGCGCTGCGGAAGCTGCGTGATGTGCTGGAAGCCAACCGGCTCAGCGGTGGGCGATCGTGGATCCCCGGATGACCAGCCGGACGGGCTTGTACTGGACACCCTTCGGTTCGGGCTGGGAGGAATCCATCGCCCGGAACAGCGCCAGCGCGGCTTCACGTCCGAGTTGCTGGAGGTTTGCGTCGATGCTGGTCAACTCGGGACGGGCGTTGGTGGTGAGCACCTCCCAGTTGTCGTAGCCCACGACGGCGACGTCGTCGGGCACCAGCCGGCCGAGGTCGCGCAGCGTGTCCAGCACTCCCCGGGCGATCTGGTCGGAGCCGCAGGCGATCGCGTCGACCTCGGGATGCCTGTCGAGCAGGACGGCCGCGGCGTCGCGTCCCCAGCGCTCGGACCACTCCGAGAACATCGCCTCGCCGTGGAGTTCGAGACCGGCGGCAGCGAGTGCCTGCTGCACTCCACGGACCCGGTCCTGCGCGGCGGCGTAGCTGGGATCCCCGGTGATGTGGGCGATCCGGGAGCGCCCGCAGGCGATCAGGTGCTCGACGGCCAGGCGGCCGCCCGCCTCGTTGTCGGGGGTCAGGGACAGGTCGTCCGGGTCGTCGGAGGGTGCGTACGCGTAGACGACCGGCACCGGCAGATCATGGCCGAGAGACGGGCGTGGATCGGTCTGCCGGCCCACCACGATGATCCCGTCCACCCTCCGGTTGAGCAGGGCTTTCAGGTGGTGCTGCTCGCGGATGTGGTCGCCGCGCGCGTCGCAGAGGAAGACGTTCACCTGGCCCGCGCCGAAGGCGTCCTCCGCCCCCATCAGGATGGGCAGGACGAACCGGCCCTCCAGGTCGCTGGTCAGCAGGCCGACGGTGCCTGACCGCCCGACCAGCAGGCTGCGGGCCAGCTGGTTGGGCGTGAACCCGATCTGCTCGGCCGCGTCGAGCACCCGCTTGCGGGTCGCCGCAGCCACGTCGCCGCGCCCGTTCATGGCCTTGGACGCGGTGGGCAGGGAGACCCCGGCGAGGCGGGCAACCTCGCTCAGGGTGGCCGGATAGCCCATGGAGGGCGGCCGTGTCGTCATCCGCTGTCCTTTCGTGAAGTTTCCGAAACTGCGAGCAGTCGGGAAGTCCTTGACGCCCACACTATGCCTTGACTAGGTTCTGCGAAAAGGGTTTCGAGGAGTTTCGGACAACGGTCCGCCGAGAGCCCGGAGGGCCCTCGACCGGGGGTTCGCTCAAGGACGAGCAAGGAGCTCATGCACATGGGTGTATTCAGGAATCGGCGGGTGCGTGGACTCGTCGGATTGGTCGCGGCGGGCGGCCTCGCGCTCGGTCTCGCCGCCTGCAGTGGTGGAACCACCACCCCCACCTCCGCCGCCCCGTCGCTCAGCGCGGAGGGCACCGACGACGGCACCAGCCTGACGCTGTGGACCCGGGCGCCGCTGGAGAAGCAGGCCAAGGCGCTGGTCGCCGCGTACAACGCGTCCCACAAGAACCAGGTTCAGCTGACCGTCGTCCCCAACGACGACTACGTGGCGAAGGTGGGTGCGGCGGCCGGCTCCAACGGTCTGCCCGACCTGTTCGCCGCGGACATCGTCTACGTGCCGAACTGGGTGAAGCAGGGCCTGTTCCAGGACATCACTGCCAATATCGACGGGATGTCGTTCAAGGACCAGATCAACAAGGGCCACCTTGCCGCCGGCACCTCCGACGGCAAGGAGTACGTGCTCCCGTTCGTGCTCGACCTTTCGATGCTGTTCTGGAACAAGGAGCTGTTCAAGGAGGCAGGGCTCGACCCGGAGAAGGCTCCCGCCACGATGGACGAGTACGTGAACGCCGCGAAGAAGGTGCAGGCGCTGAACAAGCCCGGCGTGTACGGCACGGCGACCGGCTTCAACTGCGGTGGCTGCCTGGTCTTCACCTGGTTCCCCGGCATCTGGGCCTCCGGTGACCAGGTGATGAACGCGGAGGGCACGGAGTCGCTGCTCAACGGCGCCAACGCCAAGAAGATCTACGACGCGTGGGCCGACATGTGGAAGTCCGGCGCGGTGCTGCCCTCGTCCAAGGACGAGGCGGGCCCCACCTGGACCGCGGGCTTCACCGAGGGCAAGGTCGGCGAGATGTTCTACCCGGCGACGCTGCTGTCGTCCACTCCGTTCGACGCGGGCGTGGCGGGCATCCCGGGTGTCTCCGGCGGCGCGTCCACCTTCGTCGGTGGTGACGGCATCGGCGTCTCGAAGGACTCCACACACGCAGCCCAGGCCTGGAACTTCCTGAACTGGATGATGAGCGAGGACGCCCAGGTCGGCGTGCTGGCCAAGAACAACGACGTGGTCTCCCGCGGCGACTTCGCCAACAACGAGTACGCGGCGAAGGATCCCCGCCTGGTCACCATCAACCAGGTGGCGGCCAAGGGCGACACTCCGGTGGCGCTCAACTTCCAGCAGGCGTTCAACGCGGTGGGTAGCCCGTGGGTCACCATGGTGCGCGACCGGGTGCTGCAGGGCACCGACACCGTCGACGCGGACAACGCGAAGATCACCGAGATCCTCGGTCAACAGTGATCCTCGGCCATCGGGCGCCCGGTCAGGGCGCCCGATGGCCGGGCGTGGCCCGCACCCTGAGAGAAGGTTCGCAATGACGACGGCACCATCGGCGATCGCGCGCGCCGGACGGTCCGCCCCGGGCCAGAAGTCTGCCGCCCGGCAGAAGAGGTCATGGAAGGGCCCGCTCTACGCCCTGCCCAACCTCGTGTTCGTGGTCGGACTGTTCGTCCTGCCCCTGCTGCTCGTGCTGCAGATGTCGGCATCGAAGTGGCCGCTGCTGTCCGGCAACAAGGGCTGGAACTTCCCGCAGAACTACGTCAGGGCCGTCACCCACCGGCTGTTCGCCGACTCGGTGGTCTTCACCCTGAAGTACACCGTGCTGGCGACGGTCCTGCTGATCGGGATCGGGCTGGGCCTGGGCCTGCTGGTCCAGGAGAGCAGCCGCTGGAAGGGATTCCTGCGGACGTCCTTCCTGTTGCCCAGCGCCCTCGGCCTGGCCTCGGCTTCCCTGCTCTTCTACGTGCTGTACTCGCCGATCGCCGGCCCGTTCGCCGACGTGATGCAGCGCCTGGGCATCTCCTTCCTCGGCACTCCGACGACCGCGTTGGTGTCGACAACCTTCCTGATCGTGTGGCGCTACGCAGGCTTCTACATGCTGCTGATGCTGGTCGGCCTGCAGGGCATCCCGGTGGACGTGTTCGAGTCGGCCCGGGTGGACGGAGCCTCCCGCGGGCAGGTCTTCCGCTACATCACCCTTCCGCTGTTGCGGCCCACCCTCGCGCTCACCACGGTGATGTGCGTGACCGGCTCGCTGCTGGCGTTCGAGCAGTTCTACATCCTCACCAAGGGCGGGCCGGACAACTCGACGATCACGGTGGTGCAGCTGATCTACCTGGTCGCCTTCCAGGGCCAGAACGACCTCGGCGTGGCCGGCGCGCTGTCCGTGATCACGCTGCTGGCCCTCGTCCTGATCAATGTCCTGCAACTGCGGGCTTTCAACACCGGGAGGGATGAATGAGCACGCTCACCGACATCCGGGCGAGCACCTCCGGTGCCCGTCGGAGGCGGAGCCCGTTCGCGCAGGCGGCCGTCCGCACCCCGTACTACGTGTTCACCGGCGGGCTGGCCATCCTGTTCCTGTTCCCCCTGGTCTGGACCTCGGTGGCGTCCGTGTCGCCCCGGGCCGGCACCGCCCAGGCGTCCGGCTACGGCTTCGCCAACTACGTCACGCTGGCCAACTACCAGGCCGGCATCTGGGTGTACCTGTTCAACTCGACCTTCGTCTCGCTGCTCACCGTGCTGCTCACCCTGATCGTCACCACACTGGGCGGCTACGCGTTCGCGCGGTTCAGGTTTCCGGGCAAGGACCTGCTGTTCATGGGCACGCTGGCGATCCTGATGGTGCCCTACGCCACCCTGCTGATCCCGCTGTACGTCCTGCTGAACCGCGTGGGCCTGCAGAACTCCCTGGTCGGGGTGGCGCTGGTGCTGACCATGTTCCAGCTGCCGTTCTCGACCTTCATGATGCGGATCTCCTTCGAGGCGGTCCCGCGGGAACTCGACGAGGCCGCGCTCGTCGATGGATGCTCGAGTTTCAGCCTGCTCTGGCGAGTCCTGCTGCCTGCGGTCAAGCCAGGGCTGATCACGGTCGGGTTGTTCGCCTTCCTCGCCGCGTGGAACGACTTCATGGCGCCGCTGATCCTGATCAACGACTCGAACCGGATGACCCTGCCCCTGGCGGTGTCGAACCTGCGGGTGCAGGTGCAGGGGGTCGTCGACTACGGCGCCACCGAGGCCGGCGTGGTGATCCTCGCACTGCCCTGCACCATCCTCTTCCTCCTCCTCCAACGTCACTACGTGCGCGGCTTCATGTCCGGCGCGCTGAAGGGTTGATCATGCTCACCACCCACGTCCCGGCCGCGCCCGTCGTACCCGGCACGGGCAGGCTGCGTCCGCTCGGCCTCGGCGAGGTCCGGATCACCGGCGGCTTCTGGGCCGAACGGCAGCGGACGAACGCCACGGTCACGTTGCGCCACATCGCGCACTGGCAGACGCGGGAAGGCTGGATCGGGAACTTCGACCTCGCCGCGGCAGGCACGTTGCCGCGGGGACGTCGTGGCCGGGAGTTCTCCGACTCCGAGGTCTACAAGTTCCTCGAAGCGGCGGCCTGGCAGCTGGGCACCGGCCCGGACGAGGAACTGGAGGCGACGTTCCGCGACTTCGTCGCCCGGATCGCGGCCGCCCAGGAGCCGGACGGCTACCTCAACACCAACTTCGGGCGGCCCGGCCAGGTGGCGCGCTGGACGGACCTGGCCTGGGGCCACGAGCTGTACTGCCTGGGGCACCTCTTCCAGGCTGCGGTCGCCCGGGGCCGCACCGACCCGGACGCCGACGACGGCCTGCTCGGGGTGGCGGTGCGCGCGGCGGACCTGGTCTGCGAGGTGTTCGGCGAGGGCGGGATCGAGTCGGTGTGCGGCCACGCCGAGGTCGAGGTCGGACTGGCCGAACTCGGCCGGCTGACCGGCAACGCCCGCTACCTCGACCAGGCGAGGCTGTTCATCGACCGCCGGGGGCACGGCACCTTGCCCGACCAGGAGTGGGGGAGGGCCTACTACCAGGACGACGTGCCGATCCGGGACGCCGAGGTGCTGCGTGGCCACGCGGTACGGGCGAACTACCTGGCGGCCGGGGCGACGGACGTCGCCGTCGAGTTCGGGGACACCGCACTGCTCGATGCGCTGCGGCGCCAGTGGGACCGGACGATCGCCCGGCGCACCTACATCACGGGTGGGCAGGGTTCGCGCCACCAGGACGAGGGGTTCGGCGACGACTGGGAGTTGCCGCCCGACCGCGCCTACGCGGAGACCTGCGCGTCCGTCGCTTCGACGATGTTCAGCTGGCGGCTGCTGCTCGCCACTGCGGAGCCGGCCTACGCCGACCACATCGAGCGGTCCCTGTACAACGTCGTCGCCGCTGCGATCGCCGACACCGGCGACGCCTGGTTCTACACGAACACCCTGCACCGTCGGGACCCGGGCACGGCGCCCGATCCCGACGCAGCCTCGCCCCGGGCCTTCTCGAGCCTGCGCGCGCCGTGGTTCGACGTGTCCTGCTGCCTGCCCAACATCGCCCGCACCCTGGCCAGCCTTCCCGGCGTGCTGGCGACCGTTGATGCGGACGGGCTGCAGCTGCACCAGTACGCGTCCGCCTCGATCTCGACCCGGCTCGAGGACGGCACCGCGATCGAGGTCGACGTCGCCACGGACTACCCGCGCAGCGGGGTGGTGAGGGTCGGCGTCGGCAGCACCGCGGAGCGCCCGTGGACGATGACATTCCGGGTGCCGGAGTGGGCCGGTGCCGGCACCCTCACCTACCGTCCGGCCTCCGGGCCGGAGCGGACCGTCGCCTCGGACGGGCCGACGATCGCGCTGACCGCGCTCTTCGCAGCCGGTGACGTGGTGGAGTTCGTGGTGCCGGTGGTGCCGGTCTTCGTCCGTCCTGACCTCCGCATCGACGCGGTCCGCGGCTGCGTGGCCGTCCAGCGCGGCCCGGTGGTCTACTGCGCGGAGAGCCAGGTCGGCGATTCCGATGCGCCCGATCTCGCCGTGCTGGAGGTGGACGCCGGTGTGCCGCCGCAGGACGTGGACGGGCGCGTGCGGGTCTCCGCACGCTGGTCGGGGCACGCCGAGCGGGCGTGGCCGTACGTCGCGGGATCACCGGACTCACCCGATGGCGAGTCGGGCACGCTCGACCTGATCCCGTACCACGACTGGGGGCAGTCGGGGCTGTGTTCGATGCGGGTCTGGCTGCCCCTCACCTGACCCGGGACGACCCGGCCGATGGCCAGTCACCGCGGCCGGGCGAGTGGTGGGTCCCCTGCGTCATCGGCAGGCCGATGAGTACCCCGCCGCTGCCGAACTGCCACGCCACAGCGCTCCTCGCGTGGCAGTTCGGCGCGCTGTCGCCCTCCGCGAGGTGGTCGCGGCCGTGGCGGGGTCAGCCCTCGCGGTAGGCGATCCCGAACCCGCCTCGCGGATAGTGCCAGGTGAGCACACCGGGAGCAGCCACGGCGAGGCAGGTGCCGCACTCGAGGCAGCCGGCGTACTCCACGGTGATCGTGCCGTCGGCGGCCTCGCCGTAGACGTGGGCGGGACACACCTGGACGAGCAACCGGCCCGTGCCGGTGCGACGGGCGACCTCCTGGTCGACGACGATGTGGCACTCCTCCTCGTCGAGCACGTAGGTGTTGCGGGCGAGGCGTTCCGCGACGGATCCGAAGCTGGTCATTCCCTGCCTCCCTGCCTAGAGCGCCCTGGCGGCGGCCCAGCCGTCGCGCACCAGCTGGTCGATCCGCAGCCCGGACGCCTTGAGTGCGGACAGCGCGCCCGGGACGAGGTGCCTGCGCGGAGTCAGGTCGTGATCGTAGACGCCGTGCAGCACATCGGCGAGCAGCTGGCCGTAGCCCGTGTACAGCCGGGGGTTCTCCAGGAATCCGGGTGCCCTGGCATAGGTCCTCAGGTCGGCACTGACGAAGCTCCCCTCAAGTTCGCGGAGGTAGCCGTCCATGGCCTGTTGGGAGAAGTCACCGGCCGCCAGCGCGGCGGATGCGGCGGTGGCGGCGGCGATGGCGCTCCCCGCGGCGAGGTCCATCCCGCGGATGGTCAGGCCGGTGTTCAGGGTGAATCCGCCGGCGTCCCCGATCACGAGCAGTCCCGGGCGGGTCAGGTCGTGCGCGGCCATCGCCGGCCCGTCCTCGATGGTGAGGTGGCAGCCGTACTCGAGCAGCTCGCCGCCGCGCAGCAGCGGCTCGACCGCGGGGTGGGCGAGGAAGTGGTCGTGCAGATCGCTCGAACTCAGCCCTGCGGCCTGCAGGTCGTCGAGGCGCAGCACCACCCCCACCGAGACCGAGTCGAGGTTGGTGTACAGGAAGCCACCGCCGGCGACGCCCTGGGTGCAGTCGCCGACGACGGCGTACGCCACCCCTTCGTCCCCGCTCACCCGGAAGCGGTCCTCCAGCACGGTGCGCGGCAGGCCGATCACGGACTTCACGCCCACGGCGAGGTGCCCGGGCGGCTCCTTGGCCCGGACGCCCGCCGCCTGTGCGAGGAAGGAGTTGACGCCGTCCGCGGCCACCACCACGTGGCAGCGGAGTTCGTCCTCGCCCGCGCGGACGCCCACGAACCGGCCGTCCTCCTGGAGCAGCCCGTCCACCCGCACGCCGGGCATCACCACGACGCCGGCCCGCTCGCACTCAGCGGAGAGCCAGGGGTCGAGCTTCGCCCGCAGCACGGTGACCGCGTTCACCGGGTCGGCGAGCCGGGTGTCCCAGTAGTCGACGTTCACGTGCGAGTCGTCATTGAGGAAGCTGAGCACGTTGCGGGTGATCCGCCGCTCCACGGGCGCCCGGTCGACGAAGTCGGGGAAGACCTCAGCCAGAACGCGACAGTAGAACACGCCGCCGGAGAGGTTCTTCGAACCGGGCTCCGCGCCCCGCTCGATCAGCAGGACCTCGTGGCCGGCCTCGGCCAGCCGGTAGGCGCACACCGTGCCGGCCACGCCACCACCGACGACGATCACGTCGAAGTCGACGTCCTCGCTCATCAGGACTCCTTCCGGGAGTGCCGGGTGGCGAGGGGCCGCCACCCGGCAGGTCGGCTACAGGGCTCCGGCGTGGATCGCCTCGGCGATGTCGTCGGCAGCGAGCCAGCCCGAGGTGAGCGCGAACCCGTTGGCCGAGCCGGGGATCGGCAGGGCGTACGACTCCCCGAACAGCCCGCCCGCGTCGCAACCGACCGAGTACAGGCCCGGCACGGGTTGGCCGTCGGCGTCGAGGCAGCGCATGTGCTCGTCGATCTTGAGCGCACCCATCGAGATCATGATCCCCGTCTCCATCTTGATCGCGAAGAACGGGCCCTCGGCGACCGCGAACAGGAACTTCGACGGCTTGTGGAACTTCGTGTCGACACCCGCGGCGCACAGTTCGTTGTACGCGTCCACCTCGGCCCGCAGGACGGCCGGGTCGACTCCCATGTTCCGGCCGAGCTCCTCGATGGTCTCGCCCTTCACCACGTTGGTGCGGGACTCGTCGGCGGCGTCCGCCTCGATCTCGGTGGGCAGGTTCACCATCTTCTCGTTGTTGCGGACGTAGATGCCCAGTCCGATCTCGTTGCCGTCCTCGACCAGGTGCCGGATGGTGGCCTGGTCGATGATGCACCAGTAGCAGGCGCCCGGCAGGGTCGCCACCACATCGCCGGCGTTGCCGAAGCTCATCCCCACGACCTCGTCGGTGAAGCGCCTGCCTTCGGTGTTCACCCAGAAGTAGGGCTGCATGCCGGTGCAGTTGGTGTGGCTGGTGATGGTCTTGTCACGCATCAGCGGGAACAGCAGCAGCGTGCCGATGGAGTTGTGCTCGGTGCCGCCGGCCGCCAGCACCATGTTGATGCCGTCACCGGTGTTGCCCTGGCCGCCGACGTTGATCATCTTGTCGCCGATGCCGTACTTCGTGTACTTGTCGAGCATCTCGGGGTTGGCAGCGAAGCCGCCGGTGCCGATCACGACGGCCTTGGCGCCGAGCCGCACCTCCTGGCCGTCGGCGTCCTTCGCGACCAGGCCGGTCACGGTGCCGGTGTCGTCGGTGAGGATCCGGGTGGCCGCCGTGGACAGGAACACGTCCACACCGCGGCGGCGGGCGTCCGCCTCGAGCAACTCGATCAGGCGCGCGACCTCGCCCTCGGGCAGGTGCCACGTGGTGAGCTCGCCCGGCTGGTCGAGGGCAGTGACCGTGACGTCCTCGTAGACCGCGCCCACCTCGTCGCGCATCTTCACGATCGTGGTCGCGGCGTTCTCGACGAACCGGCTGACCAGCGGCGGGTCGGCCCGCCAGTGCGAGTAGTCGAGGTAGGTGTTGAACGCCTGTTCCTTGGTGACGTTGATGCCCCGCTTGATCTGCTCGTCCGACTCGAAGGCTGCGTGGCCCTCGGCGAAGGCGGAACTGCCGCCGGTCTGTGGCTCCTTCTCGATGATGGCGCAGGTGAGGCCGTCCTTGGCCGCCTGGACCGCACAGGAGAGCCCGGATGCTCCTGCACCCACGACGACGATGTCGTATGTCGCGTCGAACTCTTCGCTCATTGCTCCAGCTCCTTCGATGGTAGGTTCCTGACCGCCTTGGTCAGTTCCGGGACCACGTCGTAGAGGTCCCCGACGATTCCGTAGTCAGCCGTGCGGAAGATCCGCGCCTCGGGGTCGTTGTTGACGGCGGCGACGACCCGGGCGCCGCGCACCCCCTCCATGTGCTGGGGGGCGCCGCCGATCCCGACCGCCAGGTAGAGGGCGGGGCTGATGTGGTTCCCCGAGCGGCCGACGTAGCGCGACTTGTCGAGCCAGCCGAGGTCGTCCGCGATCGGCATCGAGCAGGCGAGCTCTGCCCCGAGCGCGTCGGCGAGCCCCTGCACCAGCGATACGTCGTCCTTCGCCCGTACGCCGCGACCGAAGGACACCACGCGGTCGGCGTCCTCGAGACCGCTCGCCACGGCGAGGGGCTCGCTGGCGATCACCGCCAGCGGGGCGGCGGCGAGCTCGACGGGCGTGACCGGTGCGGCCGCGCCGGAGGCAGCGGCCACGTCGTCGCCGCCGTAGGTCACCGCTACCGGTCCGGTGCAGCGGAGGGTCTCGATGGTCTCCCCGCCGACCGCGGCGCGGCGGACGAGCAGCCGATCGTCCTGGACGGCGATCGCCACCGCTGCGGGCACGAGCCGCGCATGCAGCCGACCCGCCACCGCTCCGAGCAGGACGCGCGCGGCCGGGTCGGTGGTGGACAGCACCACGCCGGGCTGCGCGTCGGCGGCAGCTCCGGCCAGGGCGGCGCCCCACGCCTCGGCGGGGACGGGGCCGGGGTCGGTCCAGCGCACCTCGTCCGGCCCGGCGGCAGCCACCTGCTCGGCCAGCAACCGTGGGCCGATCACGACCGCAGTGAGGCGGCCGGGCAGGGCCCGCGCGATGCGGAATGCGCCGCCCCAGCCGTCGGCGGTGACCAGCAGCCAGCAGTCGGTGTTCATGCGGCGTCCTTTCGGCTCGGTCGGGGGTTCACAGGACGCCCTCGCTGCGGAGGGCGGCCACGAGTTGGGCTGCGGTCTCGGCGGGCTCTCCGGCGAACACCCGGGCCGGCGTCGAGTCCGGCTTCGCGCAGCCGAGCGACTCCGGATCGTCGGGGGCCACGCCCAGCTCGGCCAGGCTGAGCCGGGTGAGCGGACGCTTCCGGGCAGCCAGCAGTTCCTTCATCCCGGGCGCGCGGTCCACGTCGGCCTCGGCGGCGATGCCGACCACAGCCGGCGTCGGCAGCAGGACGGTCTGGGCTGCGCCGCCCACCTTCCGTGCGGCCTGAAGCCGGCCGTCCACGGTTGTCGCGGAGGTCAGCCCGACCAGGGCGGGCCATCCCAGTTCGCCGGCCAGGGCGACCGGGACGCCCGCGTCCTGCCGGGAGTCGCCGATCACGACAACATCCACCTCGCCGAGGTGCCGTACCGCCGCAGCGAGGATCGCGGCCGTCGCGGCGTTGTCGACCAGGCTCGGGGCGTCGGCCACCGACCAGGCCTGCTCGACCCCCCGGGCGAGGGCCCAGCTGGCGTCACCGTCTCCGATCGTGAGGCCGAGCACCTCACCGTCTGAGCCGGCAGCGATCGCGAACGCCGCGGCGAGCGCGGCCGGGTCGTCCTCGCCCGCGGTCATCCGGGCGTTGCGCCAGTCGATCGAGCCGTCGGAGCGCACCAGCGCGTCCGTGGGGTTGCGGGCCCACTTGTAGACAACGACCACCCTCACCGGCGTCCTCCTCGTCGAGGTCGGGCCGTGACTGCGTCGCACGGCTCACTGGGGCGCGGCCACAACCGGCCCTCGACCTCGATTCTTCGCCGGTGGACACCGCCGGCACATCGCTCTCCCGGCTACACCGGGGTAGCCGATCGGCTACCCCACGATGCCGCTGCGCACTCCGAACACTGCCACCTGGACCCGGTTCCGCAGGTGCAGCTTGGCCATGATGCTGCCGAGGTGCTTCTTGACCGTCGCCTCGCTGAGGTGGAGGGTCCGGGCGATCTCGTCGTTCGACATTCCCTCCACGAGGTGCCCGAGCACGTCGCGCTCGCGACGGCTGAGCCGCTCGGAGCCACCGACCGGTGAACCGCCGGGATGGTCGGGCTGGGCGAACTCGGCGAGCACCTTCGCCGCGGTGGACGACGACATCACGGCCTCACCCCGCATGAAGCCCTGCAGCGAGTCGCGCAGACGTTCGGCCGTCTCGTTCTTGCTGAGGTAGCCGTGCGCCCCGTTGCGCAGCGCCTCGAAGACGTCCTCGCCGAGGTTCGACACGGTGAGCATCGCGATCCGGGGGTGCGGGTCGGCGGCCGTGATCTGGCGGGTGGCCTCGACGCCGCCGACGCCCTCCATGCGGACGTCCATCAGGACGAGGTCGGGCTTCAGCCGGCGGGCCAGCCGTACGGCCTCGGCGCCGTCGGACGCGGAGCCGACGACCTCGAACTCGTTCCACCGGCCGAGCAGCGAGATCAGCCCGTCCCGGAACAGGGCGTGGTCGTCCACGACCAGGACCCGGATCGGCGCTGCGTCCATCACGACGCCCCCAGTTCCGCCGGAATGCCGGCGTGGTCGATCGCCCGGACGGGGGCCTCGGCGACCAGGAGGGTGCCACCGCCCGGTCCGGGCGAGAAGTGGACGCTGCCGTCCAGCTGGTGCATGCGCTCGGTCATGATCTTGATGCCCAGTCGGGAGTCGAGGATCCTCGCGGGGTCGAAGCCGGTGCCGTTGTCCTGCACCTCGAGCCGGATCCGGGTCTGGGAGCACCGCAGCCGCACGGCGACGTGCGAGGCCCGCGAGTGCTGCTGGACGTTGGCGAGGGCCTCGCGGAGCACCCGGGCGAGCTGGGCCGCGATCGTGTGCGGGATGCAGTCCGCACACTCGTCCGCCTCGAAGGAGGTGGTGATCGCGAACTGCTGCGCGAAGCGGTCGACGAGGTTGCGCATCTGGTCGAGGAACACCCCCTCGAGGATCTCCGCGTCGGCGCGCAGCCCCAGCATCTGGTGCCGCAACGTGCGCTTGAGCGTCTCGACCATCGCGTCCAGGTTGCCGACGTCGTCGCCCAGCCGGGCCAGGTCGCGCTCGGTGACGTCGAGCTTGGTCAGGCCGACGTGCAGGCCGAGCGCCGCGACCTGCTGGGACAGGTCCGCGTGGAGTTCGTCGCTGAGCCGGCGGCGCTCCTCCAGCGCGCCGAGCTCGCGTTCGCGTCCGGTGAACTGCCAGCGACAGACCGCGTTGCCGAGGATCCGGCCCGCGGCGGCGAGGAAGTCGCGCTGCTCGTCGGTGAGGGTGAACGGCCCGTCGAAGCAGAGCAGGACGGCGCCGAGGTGGCGGTCGTCCGCATGCAGCGATGCGACCACTCCCGATTCGCCGAACCACTCCTTGAAGTCGTCGGGCAGCAGGGCCCAGGCCTCGTCGTGGAGGTGGTCGGCGGCGGAGACCGGCCATTCCTCCGGGTTCACCCACGGTTCACGGATGTGCTCGTGGGCCGGCATGCTCGCGAACGACTCGCCCAGCAGCGCGCGCTGCTCGTCGTCGCTGACCAGCACGAGCAGGTCCTCGCTCGCGTTGAGCAGGTAGGCCGGCGCGATCCTCGCACCCATCACGTCCCGCAGGATCGCCACGGCGTCGACGAAGGACGCGGCGCCTTCCGGGGACCAGGAGAGGGCGTCGTTGATCCGTACCAGTTCGGAGAGGTAGGAGCGGCCGTTGCTCACGCGCTGATGCTACTCGCGAGTACTCCCGACGCGAGTCAACTGGTTGACAAACTGAGTGTTAACCGGTTGACTATGTGGCATGACGACGATCACTGCGAGCCTCCACGAGCTCGTACACGCCATGGACGCCTACGCCGACCGCGAGCTGGTGCGACGCTTCGGGGCCGACCGGAACCTGCTGGAGTTCCTCGCCCCCCTGGCTGGCGGGCCGATGGACGTGACCCGGCTGGCCGGCAGCCTGAACCTGACCAAGGCCGCCGTGAGCAAGCGGGCGCCGCGGCTCGAGCAGGAGGGATGGCTCATCGCGTCCGCGGATCCGGGGCACGGCCGCAGGGTGGTGCTCACGCTCACTGCGCGGGGGCAGGAGTTCGTCCGAAAGGCCGGGGGGTCGCTCAACCAGCGGTTCCAGGCGCTCCTGGAGGAGGTCCTGATTGATCCGGACGACTTCCACGCCCAGCTGCGGACGCTCGTGGACGCGGTGCGCGCGCTCGACGCCGACGCCCTGGCCGGGGTGCGGTCGTGACCACCCGGCGTCCGGGACGGCTCGGGGTCGTCCCCGCCGGGCTCAGTGCGGCAGCCGCCGTGCTCGCGACGACGACGAGCCTGTTCGGCCTGCTCTCCGCCTGGCCGTACGCCGCGGAGACGGCCAACTGGAGACTGCAGGCCTACGGGCAGGACCTCGGCAACTTCCTGGCCATCGTCGTGCTGGTGGCCGGCCTGCTCACCGCGCGACGGGGTTCGGTGCGCGGGGGCCAGGTCTGGGCCGGAGCGCTGGTGTACCTGGCCTACGCCTTCGTGATCTACGCGATGACCGTCCACTTCACCGCGCTCTTCCTCGCCTATGTCGCCGTGCTCGGGTTGTCGGTGTACAGCCTGGTCTTCGCGCTGCCGGGACGCCCGGAGCTGCGGCTGCCGCGGCGCCTGCGCCGCCTCGGCGCGGGGGTGCTCGGTGCCACGGCGGTGGCGTTCGCCCTGCTGTGGCTGTCGGCCATCCTCGGCGCGCTGGCGGCGGGTCGCCCGCCCGCCGACCTCGCCGAGGCGGGGCTGCCAGCGAATCCCGTGCACGTGATCGACCTCGCGCTCGTCCTGCCGGGCATGCTCATCGTTGCGGTCCGCTCCCGGCGCGGCGGTCTTGCAGCCGCCCTGCTGGCGCCGCTGCTGGTGTTCGCCGCGCTGATGGCGGCGAGCATCGTGGTGACACTGTTGCTCGGCGGCGCGCCGGCGGCGGTGGTGGCGGTGCTGGCCGCCGTCGCCCTGGTCAGCGCCGTCCTGGCCGGGCTGCTGCTGCGGGCCGGATCAGCCGAGCACCGAGCGGAGCTCGGCGAGGGCCTCGCGCTGCAGGTCGGCGAACTCGCGCTGCTCCGCGCCGGCGATCCAGCGGGTGAACGCGATGTGGAAGACGCTCAGCGTGACCTCAGCGGCGAGGATGGACCGGCCCTCGTCCGTGCCGCGGTCGGTGAACGCAGCGATCGTGGCGGCCTTCAGTGAGGCGAGCTTGAGCAACTCCCGCTCGCGCAGTGCCGGGTTCGCGCCCAGCACTGCGCTGCGCCGGCGAGCGAAAGCCTGCTGCTGCGGGGTGAAGTTCGCCGCGAGCGCGGTCAGTGCGGCGTCGACGAGCGCGGCGGTGTTGCTGCCGTCGGGAGCGGCGGCGATCCCCGCGACCAGGCTCTGTTCCAGGCGCTGCGAGCCGGCGAACAGCACCTCTCGCTTGTCCGCGAAGTAGCGGTAGAAGGTGCGTTCGGTGACGCCGGCGCGCTCCGCGATCCCGGCCACGGTGGCCTGCTCGTAGCCCTGCTCCTCGAACAGTTCCAGCGCGGCCGCACGCAATCGGTCGGCCGCTCCCGGTTGCCATCTGCTCATTGCCCCAGCATAAGTGATGGCAGACACTGACGTCGCGAGGTACTCTGATGTCAGAACCTGACATGAGAGAAGGTAGCCATGAACGTCTTCGTGACCGGGGCATCGGGCTGGATCGGCTCCGCCGTTGTGCCCGAACTGCTCACCGCCGGACATTCCGTCCGGGGTCTCGCCCGCTCCGAGCGCTCGGCGGCGGTGCTGCGCGCGGCGGGCGTAGAGCCCGTCGCGGGCGACCTCGACCAGCTCGATGTGCTGCGCACCGCAGCCGAGGCTGCGGACGCCGTGATCCACCTCGCCAACAAGCACGACTGGTCGGACCTGGCCGCGACGAACCGAGCCGAGAGAGCCGCCGTCCAGACCTTCTGCGATGCGCTGGAAGACTCCGGCAAGCCCTTCCTGTTGGCGTCCGGAACCGCGATCCCGGTCGGTCACACCCTCACCGAACTGGACGCCAACCCGGCATCGGGCCCGGATGCGCCGCGCGGCGGCACCGAGGCGCTCGCGATCGAGTACGCCACCCGCGGCGTGCGCAGCGTCGCCCTGCGGTTCGCGCCCAGCGTCCACGGTGCGGGGGGAGACCACGGCTTCCTCGCGCTGCTCGTGCAGGCAGCTCGCGATCACGGTGCGGCCGGCTACGTCGGCGACGGCTCCAACCGCTGGACCGCCGTGAACCGCCTCGACGCCGCCGGCATGGTCGCGCTCGCGCTGGAGAAGGCCACACCCGGCTCGGCGGCGCACGCCGCCGCGGAGGTGCTGACCACCCGCCAGATCGCGGAGGCGATCGGTGCGACCCTGGGCGTGCCGACGGTCCCGGTCGCACCGGAAGCGGTGGCGGAGCACTTCGGCTGGCTCGGTCCCATCTTCGCGATGGACCTGCCCGCGTCCGCCGACCTCACCCGCGAGCGGCTCGGCTGGGTTCCGACCCACCCGACGCTCGCCGAGGACCTCGCCGCGGGCGCGTACACATCCTGATTCCATCGCCGCCTCCGCCCGGCTCGCGGGCCGTCGAAGGGCTCCTGTCGGCGGCCGGTGGGAGCATGGCCGTGTCATGAGTTCCTCGGCCCGCCACCGCACCCTCTGGCCGGCCCTCGCCCTCGCGGCCGTCGTGGCCCTGGTGATCGTGGCCGTGGTCTGGCTGTCCGGGCGCGGCGGGACGGACACCTCCGGGCCCGGCAACACGCTGATGACCAGCACGGCGGTCGAGATCGAGGCCGCGCGGACCCAGCTCGACCAGTTGCCCGTGGCAGACCGGCCCCGGTCCTCCAGCGGCTACCGCCGGGACGCGTTCGGCGATGCGTGGACCGACACCGACGGCAACGGCTGCAACCAGCGTGACGACGTGCTGCTGCGTGACGTGGTGAAGTCCGAGCCGTACCGGGTCGGTCGGCAGGGCGGCTGCGACCACGACGTGCTCGCGGGCACCTGGATCGACCCGTACACGGGGGAGTCGATCGCGCTGACCGACGCCAAGCAGGGATCGCAGGCAGAGAAGGTGCAGATCGACCACATCGTGCCGCTCAGCGTCGCCTGGCGCTACGGCGCGAACACGTGGACCGACGCCCGGCGCCTGGCGTTCGCCAACGACCTGCGCGAACTGGTCGCGTCGGGCGGGGCGTCCAACCAGTCGAAGGGCGGTTCGGACGCCTCACAGTGGCAGCCGGTGCGGGCTGCCCGGTGCGGCTACGCGGTCCGCTACGTCGCGGTGAAGTCGGCCTACGCCCTGCCCACCGACGCCACCGAGAAGCGCGCCCTGCAGGACATGCTCGCCACCTGCCCGTGAGCGGTCACGGGTCGGGCCTCAGCGCCGGGCGCGCAGGGCCCGGACGGCGGGCGGCACGAGCGCGACCAGCCAGACCAGCCCGATCAGGACGCCGAAGCCGAGCACGTAGTCGCGGTCGAGCAGGGACGGGTTGTCCGGACGCCGGCCCAGTCCGCTGAGGAACGGCGCGGCGACGAGCACGAGCAGCAGGTTGACCAGCGCGGCCGACTCCACGGCCCGACGCCACGCCGCGGGGATCACCCGGCCCAGGCCGATCGCTGTGACCACCACGACCGGGACCGCGAGCAGGTCCACGACCAGCGGACCGCCCGCCCACCAGGTCAGGAACCCCACCGGGCCGGGGTTGTCGTGCAGCACCTGTTCGAGCACCAGCAGGCCGCCGTAGAGAACGGTCAGCGCGCCGGCGGCGGCCAGGATCAGGCGTGCCCGGCCGGCCGTGCGCAGGGCGTGGGTGACGTCGACGAACTGGGTGCCCAGCCAGGCCCGGGGTCTCGACAGGCCCGACCGGCCCCGGGGTGGGCGCGACGTGTCGGGCGACGGGCTCGATCCGGAGTCGTTGGTCATCGCTGCACCTCGATCCTGTTCACCCATTTCGTCTGCAGCGCCCCGGGGCGGTTCGGCGCGATCAGCCGCAGCGGGTAGCCGTGGTCGGGCGCGAGGGCGTCCCCGTTCACCCGCAGCGCGAGCAGCGTCTGGGGGTCGCCGAGGGTGCCCGGCCCGACCGTGCTGCGGCCGTAGCCGCCCCGGTCGGGGGAGGACACCACCACGAGGCTGACCGCGTCCGGGGCGTCGATGAGGTCGGCCAGGCGCACGCCCTCCCAGCGAGCCCACGCGTTCCAGCCCTCCACGCACGCGATCGGCAGGTACGCCTCGCGCTGGGGGAGGGCGGCCATCTGGGCGAGCGTGAAGCTCTGCGTCCGGTCGCCGTCGACCACCTCGAGGCTCCAACCGTCCGTCGCGGTGACGCCCGCGGCGGCCGCGCTCCGGTTCACCGGCACCCCCTGCGGCCCGTCCCCGGACCGCTGCGACAGCACCCCCAGCGGACGCAGGAACGGCAGCTTGTCCCCGGCCGTCGCCACCGCCGCGAGCAGGGACGCAACGCCCGCCAGCCCCAGCACCTGTCGCCGGCCCAGGCCCGAGGAGACCGGCTCCGCGTCCGGGCGCCCCAGCTCACGGCGCACCACCGGGAGCTGCACCGCCACGTGCACCGCGATCGCGCCGATCGCGAGCCACGCCACCGCGTAGTGCACGGGCGGGAAGTAGAAGCCGAAGGCGTACACCTCGGCCACGTTCAGCAGGCCGGTGACCAGCTCGAAGATCGCGGACGCCACGAGCACCAGCACCGAGGCGCGTTCGGCCATCCGCAGCACCCCGCCGATCAGCGGACGCTTCCAGAACCGCGGCGCCACCGACCACAGCTTCACCGCCAGCAGCGGGATCGACGCGATGCCGCTGGTCACGTGCAGCCCCTGGCTGAGTGCGTATCCCCAGGCGGGTTGTGACGGCAGCAGCGTCGAGTGCTGGTGCAGGTGGCTGATCAGGCCGGTGAGGAAGCACAGCGTGAAGCTCAGGCCCAGGGCGGTGCCGACCCGCGCGCTCAGCCACGCCCCGCGCGCCTGCCGCGGGTACCAGCCCGGACGCGGCAACTCAGGCACCGGGAACCTCCCAGCGTCGGGTCGTGCGCAGCTCAGCCTGCCAGCGGCGCGCGGCCCGCCAGACACCGGTCACCTCGAAGCCCGTGCAGGCGGCCAGCGGCTCGAGCGCAGCGACCGGCACGCGCGACCACGGGAACGGCTCGGAGGCCTGGCCTTCGGTGAACAGCCGGACCTGGTCGGTGCGGATGCTGTGGCCCTCGGCGGCGAGGTCGAGAACCACGCTGCCGCCGTCCGACAGCAGCCGGCGGCACCGGTCCAGCAGACGCACCGGGTCGCCGCCGATGCCGATGTTGCCGTCGGCCAGCAGGATGTGCCGCCAGTGACCCTCGCGAGGCAGTCGCTCGAACACGTCCCTGCGCAGTACGGACGCGCCGCGCGAGCGGGCCAGTTCCACCGCCGCAGGACTGATGTCGATGCCCAGTGCGGGGCGTCCGCGGCTGGTCAGCGCAACGGTCAGCCGACCCGGGCCGCAGCCGACGTCGAGGGTGGGGCCGTCACAGCGCTCCAGCAGCGCCCTGTCTCCGGGCATCTCCTCGCGCCGCCAGTGCCGGACCGGCACTTCGTGGCGCAGCGTGCCGATCTCGGCCCACAGCCGGTCGCCGCCCAGGCAGAGACCGTACAGGTCCATGGCCGCGGTCACCGGACCGGCTCCGGCTCGGGCAGCAGGACCCGGGCGAGCCGGGCGAACCGGCCATCGCCGGACGCGGCGAGCACCACGTCGGCGAGCGTGTCCACGTCGGTGAGCGCGGGGGCGAGTTCGACCCGGTGGCACTCGGCCCGAAGCGCGGCGAGCGTATCCGCGCCGGTGGTCGCCAGTGACATCGGCACTCCGGCCAGGCAGCGCGCGGCTCCCGCCCGGCGCAGGCCGAGCACCCACCAGCCGCCGTCGGTGGCCGGACCGAGCACGGCGTCCGCTCCGTCGGGCGAACTGATCCGCTCCGACAACCTGACCAGTTGGTCCGCGGTCACCTGCGGAGTGTCCATGCCCACCTGCACGCAGCCGCCGAAGGCCCCGGCAGCGTCGGCGTGCGCGTGCACGAGCCGCTCGGCCAGGCCCGTCCCGCGCTGGGGAATCACGCGCAGCCCGCGGAGTCGCTCGGCCAGCGCGTCCCGGGCGACCGCGGACCGAATCTCCCCGGCCAGCGCGACCACGACGCGTCCGCCCGTGGTGGCGGCGGCGAGCGTGCAGGCGTCCAGCGTGTCCAGCAGGGCAGCCGCGGCGAGCGCCGCGGCCTGGTGCGGTGTGAACGGGCCGATCAGCCGCGTCTTCACCTGGCCCGGTACGGGCGCTTTCGCCACGACCAGCAGCACCGGGGGCCTCATGCCGGGCTCCCGCCCCGGGCGAGCAGCACCGTCGCGAAGTCGTGCAGCGCGCGGGCGGTGCCACGCAGGCTGCCGGTCACCTTCGAGCGCCCTCCCGTGCGCGGGTGGTAGGGCACGTCGAACTCGGTGACCCGCCAGTCGGCCGCGCGGGCTCGCAGCAGCGTCTCGAGCGGGTAGCCGAAGCGCCGGTCGGCCACACCGAGCGCCAGCAGGGACTCGCGGCGCGCGACCCGCACGGGAGCGATGTCGTGCAGCGGGAGGCCAGAGCTCCACGCCAGCGTCGCGGCGAGCACCCGGTTTCCGAGTTGGGCGTGCCACGGCCAGGCGGCCGCGTTCACTGGACGCCGGCACCCGCACGCCAGGTCGGTGGTGCCGTCGCGGACGGCTGCCACCAGGGGGATGACATCGGCGGGGTCGATCGAGCCGTCCCCGTCCAGGACGGCGACGATGTCGGCGCTCGCCGCGGTCAGCCCCGCGTGTACCGCGGATCCGTA